>ERZ1066122.42-NODE-42-length-151737-cov-14.153011_pt1 | contig 151737 bp, 124 predicted proteins | sample MGYA00382769_ERZ1066122 | MGnify/ENA primary metagenome ERZ1066122 (study PRJEB33369, sample SAMEA5778352) | biofilm metagenome | biome: Industrial cooling water; feature: Water cooling tower basin; material: Biofilm | place: United Arab Emirates | collected...
TCGCCGCGCGGCGGGTAGTAGTTGATGCGCACGACGTGCGAGAAGTCCTTGTACAGCTCGGGATACTTTTCGGGCTGCAGGATGGTGTGCAGCACGGAGAGCTTGGACTCTTCCTTCGTCTTGAACGACGCCGGATCGTCGAGCACTTCACCGTCGCGGTTGCCGAGGATGTTGGTGGAGTACCAGCCCTCGAGGCCCAGCATGCGCGCCTTCATGCCCGGCGCGATGACGGTCTTCATCCACGTCTGACCCGTCTTGAAGTCCTTGCCGGAGATCGGCACGCCCTGACGGTTCGCCAACTCCACCATGGCCGGGAAATCGGCGGACAGGTTGGGCGCACCGTTGCAGTAGGCCACGCCTTCCATGATGGCAGCGTAGGCGTAGAGCATCGACGGCGCGATGGCGTCGTCGTTCTCCTCCATGGCCTTCTCGAACGCTTCGATGGTCTGATGCTGCGGGCCGGCCTTGATGTACGTCTCGGTGGAACCGCACCACACCATCGCACCACGCGTGGCGCCGTTGGCCGCCATGAAGTTGCGGATGTCGGCGCGCAGCTGCTCGGCGAGTTCCTTCTTGTTCTTGCCCGTCTTCACATTCGTCGCGCCGGTGATGCGCGTGACGTAGCGGCTTTCGAACACCGCCGGCATCGGCTTGACGCTCTTGAGGAAATCGGCGATGGGCTCGATGTCGTCCTTCACGAGCACACCGGCCTTGGTCGCGGCCGTGTACGCGTCATCCGGAATGGGATCCCAGGCGCCGAACACGATGTCGTCGAGCGACGCGAGCGGCACGAAGTCCTTGATGAGCGGGCTGCGGTTGTCCGTGCGCTTGCCGAGGCGGATGGTGGCCATCTGCGTGAGGGAGCCGATGGGCACCGACAGGCCGCGGCGCACGCGCTCGACACCGGCAATGAACGTCGTCGCCACGGCGCCGAGGCCCGGCGTGAAAATGGCGAGCTTCCCGGTAGCCGGGGCAATGGACGCGGGGGTGCCGCGGGTCGAGTCGGACACTGCGTTTATTCTCCAGGAGAGGTAGAGGTCGGAGCAGCGGTGGAGATGCGATGCACGTACGCCATGCGCTGGAAGAACGTGATCCAGGCCGTCACCATGAGCAGGCTGACGATGACGCCGAGCACCCAGCCGTCGAGCGCCAGACCGAAGAACGCCTGCGGCGCGGACAACAGCGTGATGCGCTCGGGGCGCTGCAGCACGCCAACACGCGCCGAGAAGCCGAGCCCCTCGGCGCGCGCGTTGGTGTACGACGTCAGAAACGTCGCAATGAGCGCCAGCACGGTCACGATGACCATGCCGTCGTTCATGTGGCGCGGGTGCGTGGCATAAAACACCACCAGCCCGCCCAGCAGAAAGCCATCGGCCACGCGGTCGAGCGTGGAGTCGTAGAACGCGCCGAACGCGGACGTGGTCCCCGTACGACGGGCCACGGTGCCATCCAGCACATCGAAGAGCGCCGTGAGCCCCAGAAACCAGCCACCGGTGCGAATGTGGCCGGTGGCGAAGATCACGCCTGCCGTGCAGGTGCACAGCGTGCCGATGGTCGTGATGGTGTTGGGACGCACACGCTTGGCGACCAACCAGTCCGCCACGGGGGCGATGACGGCAAGGTATCCTTTGACGATGGCGTTCCAGAGTGCTTGCATCACGACGCGGTTGACGGACCGGGGCCGAGCAGTTCGGCCATCCCGCCCGGCATGGCCGGGCTCGGGACTAGCCGGGGAAAGCTAGAAGCGCCCGTGCATCAACGGTAGAGATGGAAGCGCCGAGCATCTTTCTCAAAGGCGAGAATGTCCGGCAGGGCGCGGTCGAGCACGGCGTCCGGGTCCGCCCCACTCATGAGGGCTTCGCGCAGGGCGGCCGATCCCATGCGCATGTCCCAGCCGGCCGGGGTGACCCGCAAGGAATCGCTGTGCACCCGCGCCAGGGCCCAGAGAATGGCCGCCCCGATGCGTGCGGGCTGCACCCGCTCCCGATCCAGCACCTCGATGCGCACGCCGGCGATGGAACGCCCGCTGTACTTGTTGTCGCCGGGCTTCTCCGGCGTGAAACGCTCGGCCCGGAACCGCACGCCGGTCAGCCCGAGGTCATCGAGCAGCCGGGCCACCGTGTCCGCCCGGAGCCAGGGGGCGCCAAAGCGCTGGAACGGCTCGTTGGTGCCCCGCCCCACGGATACGTTACTGGCTTCGAAGGGCACCAGCGCCGGGTAGAGCAATGCGCTCACCAGATTGGGCATGTTGGGCGACGGCTTGACCCAGGGCAGGTCGGTCTGGTCGAACCACATGCCGCGGCGCCAATTGCGCATGGGGATGACGGTCAGGCGGGTGCTCATCTTGAGCTGCGCCTGAAACAGCCTGGCCATTTCACCCATGGTCAGCCCATGTCGGAGCGGTACCGGATAGAGCGCAAAGCCATTGGTGCGGCCGGTCGGTGTGGGATAGGCCGGATTGGCCAGCGCGGAATCCAGCAGCACGCCTTCCGTGAAAGCCCCCGACAGCGGGTTGGGCCGGTCGAGCACCAGCACCGGAATGCCCCGCCGTTCGCCCGCCTGCATGGTGTAGAGCACGACCCCCACGTACGTCCAGGTGCGGGTGCCGATATCCTGCAGGTCCACCACGAGCACATCCACGTCCTGCAGCAGGCTGTCGGCCGGCGCCATGGTGTGCTGCTTGTACAGCGAGTGCACGACGAGGCCCGTCTTTTCGTCCCGCTCGTCTCCAATGCCCTGCACATCCAGCGTGCCGAGCGCCCCGTGCTCGGGCGCGAACAGCTTGACGAGCTTCACGCCGGCCCGTTGGGCCCGGGGGTCGTTGAAGAGCAGGTCCACCGAGCGCCGCCCACGTTCGTCGACGCCGGTCTGGTTGGTCACGAGCGCCACACGCTTGCCGGCGACGAGCTTGATGCTATCGTCCAGCAGGACGGTGATACCCGGTCGCACCTTGCGATCGATATTGCGCGGATCATAGGGGCGTCCGTCGGCGTCCATTGCCGGTCCGCCCCCGGGGCCCGGATTGCCGGCGCAGGCCACCGTCAGCACGGCGGCGGCTGCGAAGGCGAAACCCGTGCCCGCCAGTCTGCGAAGTGTGGCCGCACCCGGGCGTCCACGGTTGGTCGTCACCATCTCGATCTCTTCTCCCTGAAATTGGCGGGGCCGTCGCCGCTGATGGCGCCGGCCAGCCCCACCGAATCAACCCATGAGCCGCACGACGCCCCACCTCTCTTCGCGCGTTGCCCGGGCCCGCCGGTTCGCGCCGATCCTCAAGTTACACGGGCGACACCGTCTCAGTGGGCCATGGGTGGCGGCGCTGGCTGCGTGCATGGTGGCCGGCCCGCTGGCCTGTGCGCGCCCGGCGGTGGGGGCGGAGGCTGGCCCGGCGCCTGCGTCGGTCGGCCCGCGGGCCAGGGTCGCGCCGCACACCATGCAGGCCGTGTACGACAGCGTGCGGCGTGTGCTCGATGCCGGGGTGGCGAGCGGCGCCTTTCCGGGTGCCTGGGCTGCCGTGGGGACGCCCGACGGTGTGGTGGCCGTGTACGGCGCCGGTCAGCTCGACAGCGCCGATGCCACACGCCCCAATGCGGGGACCGTGTGGGATCTGGCCTCGCTGACCAAGGTGATCGGCACCACCAGCGCCGTGGCGCGCCTCGTCGCCGATGGCGTCGTTGCGCTGGATACCCCGGTGGTGCGCTATCTGCCGCAGTGGACCGCGCGCGGTGCCGACCGGGTGACCGTGCGCCACCTGCTCACGCACTCGAGCGGCCTGCCGGCCTGGCGGGCCCTGTACAAGGAGGCCGCCACCCGCGAGGAGGCGCTCTCGCAGGTCTTCGCCACCGCGCCCGACACCCTGCCCGGCCTGCGCTTCGTCTACAGCGATCTCGGATTCATTCTGCTTGGGCAGCTGGTGGAGCGCGTGTCCGGCGAAACGCTGGCGGACTTCGAGACGCGCCGCATCTTTGGCCCCCTCGGCATGCGCGAGACCCGCTTCCTGCCACCGGCCACCTGGCTGGCCCGCACCGCTCCCACGGAGCGGGATCCCTGGCGTCAGCGGCATCTGCGCGGCGAAGTACACGATGAGAACGCGCATCGCTTGGGCGGCATGTCGGGACACGCCGGCCTGTTTTCGACCGGGCGCGACCTGATCCGTTTCGCGCGCATGTATCTGAATCACGGGCGCCTCGACGGCGTGGCCGTGCTCGACTCGGCCACACTGGCCCAGTTCACGCAGGTCCAGGACAGCAGCATCTCGCGCCGCGCGCTGGGATGGGAGACCCCCACCGGCGGCAACAGTGCGGGCCGTCGCCTCTCGGCCCGGGCCTTCGGACACACGGGCTTCACGGGCACCTCGCTGTGGATGGATCCCGAGCAGCAGCTGTTTGTGCTCCTGCTGACCAATCGCGTGAACCCCACCCGGGAAAGCCGCGGGATCGGGGCCGTGCGCACGGCGCTGGCCGATGCCGTGTCCCAGGCCATGACCGCGGCGTCTGCGGCGGCGCCAGGGACCGCGGGGCACTGACGTTCATGCCCCCGCAAAGCGGCACCTGCCAACCACCGGATGCCCGGGATCCCAGGAGGCGGCGCGGGGTTTCTTGCAAGGGGAGTATTCCTCTCGCTAATTTCCACGAAGCACGACACGACATCGCACGCCCCCTCCGCGAGGGCGGCCCGGGCGGCGCGATGCGGTCATTCAGGCCGGCAGGCTGGCCGGCCGCACTGGAGGACAAGCATGAGCACGATGCAGACGCCCGACGTCATGGTGATCCTGACCCCCGTGGCCGCGGCCGAAGTGCGCAAGTTCATGGAGGCCGAGGGCGTGGCGCCGGAAGTCGGTGGCCTGCGCGTTTCGGTCATGCCTGGCGGTTGCAGCGGTTTCAAGTACGGACTTGTGATCGAAGACAAGTCGGCGGACGACGATCTCACGGTGGAGCTGGAAGGCATCAAGATCTTCGTCGATCCGTTCTCGGCGCAGTATCTGAGCGGCACGACCATCGACTACGTGTCGTCGATGCAGGGCTCGGGCTTCACGTTCAAGAATCCGAACAGCACCGGCGGCTGCGGCTGCGGCAGCTCGTTCTCGGCCTGACCCACTCCCCCATCCGCGTCGTGCGCGTGGTCGCACGCGGCGTCGGAGCGTATTCCCACACCACCCCCCATCATGTCTCTGGCCTCCGGATCCCCGGCGGCCCCTGACGCCACGCAGGCCCGTGCACTCGGTGCGAGTGCCGGGCCTGTGCGCGTTGGCGGCTCGCCGTTCGTCGATGCCCACGTCGTTGGCACCGTTCGCGAACGCATTCCCACGCTCATCATCGATGAACACGGCGCCATGGCGCGCGTGGTGGCCGGCCGCATTGCGGCGCTCATGCGTGAGCGCGCCGCGGCCGGTCGCACGGTGGTGCTGGGACTCGCCACCGGGTCCACACCCATTGGCGTGTACCGCGAACTGATCCGGCTGCATCGCGAAGAGGGATTGTCCTTCCGCCACGTCGTCTCGTTCAACCTGGACGAGTACTACCCGATGCAGAAGGACAGCATCCATTCGTATCACCGATTCATGTGGGAGAACCTGTTCTCGCACGTGGACATCGATCCGGCCAACGTGCACATCCCCGACGGCGCGCTGGCGCGAGCCGATGTGGACGCGGCCTGCCGGGCCTACGAGGACGCAATCGAGGCCGCGGGCGGCATCGACTTCCAGCTGCTCGGCATCGGCAAGACGGGACACATCGGCTTCAACGAACCCGGCTCGGGCGAGAACAGCCGCACGCGTCTCGTGCACCTCGATTCGATCACGCGCCGCGACGCCGCCGCCGATTTCTTCGGCGAAGACAACGTGCCGCGTGAGGCGATCACGATGGGCATCGCGACGATCATGGGCGCGCGTGAGATCGTCATCCTGGCCACCGGCGAACACAAGGCGGGCGTGGTGCGCCGCTCGGTGGAGGGCGAGATCGACCGCGCCGTGGCGGCCACGTTCCTCCAGCGCCATCCCAACACCACGTTCTACGTGGACGACGCGGCCGCCGCCGAGCTGACGCGGGTGGCCACGCCCTGGCTTATCGACGAGGTGCACTGGGATGAGCACCTCATGGTGCGCGCCGTGACCTGGCTGGCGGCCAAGTGCAACAAGGCCATCCTCAAGCTCACGCAGCACGATTACGCCGAGAACAATCTCACCTCGCTGGTGGCGCAGCACGGCTCACCGGGCGCGGTGAATGGTCTGGTGTTCAACTACCTCGGCGCCAAGATCCGCGGCAAGAGCAAGCTGCCGCGCGGTCTCAAGACCATCTGCTTCTCGCCGCATCCGGACGACGACGTCATTTCCATGGGCGGCATTCTCCGCAAGTTCGTGGAGAACGGCAACGAGATGACCGTGGCCTACATGACGAGCGGCAACATTGCCGTGTTCGATCATGACGTGCGCCGCTACATGGACTTCCTCGTGCGCCTGAACGCCGAGCGCATTGGTGAAGGCGCCAACGTCACGCAGCTCGCGGCCACCGTGCACGACTTCCTGCAGCGCAAGCAGCCGGGTCAGGTGGACATCCCCGAGGTGCAGGACATCAAGCGCATCATCCGCGAGTCGGAGGCGGTGAGCGGCATCGAGGTCATGGGACTCACCAAGGCCAATGCGCGCTTCCTCAACCTGCCTTTCTATCAGACGGGCAAGGTGCGCAAGGATCCCATCGGTCCGGCGGACGTGGCCATCGTGGCGGACCTGCTGCGCGAGCAGATGCCGGATCTGATCTTCGTGGCCGGCGACCTCTCCGACCCGCACGGCACGCACCGCATGTGCAAGGAAGCCATCGACCGCGCCGTCGCCGAGGTGTACGTGGGCGAGATGGCGGCCAAGCGACCGGAGATCTGGCTCTATCGCGGTGCGTGGCAGGAGTGGCCCATCACGGAAGCCACGGTGCTCGTGCCGCTCTCGCAGGAAGAGCTGACCATCAAGATCCAGGCCATCTTCAAGCATCAGTCGCAGAAGGACTCCGCGCCCTTCCCCGGTCAGGACGAACGCGAGTTCTGGCAGCGCGTGGAGCAGCGCAACAAGACCACCGCCGCGCAGCTCGACCAGCTGGGACTGGCCGAGTACTTCGCGATGGAGGCCTATGTCATCGCCTGACGGACGGCGTCGGGCTGAGGCGCGGATCGAGTGGCCCTTTGGGTCCGCCGTGGAGGCGTCGCGATGAGCGGCGGCTTCACGGGACTCGACTGGCTGGTGCTCATCGCCTATCTGGTGGGCACCACCTGGCTCGGCATCTGGCTGGGCCGCGACCAGAAGGATGCGCGGGATTACTTCGTGGCCAGCCAGCGCATTCCGTGGTGGGCCATTCTGTTCTCGGTGGTGGCCACCGAAACGAGTGCGCTCACGTTCATTTCCATCCCGGGTCTGGCCTACGTCGGCAACCTCTCGTTTCTGCAGGTGGCGGCCGGCTACATCCTGGGTCGCGTGGTGATTTCGTACACACTGCTGCCGCGGTATTACCAGGGGGAACTGGTCACGGCCTACGCGCTGCTCGAGCGGCGCTTCGGCCTCGGCACGCGGCGGTTTGCGTCAGTGGTCTTCATGGCCACCCGCGCCTTCGGCGATTCGGTGCGCGTGTTTGCCACCGCCATTCCGATTGGCCTCATCATCGGACCGGTGGTGCCGCCCGAATATGTGGGCCCGCTGTCCATTCTCATTCTCGGCGCGTTCACGGTGCTCTACACCTACCACGGCGGCATGCGCGCGGTGGTGTGGACTGACGTGGTGCAAACGGGCGTGTACGTGCTGGGTGGTGTGGCGGCGCTGTGGTTGCTGGGTGAGGGCGTGGAAGGCGGCTGGACGGCCATCCTCAATGGCGCCCGTGGTCAGGGCAAGCTGCAGTGGCTCGACACCTACACCGGTATCGACCGCCCGCACACGCTCTGGGCCGGTCTCATTGGCGGCGGCTTTCTCTCCATGGCTTCGCACGGCGCCGACCAGCTCATCGTGCAGCGTCTCATGGCGTCGGGGTCACTGACCGACGCACGCAAGGCCCTCATGGGCAGCGGTCTGGTGGTGTTCGCGCAGTTCACCATGTTTCTGTTCATCGGCATCGGACTGTTTGCGTTCTATCAGGGTGAGGCCTTTGCCCGCCCCGACGCGATCTTCCCGCGCTTCATCGTGGAAGTCATGCCGGCGGGGCTCACGGGTCTGGTCATCGCCGCCATTCTCGCGGCGGCCATGAGCACGGTGAGCGGGGCGCTCAACTCGCTGGCGGCCGCGTCCCTGCACGATCTCTATCTCCCGCTCACCGGCCGGCGGGCCGATGATCCGGGCGTGCTCAAGGTGGGCAAGCTGTTCACCTTGGTGTGGGCGGCCATCCTGCTCGGCGGGGCGATGCTGTACAAGAACGAGGGCACACCGGTGGTCACGATCGCACTGTCGATTGCCTCGTTCACCTACGGCGGTTTGCTGGGCGCGTTCTTTCTGGCCATGCTCGTTCCGCGGGCAAAGCAGCGCGACGCGCTCACCGGCATGGTGGTGGGCATCGGTACCATGAGCTTCGTGGTGTTCGCCAAGGCCTTGAGCGGCTGGTTTCCGGCGCTCGCGCCCACGCTGGCCCCCTTCGCGGTCATTGCCTGGCCGTGGTACGTGCTGATCGGCACCACCCTGACCTTCACCACGGGTGTGCTGATGTCGTTCATTCCGTCGTCAGGTGACGGAGCAAGCTCTCCTGTTTCGAGGAACGCGTGATGAGTGCGGGACCACTGGATCCGACACCGCTGGTTGTTGGTGTCGATGGGGGCGGCAGCCGCACGCGCGTGCTGCTGTGTGATGCCAACGGCGCAGTGCTCGCGCGGGTGGAAGGCGGCGCGAGCGCGCTGCGCCCCGGTCAGGAACAGGCGGCGGCGGACATCATCAAGGCGCTGATCGGCGAGGCGTTGGCGTCGGCCGAACGCACCGACACGCGGCCCGCCGTGTGTGTGGTGGGGGTGGCTGGCGCGGGCCAGGAGCGGGCGGCACAGGCCCTGTGGTCGGCGCTGGCGCAGCGGCGCGTTGCCGATGATGTGTCGGTGCAGGCCGATGCCACGATCGCCATGGACGACGCCTTCGGCGACTCCGCCGGCGTGCTGCTCATTGCCGGCACGGGCAGTGTGGCGTTCTCCAAGGCCCCCGATGGTCGCATCGAGCGTTGCGGCGGCTGGGGCCCGAACGTGGGCGACGAAGGCAGCGCGGCCTGGCTGGGTCGCAAGGCACTGAGCGTGATCACGGCCGCACAGGATGGGCGTGAGCCAGAGACGGCGCTGACGGGCGCCATCCTCACGGCGCTCGAACTCGAGCAGATCGAGGATGTGATTCCCTGGGCTGCCGCGGCCACGCCCGGCACCTTCGCGCAATTGGCGCCCGTGGTGCTGCAGGTGGCCGCCAGTGGCGACCTGCGGGCCAATGCGCTCATCAGCTTCTGCGTGGAGGAGTTGGCCCTGCATGTGCGCACCCTCGCGCGCCGGTGCTTCGTGGACGAGCGCGCCGCCATTCCCGTGGCCTTCTCCGGTGGGTTGCTCTCACGCGGCTCTCTGGTACGCAAACGTCTCGAACAGCGTCTCAAGAGTGCCGTGCCCGGCGCCATGATTCGCAATGACGAGGTGGACGCGGCACGCGGGGCCGTAAGGCGCGCGCGCCGCCTGCTGGGCGTGGAAGTCGCGTGAGCCGCTGCCCGTGAACGCGCAGGCGTGAGGCGTCACGCGTGACCGACGCGCGTCTGCTTATCGTCGACGACGATCCGGCCATCGCGGCCGGTATCGTGGCGTCCTTTCGCACGTCCGCGTATCAGGTCATCACCACCACGCACGCCGAGGAGGCCGCCGCGCTGTATCAGGCGCATGACCCGCACGTCGTCATTCTCGACGTCAGCATGCGCCCGCTGGACGGCTTCGCGGTGCTGGCGCAGCTCCGGCGCCTCGACCCGGATGCCTGCGTCATCATGCTCACGGGCCATGATGAAGTGACCGTGGCCGTGCGAGCCATGCGCGAGGGCGCGGAGGACTATCTCACCAAGCCCTATGATCGCGAGACGCTGCGGCTGACGGTGGACAAGGCGCTGGCGCATGTGCAGCTGGTGCGCCAGCATCGTCTCACGGCCGCCCAGTCGGAACTCGATGCGCCGTCGGTGGAAGCGCTGCTCACGCCACCGGTGGCGAGGCTGCTGCAGATCCTGGCGCGCAAGCGAAGCCCGCTGCTGATTCTCGGCGAGGCGGGGACAGCCAAACAGCTGGCCGCGTCCATGCTGCACCGACTTGCGGATGGTCCATGGGAGCCGTTGCTGCGACTCAACGCGGCGCAAATGGCACCGGCCGATGCCGTGAGCCGCCTGTTCGGCGAGCCCGGCGGCGAGGGGGAGGACTCCGATCGCGGTCTGGTGCATCTGGCGCGGCGCGGCACGATGTTCATTCATCTCGTGGAGTCCCTGCCGCTTGCCGCGCAGGCGCGACTCGCCCGGCATTTTGGCTCGTCGCACGAGGGTGGCCGCGGCGGCGAACTCCCGTCACGGGCCCGTCTGGTCGTCAGCAGCCGGCTCACGCTCGAAGAGGCCACGCAGCAGCTCGACCGCGACCTCATGCATCTGTTCGCGCCCATGCCGCTGGTGGTGCCGTCACTGCGCACCCGCGGCCGGGATGGCGTGGCGGCCGTGGCGCGCGTGCTTCTGCGCCAGCAGTTTGCCCGTACCGGTGCCGGCCCCGAGCGTCTTTCCGACGAGGCGGCGGACATGCTGGCGGCGCTGCCGTGGCGCGGCAACCTGCCGGAGCTCGAGGACTTCCTGAGCATGGCGGCGCTGCACAATGGCGACGGCGACAGGCTCACCGCCGAGGCCTTGCGCGCGGTCTGGCGCGAGCAGCCGCCGCCAATGACCCCAGCGACTCGGCCGAGCCAGCCCGGAACAGGGGGCGTGATGCGCACCCTGGCCGAGGTGGAGCGCGAGCACGTTTCCGCGGTCATGCGGGCCTGCGACGGCAATGTGAGCGAAGCAGCCCGTATTCTGGGCATCACACGCACCACACTCTACAAGCGTCTGCGCGAACTGGGAGCGTGAGAGCGCCGAACGCTGCGAACTGTTCTACGCTGCGTGAGGGGTTGACGATCCGGCTGCGGCACGGCCACTCGTTGCGATTGCGAGATCGGTAACCGCTCACGCAGAGTGAAGGAGGGCGCAGAGTTCGCAGAGGGGAATCGCGAACCCGCGCCCTTCATTCATTTTTTATCCGTGTGGTTTCCGCCCAATCCGCGTCATCCGCGACAAGGCCGTTCTACGTCGACTGCGTTCAGGCGGCCGCCGTCTCCGGCTCGGGCTCCTTGAGTTCGCCCTCCCAGCGGCCCATGACGGCCGTGGCGAGACAGTTGCCGAGCAGGTTGACCGAAGTGCGGGCCATGTCCATCACGGCGTCCACGCCAAGAATGACGGCGATGCCCTCGAGCGGCAAGCCAAACTGGGCCAGCGCGCCGGAGAGAATGACCAGCGAGGCGCGCGGCACGGCCGCCACGCCCTTCGACGTGAGCATGAGCGTGAGCATCATGAGCAGCTGCTGACTGAGCGGCATGTCGATGCCGGCTGCCTGCGCCACGAACACCGAGGCGATGGCGAGATAGAGCGTGCTGCCGTCGAGGTTGAAGGAGTAGCCGGTGGGCAGCACGAAGGACACGATGCGCCGCGGCACGCCGAACTTCTCCATGGCCTGCATGGCCTGCGGGAACGCCGCTTCCGACGAGGCCGTGGAGAAGGCAATGAGCCAGGGCTCCTTCACCAGCGCCCAGAAACGCCGGAGGTTGATGCGGAAGAGCAGCGCCGTCGGCACCAGCACGACCAGCACGAACACGATGAGCGAGACGTACAGCGTGCCCACCAGCTTGGCGAGATTGAGCATCACGTCGAGCCCGCTCTTGCCGACGGTCACGCCGATGGCGGCGCCGATACCGATGGGCGCGTAGGCCATGACGATGCCGACAAACTTGAACATGATGTCGCTGAGCGACTGCAGCCAATCGAGCATGACCGTCTTGGACGGTCCCTCCACCCGCGCCAGCGCCACGGCGAAGATGATGGCGAAGAACACGATCTGCAGCACCTCGTTCTGCGCCGCCGCTTCAAAGAAGCTTTGCGGCACCGTGTGCTCGAGCACCGAGGCAAAGGTCGGGGTCTTGCCGGCCAGCGCCTGGAACTCCTCGCTGCTCGCATCGGGCGCGATCTGCAGGCCGACACCGGGCTTGACCAGGTTGACGGCCACGAGGCCGATGGCCAGTGCCAGCGTGGTCACCACTTCGAAGTAGATGATGGAGCGCAGCGCCAGCTTGCCCACCTTCTTCATGTCGTCGCCATGTCCCGCGATGCCCACCACCAGCGTGCTGAAAAGCAGCGGCACGATCAGCGACTTGATCATGCGCAGGAAGATGTTGGCGAGCGGCTTGAGGTTGGGCGCGAAGTCGGGCGCGAGCCATCCGATGAGGATGCCCACGATCATCGAGATCACGATCCAGCCCGTGAAGCCAATGCCAAGGAAGCCCTTCTTGGCGGGCGCGGTGGTGTCGGTGGAGGCGGAGAGGTGAGCCATGTCAGGAAGGAGGTGTCGCGGAGGAACTCAGGACGACGCGCCAGACTGCGGGCGACGCAGCACCGAGTGGCGGTAGCCGTAGGCGAAGTAGAAGGCGAGGCCGATGGCCATCCAGACGGCAAAGGCCACCCAGGCGGAGGACGGCAGCCCGCGCATGACGAACACGCAGGCGCCGGCGCCGAGCAGCGTCACGCCCCACACGAAGGGCACGCGGAAGGGCCGCGGCCGGTCGGGTTCACGAATGCGCAGCACGAGCACACCAATGCACACCACCGAGAACGCGGCGAGTGTGCCGATGTTGGTGAGGTCGTAGGTGGCGGCATCGTCGGCCACCAGCGCGCCCAGCGCCACACAGACACCGGTGATGAGCGTGGTGACCCTGGGTGTGCGGGTCTTGGGGTCGAGCTTGGCGGCAAAGGGCGGCAGCAGCCCGTCGCGCGCCATGGCGTAGAAGATGCGCGGCTGGCCGTACTGGAACACCAGCAGGACGGCGGACATGGAGACCACCGCGCCTGCAGCCACGATCCAGCTGGCGGTGTCGAGGCCAGCCAGCGAGAGCGCCTTGGCCAACGGATCCGAGCTGCGAAGCTGATCGTAGGGCACGAGGCCGGTGGCCACGAGTCCCACGATCACGTAGATGAGCGTGCAGACCGCCAGCCCACCCAGAATGCCAATGGGCAGATTGCGCTGCGGATCGCGCGTCTCCTCGGCGGCCGTGGAAATGGCGTCGAAGCCGATGTACGCGAAGAAGACAATGGCCGCCCCCTGATGAATGCCGAGGAAGCCATTGGGTGCGAAGGGCTTGTAGTTGGCCGGATCGATGTGCATGGCCCCGACGATCACGAAGAGGGCCAGCACCAGCAGCTTGAGCACCACCATGATGTTGTTGGCGCGCGTGCTTTCCTTGGCGCCCTGCATGAGCAACACGGTGATGGCGGCCACGATGCCGAAGGCCGGCAGGTTGACCAGTACGGGGATGGGGCCGATGCGCGGCGCCGTCTCGAGCAGCTGCCGCACGGCGGGGTCACCACTGGCCTTGACGTTCCAGTAGCCATGCGTGAGCCAGCCCGGCAGGTCGAGTCCGAATCCCGACAGCAGCGAGTTGAAGTAGCCGGCCCAGCCGATGGCCACGGCCACATTGCCGACGGCGTATTCGAGAATGAGCGCCCAGCCCACCACCCAGGCCACCACTTCACCGAGCGTGGCATAGGAATACGCATAGGCACTGCCGGCCTGCGGAATCATGGAGGCCAGTTCGGCATAACAGAGCGCGGCCAGACCGCACACGGCGCCCAGCAGCACGAAGGAGAGCACGAGCGCGGGACCGGCGCCGTAGCGCACGATGGTGCCGTCGGCGAGCGTCTCGCCGGCGGCGGCCGTGCCTAGCGAAGAAAAAATGCCGGCGCCGATGACGGCACCGATGGCCAGCATGATGAGGTCACCGGCGCCCAGCGTGCGGCGCATGCCGTGTTCGCTGTCGGAGACGGCGACAATCGGCTTTCGAGCGAACAGCCCCATGTTGTCGACTGTGGGTGGGAGGAGGGGTAGGCGCAGCGGAAGCTACACTCGTGCACCCGGACTGCACCACTCACAGCGAGTAGGTAATCTCGGTCTTGGCGCGAATGGGGATGCCCTGCGCGTTGACCGCGGGGCGAAAGCGAATGGCGGCGAGCGCCTCGCGCAACTTGCGATTGTAATTGCCGTCTTTGGTGGGCGGGAACGAGAGGTCAATGACCTTGCCCGTGGAATCGACATCAAACACGACGACAATGGTGCCCTTGGCCTTGTTCGGCACGGGCAGGGGTGGCAGGAAGAGCTCCGTGGGCGCCGGCGGATACACGGAGCCCGTTCCGCCTCCGGTGCCAGGCCCCACGGCACTGCCACGGCCCGTCCCGATGCCCGACCCGACCCCACCACCACTGCCGGGACCGGAGCCCGCGCTGCCGTCGCTGCCCGAGCCGCCGCCGGTCCCCACCGTTTCGCTCTTCACCTCACCCGACGTGGCAGCCGCCGGCTGCGTGACCTGGGGCTGCGGCGTGGGCTGCGGCTCCGGCTTGGGCTGTGGCGGCGGCACCAGCGGCGGGATGACCGGCTTGACCTCGGGCGGACGCTGCACGGGCGGCGGCGTGGGCGCCGGCGCCACCCGCACGAACTGCAGACGCTCCTGCTTGACCTGTCCACCGGTGCCGCGATTGCCACCGCCACCGCCACCGGCGGGGCCCGGCCCCCCTGCCCCGAGCACCGTGGCCATCAATTCGGGCGAGGTGAACGGCACAATGAGCAGCAGGATGATCAGGGCGTGCAGCAGCGCGGCGAGCAGAAAGTTCGCCGCGCGTCGCTGACGCCCGATTGGCAATCCGATCGGCGGTCGATACCGGGGGCGCGCCGGCGCCTGGCCATCCTCGCCAGGCGGGCCGCCAACCGGCAGCGGGAGGCCACCAGGATCGGGAGTGAATGAAGCCATGTCGTTCGAACGGGGAAAGGTCGTCAGGTCCTGTCGAATCGTCGTACGGCAAACTAATACGGCGGGCGCGCCCCGAAGGGTTCGCCCGCCGTATCTAACACCACGCAACGGTCTGAAGTGCCGTGGCTCACCAACGCAGGCGCCGGAGCGCCTGCCCTGGCCTCACTTGGGCGCGACGCCGATGACCTTGACGCCAGCTCCGCGCGCCTGGTCCATGGCCCACACCACGTTCGCGTAGGTGGTCATGGTGTCACCCTTGACGAAGATGATCTTCTCGGGGCGCGGGTCGTAGATGGACTTGAGGCGGTTGAAGAGCTGCGCCTTGTCCACCGGCTCCTTGTTGATGGCGAAGTTGCCATCGGCCGTGATCTCGAGCACGATCTGATCAGGCGCCACGTTGGGCTGCGCCGGCTGCGGATTGGGATCCGGCAGCTGCGTGTCGATGGCCTTGCGGCTCATCGGCACGATGATCATGAAGATCACGAGGAGCACCAGAAGCACGTCGATCATGGGCGTCACGTTGATCTCGTTGTTGAGACCCCCGCCGCCGCCACCTGCGGACATACCCATGGTTACTTGCCTCCCGGACGGATCCGGTCACTCTCGACGAGCGACTCGGTACCCGGTGCCTGTTCCGTGATGAGGGCCGCCACGCGCACGCCGCCGCGCGACAGCACATCCATCGCGTTGATGACCTTCAGGTACTGCAGGTCCTTGTGGGCCTTCACGTACATGATGTAGTCATCGCGCCCCTCGACGCCGTAGATCTCGCGCACCGCCGCCTCGAGATCCTCGTTGCGAATGGGCTTCTTGTTCAGATAGTACTGGCCCTGATCGTCAATGCCGAGTACCTGGTCCCCATCTTCTTCCGGATGCGGCTTGAGGTTCTGCCCCTCGGGCGGAACCGCCGTGAAGCCCGCGTTGATCTGCGGGATCGTGATCATGAAGATGATGAGGAGCACCAGCATCACGTCGATCATGGGCGTGACGTTGGGATCGGCCTTGACGCCGCTCCCGCCGCCTGCGCTCATACCCATGGCGTAGCTCCTTGACTCTCGCCCGGTGTCCGCGCGCCCGGATGTGGGCGCGCAGCACTGGACCGACGTTGGTTACTTCGAGATCGGCGTCTGGCCGGCCGTGTTGAACTCACGCGTGAAGCGCGAGCGACCGAACTCACCCGACACACCCTTGATGAGGTAGTCGATCATTTCCTTCGACGTGTACGTCATCTCGGCCGTGAGGTTGTCAATCTTCGTCTGGAAGAAGTTGAACGCCCACACCGCGGGAATGGCGACGCCGATACCGATGGCCGTCGTGATGAGGGCTTCGGCGATACCGGCCGCCATCGAGGAGATACCACCAGCGCCCGACGTGGACATGGCGGTGAAGGAGTTCACGATACCCATCGTCGTACCGACGAGACCGACGAACGGCGCCGTGGCACCGACCGTCGCGAGCACGCCGAGGCCGCGCTTGAGGTCGACGATCGTCATGAGCATTTCGCGCTCAACGGCACGCTCGGCCGAGTTGATGTCGGCCACCGTGACCGAACCGTCCTGGATGAGGGGACGGATTTCACCCAGCGCGCCACCGAGCACGCGGGCGACATGCGACTTCTTGTAGCCTTCGGCGAGCTTGATGGCTTCGTTGAGGTTGTCCTCTTCGAGGAACTGCGAGAACTCCGGGGCGAACTTGCGCGTCTCGCCCTGCGCCTTCCGCATCTGCCACCACTTCTGAATGATGATACCGGTCGAGTAGGCCGACATGATCAGCAGCGTCCAGACGATACCCTTGGCAAACCAACCCATCTCGTGCCAAAGGTCCATGAGATCCATGCCCATCGTGCTCTCTCCTGATGTGTGTTTTGGGATCGAATCGCCGAGCGACGGCTCAGCGATTGAGTGAGAACTGGAACGGCTGCTGCACGAGCTGCTTCACCTTGCGGCCACCCACTTCAGCGGGGAGGAAGCGCATGCGCTGGAGCGCATTCTTCACGGCGTTGGTGAACAGATCGTTGTCCGACTTGAGGGCCTTGAACGTGGCCATTTCGGCCCGACCCGTCGTGTCCACGACGAACTGCGCCAGTACGGTGCCCTCGATGCCCGCGGTGCGGAGCATGTCGGGATAGGCCGGACCCTGCGATCCCGGCGCCATGACCACCGGCTTTTCCACCTGGAAGTCGAAGTACGGCTGGTCCGCGTTCTGAATGACGGGACCCTTGCCACCTTCCACACCCTTGGCGATACCACCAGCCACACCCTTGCCGGAGAAGTCGGCCTCGTCCGTCACCTTCTTGGACAGGTCGATTTCCGGGATCACGTTGGGGATCTCGATGGGCGCCGAAAGCACCTGGAAACCCTTCGGCGGCGGCGGGGCGGCCACGGCATCAGGCGGCGGCGGGGCCTTCTCAGGCTCGGGTGGCTTCGGCTCGTCCTTCTTGACTTCGACGAAGTCCACCTTCTCGACCTTCTCTTCCTCGATGACCGCACCAGCTCCCTTCGTCACCACAATGAGTGCGGCAACGACGGCGGTGTGGACCACGATGGACATGAAGGACCCACCGGCGCGCTTCTGCTTCTTGGCCTGAGACTCGATCAGGTTGTTGAACATCTCGCTTGTCCGGGGTACGGGCTACGAACGTCGCGACCGGACGGGCTATCCGGAGCTGACAGGCCGAACCTACGTTCCGGACATGAGCGGGCAATGGACGAAAGATTAGGATCGGATTAATCCGCGGTTAGCGTTCCGTGGAGGTCAATCGGTTCATCCCGCGTGTTCACCACCGACTGATATTCCCCCGTCATTCCCGATCCCGGCGCACCGGCCAGCGGCAGCGTGAGTGTGAACGTGCTGCCCCGGCCAAGACGCGACTGGACTTCCAGTCGGCCGCTGTGCGCCTGCGCAATCCACTGCGAAATGGCGAGCCCGAGCCCGAACCCGCCGCGCTCACTGGCCCGCGAGCGCACCCGGTCGGCGCGCCAGAAGCGCTCGAACACATACGGCAGGTCGGCCGCCGCGATGCCGATGCCCGAGTCCCGCACCGACAGCGTGACCTCGGCCTCGCCGCGCACGAGCGAGATTTCCACTTCCCCGCCCTTCGGCGTGTACTTGATGGCGTTCGACACCAGATTCAGGAACAGCTGCCGCAGACGCATCACGTCACCGAGCACTTCCGCGTTGTCGAGGCGCGAGGCGATGATGTGCAGCTCGTTCTCCTCGCCCAGCAACCGCGCCGTCTCCACCACCTCGCGCACGAGCGGCGCCAGTTCGATGGGCTCGCGGTAGACCTCGAAGCGCCCCTCGTCCGCGCGCGCGAGCGTGAGCAGCGAGTCCACCAGGTCCGCCATGCGCGTGACCTGCTGCAGCGCCTCCTCGAGCGCCACGGCCCGTTCCTCCTCGCTCACCGTGGGCGTCATGGCCCGCTCCACGTCGGCGCGCATGACCGCCAGCGGCGTCTTGAGTTCGTGGCTGGCGTCGGCGGTGAAGCGGCGCAGCGCCCCGAACGAAAGATCGATGCGCTCGATGAAGGCATTGAGCGTGACCGACAGCCGCGCCAGCTCCTCACCGGCCGCACCGATGACGAGGCGACGATGCAGCGAGCGGCCGTCGGTGATGGCCTCGACCTGATCGATGATGCGATCGATGGGGCGGAAGGCGCGTCCGGCAATGATGTACGCAAATCCCACCGAGAGCATGAGCAGGAAGGGCGCGATGGTGAGCATCGGGCCCACGAGTTCCGGCGGGGTAAGATTGATGTCGCGCGTGGTGAGCGCGGCATACACCCGGTAGCGGTCCTTGTCGCTCAGGCGCACATCGCGCGTGGCGAGCATGAGATCGTCGCTGAACAGCGGCACCCGCAGGCTGCCGGGCCCGGGCTTCGAGGCGCGCGCGGCCGTGGAGAAGCGATCGCGGTCGGAGGTGGACAGCGCCCGCACTGACGGCGAGGCATAGATGTCGTAGCCCGAACTGTCCTGCACCAGCACGTAGCCTTCGATGAGTGACAGGAAGGCACTCATGCGCTGACCGATGCTCGGACCGGCCAGCGGGTCGTTCTGCGCAAACAGCGGCTCGGTGCCCGTGCGGCGTGCCACGTCGATGGCCAGCACCACCTGATCGGCCCGGCGCTGCACGCGCAGCTCATGCTCTTCGAGCAGCAACTGGCGTCGCACCACCAGCAGCGTGGTGGCAAACACCAGCAGCGTGGCCACCATGGCGGCGGTCCACGCAAGGGTGAGCTGCGCACGGATGGACGGCGTGCCGATGCGCAGCGTGGCCATCTACGCGCGGATCATGTAGCCCACCCCACGCACGGTGGTGATGAGCTTCTTGTCATGGGGGGCGTCGATCTTCTTGCGCAGGTGGTTGATGACCACGTCGACGATGTTGGTGCCGGGGTCGAAGTGATAGCCCCAGGCATACTCCGTGATGAGTGTGCGACTCATGACCCGGCCCGCGTGGCGCATGAGATACTCCAGCACGGCGAACTCCTTGGGCGTCAGCTCGATGAGTGTGCCCGCCCGCTTCACTTCGCGGGTGCCGAGATCCACTTCGAGGTCGCCCACCCGGAGCTGGGGACTGGCCATGGCCCGCGGACGCCGCAGCAGCGCTTCGGCGCGGGCCAGCAGTTCCTCGAAAGCAAAGGGCTTCGTGACGTAGTCGTCGGCGCCGGCGCGCAGGGTTTCCACCTTGGCGTCCACGGCATCCTGCGCCGTGAGTACAAGCACCGGGCGCTCGAACCCGCGCGTGCGCAGGGTCCGCAGCACGTCGAGTCCGTTCCGGCCCGGCAGACGCATGTCGAGAATGATGAGGTCATAGGGCTGGCTGAGCGCCAGCCGCTCGCCCTCGAGCCCATTGTTGCAGAGGTCCGCGTGCCAGCGCTGCTCCTCGAGCCCGCGGCGCACGAACTCACCGACGGTCGGATCGTCCTCGATGACGAGTATCTTCATGGGGAGTGGACGCGATCAGCTGCTGCGCCCACCGGGGCGCGCAAAGCCGTACTCGCGAATCTTGCGATAGAGGGTCTTGGGCGAAATGCCCAGCAGGTCCGCGGCGCGGCCCTGATGCCAGTTGGTGCGTTCGAGCACGTCGTGAATGTGGCGCTTCTCGAGCTCGCCGAGGGACAGCACCTCTGCGGTGGCGGGAGCGGAGGCCGTTGCCGGCTCCGCGATCGCTGTCGCCCCCTGCACCGGTGTGGGGCGGGCAGCCGCGCCCACCTCGGTACCAAGCGGCAGATCACCGGCGTGCACCGTGTCGTGCGTGGCCAGCAGCGCCGCCCGCTCCATCACATTGCGCAGCTCGCGCACGTTGCCCGGCCAGCGGTAGCGCTCGAGCGCCGCCACCGCATCGTCACTGAGACGAAGTGCGGAGCGCCCCTGTTCGCCGCGCGGCGCAAGCAACGCGAGGAAATGCCGCGCGAGCAGCGCGATGTCGGTGGCCCGGTCCCGCAGGGGCGGCAGGGCAATGCGAATGGTGTTGATGCGATGCAGCAGATCATCGCGGAAGGTTTCCGCCTGCACCATGCGACTGAGATCCCGGGTGGTGGAGGCCAACACCCGCACGTCCACGGCCACCTGCTGCGTCCCGCCGACACGGAAGAAGCTCCCCGTTTCGAGTGCGCGCAGCAGCTTGCCCTGCAGCTTGAGATCGAGATCGCCGATGTTGTCGAGATACAGCGTGCCACCGGCGGCGAGCTCGAAGAGGCCCAGCCGACGCTGGTCCGCCCCGGGATACGCGCCCTTCTCCACGCCGAACAGTTCCAGCTCGAGCCGCGACTCGGCCAGGCCCGCGCAGTTGATGGCGATGAAGGGGCCCGCAGGCCGGCTGCCCTCGGCGTGCAGCAGCCGAGCCACGAGGTCCTTGCCCGTGCCCGACTCGCCGGTGATGAGCACCGGCGAGTTGCTGGCGGCAACCTTGGTCATCATGTGCCGCACGGCCAGCAGGGGCGCAAACTGCGTGAGAAACACCGGCTCCGGCGCCTGCCGGTCGAGCTGCGAACGCAACACCACGTTGTCGCGCGCGAGCATGCGCTTCTCCCAGGCACGCCGCACCAGCACTTCGATTTCCGCCATGCGATAGGGCTTGGACAGGAAATCGTAGGCCCCGAGCTTGAGCGCGGCGATGGCGGTTTCGATGGTGCCGTTGCCGGTAATGACAATGATTTCCGGCGGCAGCGGCTCCTCGCGCACCTGCCGCAGCACCTCGAGCCCGTCGAGTTCCGGCATGACCACGTCGAGCAGGGCCACGTCAAAGGCTTCACTGCGCAGACGCTCGAGCGCTGTGCGGCCGTCGCGCACGATGCTGACCTGAAAGCCACGGGCCAGCAGGAACTGCTCGAGGATGGTGCCGAGGTGCGCCTCATCCTCGGCAATGAGCACCCGCACCGGAGACGTGGCAGCGGATTCAGCCGACGCCGTCTTTGCAGACGTGGTGGCCCCGGACGCAGTCGCGGATGACGTGGTCGCGGATGACGTGGTCATGGTCATGCAAGCAGTTCCCCCGCATCGGCGGTCCTCAGCGGCAGGGACACGCGAAACGTCGCGCCCTGGCCTTCGGGGGACACCAGTGCCAGCGTGCCCCCGTGATCGGCGACGATGCCATAGCAGATGGCAAGACCCAGCCCCGTGCCCTGCCCCGGCGGCTTGGTCGTGAAAAACGGTTCGAACACCTTGGCCTGCAACGCGCGCGGCACACCGGGCCCTTCATCCTCCACATCCAACTGAGCCATGACCCGTCCCGCGTCATCGTCGCCGGCGCGCGTGCGGATGGTCACCCGCCCCTGTTCCGGCGTGGCGTCGAGCGCATTCATGGCCAGTGCGATGAGCACCTGGACCATCTGATCGCTGTCGCCCTCCACGAGCAGCGGGACGCTGGCCTCGAGTTCGGTGGCCAGCTTGATGCGCTTGAACCGCGGATGGTGCTGCAGCAGGAACAGGCCCTGCTGCACCACCGAATTGAGATCAAACAGCGCCCGCCCAACCGCCTTGGGCCGCGAGAAGTCGAGCAGACCGTTGACGATCTTTTTGCAGCGCTGCACCTCGAGATCGATGATGCGCAGCATCTCCCCCGCCGGAGGCGCGGCGGCTCCCAGCTCCTCGGCCAGCGACAGCGACTCGGCGCAGGCGGCAATGGTGGCCAGCGGGTTGTTGATCTCGTGCATGACTCCCGCCGCCAGCTGCCCCAGCGCTGCCAGCTTCTCGGCCTGCGCCGTGCGATCGAGCGCCGCCTTCCAGTCGGTGATGTCCTCACCAATGGTGATCACGTGCGTCACCGCGCCGCCGCCCAGTCGCATGGGGATTTTGGAGATGCGATAGGTGCGCATGTCCCCGAAGGCGTTGCTCTCCATCTGGAACTGCTGCAACTGGCCGCTGGCAAAGACCTCGTCGAACTCCCGCTTGAGGAGCCCCGCGGGCTGACGGTGCAGAATCTCAAAGATGGAGCGCCCGACCGCGTCGGTGCGCGAGACCCCCTGCATGCCGGTCTCACGCTTGCGGTTCCAGGCGTGGATGCGGTAGTCGCGGTCCACGACATACAGGCCATGCGGGAGCGAATCGACGATGCACTCGATGAAGGCCCGCTGCTGCGCCACTTCTCGCATGCGGTCGGAGACCTGCACCTCGAGATCGCGGCGATGGGCCTCGCGGGCGAGCGCCACGGCGCAGAGGTCGCCCACGGTGCTGAGCAGCGCCTGCTCATCGCTGTCGAAGGGCCGGTCACGGTGCACCAGCAGACTGGCCAGCGTCTGACCCGCCGACGTCACCGCCACCTGCACGGGCTGAGGCAGCGCCGCGTCCGCCGCTGCCCCGCCGGCGCGCCAGGCGATGGTGCGGGTGCGCCCGTCCGCGAACTCGAGCGCCACCCGATCCGCCTCGAGGTCCTGTCCGAGATGCGCGAGCATCTGCGCCAACCCGGCGTTGACCTCGGTGGCATCGGCGAGGTGACGCAGCAGGTGGGGAACGGTTGCGGCGAGCAGCATGAAGGCAAGCTACGCGCCGGTTCCAGACCGGACAAGCTGACCGAAAACGAATGCAGAAGGTTGCGCGCTCCCTCGGCGAGTCGAGATGAGGCCGAGCGAACTCTCCGCCGAATCGACAGACCGGCCGCCTGATTGACAGCGGGAATCGAACAGCGTTTGCCAAACAGACCAACCGGCACTGGCACGCGGCATGCCCCCTTAGCGGACAGCGACGCCACTGCCGCGTCCATTCTCCAATCACAAATCACCCCGATCCACAGATCACCGGAGGATCCATGACGTACTACCGCATTCCCGCTGTGTCCCCCGCTCCCGTTACAGCCCTCCGCCGCGAGATGGACCGGCTGTTCGAGGAGGTCTTCGCCGGCCGTCCGGCCACAAGCTGGCAGCCCGCCGTGCAGGCCCGCGAGGACGAGCAGGGCTTCACCATCGCCCTCGATGTCCCCGGCATCCCGGCCGACCGCCTCGAGGTGCTGGCCGAGGATGGTGTGCTGACGGTGCGGGGCGAGCGCGTCCGCCGTGAGTTGGCGGAGGGTGAGCGGCTGCTGATCGGCGAAACGACGCAGGGTCAGTTCGTCCGCCAGTTCCGCCTGCCCAAGAGCGCCGACCTGCAGGCCATCCAGGCTGCCTATGACCTGGGGGTGCTGACGGTTCGGGTGGCCAAGCTGGCGCCCGCGCAGCCGCGCCGTGTCCCGGTGAGCGTACAGTCGCCCGCTGTGACAATGCCGACCAGTGCTGAGACCGCTGGGGCCTGATCACCGCGTTACCTCTCGGCAGTTGCGGTAACAGGAACGGGGTGTCGTGGTTATCCACGACACCCCGCTTTGTTCAACTACGTGATCCAACGGGCGCTCAGCGGCGCCCGGAGTGCTTTGTGGAAATCAACCGATCACGTTCTTGATGGCCGCGAGAATTTCCGCATTCTCGCGACGTTGTCCCAGGGCCTCCTCCACGTGCATCCAGCGGATGACGCCCTGCGTATCGATCAGAAAGTAGGCCCGCTCGGAGAAGAACGTGTCCGGCCGCAGCACGCCGTAGGCGGCCGACGCTTCGCGCTTGAAGTCGGACAGCAGCTCGACCTTCATCCCGTACTTGTTACGGAATTCCTTGAGACTCGGCACCGCATCTACCGAAATGGGAAGCACTTCCACGTTGGCGTCGACGAAGGCGTCGAAATCCTCACCAAAGGCGCAGAGCTCCGTGGTGCAGGTGCTGGTGAAGGCCAGCGGAAAGAAGGCCAGCAGCACCGCCTTCTGGCCGCGAAAGCTCGACAGACTGACCGTCTGGCCTGAGGTGGATGACAACGCAAACTCGGGGGCTTCGGTACCGACAGCCAGCGGGGTGGACACTGTGGTGGTGGACATCCGGTTCAGGGCTGAGAGATGAAAACTACGGGGTGGTCACAATTCATCGGGGGACTAGCGGATGTGGAAACAAGAGGTATCGTGGAACAGCCGGTCCGATTCCCCGCCTCTTCCGCCCACCGCACCGTGTCCGACCATATCACGGCTGCATCGTCCGATCCTAGCAGACTGCACATTCTGCTGGTAGACAACGACGCCACAGATGCGCGCAGTTCCGTCGCGGCGCTCACCGAGCGGCTTGGCGCGCACGTGTCCTGCGAGGTGGTCCGCACCCTCGCCGAGGCGATTCGTCAGCTGCTGCAGGACCGTCCTGACGCCGTGCTGCTGGACCTCACGCTGAGCGACGCCAGTGGCATCGCTGCGCTGGCCGGCGTGCGTGGCGCAGCTCCCGGCGTCCCGGTGGTGGTGTACAGTCGGCAGCTCGATGACGGCCTGGCCCTGCGCGCCCTGCGCGCCGGCGCGCACGAATGCCTCGACAAGTCGGAAGCGGCACCGGCCTCTCTCGCACGCGCCGTGGCGTTTGCCATCGAGCGGCAGCGCAAGCTCACGGCCCTCGAGGCGGCACGCATCGAGGCCGCGCATCGCGCCACGCACGATCCACTCACCGGCCTCGCCAACCGCGAACTGTTCCTCGATCAACTCGAGCGGGCCCTGGCCTTCGGCGATCGGTATGTGCGCAAGACGGGTCTGCTCTTCGTCGATCTCGACGGCTTCAAGGCCATCAATGACACGCGCGGACATGCCCTCGGCGATGCGCTGCTGCGCGCCGTGGCGCTGCGTCTGCAGGAGTGTGTGCGGCGATCCGATGCGGTGGCCCGTCTGGGTGGCGACGAGTTTGTCGTGCTGCTGCCCGACGTCACCAGCCGCCGCGACGTGGCCTTCGTGAAGGAGGCCATTCTCGACCGGCTGCGCGAGCCGGTGGAGACATCGGTCGGCGACCCGCTGGTCATTCAGGCCAGCGTGGGCAGTGCCATGTCGCCGCTCGACGGGTCGACGGCCAAGGAACTGCTGGATGCCGCGGACTCGGACATGTACCGCGAGAAGTACCGCACGCGGCGCGCGCGGGCGGCGCTGCTGCCCGGGGATACCCTCATGGCCGGGCACGAGGTGGATGCGCCCCCGGTTGTGGCGGCCTCGGTCACGCACAAGCGCGAGGCGCGCCTGCGCAACGCCATGCAGAAGGGCGAACTGGAGGTGTACTACCAGCCCATCCACGACGTCGTGGCCGACCGCATCATCGCGGTGGAAGCGCTGCTGCGTTGGCGCGACCCGGAGCACGGTCTGCAGGGCCCGCATGGATTCCTGAACCTGGCCGAGGACACCGGTCTCATCGTGCCCATTGGCGAGCAGGTGCTGCGCGAGGCCTGCCGCGCCATCGTGCAGTGGCGCGGCCTGGGCACCAGCCACGACCTGCGGGTGGCGGTCAACCTCTCGGCCGTGCAGCTGCGGGAGCATGGCTTTGACCGGCGCGTGGCCCAGATCATGTCGGAGACCGGCTGCCCGGCGCCGGCCCTCACACTCGAACTCACGGAAAACAGCACGCTGGTTGACGGCGAAACGGCCATGGGCACACTGCGCGCGCTCAAGGCTTTGGGCCTGCGGCTGGTGGTGGACGACTTCGGCGTGGGCCATGCCTCGCTCACGTTCCTGCGCGAGGCGCCGGTGGATGGCATCAAGATCGACCGCCGGTTCGTGTCGCAGTTGCTGGCCGACGCGCGTGATCAGGCCATCGTGTCGAGCATGGTGCGGCTGGCGCGTGGCCTCGGTCTCGAGGTTGTGGCGGAGGGCGTGGAGACTGCCGAGCAGGCCCGGCGCCTCGCACGTCTGCAGTGTTTTGCGCAGCAGGGGCGGCACTATGGCGACGCGCTGCCATTCGCAGCCATGAACGCGCAACTGGAGCAGCGACATCGCATCGGACCACGGGACAACAGCTGGGGCACCCGCACGGCGCGCCTGCGTTTTGGTTCAGATGTCAGTTGACATGAGATGACATAAAGGCAAATCGGCCAACATCTTGCGGATGTTGGCCGATTGTCTTTCTGTTCGCCCAATTACTTGCTGTCTTCGCCGGCTGGCGTGCCCATGAGCTTGCTGGCCAGTCCCTGCAGCAGGGCGTCTGGCTTGATGCCGTACTGCGCCGACGCGGCCTCGAGCAGCTTGGTCATGGCCCCGAGCCGCTGCTGCGTCGCGGTGGCCGTGCCCTGCCCGTCTCCACCGTCCAGCACCACCAGACGGTCGATCTTGATGTCCGTGGCGGCGTTGGCGAGGGTCTCGATCATGGCCGGCAACTGCTGGAGGTAGAGCAGCATGATGCCGGTTTCGCCGGCGGCCATGATCTGCTGCTGCACCGCCTGCAGCGCCTTGGCCTGCGCCTCACCCTGCGCGATCACGGGAGCCGCGGCCGCCTCGGCTTCGGCCCGAGCGGCCTCGGCCCGCGCACGCGCCGGCTCCACCTGCTCCACCTGCAGCCGCACGCGCGTCACTTCCACGCGGGCCTCTTCCACCGCCTTCTCGGCCTTGGCCTGGGCCTCGTCGGCGGCCGCGCGCGCCGTGCGCTCGGCAATCTGCGCCTGGCGATCGAGCTCGGCCTGCTTCACGCGCAGCTCGTTCTGGGCGGCCGCCACCATCATCTGCGACTGCGCGCGGGCCACGTCGGCCTCCTGCGTGGAGCGGGCCTGCTCCCGTTCGGTCTCGGCCTTGGTACGGGCCTCGGCGATCTGGGCGTCACGCAGCACCTCCGCCGTACGGATACGGCCATAGGCGCGAAGGTAGCCGGCATCGTCGCTGATGTTCTGGATCTTCAGCATGTCGAGCTGGAGCCCCAGCTTCTGGAGGTCACGGGTGACCTCCTTCATCAGCTCGGTCTCGAACTTCACGCGGTCCTCGTTGGCCTCTTCCGGCGTGAGCGTGGACAGCACGCCACGCAGATTGGCCGCCAGGGTTTCCTGCGCCAGATCGGCCACCTGCTTTTCGCTGCCCAGGATGCGCTCCACTGCGTTGTTGAACACCTCCTCGGGCATGGAGGCGATCTTCACGTTGGCCACGGCCTGCACGTCGATGGGAATGCCGCCACGCGCAATGGCATTCCGCACACTGATGGTGAGCGGAATGGTGTTGAGCGTCATCCACTGCGCCTGTTCGAGAATGGGGATGCGGATGGTTCGCCCGCCCCGAACCACGCGATAGCCCACCGAAGTGCCGTCGGTGAGCTCGCGCCGCCGACCGGTGATGACAGCCACCATGTTCGGGGGCACGATGATGAGCAGCTGCTTCACGGTGGCCACGAGCAGCAGCAACATGACCACGACAAAGGCCACGCCGCCCAACGAAAACAGCGCCGTGCCGAATCCACCGTCGAGCAATTCGTTCATGCGTTCACTCCCAGGAGAAATGGTTGCGGTGTCCTGACGGACCGGCCGTCAGGGCGCCGCGGGTTGCACGATGGCCACGCCGTTTTCGATCCACCCGATGCGGCAGGTGGCGAAGTGGGCGCTCGGGACGTCCTGCACTTCGCTGGCCCGCCGGGCGGGCAGCTCGTGCACTTGGCCATGGGCGCGGAAACTGATGACGCCCATTCCCTCGTCGTTGAACGGCAGCACCAGTTCCGCCACCGTGCCCACCGCCAGCGCGTCGAGCGCCTCGGAGGAGGCTTCGCCGCGCTTGAGCGTGCGGAAGAGCAGATGCACGCCGAACAGTGTGCCGAACCCTGCAAGCAGGGCCGAAGCCCAAGTGGTGACGGGCCCGCGATGGGTGAGCTGGGCGAGCAGGCCAATGCCACCGAAGGCAAAACTGGCCCAGGTGAGATTGCGCAGTGAGAAAACCGCGAAGAGCCCGGCGTCGGCCACATCGTGATGGCTGTCGCCGCCCACGTCATCGACATCGGAGCCGAACAGGCTCATGCCGATCATGATGCCGCCAAAGGCCAGCGCGGCCACGAACAACCAGATCATCCGCTTTTCACTCCCATCGTCGGTCCGGAAAGAGGGCAACGGGAAGTTGGCGCCGTGTACTTGAATGGAACAGCGCCAGCTGTGTGATCCTACGCACTTTGCTGGTGATTAGTGACAAGCGGCGATGCATCCAGCCCCACGCGATCGGCGTACCCGGAGTGTTCCTCGCGCGCGGCCGGGTTGGCCGAGGCGCGCGTGCACACTTCATGATCGGGCCACGGAGGGCTCATGCCGTCGTCGCTGTCTCAGGTCGCCGTTCCCCGCGCCTTTGGCCAGGGGCTGTCGAACGTTCGCCGAATGGCGCTGCTGGCCGGGTTGGGATTGAGCCTGGCCGCATGTCAGGGAGAGGTGGGGCCCACCGGGCCAGCCGGTGCGCCGGGCGCGCCGGGGCCTGCCGGCCCTGCCGGTCCCACAGGTCCGCAGGGGCCTGCGGGTCCACAGGGGCCCGTGGGGTCAGCCAATGGCCGCAGCATCTATGGCGTGGATGGCGCCAACTCGATCATCGTGTTCGGCGCGATCCGTCCGGACATCGTGCTGCGTCGCGTCACCGTGAGCGGGCTGCAGAGCGGCGAAACCGTACTGGGCATCGACTTCGGTCCGGTGGACGGCCGCCTGTATGCCCTGGGCAGCTCGAGCCGCATTTATACGCTCGACACGCTGAGCGGCGCGGCCACGGCGGTAAGCAGCACGGCCTTCACTCCGGCGCTGTCGGGCACAAGCTTCGGGTTTGACTTCAACCCCGTACCCAATCGCATCCGTGTGCACAGCAGCGCCGCGCAGAATTTGCGTCTGGTGCCACGTCTCGGTGGGGCCACCGACGGCACGGTGGCTGTGGTGGATGGTACCCTGAGCTACGCGCTGGGCGATGCGGGCATGCTGCAGATGCCGATGATCGGCGGCACGGCGTACACCAACAGCGTGAGCGGCGCGGCGTCCACGGTGATCTACGCGATCGATTTTGCCCGCGACGTGCTGGTGACCATGGCCGACCCCAACAACGGCGTCATGACCACGGTCGGCCCGCTGGGCGTGAACACGACAGGTGATGTGGGCTTCGACATTGCCGGCAACAACGGCACGGCCTACGCCACCCTCACGGTGGGTGGTGGGTTCAGCGGCTCCACGCTGTATCAGATCAACCTGCTGACGGGCGCCGCCTTCCCCATCGGCGGCGTGGCCAACACATCGCCACTGCGGGGCATTGCCATCGCGCCCTAGGGCATCCGGCCCCGCTCCCCGGCAGCGGCTTTTCACGCGGTCCACGGCCCAGCTGGCTGTGGACCGCGTGTTTTTGTGACACCACACTTCACGTCCGGGGCCCTGCAGCCGACACTCTGTTGCATGCAACGCCTCTCCACGCCCTCCAATCCCTGGCAGGACCTGCGTCCCCGGGACGTGGTGTCGTTTTGTTTTGAGGGTGCCACGGTGAAAGCCGAGGTGCTCCGTCTGGACGAAAAGGCCCATGCGGAGTCGCCGTTGGGTGCGCCGTATCGGGTGTATGTGGTGTCGGCGGAGCCGGGCAGCGGGTATGTGGAGGGCCGTGAGTACACGGTGCGCGCGGCCTGTCTGGTGCCCGATGGGGATGTGAGTGATCGGCCGTTGCGCGACCCGCAGCCGGGGCCGCTGGTGTCGGGTGCTCGGACCGTGGTGTCGGGTGGCGGCGTTGGCGCGTCAAGCGCGTTGGCGTCGCCGATGTTTCTGGTGGGCTATATGCGGGAAGGTGGGCAATTCCCGGTACAGGGCGTGCTGCTGGTACAGGCCGCCGGACTGAATGAGGCCAATGCCCTGGCGACACAAACCCTGCAGGCCGAATTGGAGGCGGACCTTGCCGCCGGCCGCGAGCAGGAGGGGGCCATGGTGATGCTGGTGAATGCTGCGGAGGTGGACGCCAGCGCTGCCGGCGGAGTGATTGGGCAGGTCAGCTGGTAGCGGCCTGGTTGATGGAACGGCCGCTCGTGTGGTGATGCGTGACTGGACTCCGTGATGGAGTCTGATGTCGAGGGCTTGCCCTGCCATGCCGCAACGCACGAACGCCGCAAGTGACCGAGTGATGGTCGCTTGCGGCGTGTGTGTCTTGTCGCGGATGACAGTGGAGCGTATCGGGTTCGAACCGATGACCCCCTGCTTGCAAAGCAGGTGCTCTCCCAGCTGAGCTAACGCCCCGAGACCGGAAATGTAGTCAGGTCACACGATGTGCGTGAAGGGGGCATCCCGTGGACCAACCCGCCCGTAAACGGCGGGTCCGCCTCCCGGTCAGCGGCGGCTTGGCGGGCCCGCCGGTGGCAAGGCCTTCGTGTAGCGCATGCCCTTTACTCGCGCGGCATCAAGCACCACATGGGTAACCCGACCGGAGGCATCACGCTCAAAGCGCGCGTCGTAGATGTCGAACCGGAAGCGATCCCGTCCCGCAACCTGCACCGCCGCGTTTCGCGCGAGCGCACGCGCTTCCGCCAGCAGACGCCCCTCGACCACCGTGAAGTAGAGGGTCGCCTCGACGTCGACGCCGAGATAGGTCCCGGCGTATTCGCGCAGGTCCTCCGCAGAAAGCGGAGGAAGTGGCACGTTGCGGCGAAGAGCCGGCTCCTCGGCACCAGTCACGGCATCGCGGGTGAGTACCAGCACGCCACCGGGAACCGTGTCCGCCGTCAGGAACGTCAGGTGAAATACTCCCACCCCTGGTGCGATGGCCTCAAAGCGATTTGGGCCAATAGCACGCAATGACCTGGCGTTCTGCTCGGTCGGCCCGATGCGGAGACCACTGTCCGATCGCGTAACGCGAATGGGGCCGGGACGTCCGTCCATGCGCACATACTCGCCGGTAAGGCGCTGCAGAGCGTCCGACGGGAGCGAGACCGTTGGCGCGGCCGTACCCGCTGCGCGCACCGACGCGCGCGACGCCCGGTCGACGCTTGCAGGCGGAAGGAACAGCTCCGCCACCGCCGGACCGAACGTCCACATCTGTTCGTAGCTGTTGCAGAGCGTAACGACCGACAACGCCGCGTCCGGCACGCGCACGAGGTACTTGTAGTCTCCCACACCCTTGTATACGACGGCAGGACGGTCGTTGATCGTGTCGGCGTAGACGCCGTACGCCAGGCCGCTCAGCGTCGGCCGCGCGGGCCTGCCCGGCTCCAACGCAGCGAGAACCGCACCATACCCACGGCGTGGATCCGCCGATGCCTGGGCCCAACGCACGAGGTCCTCCACGGAGGTGTTCACGGAGATGCCTCCCGTGGGGGAGCTGCGATATCGAAGAACGGTTCGCCAACCCTCCGCGCCAGGCTCGTGAAACAGCGCGTGGTTTGGCACGACGTCGGCCTGATCGGCTCCGACTCGCGTATCGCGCATGCCAAGCGGCTCAAACACGCGCTTCGTGAGAAACTGGTGCAGCGTGCCGTCTGTCACTCGCTCCACCAGCAGGCGCAGCAGGGCATAGTCCGTGTTGCTGTACACCTGCGCACTGCCCGGTGTATTGCCGAGCTTCCCCCATCGCGTGAGCGCCCGAAACATCGAGGCTTCAGTGAGACGGCCATTCATGGAGTCGAAGCTCGGATCGAGAACGCCGTAATCCGCGAGCCCACTCGTGTGATGCAACAGATGACGGACCGTCACGTTGGCCGCGTAGGCCGGCAGCTCAGGCACATATCGAACGACGGGCGAGTCCAACGCAATGCGACCATCCTGTGCGAGCAGACCAACGGCCAGCGCAACGAACACCCGCGCCTCGGAGTAGGGAATCCACATCGTCGTGGAGGTGGTCATCGGCACCCGAAAGCCGATGTGCGCCATGCCGTAGGCCTTGCGATACAGCAGACTGTCGCCGCGGATGACCGCGACACCACAACCCGGTGTCGTGACCGAATCGTACATGGAAAAGACCGCGTCGATCTGCGCCTGGGCAGGAGTGCGAAGCGTCTGTGCGCGTGCAGTTGAGCCCGCCAGGGCGCAAGAGAACAACAGTCCCGCCGTCGTGCTGCGCCAGCCGGCGCCACGCAAACCAATAGAGGGCACTCTGACTCCGCGGGCGATAGGTGGCGTCTCGTGTATTCCAACACATCGCGAATACAGCTGGCCGAACTTACGTCGCATTCCGCAGTTCGGACAGCACGGCCGAGCGCGCCGACGGCATCAACGGGGCAAATCCGGGGCACGCCACCAGACACCGGGAAGTCCCTGACTGTGCGATGGACCGCCCGACCCCAGTGTTCGGAGGCCCCTTCTGCGGAGACATGTGATGGTTCAGCCAAGACTTGCAGACCGGCTTGACGCCTTTGGCCGGGAGGATCTGGCCGAAGTCGGTGGCAAGAACGCCTCACTCGGCGAGATGCGGCGCCACCTGGTACCCCTTGGCATCGCGGTGCCCGACGGCTTTGCGATCACCACCGCCGCCTATCGACGCTTCCTCGCCCACAACGGGCTGGACGAAACGCTGGCCCGTGAACTTCAGCGCCTGAAGACGGGCACTCCGCTCGCCGAGGTGGGCCGCGCCATCCGCGAGGCCACGCTGAGAGGCGGTCTCCCACGCGATGTCACAGACGCCGTGCTCAACGAGTACGCGGCCCTGGCGACACGCCTGGGCGATGCGGCCCCGCCGGTGGCCGTGCGCAGCTCGGCCACGGCCGAGGACCTGCCGGACGCCAGCTTTGCGGGGCAGCAGGAGTCCTTCCTCAACGTGCAGGGCAAGGCCGCCCTGCTGGACGCCGTGCCCCGCTGCTTCGCGTCGCTTTACACCGACCGCGCCATGGCCTACCGCGAGCATCATGGCATTGCCCATGAGAGCGTGGCCCTGTCGGTGGGTGTGCAGCACATGGTGCGCAGCGACATCGGCGCGGCCGGCGTGGCCTTCACCCTGGACACCGAGACGGGATTTCCGCGTGTCATCATGATCACGGGAGCCTTTGGTCTGGGTGAGCCCGTGGTGAAGGGTTCGGTCAATCCGGATGAATGGCGGGTCTTCTCTCCCCTGCTTGCCAAGACGGGGTGTGCTCCGCTGCTCGACGCGCAGACCGGCCTCAAGCAGATCAAGATGGTGCTCGATGCAGAGGGGCACCCGCAGGTGGTGGACACCACCGCCGAGGAACGCGGCCGCCGCTGTCTCGAGGAGCCCGACGTGCTGCAGCTCGCCCGCTGGTGTGCGCGCATTGCCGAGCACTACGGACGGCCCATGGACATCGAGTGGGCGAGGGACGGTGGCACCGGCGCGATGTACATCGTGCAGGCGCGACCGGAAACCGTGCGGGCCCGCGAGTCGGCGGGTGCCGTCAGTTCCTTCACACTTGAAGGATCGGGACCGCTGCTGGTGTCCGGTGTGGCCGTGGGCAGTCGCATTGCCAGCGGACGGGCGATCGTTCTGGCCGGCATGCACGAGGCGGAGCGCTTCGAGAGCGGCGCCATTCTGGTGGCGCGACAGACGGACCCGGATTGGGTGCCGGTGATGAAGCGGGCGGCGGCCATTGTCACCGACACCGGCGGACGCACCAGCCACGCGGCCATCGTGAGCCGCGAGCTGGGCATCGCGGCAATCGTCGGCGCGACGGATGCCACCGCGCGGCTGGACGGGCGCCAGGTGACCGTGAGCTGCGCCGAGGGCCCCACGGGTCACGTGTATGACGGCACCCTGCCCTTCACCGAATCCCAACTCGATCTCACGAAGCTTCCAGGCACGCACACCGCCATCATGCTGAACGTGGCCGACCCGGCCATGGCCATGCGCTGGTGGCAACTGCCGGTGCGTGGCATCGGCCTCGCTCGGCTGGAGTTCGTGATCGAGCATCTGTGCCGCGCGCATCCCATGGCCCTGCTGCATCCGGAGCGTGTGCCCGTGAGTGAGCGGGAGGCCATTGCCCGACTCACGGCGGACTACGCGTCGCCGGCCGAGTTCTTCGTGGACCGTCTTGCGTCCGGCATCGCGCAGATCGCCGCGTCGCAGTGGCCGCATCCCGTCATTGTGCGCTTCAGCGATTTCAAGACCAACGAGTACGCCGGACTGCTGGGCGGCGCCGCGTTCGAGCCGCACGAAGAGAATCCGATGATCGGCTTTCGCGGAGCGTCTCGATACTACGACCCGCGTTACCGCGAGGGCTTTGCGCTCGAGTGTCGAGCCATTCGCCGCGTGCGTGAACACATGGGCCTTGGCAACGTGGTGGTGATGATCCCCTTCTGCCGCACGCTCGACGAGGCCGATCGGGTGCTGGCCGAGATGCGCGGTCAGGGGCTGGTGCGTGGTGATCAGGGACTCGAGGTGTATGTGATGGCGGAGATCCCGAGCAACGTGCTGCTGGCGCGCGAGTTCGGTGCCCGCTTCGACGGCTTCAGCATCGGCAGCAACGATCTCACGCAGCTCACACTGGGTGTGGACCGCGACAATGCGCTGCTGGCCTCCCTGTTCGACGAGCGCAACGAGGCCGTGCAGCGCTCCATCACGCGGCTCATTGCCGACGCGCACGCAGTGGGCTGCAAGGTGGGCATCTGCGGTCAGGCGCCGAGCGACCACCCCGACTTCGCGGAGTTCCTCGTGCGGGCGGGCATCGACTCGATTTCGCTCAACCCCGACAGTGTGGTGCCGGTGCTCACACGGGTGGCAGCGCTCGAGGCGGAGCTCCAAGCGGAGCTCCAAGCGGAGCTCGAGGCTTAGCTCGAGACGGGGCGTGCGACGCAGCGGGAAGCGCCGCGCGCCAAGGCGTGAGGGACCTGACTCAGAAGGACGCGCGAACGCCGAACAGCAGCTGGCCATCGCGATTGCTGGGGGCGCCGCGATCGCGCGCTTCACTGTCGAGCCGTTCGCGGTGCGTCAACGTCAACTCGAGCGCAGAACGCAGGGGGACCGCGAGTGTGCTGATGCTCTCCATGGTGTAACGCGCCACACGATCGACGGTGGGCTGATACAGGGTGAGATGACTGAAGCGCAGCGCGTCGCCCACCCGTGTGCGGTACCGCAGACGCAGCGACCAGCGGTGGCGTGTGCCCACACCGGCGCTTCGCGTGCTGTCGGTCTGCCCAAGGCCGCGGGTCTGCTCACTCAGGAAGGCGAGACTCATGCTCGCATCCTCCTGAAATCCAGCACGGACGGAGTCGGGCCGCCAGGCCGTGAACTTGCCGCCGGCACCGGCGGACACTCGGGCCGCGAGCCGCTGCTGCAGACTGGTTTCGGCCAGACCAAAGGCAAACGGGCTCCACCTGGCGCGCGGTGTGAGATCGATGCCGAACGTGCCTCGCGTATTGCGCACAATGACCCGGCGCTCGCGGGTCACCAGATCGATGGCATCGCCGTAGCCTGTCTGCAGATCGGCGCGCAGCTGGCGCGCATCCGACTCGCTGGAGAGCGCCAGAAGCCCGTTGAGCACACGCTGGCTGGCCGCTCCATAGAGCACCGTGCCACTGGCCTCGACACTGCGCTGCCAGGAAGTCTGCGGGGTTTGTGCGCGGGCGGACCCGCCCACGGCGAGCGTCAGGCCACACAGGAGCGCGGACCATGCGAAGGGAAAAACTCGTCGCGTTTGCATGTTCAGGTACCGTACCCCACCAGTGGCACGGTGAGCCCTGTGCCATGTCCCATCCGCACAGCACCATTCGTCCCACGACCACAGATTGAGGTCGTACCCCTTTCGGCGAGTCCCTCATGCTTGTCCCACCCACCATTGGACGCTGGCCGCTCCGCAAGGCGCTGCTGCCGGCGTCACTCTTGGCAGCGTCACTGCCGCTCCCGGCCTTGCTGCCTGCGCAGGCCAGCCTCACCGGCCGTGTATTGACTCCGGACAGGCGCCCGCTGGCGGGCGTGGAGGTGAGCATCGCCGCGCTCTCGCGCCGTGCCATCAGCGATTCGACGGGTGCCTTCGTTCTCGACAGTCTCACGCCCGGCCGCTACCTCGTGGCCGCGAGAAAGCTGGGATTCCGGCCCTTCAGCACGATGACTTCGCTGTTTGCCGGCGTCGGTCCCGACTACGAGTTCACTCTGCAGCCCGCTCCGCAGGAACTGGCGCAGGTCAACGTGTCGGCTGATGTGATGGCCACCCAGTTCGCGGGATTCGAGAAGCGGCGGCAGCTCAAGATCGGACGCTACCTCACCGCAGAGGACTTTGCGAAGGCCGAAGGTCGGCCAACGGCAGACATCATCGCCGGCATTCCCGGCGTGGACATCGTTCGCGGCCGCGGCAATGAGGCCTGGTACGGCAGTCGCCGTGGCGCAGAAACGATTACGCAGGGTCGACGGCTTCGAACGGACGACGTGCAGCGCGGGGCCAATCCCGGCGCCGGCATGTGCTACGCCACCGTCGTACTGAATGGCCTGGTGGTGTACCGCGGCGATTCCGGTGAAGGGCTGTTCGATCTCAACTCTCTCAATGCGCGTGACATCAAGGGGGTCGAGGTGTACACCGGCACGGCCAACGCCCCGCAGGAGTGGTTGACGGGCACCGGCGGCTGCGGTGTGATCGCCATCTGGACCAAGTAGACAGCACACGACAGGCACGAACGACAACGGGCGGGAAGATCATGATGATCTTCCCGCCCCTTTGCCATCGTGACCGCCCGGCTTACTCGTGCGCGGGCAGCGGTTCCATGGTCTTCGCGTCCACCGGCACCTGCACCTCGTCCTTGAACGGCGTGGTCATCATGAACACGCGCATGACGGGGAAGGCATCCATGAACTTGAAGTACGTGAAGAACCACAGACCGATGAAGCCGATCGTCGTGCCGATCTCCTGCAGACCGTACGGCAGCGACGTGGCCTCGCCGTAGATGCTGGGGTAGATCTCGATGTAGCGGTGCAGGTACACGCCGATGAGGCTGCACACCGCGAAGAGCACGAACGTGGGCAGGTACATCTTGGCGGCCTTGGATATCAGGCCGAAGAACGGCAGCACGAAGCCGAAGATCGGGATGAGCGTGGTGAAGGTCTTCCACACACCCGAGAGGCGGAGACGATAGAAGTGCGTCTCTTCCGGCATGTTGCCGTACCAGATGACCAGGTACTGCGAGAAGCTGATGTAGCCCACGAAGGCCGTGAAGGCGAAGGCCAGCTTGCCGAGGTCCCACAGCTGGTCCATCGTGACGATGTCCTTGGCCTCGAGGTGGTTGCGCCACCACATGGTCAGCAGCGAGAGCAGCATGATCATGTTGACCCAGCCGGTCATGAACACGATCCACGCGTACATGGTCTGCTGGAAGTGCAGCGAGATGGTCATGGAGTAGTCCCACGCCATGAAGCACCAGCCCACCACGAAGGCGATACAGACCGCCACGCCCAGCTTGCCCTGCGTGCTGTGCTGCGAGTGCAGCTCGCGACGCTCGTCACCGCTCCAGGCCGCGCGCATCTTGGCCCGCAGACCCGCCGCCCACGACGCGCCCGACTCGGGGAGCACGGCCACGTCCATCTTGACCGAGTTCCACACGAACAGGCCCTGCAGCACCGTGATGGCGCCGAAGAACAGCACACCGCGCAGCACGAAGTACGTGTTGTCGAGGTAGGCCGCCTTCTCGGCAATCGACACGGCCTCACGGCCGCGGAAGGTGAAGATGTGTTCGCCGCTGAAGAACAGAATGGCCAGCAGGATCACGAAGGCCACCGGCACGAAGGCGTAGAAGCCCTCCGCGAAGCGCACCACGGGACGCGACCAGCGCGCCGTCACGATGCGCTGCACGGCGGCGAACGCCGTGCCGGCGGTGGAGATGACCGCGAAGTACAGCCAGTTGAAATGCAGCGCCTGCCAGGCGCGATCGGCGTGCGTGAAAAGCCCGTAGGCGAACACGGCCACGCCGAGCAGGGTGGCTGCCAGCGCCGCCGTCTTCAGCGAGCCCGGGACGGACTTGCCGGAGAGGCGACGGGCGAACTCTTCCCGTGTCGGGTAGTGATAGTGCTGGCTCACTCGTGCTTCTCCTTGGCCTCACCGTGGGCCGCCGGCGGACCGACGTGCAACTTCCGCATGGTGTCGTGTTCGTTGTTGCCCTTGAACGTGGCCGCGTTGACGTTGGGCGACCCCGGGGTGGGCGTCTGCGTGGGCTTGACGAACGGCGCCGGGCGCGTGGGGGCCGTGAGAGACGGACCGGGCACCGTGGTGCCGTTCTGTCCCGGATAGCCCGCCAGCGTGGTGTCCGCCGTGCCCGCCTGCAGCGCGCGCACGTAGTTCACCACATCCCAGCGATCCTGCTCTTCGATGCGGTTGTAGTTCGGCATGGCACCGCGACCGTTGCGGATGATGCCGTACAGGTAACCGTCGCTGCGGCCCTTGGCCGACTCCGTGAGGAGCGAGGGGCTGTAGCCGTAGGCCGGGTTCACCTTCTTCAGGCCACCGTTGCCGTCACCCGCCAGACCATGGCACACCGAGCAGTTGATCTGATAGTTGAGGCGACCGTTGGCCAGCGAGGCCGGCGACACCGGCGTCGGGTTCGACAGCGAGGCCATGGAATCAGGCAGCGCCTTGTACGACACCTGGAAGGCCGACACGGCCGTGCCCTGCACCGGCACGCTGAACTGCGGCTGTCCACGCGGCGGCGTGAGCGAGTCGGCCGGATTCTGCGACGGCGACTCCCAGGGTTCGATGCGGGGCTGGTCCTTGAAGTCGGTGAACCAGGAGCACGCGCCGAACGACAGCGGGAGCACCAGGGCCACCGACGAGCGCAACGCACGCTTCACGGCAGGAACCTGAAGGGAAAGGGGCTCACGCTTCACGCCGCACCTCCTCGGCGCCGGCATGGCGCAGGAGTTCTTCGGCTGCCGACGCCTTGGCGGCGTCACAGGCCACGAACACACCGAAGTGGCCCGCGGAGAAGCGATCGTCGTAGCCGACCGTGGTGGTCAGGCGGGGAATGCGCGAGTTGATGAACATGCCGGCCACCGTGGACAGCGCACCCACCAGCACCATGACTTCGAAGCCGATGATGGTGTAGGGAATCCACGAGGCGATGGCCTTGCCACCCGTGACCAGCGGCCAGTAGTCGGACGACCAGATGGCGATCCAGTAGCCGAAGCTCACACCGAGCAGACCGCCGATGAGCGTGAAGCGACGCACCACGCTGTTGGGACCCGCGATGGCGTCATCCAGCTCATGCCGGATGGTGGGCGAATACACCGTCACATCGCCCAGGCGCTTCTTCTTGAGTTCCTCGATGGCCGAGACGGTGGTATCGAGGTGATGGAAGACTCCAAGCACGCCCTGCATCAGTGATGTCCTCCACCGTGGCTGTTCTTGAACCGCGGCGTCACGATTTCCTTGAGCTCCATGATGGCCATGACCGGCATCTGCTTCACGAAGAGCAGGAACCACATGAAGAACCAGCCGAAGGAACCGACGAGGAAGGCCATGTCGATCCAGCTGGGCGTGTAGCTGCCCCACTGCCAGGGCTCGAACTCGTGGGAGAGCGACGGCACCACGATGACGAAGCGCTCGAACCACATGCCGAGGTTGATGAACAGCGAGAGGATGAACAGCCAAGCCGGGTTGCGGCGGAGCTTCTGCGACCAGAGCGACATGGGCAGCGCCATGTTGCAGAGGAGCATGATCCAGGCCGCCCACCACCACTGACCGAACACGCGGTTCCAGAAGAACTCCTGCTCCGGACGCACGCCGCTGTACCAGGCGATGAAGAACTCGATCAGGTAGGCGCAACCCACCACCATGGAGGTGAAGAGCACGACCTTGGCCGTGGCATCGAGGTGGTTGAGCGTGATGTAGTGCTCGAGCTTGAACCACTTGCGCATCGGGATGGCGATCGTCCACACCATCGCGAAGCCGGAGAAGATGGCACCGGCGACGAAGTACGGCGGGAAGATGGAGGCGTGCCAGCCCGGCGTGAGCGCCATGGCGAAGTCGAAGGAAACGACCGAGTGCACGGAGAGCACGAGCGGCGTCGAGAAGGCGGCCAGGAACAGGTAGGCCTTCGCGAAATGGCGCCACTCACGGTCGCTGTTGCGCCAGCCGAGCGAGAGGATCGAGTAGATCCGCTTGCGCAGCGGGTTGGTTTCCTTGTCGCGGAGAACCGCGAAGTCAGGAATGAGGCCGATGAAGAGGAACGTGGTCGAGATGGTGAGGTACGTCGAGATGGCGAAGACGTCCCACACCAGCGGCGACTTGAAGTTCGGCCACAACAGGCGCCAGTTCGGGTACGGAATGAGCCAGAAGAACTTCCACGGCCGACCGATGTGAATGATCGGGAACAGACCGGCCGTCATGACGGCGAACACCGTCATGGCTTCGGCCGCTCGATAAATCGAGGTGCGGAAGCCGGCGCGGAAGAGGTACAGAATGGCGGAGATGAGCGTACCGGCGTGGCCGATACCGACCCAGAAAACGAAGGTGATGATGTAGTTGCCCCACATCACCGGCGGTTCGTAACCCGCCTGCCCGAGTCCCCAGTAGATCTGGTAGAGCCAGGCCGACGCGCCGCACAGCATGGCGACGACGGCCACAGCCAACCCGATGAACCATTTCTTGGTGAACCCGAGGGTCGCGATGATATCGCGATCGACCTGCTCGTAATCACGGACCGCGGGGAGCTGGACGTCGGCCGACGCGATGTTCGGCCCCCGAATGCCCTCGCGCACCGGATGTGCGACGGATGCCATGCGCGCTTCCCTCAGACCTGCGCCGGTGCAGCCGGCGCCGGATAGTTGACCTTCTTGAGATAGACCACGGCCGTGTACGCGTTCAGTTCCTCGAACACGTGATAGGCGCGGCGGTCATACGCGAGCTTCGCTACGGTCCAGTTTTCATCAGCCGCGTCGCCGAACACGATGGCGCGGGACGGGCAGGCCTGCGCGCAGGCCGTCGTGAACTCATCGGCACCCACTTCACGGCCCTCGGCCTTCGCGCGATGCTCGGCCTCACGGATACGCTGCACGCAGAACGTGCACTTCTCCATGACGCCCTTGCCACGCACGGTGACGTCGGGGTTGAGCGACCAGTGCATCGGCTCCGGCCACGCATACTGGCGACGCTCCGGCTCACCGTAGCCGAACCAGTTGAAGTAGCGGACCTTGTACGGGCAGTTGTTGCTGCAGTAGCGCGTGCCGACGCAGCGGTTGTACACCTGCACGTTGAGGCCGTCCGGCGAGTGGTACGTGGCGTACACCGGGCACACGGGCTCGCAGGGCGCGTTGCCGCAGTGCTGGCACATCATGGGCACGAAGCGCGTGTCGAAATCCGGAGAGAACTCGTTCTCCGTGTTGTCGTTGCCTTCGTAGTAGCGCTCGAGACGGATCCAGGCCATCTCGCGGCCCTTGATGATGTTGGCGCCCGGGCGCTCGTCCCACTGCGTGGGGCTGAGCGCGCGACCCTGATAGGGCGCACCCACCGTCGGGATGTTGTTTTCGCTGTAGCAGGCCGTGACGCAGGCCGAGCAGCCCGTGCAGCGCGCGAGGTCGATGGTCATCGCCCAGCGGCGCGCCTCGGCCTTGCTCGAGTGGTTCGGGTCGTACATCCCCTTGTCCTTGGACTTGGGGTTGGCGTACTCACCCTGGGCATCGGCCGCGACCGGCGCCTTGAGGCCCGACATGAAGTCCTGCGACGGCAGGCCCGGAATGTCGTGGTGGCCGTGCTCGTCCTCGGCTTCCTGACCGAGCAGCGCGGCGAGCGTCATGGCCTGACCGATGCCACGACCGTGCTGACGCGCCGAACCTTCCGTGGTGACCAGCGGCGAGTTGTCGCTGCCCACCGTGACCTTGCCCATGAGGGCGCCGAGCGCGAGACCACCGGCGCTGTCCCAGCCGCTCGACACGAGGTCGTAGGCGTTGACACCGATGTTCTGCGCGAAGCGGCCGTAGGCCGTGTGACCCTGACCGAGCGCGATGGCCACGGTGTCGGGGCGCACGCCCATGTAGATGTATGCCGGCGCCGTCACCTTGCCCGCCACCGTTTCGACGGTGAGGTGCGCACCTTCCTTGATGCCCAGCTTCTTGGCGGTCTGCGGGTGCACTTCCACCCACGACTGCCACGCGATCTTGCTGACCGGGTCGGGCAGTTCCTGCAGCCAGGGCTTGTTCGCGCCCGCGCCGTCGCCGAGCGTGGCCGACGGGAAGACGTGCACGAAGAAGTCGCCCGTGCCGGCCGCCGGCGCCTGCGCCGTGGCGCTCAGCGTGCGGCTGGACGTGGCAACCAGCGGCGAGGCCGTGGTCTGCGCCTTGGCGAGGGCCGCGGTGAACGCCGACGCGCCACCGGGGAACTTGCTGATGTACCAGCTGCGGTAGTCGGCCACGTTGTAGCGTGCGGCCAGCGCCTGATCCTTCTTGGCGAGGTCGATGAGCACATCGGCCGTGCTGCGCGTGTCGAACACCGGGTCGAGCGTGGGCTGCTGCAGCGCCAGCGTGCCACCCGTGGTGACCGCGTCGCCCCAGCTCTCGAGCCAGTGGTTGTCGGGCAGCACCAGATCGCAGAGCTGCGTGGTCTCGTCGGGCATGGCCGAGAAGGAGACCTTGAACGGCACCTTGGCAAAGGCGGCGGCGAAGCCGGCCGACTTGGGCATGGTGTGGGCCGGGTTGGCGCCGCGCACAAAGGCGAGCGGCACCGAGCCGGCATCCATGTTCTTGACGGCCGCGGCGAGATCGGCGTAGGACGCCAGGCCCGCATAGCCGCCATGCGCGTTGGCGGGCTTGATGGTGGTGCCCACCGCGCCGGCCTTCTTGTTGATGTCGGCGATCATGACGGCGCATTCCACCGCATCGGCGCCCGTGACACCGCACAGGGCCATGACACCGTTGCCGGCGTCGGCGATGGCCTTGGCCAGCGCCTCGATGGTGGCGACCGGCACGCCGGAGGCTTCCGCGGCGGCGGCGGCCGTGCCCGCGCCGTTCAGCGCGTTGCAGATGGCCATCTCGCTGCCGGGCTTGGCCGGGATCCACTGATCGGCGTTGAGGCCCGTCAGCGAACGGCGGGCGCCGATGTACACGAGACGCGGCGCGCCTTCGAGCTTGGCGCGCGCATCCGACCAGCCGAGCTGCTGCGGCACCGACTGGCCCCAGCCGTCGAGGAAGTCGGCGCCAAAACTGACCACCAGCTTGGCGGCACCGAAGTCGAGCTGCGGCCAGGCCACACCGTAGGCCTTCTGGTTGGCGGCAATGGTGGCCACCGGCGCCGTGCTGTCGAGCGACAGATGCGCCGGCATGCCGTTGGCCGACAGCCACTGGTCGAGGAAGCCCGGGAAGGTGCCCGACTCGTGCTGGTTGAGGAACACGACGTTGCCGGCCTGCCCCTTGGACTTGACCTCACCGAGCTTCTGCGCGAGCAGCTCGTAGGCCTTGTCCCAGGTGGTGGGCTTGAGAGCCGCGCCCTCGCGCACCATGGGCGAGCGGAAGCGGTCGGGATTGTAGAGGCCCTGCACCGCCGACAGACCGGTGGCGCAGATGGCGCCCTTGTTCACGGCCGAGTCGGGATTGCCTTCGAGCTTGATGGGGCGGCCGTCACGCACCTCGGCCAGCACACCACAGGCGGTGGCGCACTCGCGGCAGGTGGTCGCGTAGTACTGCGACACGCCCGGCACGGTGTTGTCGGGACTGGTGACGTAGGGAATGAGCTTGCCCACCTTTTCGGAGGAGCAGCCCACCACGGCCGTCGAGGCGCCGGTGGCGCCAAGGATCTTGAGGAAATCGCGGCGCTTGACGCCGGTCCCCGCTTCTGTGCTCATCGTGATCGAGGGTCGCGGATGATCAGTAGTGGCAGACGGCGCAGTCGTAGCGCGCCTTCTTCGGGGGCATGGCTTCGAGCTCCGGCGTCACCGTCTGACCGGCAAGACGCGCACCTTCAGCGGGCTTGTATCCCTGCACGTGGCAGTTGACGCACCAGCCCATGTTCAGCGAGTTGACCTGCTGCACCGGCACGTAGTTGGTGTCCGGTCCCTGCTTGCCCTGGTTCTGGATCTGCCCATGGCAGCTCTGGCAGGTGACGCCCGCGTTCACGTGGCGCATGTGCGGGAACTGCACATAGTCGGGCACCTTGTGCACCCGGTTCCACGGGATGGGCTGACCCTTGGCATAGGCGGCCGCCACCTTCTTGATCTCAGGCGAGGCAGTCTTGACGATGCTGTGGCACCCCATGCAGGTGGCCACCGAGGCGTTGCCCGGGTCGGGCGACTTGTTCGCAGCGCTGTGGCAGTAGAGGCAGTTCATGCCTGCCTTCTCCACATGGGGCGCGTGGACAAACTTGACGGGTTGCTCAACGATGGCGCCCTGCGACGACGACGCGCCGCTGTAGGCCGAAAGCAGCGTGGCCGCTGCCGCCAAAGCGAGGAACCCAGGGATCACCGTCCACTTCTTCTTGACCGTCATCGACTCGTGCCGGTAAGGGATGCCGAGTAGGGCGAGGTGATGGATCACACACGACATGCACGACGCCGAATCCGCCCTGCCGGTGTGCAAGGTGTTTCCGATGTCATGCGATCCGTGGACCACACGGTACGAACCGTTCGAAAATCGGACGGAACAAACCGTGTAAGCCGGTGTCACCCAAATTTTTGCAAGCGCGAAGTATGCGGGGGGCCGTATTTGTACGCAAGTGCATGACGTAGCTTCACGTAGATGCGTTTTTGCGACCCGCCGCCCGGTGCGCAGCCGACATAATGACCGCACCGTCCGCGAAACTGGAACGGTGGCTGGTCGGTGTCAGTTCCTCAGGAAGCATATCCACCAGCGCCTGAGCCTGCTGGGTCAGTCGCAGCGGCCACCAGCTGCTCCACGCCAGCCGTTCTGGGCCGATGCTGCGTACGAGATGCGCGAAGTGATCTTCGGGTGGTCCCCAGATCCAGTGCCAGTCGTACCAGACCCGCTGCTGCTCCTCGGGTGTCAGGCCCCAGTGCACTTCCTCCACCAGCTCGCGACTGGCCCCCGACACCAGCAGGCAGGCCGCAGACTCGCTGAGCCGGGCCACAGCGCGAATGTGAGCAGCCGACAGGTCACCGGCCGTGTCGAGATGGTGCCGCTGCCTGAGGTCCTCGAAGCGCACGGGCAGTTGCAGCACCACCCCAGCTTCCCCCGCCGCACGAGCCAGGGTGTTGAGCGCCGCATGGCCGGGCGCATAGCCCCACTGCATGGGATAGGCGCGCACGGCCGGGGCGCCTTCGTCCACCGCGCGCTGCAATTGCCGCTCCCAGCCGGGCCAGTCCGGCCTTACGATGGGCACCGGATGCAACAGGTCCCGATGCGGCGCGAGCCCGGCGTAGAGTGACGCGTTGGATGCCGCCGGGTCGCGGTGAAAGACGCCGGGCAGCGAGCCCACCCACGCACCGGCAAAGCCCTCGCGCTCCAGGACCCGAACAAGAACCGCCGGCTCCGGATGTGGCAGGTCCCGAAACGGATAACCACCAATCCACGCGCAGGTGTCCACCGGGCGAGCTGATGGCTCAGTCATGAGCGAATGCCTCCCTGCGGGCCGAGCGTCCCGTCCCAGGGCGTGGTGAGAGTCACTGGCGGCTCCGCCCGCCAGTCCGACTCGAGCGCCGCCGTGAAGGTGCCCCGGGGAAACAGTCGCTCGGCGTTGCGCCAGCGAATGTCCGCGAGTTCGTCGTTCGAGAGGCCGACGTGGGCGAGCGCCCGCAACTTGGTGAGACCCGTGCACAAGGTCAGGTCAGCGGCCCAGAGCAGTCGCTGCGGTCCCACCCAGCGCAGCACCTCGTCCATCATGCCGCGATCAATGCCGCTGCCTGACAGATCCATGACGATGTTGGGCAGGTCGGCCACCGCCGGCCCCGTGTGGGCCCAGTCGCCACCGCCGCCAATGTGCGCGAGCAGAAAGCGGGTGCGCGGATGGCGCGCCGCGAGGGCGGCGAGCTCGGCGCCGTCCGAGGCATCCTGATTGGGCCAGTCACGGCGGCGATGCTGCCAGATGTGCTGCAGGATGGGCACATCGTACGCGGCAGCCGCCTCCGCCATGGCATCGAGCACGGCAAAGTCGGTGGTGCGACGCGCGGCCGCCAGCTTGATGCCCACAGCGCCGCGCGAGAGACCATGCGCGATTTCGTCGAGTGCATGCTGACGGAAGTTCGGATTGACGGCGACAAAGGCCTTCACATGCGGCGCATGATGTGCCGCCAGTGCCAGCATGGCCGCGTTGGCCCGCGTCTGATCCTCCGGAGACGCGAAATACGTGGGTGAGGTATGTCCCCACGAGCCGAGAATGGACGCCACATGACAACGCACGCCCATGCGGTGTCCCGCCTGCAGTCGCGATTGATTGTAGCGCTGCCAGTCACCGCGATTGGTCCACGGGGTGTGAAAATGCGCGTGCGGATCGATGAGCGGCTCGGGACCGCCAAGTGGCGCGTCAGTCATGGCTGCGTGTGTGGGCGGCGCGAGCGCGCGCGTGTGGTCAGATGCTCGGGGAGGGCCTCGAGCCGCGAGGCCAGCGTGGCCAGCGCCTCGTTGTCATGGGCGAGTGCGCCGAACTGATAGGCGCCCCGCTTGAGCTGCACACCACAGTCGGCGGCGGCGGCCACGAGCAGATCGAGCATGTCCGGCTCACTCGATTCGAGTCGCCACATTACATCGGGGCCGAGAGCCGTGAACGTCGGAGCCGGTTGCGACATGCCCGCGTCGTCCTGCCACCGCATCATGGCGCGCTGCAGCGCCGTGGCGATGAGCTCGCGCATGTGGCGACCGGCCTGCGCCATGCCGGCGCACACATCCTGCGCCGCGTGGCGTGCGAGCACGGCCTGCGCGGCGGCCAGCCCCGTGGTTTCGCTGGCCGCGGTGGAGGAGATCCAGGTGTGACGCGCAGCGTCCATGACCGCGCGCGGCCCCACGATGGCCGACAGCGGGAAACCATTGGCCATGGCCTTGCCGAGGGTGGTGAGATCGGGCCGCACCCCATGCAGTGATTGCACACCGGCCGTGCGCACGCGAAACGCCGTCTTGACTTCATCGAACACGAGCAGCGCGCCGTGCTGCGTGGCCAGGTCGCGTGCCAGCTGCAGCCAGGCCCGCGAGGCGATGTCGTGCACCAATGGCTCGATGACGATGGCGGCCGGTGTCCTGCCCTGCTCCACGGCATCGCGCATGGCGCGCGTCAGCACCTCGCTGTCGTTGAACGGCAACCAGGTCACAAGCTCGCGCGTGGCGGCTGGCACACCCGGCGCATCACTGTTCCAGTCGAGCCAGCCGAAATACCCGCAGGCCAGCACGTGCTCTCTTCCGGTGATGGCACGCGCCACACGCACCGCCGCCGCGCCGGCCTCGGCGCCGGTCCGCAGAAAGCGCAGCTGCTCGCTTCCCGGAAACAAGGCCACCAGCTGCTCCGCGACTTCCACCTCGAGCGTGTGCGTGAGCGTGGACACGTTCCCTGCCGACACGGCCGCCTGCACGGCGCGCGTGACTTCGGGATCGGCGTAACCGAGACCGACGGCACCAAGGGCCATGCCACAGTCGAGATATTCGCGGCCGGTGGCATCCCATACGCGGCAGCCCTGACTGCGGGAGAAGTGGGTGGGCAGCGCGGGGTCATCGGCCAGTGCGCCATACAGCGCATCCGGACGTTTGCTGCCGGTGGACGCGCCACCCGGCAGAATGGCCCGAGCCCGCTCCGCCCAGCTGCTCACACGGCCTCGGCGTCCGATGCGCGCGTGGGCATCTCGCCCTGTGCCACTCCGGCCTCGGCGAGTGCGCGCTGCACAGCCAGACGCGACTCGCGCTCGATGGTGCGCAGCACTTCGATGCTCGCGGTGCGCAGCATCAGCAGCTCACGTCCATCGGGATTGGCACGGAAGACCAGCGAGCGCATCGTGCGCATGATGAGCTCTTCGTTGCGCGTCTTGAAGTACGCGATGGCGTCGAGCGCGTTGCGCATGTCGGTGAAGGCCTGTTCGTAGGCCTCCTTCGTGGGCGCACCCTTGGCGTGACGCGGGGCCTGCAGGCGCTTGGTGGCGTCGCCGGCCAGCAGATGCAGCTCGTACAACGCCAGCAGACAGGCCTGCGCCACATTCAGCGAGAAGTGCTCGGTGGTGGGAATGGTGCAGATGGCGTGCACACGATCGAGGGCCTCGTTGGGCAGGCCGTGATCTTCCCGGCCGAACATGATGGCCACACGCCCCTGCTGCGCATACTCGAGCAAGTCCACCGCCGCCGAGCGCGGCGTGTGCCGCTGCCAGCGCGCCGCCTGCGGACGCCCGGAGAAACCCACCACGTAGGCGCAATCGGCCAGCGCGTCGTCAATGGTGTCGAAATGCTGAATGCGCTCAACCAGATCGCGCGTGTCGTGCGCAATCTGTTCGATGCGATTGAGGTCGTAGCGACAGGGGCGGATGAGTCGCAGATCGCGCACGCCCATGTTCTTCATGGCGCGAATGACCGCGCCGATGTTGATGGGGTCCTGCGACTCGTAGAGGACTACCGTGACTGCGTGAAGTACCGATTCGGCCATGCGCGGAAGATAGTGGAGAGCCGGGTCGACCGGTCAGGGCAGCGCCAGCGTCCAGGACTCGGACGGATCGAGCCGGTCTCCGCGCAAATAGGCAAAGCCCGAAGCCCCGCCCAGCACGAGCTGACCGCGACGGCGCTCACGACGCGGGGGCCGCTCATTGACGGCCAGTCCAAGGCGCAGCGCGCGGCCCGTGGGGAACGCCGAACGCGGCCAGCGCAGCTCGAGATGCCAGCCCTGCTCGTGCACTGCAGCCTGTGCCGCAGGAAGCGTGCTGCCCGGCACGAGCGGCGTGATGCGGACGGCAGCGTCCCTGCCCTCGGGCGCGCCGGCCAGCGGCGGCAGAGGCACGGCCAGCACGGCGGCATGCCAGCCGCCTGCCGGTGCGGCGTCCTGTGAGAGCCCCCAGTAACACTGCAGCCCATCGGCATTCACGTCCGCACGCTCGTTGTCGAGCGGGTTGTACGGCATCTCTGACGGATCGTGGCCGTCCACGACAACGGGATGCCCACTCCGCACATGCACGCGCACGAGCACCTCGGCGTCCGTGCATGCCAGCTCCACCCGCGCCTCCGGGGTGTTGCCCTCCCCCCAGGGCTCCTCGGTTCGCCGGTACTGCGCCGCGTCAAGCACGGTGCTCAGCGCGCCGACAAGCGGCTCCGCAATGTTGCGGGACGCGGCCTCCTTGGCGAGCAGCGGCAGGGGCCGAGCTGCTGCGGTCGTGGCTGCGGGGCTACTCACAGACGGTGCGGGCGTGTCGGGCGCCTCTCGCAGTCCCTCGAGATCAATGCTGCTGCGTGCTCCGCCCGCCTCGAGGCCAATGTGCCAACCGTGCGGCGCCGGTCCGTGCGCGGCAACGGTCCCGCAGGTGGTTTGCACACGCGCCCACACTGCATCGGCCGCGGCCGGTGTGAGTGTGACACGTGTGGCCTGCGGACTCGCCTCGATGCCATGCGCTGTCGTTTGCGACTCCGGGGACCAGCTCCACACGCCAACCAGGCGTCCACGCGAAGCCACGAGATCCACAAAGAGTCGCGTGCAGCGGCCGTGTCCCGGTGCAGCCGGCGCCTCGGCGCGCCACGGCTGCATGTCGCAGTCGGCAGCGTACCAAGCCTGCATGACGCGCCCGCCTGCAGAGGCAGATGCAGGCGCAGATGCAGACTCAGAATCGTGCGAGACCGACGCTCCCGCGACCTGCGCCGCACAGCGGAAGTGTAGTGTGTGTCCGGCGGACAGTGGTGCCGCTGCTTCGACGTGTCGGAGATGATTGCAGCCGTCCTCGACACCGCCTGCGCCACTGCGTTCCGCCGCGGCAAAGGACGCCAAGGGCTGCACCTCGTCGTGGGCGCCGTGGACCTGCAGGTCGTGCGCGTCAAGCGCCAGGGGCAGCGTGAGGGTGACCGCAGGCGCATCCCCCTCCGCTGCATTCGCCGCGTGATGCTCCCACTCGAGCACGTCCACGAGATAGCCGTCGGCCACCACGAGCGTGCGCGATGCGGACACCCCCGGAGCAAGCTCGGGGGCATGCTTGCGCACCCAACCTGCTCCGCCGCGATCCTCCCACGCCTCCACCCATGCAGTCCCGGCCTGCTGCGATGCCCCGTTGATGAGCGGAGCGTGGTGCGCGAGCGTGCTGCGATACCAGTGCAGCGTCGGATCGACATACGAACCGGCACCCGGGTCGTCCAGCCAGCGCGCGGCGCCGGTCTGCAGCGTGAGCGCGAGTCGATCGGGATGCCCATGGCCGCCTGCGGAATCGCCGCCGTCGAGGGCCGCGTACACACGCCCCTGCTCCCGACGCAACACGGCCAGCCCCTGTCGCGTTTGCAGCACGGAGGCCGGCTCCCAATGGTCCGACGGCACGGGCGTTTCCGCGCCGAGCAGCAGGGCACGCCACGAACAGGACGCGCGGGTCAGTTGCATGGCCGGCTCGTTGCGTTCGGCATCGGCCGATGAGCGCGCGCGCGCCGTACTGACCCGCGTGATCTGTCCGTCGTAGAGGCGTGTGAGCAGACCGGCGAGGCGACGGTCGGCCCGATGGGCGTAGCCCAGCTCACACCACTCTGCAAAGCGCCACTGCCTCGCCGACACCGCATACTGCGAATCCCGACGACTCGGAAACGTGTCGTCAGGCAGCAGACCGGCAAAGGGCGCCACGAAGCCCTCGTGCCATCGCGCGTCCAGCGAAGCTTCGAGAGCTGTGCCTCGTGCCCTCAGCAACTGCACGCCGTACCAGAGCCCGCGGTGCGCAAACTGGTGATAGTTCTCGCCCTCGTACCAGGTGCCGTCCTCCTGCAGCCCGGTGCGGAAGTGCATGAGCAAACCATCGGGCGCGGCGAGACGCGCGGCCACGGCTTCGTGGCGCGCCAGCAGCGTCCAGGCGCTGAGCACGGCGACCTCGTTCCACGCCTGGCGATTGGATCGCCCCTCGTGATACGACGCGATGCACTCGCTCGACGGCGTGAGCAAGCGTTCGCGCACGACGTCGCCAACCGGCGTGAACGCCACGGCCTCGAGCAGGTCGAGTGCATGGCAGAGATTCAGCAGCCAGATGGACTCGAGATAGGTGCTGAAGAAGAGCCGGGTGGGGCCAAGCACATTGTCCTGATCCGGCCACTCTGCATAGCGCGCCGCATACGCGCCGAGAATGGACTCGGCCACGACCCGCGCGGCGTCCTCACCACGCAGCGCGGCCAGGGCGGCCGCATGCACGGCACGCTCCGCCAGCCAGAGATGCGCATTCATGGCCCACCAGCGATCATGGTCGTGCCCCACGAAGTCGCCGTGTCCAACGGGACAGGGATGCGTGTCGGGACGCCAGAAGTCGAAGTCCAGATAGCGGCCGCAGTGCGGGCAGCGTCCGCCCTGTCGCGTCAGTCGCGCCTTGTATTGCGGTATGGGCGCACCGTGCTGCAGCACCACCGTTTTCAGTGGCAGCAGTTCCTGCTGCAACGCATCGGCCAGAGTGGCCCATGCTCCACCCGGCTCCACTGCCGCGCGGCGCGTGGCGAGATCAACGGGGAGCAGGCGCAGCGGGGTGGGCGGCATGCTGGAGGAATTCATGGCGTACGATACCACTGGGACACGAAGGCGAGCTCACCGCGCAGATCCATCACCACGCCGCCCAGTCGCCGCGACAGGCCCTGCACCCCACGCGCGTGATACAACCAGGCCACGGGCTGTTCAGCCATGAGGATGGAGTCCACCATCTGCCACGCGCGCCGCTGCGTCTCACCCTCGCTGCGGCGCGCCTCCCGAATGGCCGCCGTGAGCGCGAGCTGATGAAAGCCGCTGTAGTCGAGGGCCCCGCCGGCCTGTTCACCATCGAACATGGCGACGAGATACCCGAGCCCGATGTCTCCCGGAATACCGGCCAGCGCGAGATCAAAGGTCTTTCGGCTCCCGCGCACGGAGGACAGGAACGATGCGAGTTCCATGACGCGCAGTTCGAGACGCACCCCGATGGCTTCGAGGTCGCCCTGCACCAACTGTTCAATGGCCATGTCACCACTGCCCAAGGTCAGCAGCTCCACGCGCAGCGGCTGACCGATGCGCTGCCGCAGCTGTCCCGGGGCCGGACGTCGCCATCCTGCGGCATCGAGCAGGCGTTCGGCTGCCACGCGCCGTTCCGTCTCGGATGGCTCGGGAGCAGGCGCCGGCGCCATGGGCAGGCCGGGTGGCAGGGCACTCGAGGCGGGTGTGCCGAGTCCCGCCACAGCCGCCTCCACAATGCGTGTGCGGTTGAGTGCCAGCGAGAAGGCGCGGCGCACACGGGCGTCATCGAACGGAGCGCGTGTGCTGTTGAAGACCAGCGTGTTGCTGAACAGCACCGGCGGCGAGAGCAGACGCAACGCGGAGTCCCGTGTGACCAGCGACGCCATGGCCGGCGACACACCGGCCACATCGAGATCGCCGCTCACCAGCCCTGCGAACTTGGTGGTGGCTTCGTCCACCACGGCAATGACCAGGCCGGCCATGCGCGGCGGGCCACCCATGGACAGAGGGAAATCGACGTTGCGCAGGAAGCGCCACTGACGCCCCGCCACACGCGCGGCGAAGCGAAAGGGGCCATTGCCAACCGGTGAGGTGGCAAAGTGGCTCTGCCGCCAGCGTGCGCGTGGCACACTGTCCAGCAGGTGCCTCGGAGCCAGGGGCAATTCGGCCAGCACGATGGGAAGACGCGGCTGCGGCGAGGCAAAGGTCAGGCGCACACGATTTGTGCCCAGCGTGTCCGCCGCCTGCAACGCGGCGAGATCGGCCCGGCGCGGCGAGCCGACGGTCGAGTCCTGCACGGCGCGCAGGGTGAAGACCACGTCGCTCGCGGTGGTTGGCACGCCATCGTGCCAGCGCAGCGTGGAATCGAGCGTGAGGGTGAGCGCTGTCCGATCGGCCGACCACTCCCACGTGCGCGCGAAGTACGGCAGCGGCTGCAGCAGGGAGTCCAATCGCACGAGAGTGACAAAAAGCGCATGGCGATGCAGCTGCCGCGTGAGCGGATGCACCGTGACCAGCGGATGCCCGGACTCGAGATCACTGCCCGAGGCCATGACCACGAGCGAGTCGCGCGGCAGCGCAGTGGCCGCCGAGGAACGGTCGGCGGCGGGCCGGCAGGCAGACACCAACAGCAGGCCGGCAAGCGCCCACGCGCCCGCGCGGGACACGGGATCCGACTTGAGGCTTCGTGTCGCGGCGCGCATCATCCGCTGGTGCTCCATCTCTCCCGGCGTCTGTTCGACGCGTGCATCCTGCTCTGGCTCGTCACCACACTCACGTTTGCGCTGATTCATCTGGCGCCGGGAGATCCGGCGACGCTGCTGGTGGCCCCCACGGCGAGCGCCGAGGAAGCGGCCGCGTTGCGTCGTACGCTGGGGCTCGACGCGCCGTGGCCGGTGCAATATGCGCGCTGGCTGGGCAGTGTGCTGCAGGGGGATCTGGGCATGAGCCTCACCCGCTCGCGTCCCGTACGTGAAGTCATTGCCGATGCACTGCCGATCTCACTGTTTCTTGGCGGTGTGTCGCTGTTGTTCAGCTTTGTGGTCGGGACGGCCCTCGGGCTCTGGCAGGCATTGCGCGCGACACGACGGCTCGACACGGCCCTCACCATGCTCAGCACCACGCTGTATGCCGCGCCCAGCTTCTGGTTGGCGCTGGCCCTGGTGGCGCTGTTCACCACCGGCGCGGTGCAATTGGGATTCCCCGAGTGGCTGCGTCTGCCGGCCTTCGGCATGCAGAGTCCCTCGCTGGATCCGACCGTGGCGCACTGGGGAGACCGCTGGCGGCATGCCGTACTGCCGCTGCTGGTGTTGAGCCTGCCCGGCGCGGCGGGCGTGCTGCGCTTTGCGCGTCAGAGCGCGCGCGATGCGGCGGCGCAGCCGCATGTCGTGTCGGCGGAGGCGCGCGGCCTTCCCGCTTCGCGTGTGGCCCTCTGGCACGTGCTGCGGAACGCCCTCACTCCGCTGGTGGTGCTGGCCGGTCTCATGCTGCCGGGCGTCATTGCCGGTTCGGTGTTCGTGGAGCAGGTCTTCGCCTGGCCGGGCCTCGGCCGCACCATGCTCGAGGCCATCGCCTCACGTGACTATCCGGTGGTGCTTGGCCTTACGCTGGTGTATGCGGCGACCGTCATTGTCGCCAACCTGCTCGCGGACCTGCTGCTGTGGTGGCTGGATCCGAGGCGGCGCGGCACATGACTCTTCCCAGGACGCTCACCATGAGGCCAGGCAGCGCGCGGTACGCCGGCGTGCCGTTCGCGGCGCGAGTGGCGCTGGCCACACTCGGTGGCATGGTGTGCGCGGCTCTGCTGGTGCCGTGGTTGGCCAGCGAGGGCGCCCGGGACATCGGTGACGTGCTGTCCACGCGTCTCACACCGCCCCTGTCGTTCGATGGTCGTGGGCAGTGGCATCTGCTGGGCACCGATGCCTTCGGCCGCGATCTCGCCGTCCGGCTCTGGGAAGGTGCCCGCATTTCACTGGGGGTCGGCGTGAGTGGCAGCCTGCTCTCGGGGGCGCTGGGCATTCTGCTGGGCGCCGTCGCGGGCTGGTGGGGCGGTTTGGCGGATCGGGTCATCACGGCGCTTGGCGACGCCCTGCTGGCTGTGCCGCGTCTCGTGCTGCTGTTGGTGATTGCCGCACTGTGGGGGCCGGGCCTTGGCGTGGTCATCACGGTGCTTGCGCTGACGGGATGGATGTCGGTGATGCGCCTGGTCCGCGCTGACGTGCAGGGGGTGCGTGTGCTGCCCTATGTGGAAGGCGCGCAGGCCCTCGGTGTTCCGCCACGGCGTGTGCTCTGGCGGCACGTGCTGCCCAACGCACTGGGCAGTGCGGCCGTGGCCATCACCCTTGGCACCGGCAACGCGATTCTGCTGGAGAGTGGCCTGTCGTTTCTTGGTCTCGGCGTGCAGCCGCCCGCCGCGAGTTGGGGCAACATGATTGCCGGGGGACGTGAGTGGCTGCTCGTGGCCCCGTGGATTGCGCTCCTTCCCGGTGCCCTGCTCATCATCACGGTCGTGGCGGTGACGGTGCTGGGAGAGTCGTGGGGTCAGGAGCGCGGCGCACGCGCACCGTGAGCACCTCGCGCGGCCCGGCGTCGAGCAGCACCTGGCCGTGGCTCACATACGTCTCGCCGATTGGCGTTTCGTCGAGGCGACAGGGTGTCACCAGCCAGGGTCCAGAGTCCGGGAGACGCCAGGCACCCGTGGCCTGACGTGTCGTGAGATTGACCGCACGCAGCAGCACGGCATGCGGGTCGCGCGCTGAAAGGGTGACGGCGCTCTGCTCGAACGCTTCACCGGAGAGCGCCACACCGGTGATCTGCCGGGGAGTGGTGGCCGTATCGAGATCAGGCCAACTCTCTCCCGTGATCGGCAACAGCACGTCATCACAGGCGTCGCGGATACGGGCCAGTGTGTCGTCGTTCATGGGCCCGTGCAGGAGGAGCGCCGCGCGCGCTGCGAATGGCCCGAGACACTGGGCCTCGGGGATGTCCGCCGGCCAGCCGGCGTGTCCCGGTCGCTCCGGCAGATCCGGACGCGACAGGGCGCCGGTGCCGCGCACCAGGGTCAACGCCAGACACGCCGCCTGCGCGTCGTGCACGCGCGCCTCCACCTCGGCCAGTCCATCGGCAATGCAGGTCAGTCCACGCATGACGTTGGCCAGCGACGCCCAGCGCTGCATCGGCATGCCAGGCGGGACCGCTTCCACCAATCCGGCCGATGCAACCGGCTCAGTTGCACGCTGCACCGGCCCCAGCGCCGCGTCAGCCCACACGCCAACCGGCACGTCAACATGCGTCGTGTCGGCCCCCGGCAAGTCGCGCGTCGACACGAGATCACTTTGCATGACGAGATGCAGACGCTGGTCGGGCCGCCCGACATGCCCGTGGAGCGACAACTGCAGGAGCGTGGAGTCGGCGTCCAGCGACACATCCAGGTGCACACGAATGTGCGGTGCACGTGTGGTACGATAGCGCAGCCGCAGCGTGGCACGCAGCGGTCCGTCCGCGAGCAACCGCATACCCGTGCAGCGCAGCCGTTCGGTCTCTCCACGCGGCGCGGGTGTATAACTGTCGCCGAGGTCCGCGCGCGTTTCAATCCACAGCGCGTCGTCGATCAGCCGGTCGTCCACCTGCAGGGCGAGACGCGCGAAACCGTCTGCGCCGAGGCGCACCGTGCAGCGGGCGCGCGTATTGCCGATCGCGAACTCTGCATCCCGCGTGGCCGACCTCGAACTGATGCGACGCGCCCACACCGGGTCTGCAGGTTTGGACGGCACCGGGGTCGCGCGATCCCAGGTTTCAGCATCGTACGCGACAAGCCCACCCGCTGGGAGCGGCGGAACCCAGAGCAGGCTATCCGTGACCTCTGCCCAGTCGTTGTCGGGATAGTGCTGCGGTGACTCGCGCCGCACACGCTGACGACGGCGACGCAGCACCTGCTGCACAAAGGGGCCGTCACCCGGCATCGAGTTGTCCAACAGCGGCGCGCCATCCGTCTGCTCCGAGGGCCCGGCACTGCCCGGCCCCACGGCCTCGTCGGTCAGATGCTGCACCAGGCGCAGCTGTGCCACACCGCCACGCGGCCGCGGCGCGCGGTTGCGAAGCACCACACGACGCCAGTCGAAATCCCGCCGCGTTCGCGCAGCCACGACATCGTGCTGCAGCAGGAGACTCAAGGCCTCATGCCGCAGCTCCTGACCCATGGCAGCCGCCTCGTCCTGCCGCGCCTCCATCTGTCGTGCCACGTCGTCCACGGAACAGCCACAGAGCGTGTCGTGCGGATGTGTGCGCAGCACGGTATCCCAGGCGCGGGCCAGAACGGTGGGCAGTTGCACCATCGACAGCCGGGCATCCGCGAACGACAAAACAGGAGCGTTCACTGCCTGCAGCCGCAGCAGCGCCAGCCAGGGCTCCACGTCACGCAGCAAGCCGCGCTCGAGCCGGGCGTTGCGCCGCTTCTGGTGCGCCCGCGTGGCCAGCGTGCCGCCCAACGACCAGGTGTAACCGGAGGAGTTGCGCAGTTCGCCCTGCACACTGGGCAGGACGGCCCGTTGCACACCTGCCGCAAAGTGCTGCGCCCACTCGCGCAGTCCCATGGCCTGCACCGCAACCGCATCGACGGCGGCCGCGTCGCGCAGCGCCGCCAGCGCGGATGGCAGATCAGTTTGGCGTGCGTGATGATCGGCGCCGTTGGTGAGCAGCACCACCGGCGTGCGCGCGCGAGCGAGTGCGTCGTGCCTGAGCGCCTGCCAGCGGCGCTGCGCCGCGTCGCGAGCGACAGGCAGCGCACTGCCATACTCGTATCCGTCGCGCGGCAAGTGCCAGATGGGCAGCGAAACGCCGTCCGGCCCAAGCCAGTGCAGGCTGTCTCCTGTGGGGTGTGCGGGGCCGCCGAGCCCACGCCAGACCACACCCACCTCAAGCCCAAACCCACGCGCAATCGTCGGCATGGCTGCCGGGTGTCCAAAGCTGTCGGGGCACCAGGCCACCGGCGGGGCGCTGGCCCCCCAGGCCGCCAGACGGCGCGCCCCGGCCTCGAGATTGCGGATGATGGCCTCACCGCTCACGATGAGGTTGTCAGCCAGCACGTACCACGGCCCAGCCTCGATGCGCCCCGCACGCAGCGCGTTCAAGACCTCCGGCAACCGCTCCGGTCGCCACTCGAGATAGTCCTCGAGCACGATGGCCTGCCCGTCGAGCAGGAAGGGGGCATCGCCGGGATGATCGAGAATGGCGTCCACCAGCGCCAGCAGACGCACACGGAACCGCGCCGCCGGGTGGTACCACTCGCGGTCCCAATGCGTGTGCGACACCACACAGAGCACGCGGTCCGGTGAGGCCCCGGGCCCGGTGTGCGCCGTGGCAGCTGGCTGAGAATCAGGCGAGACGGTCACAGCGCAAACCTCGCGCGCGGTTGACCCCGGCGGCAACCCCGTCGAGCTTTCCGGGATCGTTTGTGCCCGCGGCGGCACGCAGCACCCCTGTCCCCGAGTCCACCTTGGAATTCCTGTCCGAGTTGTTCGACAAGCTTCGCGACCTGCCGGCCCTCGTGCAGTGGGCAGGCTATGTCGGACTGACGCTCATCATCTTTGCCGAAACGGGTCTGCTGGTGGGCTTCTTCCTGCCCGGTGACTCGCTGCTCGTGACTGCCGGCCTGCTGGCCGCCGATCCCGCTTTCGGGCTCAACGTGTGGTTGCTCGGCGCCATTCTCACCGTGGCGGCGATCGTTGGCGACAGCGTGGGGTACAGTGTGGGCAAGGCCACCGGCCCCCGCATCTTCACCCGCGAAGACTCCCTGTTCTTCCATCGGGATCATCTGCTGCGGGCGCATGCGTTCTACCAGAAGCATGGCGGCAAGACCATCATCATTGCCCGCTTCATGCCCATTGTGCGCACCTTCGCGCCGGTGGTGGCCGGTGTGGCCCGCATGGAATACCGTGCGTTCGTGACCTACAACGTGGTGGGCGGGGTGCTCTGGATCTGGAGCATGCTCATGACGGGCTGGGTGCTGGCCCGCACCGTGCCCGGCGTGGCGGCGCACGTGGAGAAGATCATTCTGCTCGTGATCTTTCTCAGCATTCTGCCCGGCATCATCGCGTGGTGGCGCGAACGTCGCGCCCGCCCGACGCAGGCCTGAGGGCCGGCGCCCGTCGTTTCGTGCAGTTGACTCACTTCTTCCTCAATCCCGGAGACTGACTGATGGCTCATACGTTGCCGCCGCTCCCCTACGCGCCCGAGGCGCTCGAGCCGCACATCGATGCGCAGACCATGAATATCCATCATGGCAAGCATCACCAGGCGTACGTCACCAACCTGAACGCCGCCATCGAAAAGGCCCCGGAACTGGCCGGCTGGTCGCTCGACGACCTGTGCCGCCGCATCAACGAGGTGCCGGAGGCGGTGCGCACCGCCGTGCGCAACAACGGCGGTGGCCACTGGAATCACTCACTCTTCTGGCAGCTGATGGCGCCCAACGCGGGCGGTGAGCCCACCGGCGCGCTGGCGGAGGCCATTGTGGCGGCCTTCGGTTCGTTCGCCACGTTCAAGGAGCAGTTCCAGGCCGCCGGCATGGGTCGCTTCGGTTCGGGCTGGGCCTGGCTCGTGTCCGACCACGGCAAGCTGTCCATCGTGAGCACGCCCAACCAGGACAACCCGCTCATGGAGGGCAAGCATGCCATCCTCGGCGTGGATGTGTGGGAGCACGCCTACTACCTCAAGTACCAGAACCGCCGCGCCGACTATCTCGGAGCATTCTGGAACGTCGTGAACTGGGCGGAAGTGGCGAAGCGGTACAACGGCTGAAGCAGCCCGGACTCAAAACTCAGGACTTCAACTCAAAGCTCACAGCTTACCGAGGCATCGGTGAGTTGTGAGCTTTGAGTTCAAGTGGGGAGTTTTGGGTTCGTTCTTGAACCGATCAGTTTCGAGTGGTGAGTTCAGGTTTCGTGTGTTGAGTCTTTGATACAAGCGCTGCGTCGGGCTTACCCCGCCACCACCTCATCTGTCTTCCGCCGCGCCGCCAGCAGCAGCGTGACCGCCGTGTAGGCCACCACAATGGCCACCAGCCAGCGCAGCGCCGTGAGCGGCAGCGACTTCACGATGTAGGCGGCCACCAGCACGGCCGGCACGCCGCCAATGATGTTGCCCACCACCGCGCGCGGATCGACCTTGCCGAGGCGAATGAAGCGGTCACTGGCAAAGGGCATGAGAAACGCGCAGGACCCCATCATGATGGGAAAGCCGGCCGCCGGATTCATGCCGAGCAGGCTCACCAGCAGCAAGCAGGGGCCGTAGAGGCCGATGCCGATGGTCATGAGCACGCCCAGCACGAAGTTGCCGAACAGCGCCACACCCAGCTTGACGCCTGACACGCCAATCGCCTCGCCGCCGCCGGGCAGCGCGCCCGCCGCCTGCGCCACCGTGAGCAGCGCGGCTCCCGCGAGACAGAGGCCCATACCGAGCTGGATGTAGCGCGTGGGCCAGTTGGCCACGAGACCGGCGCCCACCCACGAGCCCACCACCGCGGCGATGATCATGCCGATCAGGGTGACGGGTTCAACTTCCACCACCTGGGTGTAGATGAAGGCCTGCGCCAGGGTGGCAAAGGTGTGCCCCGCATTCAGCGTGCCCGGGATGAGCGCGTCCTTCACCCACTTGGTGGCCCGATAGATCGTGGTGGTGGTGGCAAACGAGCCGATGCCCAGCGTGTCGAAGAAGTCGGTGACGACGCCGGTGAGAATGAAGCCCGGAGTGGGTTTCACCGAGCCAAGCTTGGGCAGGCCACGCACCAGCGAGATGAGGTGGTACACGGCAACGATGCCGAGGCCGACAAGGAGCAGAAGCTTGGCGTCGAAAGTCATGGCGCGCGCAGAGGTGGGATGGAGCGGCAGCGAGCCTGGGACCCGCGCCGGAGGCGACCGCGGTACAACCTAGCGTGCGGACATGCAAAGCGCCCGGGGTCCGCGGGATCGGACACCGGGCGCTCGCATCTCACGTGGGCCGGAGTGGGACGACTCGCCGGCCGCCCCCCGCTATCAGGCGAGTGCCTGCGGGATGAGCTGGAAGGCCGTGGTGATGGCAAAGGCAATCAGCGCGGCAATGAAGCCCGTGCTGCGCTCCTTGCGCGCCAGCACGGCGATGCCGATGGCGCAGATGAAGAACTGCCAGATGTTGAACACATCAACCTGCGCGATGAGTCCCATCACCGCCGCCGAGTACTTGTTGGGATCAAGGAAACGCGCGGGCCCGAGCGACGCGTCGAACAGCGAACGCACGTTGCTGGTGTCGAGCACCGCGCCCTGCACCGCCATGGCGAGGAAGCCCAGCACGCGCGGCACGGTGCTGAGCGTGGCCACCAGCGACGCCTGACCGAACGACAGCGGCGCGCTCACCAGCTTGCCGGCCAGAAAGAGAATCAGGCCAAACAGCACGGCGGTGGCCGGCACGTAGATCGCCGAGAACCCGAGGAAGCCGTACGACGCGAACTTGCGGCCCGCCTCCACCGCCTCGGGCGGCATGGCCTGACCCTTGGCCGCCGCCTGCTGCATGGTCAGGTCGAAGTTGGCGTCGATGTAGGGCTGAATGAGACCCTTGGTGGCGAACAGGACCGCCACCAGCACACCGGACAGCACCAGCAGGTACATGCCAATGCCGTTGCCGCGCGCGCGGTCGAAGACGGTGGCCGGTGCCCACAACACTTCGAGGATGTCCTCGAAGACACTGCCCTTCTTGGTGCCAGCGGTCGTCACTTCACTCATCGTGCGGCCTCTCCCTCGAGATAGGTGTAGCCTTCCAGACCCGCCACGTAGTCGGCAATGAACGCATTGGCCTCCTCGCGCGGCAACCCTGATGCTTGGTTCACCTTACGGCGGAACGTGGCCAGAAGTTGCGAGGCCCCGAACTGCACGTAGTTGAGCACCTCGGTGACCGTATCGCCCTCCACCAGGTCCGTGATTTCGTAGGCGCCCTGGTCGTTGAGGCGCACGTGCACGGCGTTGGTGTCGCCGAAGAGGTTGTGCAGGTCGCCCAGAATCTCCTGGTAGGCACCCGTGAGGAAGATGCCGAGGATGTAATCCTCGCCATCGCGGAATTCGTGCATCTCCAGTGACGGCCGTCCGGCCTTGCCGCCCACAAAACGGTCGATCTTGCCGTCGGAGTCGCAGGTCACGTCCTGCAGGGTGCCACGACGCACCGGCTCCTCCAGCAGCCGGTGGATGGGCATGATGGGGAAGAGCTGATCGATGGCCCAGCTGTCCGGCAGCGACTGGAAGAGGCTGAAGTTGCAGAAGTAGCGATCCACCAGCACCGCCTCCAGCTCCGCCATGATGTCGCCGTAGGTGTTGGGGTCGGCCTTGGCGATGCGGTAGATGGCGTTCATGGTGGCCAGCCAGAGCACCTCGGCCTTGGCCAGGCCGCGCAGACTGAGCACACCCGAGTTGAAGTACTGCCGCGCGCGGTCCTTGTCGAAGGACGCGTCGTGGAAGACCTCCAGCACCTTGCGTGGCCGTGCGCCACGCTCGGTGAGCGTGCGCCAATCCTCGTACATCTCGTGCAGCAGCGAGTGGTCGTCGTCGTCCAGCGGCGGAACCGGCTGCTCCGCCTGCGACTCCACGTCGATGACCTTGAGCAGCAGCAGGGCGTGATGCGCCGTGAGCGCGCGCCCCGACTCGCTGATGATGTGCGGCATGGGCAACTCCGCCTCGCGGCACGCCTCGGCGATCGTGTAGATCACGTCGTTGGCGTACTCCTGCAGCGTGTAGTTCACGCTGGCGTTGTTGGTGGAGTTGGTGCCGTCGTAGTCGATGCCGAGGCCGCCGCCCACATCGACATGGGTGATGTCCACACCAAGGTTGCGCAGTTCGAGGTAGAACCGCGCCACTTCCTGCAGGCCCGACTTGATGAAGCGGATGTCGGTGATCTGGCTGCCCAGATGGAAGTGAATGAGCTTGAGGATGTCGAGTCGCCCCGCCGTCTCGAGCTTGTCGATGAGCTTGATGAGTTCGGCCGAGCTGAGGCCGAACTTGCTCTTCTCACCGCCGCTCTGCGCCCAGCGGCCCGCGCCCTCGCTGGCCAGCTTGATGCGCACGCCGCAGGTGGGCGTGACGCCCAGCTCGTCCGCCACTTCCATGAGCACATCGAGTTCGCTGACCTGCTCGAGCACGATGAACACCTTGTGCCCCAGCCGCTGGCCCATGAGGGCCAGGCGCATGAACTCGTGGTCCTTGTAGCCGTTGCAGACGATGAGGTGCTCGGTGCTCTCGGAAAGCCCCAGCACGGCCTGCAGCTCCGGCTTGGAACCGCACTCGAGGCCCACGCCGTGCGTCTTGCCGAAGCGCACGATCTCCTCGACCACATGGCGCTGCTGATTGACCTTGATCGGATACACCGTGGTGTAGTCACCGGTGTACTCGAATTCCTTCATCGCGGCATCGAAGCGCTCGGATAGCGTTTCAATGCGCGAGCGCAGAATGTCCGAGAAGCGCAGCAGCACCGGCAGCTGCACACCCTGACCTTCCAGATCGGCCGCCAGATCACGCAGGTCGAGCGTGAGATGCGGACGCTGCGGATCGGGACGCACCACCACGTGGCCCCGCTCGTTGATGTCGAAATAGCCGGCGCCCCAGCCCTCCACGTTGTAGAGGGCGCGCGCGGATTCGAGTGACCAGGGCTCGGCAGGCGCCGGCTCGGCGGAAGGTTGGATGCGGGTGGCCATAGGGGGTCAAAACTAGACGGTTCGCGGCGGCGGAGGGAGCCGTCACCGCGAACCGTCAAAATTGTGACAGCGCGACGCGCTGCCTTTTGGGAGTCGGCTATCGGTCGCCGTCGAGCAGTCCGCCGAGGCCGCCCAGCACGGAGCCTTCGCCCCGGCGCTTGCCGCCGAGGCTGGGCGCCGAGGCTATGATGCGGTCGGCGAGGCGGGAGAATGGCAGCGTTTGCAGAATCACGCGCCCGGGTCCGGTGAGCTGGACGAAGAACAATCCTTCGCCACCGAACAACGCCGTCTTGATGCCCGGCACCCGCTGGATGTCGTAGTCCACCGTGGGCTGGAAGGCCACGAGGCAGCCCGTATCCACGCGCAGCTTCTCACCCGGCGCGAGGTCGATGGCATGCAGCGTGCCCGAGGCGTGCAGGAAGGCCAGTCCGTCACCCTGCAGCTTCTGCAGAATGAAACCCTCGCCGCCGAAGAAGCCGGCGCCGATCTTGCGCGTGAACGCCACACTGATGTCGATGCCACGCGCCGCCGCGAGGAAGCTGTCCTTCTGCGCCAGCACCGTACCGCCCCAGTCCCGCAGGTTGAGCGGCACGATCTTGCCCGGATAGGGCGCGCCGAATGCCACATCAGCGCGCCGCATGCCTTCGTTGCCAAACAGCGTGACGAAGAACGAGTCCCCCGCCAGCACACGCTTGCCGGCGCCCACCAGCTTGTCGAACAGCCCGCCGGATCGTGCGTTCGGATCGAGCGTCGTGGCCATCGTGATGCCTTCGCGCATGAACATCATGGCACCGGCTTCGGCAAAGACCGCCTCGCCCGGATCCAGCGTCACGATCACCGCCTGCAAGTCATCGCCGATGATCTGGTAGTCGATTTCGTCAGCCGACATCAGTTGTTCCCCTGCGGAGTGGTTGCGGACTTCACCTGATCGCGGCCCTTCTCCAGGAAGGGGATGCCGCGCACCATCCATGACGGCGGTTCGGCCCCCTGAAGTTTCACCGCGAAGAACTCCTGCATCTTGCGGTCGATGTCCTTCTGATTGGCGCGCTTGGTCGGGTTGTGCTCATCGCCGTTGTACACGACCATGTAGGCCTCCTTCTGCAGGCGGCGCATGGCCACCCAGAACTCGATGCCCTGATACCACGGCACCGCGCCGTCGTTGTCGTTGGCCATGAAGAGCACCGGCGTGGTGACCTTGTCGAGGCGGAAGAGCGGCGAGTTCTCGATGAAGCGCTCGGGGTACTGCCAGAGCGAGCCGCCGATGCGGCTCTGCGTGTGCTCGTACTGGAAGGCGCGCGCGAGACCCGAGGCCCAGCGAATGCCGCCGTACGCGCTGGTCATGTTGACGACGGTGGCGTTGGGCACGGCCGCGGCGAACATGTTGCTCACCGTGATCAGATACGCCGTCTGGTAGCCACCCCACGACTGGCCCGTGATGCCGATGCGCTTGGCATCGACGAAGCCCTTCTGGATGAGCGACTGCACGCCGGGAATGATGGCCTTGGCCGCGCTCGGCCCCGGCTCACCGTCGGTGTAGACGATGTCCGGCATGAACACGAGATAGCCCAGCGAGTTGTAGACGAGCGGATTGACCGTATTGCGTCCGCTCGGGGCCTGATAGTTGTGCAGACCGTCGCTGAGCTTCTCGTAGTAGTACACCACCATCGGGTACTGGCGGGATGCGTCGAAGCCCTCGGGCTTGTACAGCAGACCACGCAGCGGCTTGCCGTCGGCATTGAGCCACGACACCAGCTCCGCCGTGCCACGCGGGTACTCGCTGTCCTGCGGGTTGGCGTTGGAGATCTTCGTGGTGGACGCCAGCGACGGGCCCGTCCACAGGTCGGGGAACTCGCGGTAGGTGCTCTGCGTCAGCAGGTACTGCTCGGCGTCCCGCGCCTTCTGCGGCGCGCCGAAGTTGCGATCGGCCATCACGATGCGCTCCGCCGGGGCGTCGGCGCCCAACCGGTCGCGCCAGAACCCGCTGGCCTTGGTCAGCGTGTCCACCGCGCGCAGCGTGATCGGCTGCGCCGGATCGAGGAAGGGTTCGTCGCGATCCAGATCCACCACGCGGAAGGTGAGCCCCTCGCGTCGCCCCTGCCCTTCGGTCACGTTGCGCGGAGCGGCCACACCGCTCGGATCGATCTCCCAGATGTCGAAGCGATCATAGACGAGCACGCGCTTGTCGCCCGTCGTCCAGCCGCCCAGTCCGTACGGCGGCGGCACATCGGGCGAGTCGAACTCCTCGTTGAGGAACTTGACCGGCAGCTTGTCGGTGAGCACGACCTTGCGGCCCGTGGCCGTCGCATAGGCCACCCACTGCCCGTTCTCGAACCAGGTGACGTAGTTGCCGCCTGGCGAGAGCTGCGCCTGCCCGTCGAGCTCGCGGGCCACCAGCGTGCGCGCGCCACTGAGCGGATCAATGAGATACACGTCGCTCGCGCCCTCGCCCCAGAACTGCGGCGTGGCGTACTCCAGGCTGTTGAGGCCCAGCACCCGCTTGCCATCGTTGCTGACGATGACACGCAGCGAATCGTTGGCCAGCTGCTTCCAGGTGTTGCGCGCGAGCGTGTAGAGCGCCGTGTACGTGCGATTGCGATCGCGGTTGGCGCTCAGCTTCTGCTGCACCTGCGTCTGGGCATCCTTCCAGTGCCAGAGGTCGTACACTGCCTTGTCCGCCAGCGAGTCCGCCGGAATGGAATCCATGGGCGGATTGGCGAGCGAGAAAATCAGGCCGCTGCCGTCGCGCGTGAAGCCCACCTGACCGCGTTCGGCCACCAGCAGCCCGCCCGGCACGTCGGCAGACGACACCAGTCGGCGCGCCGCCACAGGCTTGCCCTTGGCCGGCACCAGCGACGCATGATAGAGCGCAAAGCGCGGACGGGACGTGCTGTCGCCGACGTCGGACACAAACGCGACCTGCGTGCCGGCGCGATCGAAGCCGAAGCCGCGATACGTGGCCTGACCGGTCAGCAGCGGCGTCACGGCGCCGGTGGCAAGCGTGCGCACGAAGGCGCCGTTGCCCGCGCCATCACGCGTGGTGACGGTGTAGCCGAGATACTTCTCGTTTTCGTCGAACGTGAAGGAGGTCACGCCCTCGATGCGCGTTTCGCTGCCGTTCGACAGGTCGCGCAGCACCAGCGTGTTGCCGTAGTCGCGTCGCGGGCCAGCCGGCTGGGCCGAGGCGCCCGTCTGCCCCGCGGCAGCGGCCGCGCCGCCCGCACCGTTCTGCGGACGCGCGGTGGTGTCGTCCACCTGATAGGCGAGGAAGCGGCCGCCGTTCCGCGCCAGCCGGAAGATGCGAACGGCCGGCACGCGAGTCACCGCCCCGTCGGCCAGCTGCATGATGCCCATGCTGTTGCGCGGAGCCGGCGCCCCGCGACGCCCCCGCGCACGCTCCACCTCCGCGCGCGACGGATAGATGGTGAACACCACCACCCGCGAATCGGCGCTGATCTGCGCAGGCTGGGCGCTGAACTGCGCTCCACTGTCGGCCGATGGCATGAGCTGCGGCCGCCCCGTGAAGCCTCGGGGCACGCGATACTCGGTGCTGCCGCTGGTGGCCCGCACGACGAGTTCACCCTCACCCACCACCGGACTCTGCGTGTACACGGCCCACTTGCCATCGTTGGACAGCGACGAGCCACTGATGGTGCGCCAGATGTCGTAGACGTCCTGCGTGATGGGCTTCTTCCCGGCAGGAAGGGGCGGCGGCGTCCAGCGGGAGACGGCTGTGAACGGGTTGGCCGGCGTGGCGTCCTGCGCCAGCAACGTGGCGGGGACGCCCGTGGTCAGCGCGGCCAGCGCGAGACCCAGGGGGCGCAGTGCGAAGCGGGTAGGCGATCGCATTGGTTCGTTGTGCGAGAAAGGAGGAACGGACTGGTCGCGGGCGGGATGGGGCCCCAACTTGGGCTGGGGACCATACGACGTAGGTTAACGGCGCAGCTTCGCCTGCGTGAGGACTGGGATGCGACGGCTACTTGGTTTTTTCGCCCGGGGACTGGTGCTGCTGGCGCCCCTCGTGGTCACCGTGTGGATCTGCTGGCTGGTGTTCACCAGCGTGGACGGCTGGCTGGGGCTGCCCATCCCGGGTGCGGGGTTTGCCGTCACGATCGTGCTCATCACGCTCGTGGGATTCTTCGGCTCCAACCTCCTCACCCGGTCGGCGGTCGGGGCGCTCGAATCCCTGATGAACCGCCTGCCCTTCGTGCGCCTGCTGTACGGCTCCACCAAGGACCTGCTCAACGCCTTCGTGGGCGAGAAGCGGCGCTTCGACAAGCCCGTGCTGGTCTCGCTCACGCCCGATGGCTGCATGCAGGTCATGGGCTTTCTGACCCAGGAGTCGCTGGACCATCTCGGTCTTGGCGGGCGCGTGGCCGTGTACTGCCCGCACTCCTACAACTTCTCGGGACAACTCTACGTGGTTCCCGCAGATCAGGTGCAGCCGCTTGATGTGGCCAGCGCCGATGCCATGGCCTTTGTGGTGTCTGGCGGTGTGGCCGGCCTCGTGCCCGCTGCGCAGTCCACCGGCGAGTACGCCGCCGTGGTCTCCCGCCGACCCGACCGATCACTTCCCTGATCACCCCACCATGCCTCGCTTCCTGCCGTCTGCACTCATCGGCCTCCTGCTGTCCATCACACTGATCGCGAGCCCGGCGGCCGCGCAGGCTGGACGCCCCGCATCGTCGTCCGTCAGGCGCGTCCTGCTGGTGCCCGACGCCGTCTTCGACGGCAGCAGTGATCAGCTGCACCGCGGCTGGGGTGTGCTGGTGGCGGGCAATCGCATTCAGGCTGCCGGGCCGCTCAGCGGGCTTCCCACGGGGGCGGACATCGAACGGGTGCCGCTGCCCGGCACCACCCTGCTGCCGGGCCTCAGCGACCTGCACAGCCACGTGCTGCTCCACCCCTATGACGAGACACCGTGGAACGATCAGGTGCTGCGGGAATCGCTGTCGCTGCGCACCGCACGCGCCGTGAATCACCTCAAGGCCACGCTCGACGCGGGCTTCACGGTGTTGCGTGACCTGGGCACGGAGGGCGCCGGCTATGCCGATGTGGGCCTCAAGGACGCCGTCAATCAGGGCATCATTCCGGGGCCGCGCCTCGTCGTGACCACCAAGGCCATCGTTGCCACGGGGTCCTATGGCCCCAAGGGCTTTGGCAGTGAGATCGGCGTGCCACAGGGCGCCGAGGAGGCCGATGGCGTGGAAGGCCTCACACGTGTGGTGCGCGACCAGATCGGTCACGGCGCCGACTGGATAAAGATCTACGCCGACTACCGCTACGGTCCGCGCGGCGAAGCGCGTCCCACGTTCACGCTTCCGGAGTGGCAGGCCATCATCAGCACCGCCAGGGCCGCCGCGCGTCCGGTGGTGGCCCATGCCAGCACGGCCGAAGGCATGAAGCTCGCCATCCTGGCCGGCGTGGAAACCATCGAGCACGGTGACGAAGCCAACGCCGAGGTCTTCACGATGATGAAGCAGCGGGGCGTAGCCTTCTGCCCCACGCTGTCGGCCACGGAAAGCACCTCACGCTATCGTGGCTGGCGCAAGGGCGTGGATGCGGACCCGGCGGCCGTGCAGCGCAAGAGGACCATGTTCCGCGAGGCCCTCGCGTCGGGTGTGACCATCTGCAACGGCTCCGACGTTGGCGTGTTTGCACACGGGCAGAACGCGCTCGAGCTCGAACTGATGGTGGAGTACGGCATGACACCGCTGGCGGCCCTCAAGGCGGCCACCAGCGTGAACGCCCGCATCCTGCACGCCGACGCGGAGTTCGGGCGCATCGCACCGGGTCTGCTGGCCGACCTCGTTGCCGTGGCCGGTGACCCCACGCAGAACATCGCCGCGCTGCGCGCCGTGCGTTTCGTCATGAAAGACGGACAGGTGATTCGTCGCTAGACCAACATCAGGGCAGCTACAGGAGGTCATATGCCCCGTTGGATGCGATGGATCGGCTATGCGGCAGGCACGGTGGTGCTGCTGGCAGGGGCCGGTGCGGGTTACGTGTATGCGGCCAGCAACAGCAAGGCCGACAAGCGCTACGACATTCCGGCGACTCCCATCGCCATTTCGCACGACTCGGCCACCATTGCGCGTGGCCAGCACTTTGCCACGGCCATCGGCAAGTGTGTGGACTGCCACGGCGAGGATCTGGGCGGCAAGGTGATGGTGGACGACCCAGCACTGGGTGTGGTGGTGGCACCGAATCTCACGCCCGGCGGTCTGCTCGCAGGCGACAGTGATGCCGAGGTCGTGCGGACCATTCGTCATGGCGTCAAGCGTGATGGACGAAGCGCCGCCATCATGCCGAGCGAGGAGTACCAGCATTTCTCGGACGAGGACGTGGGCGCCATCGTGGCCTACCTGCGGTCCGTTCCGGCAGTCACCCGTACGCTGCCGGCCACGCAGCTCCGTCCTGTGGGGCGTGCGCTCGTTGCCGCCAATGTACTGCCACTCTACACCGCCGAACTGGTGGACCACAGCGCCACGCCGCCGGCTCGCGTGCTGCCCGACAGCACCGTTGAATACGGCAAGTACCTCGCGAGCACCGGCGGTTGCATCGGCTGTCACGGGCCCGGCCTGAGCGGCGGCCCCATTCCGGGCATGCCGCCCGATACGCCGCCGGCTGCCAACATCACGCCGGAAGCGACGGGCCGGCTCTCCGATGCGGAACTCGAGCGCATGCTGCGCGAAGGCACGCGCCCCGACGGCTCGACGATCAACCCGATGATGCCGTGGCGCTACACCGCACTCATGAACGACCTGGAGATGCGCGCCACCATCAAGTATCTACGCTCGGTGCCGGGCAAACCCTACGGCAATCGCTGATTGATCACAGTGGCACCGGCGCTCGCAACGACATCATCGCGATCGCCGGTGCAACCGACGCATTACTTGTCGAGCGGTGACTTGAAGACGGCCGGATCCGGTGCGCCAAACGTCACGAGCTGAATGGTGATGACCACGTCGCCCTGCGGCTGCACCTGCACGATCTTGGTGGGCACCTTCTTGCCGTCGAATTCCTTGTAGTCACGATAGATGACCCGGGCCTCGCCGTTCGCGCCGCGCGTCACGGAGCCCACGCGAAGACCCGTGTTCACATCGAAGTACTCCACGGTTTCGGTGCCGCCCTTGCTCGTGGTGGCCACCTTGTAGCTGTCCACCCCGTCATACTGTTCCTTGCCTTCCACCGTGGCCTTGGCAAAACGCGTCGGGTCAAGGAAACTCGCGCCATCGTTGGCCGCGGCTTCGGCCGCACGCTTCTCCTCGGCCTCCGGCATGCGCTGCACACCCTGCCCCTGATCGATCCAGCCCTTCTCGCCGTCATAGCCCTGATCGATCTTGACCATGCCCAGATCGATGATCATGCGGATCTTGTTGGGCAGGGCCGAGTGACGCTCGTAAAAACCGGACAGGCCGGCGAAGGTCACGTCGGTGGTGCCCTTCTCCGTCCGCCCCGTCACCTTGGCCCAGGCATCCCGGCCGCCCACCGCCGTGGCGAAGCGGTCGTACACATCCTTGACCGTCGGCGTCTGCGCCGCGGCGCCCGACAGGGGACTGAGCAACGCCGCCGCCAGCAGCAGGGGCAGGAAGGGCGTCTTGCGATGCGTCATACGAACTCCAGAAGTGTGGGGATACCCCGTGCTACGCGTGCAGCGAAGCCGGGGTTTCCCGCCCCGGCCCGCAGCGGGCCGGCGGCGGACAACCAGCTCAGGCCGGCACCACGCCGCGGAACGGCGCCTCGGCGCCGGCACGCAGCGCTTCGATGCGCTCCTCGGTGAAAGCCACCAGCTCAGCCATGGTCTCGGCGTCAAAGACCAGCTTGGCCCCGGCTGCGGCATAGAGTTCAGGCAGCGGGCGCGTGCCGCCCAGACTGAGGAAGCGCTTGTAGGCCGCCACCGCATTGCCGGCATCCTGCACGGCGTTGCGGAACACCTGCAGCGCACCCAGCTGCGCCAGACCGTACTCGATGTAGTAGAACGGCAGCTCGAAGATGTGCAGCTGGCGATACCAGCGGGACACGCGCTCGCGCTCGAGGCCGGTCCAGTCCACGCCGGCTTCAAATTCACTGCGCAGCGTGAGCCACTTGGCATCGCGCGCATCGCGGTCCGCGCCCGCCGGATCGGTGTAGATCCAGGCCTGGAACGCATCCACACTGGCGATGTGCACCAAAGCCCCCAAGACGTCTTCGAGATGCTCCAGCCACGCCACCCGCGCATCGTCGGGCGAATAGTAGCCGTCGGGCTGCACCAGATACGGCATGGCCAGCAGCTCCATGCTCATGCTGGCCAGCTCCGCGGCCTCATGCCCCGTGCGACGCTGCCAGGTGAACGGCAGGCTGTGCGTGGCAAAATCGTGGAAGCAGTGTCCGGCCTCGTGCACGAGCGTGTTCACGTCGTCCGGCACACCAACCGCGTTCATGAAGATGAACGGACGTCCGCGGAACGCGAGGTCCGTGCAGTAGCCGCCCGGCGCCTTGCCCGGACGACTCTCGAGATCGAGCAGCTGCTCATCGGCCATGAGCCCGAACTGCGCCCCGAGTTCCTGATCCACGCGCGAAAAGATGCGTCGGGCCTTGCCGACAAAGGTGCCCACGTCGGCAAAGGGCTTGAGCGGCGTGGTGGCATCGAGATCGACCCCCACATCCCACGGCCGCAGCACATCGAGTCCCAGCTTCTGCTGGCGATGGCGCATGAGACGGGCCACCGCCGGGGTCACCGTGCGTTGCACCGCCTCGTGAAAGCGCGCCGTGTCCGCCGGTGAGTAGTCGAAGCGATGCTTGGCCTGGAAGCAATACTGCTGGAAATCGGAGAACCCCGCCTCGCGTGAGACGGCGGTGCGCAGGGCGTACATGCGATCGAAGAGATCGGCCAGCTCGTCGCGCTTGTCGAGATAGGCCTGCGCACCAAGCCGGAAGGCGCGCTCCCGCACGCCTCGGTCGCGATCCTTGAGGTAGGGCTGCAACTGCGGAATGGTCTTGCTCTCGCCGTCCCAGTCCACACTCATGCCACCCGTGATCTTCTGGTAGCTGGCCGACAACTCCTCGATCTGCGAGAAGCGCGCGACGTTGGCCTCACGGAAGATCTCGATGTCGGTGCGGAACCGGCGCAACGTGGTCTCGAGATCATCACGCGTCCAGCCGCGCTCGATGAGCCGGCGGGCCAGACGCACCTGCTGCTCCTCGAGCCGCGGGAAGATGTCCATGGAGAACCGCAGGTAGGCCTGCTCCGCCGCACTGTCGGCCGTGTTGGCCGTGTATGCGATCATGGCCAGCGTGCCCGCTTCACCCACCAGGGTGTCGAGACGGGACCAGGTGGCCAGCCAGGTCTCGATGACGTCGTCGAGCCCCTCGAGCGGCTCGCTGGCGAGCCGCTCGTAGTAGGGGGCCACATCGTCCCAGGTGGCGTCGCGGAATGCCTCGGGGGAGGCGGGAAGGTCGATCATCAGGGAAAGGGATAGTCCGTTCATGCCACCACGATCATCGCGAGCGTCTGCGGAGCGTCATCACCCGGGACGACCCGTTACTCTCCGTACGGGATCCAGATGTTCTTGACCTGGACCGCCCGGCGCAGGAACTCACGGCCCTCACCGACCCGCGGGTCCAGCCACTCGCGTCCGGTCCACTCGGTCCACGTCCGCTTGAGGTTGGCGGCCGAGGCACGCTCCACCTCTGCGGCCCCCGCCTGCGAGCCGAAGTACCACAGGGCCTGCACATCATCGTGGTCGGCCAGGGTGCGCGCCAAGGCGTCACGCTCGCCGGTCACCAGATTGAGTACACCCGCCGGCAGGTCACTGGTTTCGAGCACGCTGTAAAAGTCCGTGGCCGCCAGCGGAAAGCGAGCCGACGGCACTGCCACCACCCGGTTGCCGGTGGCCAGTAGCGGCGCCACCAGCGACACGAGCCCGAGCAGCGGATACGGATCGGGGCACACGGCCCCCACCACCCCGATGGGCTCATGCATGGCCAGCGCCACTCCCCGCAGCGGCACATCGTGCACCGCGCCGTCATGCTTGTCGGCCCAGGCGGCATAGGTGAACAGCCGCGAGATGCTCGCATTCACCTCGGCTTCACCCGCCGCCAAGGCATCGCCCGTCATGGACACGATGCGCTCGGCAAACTCGCCGGCGCGCGCCGAGAGGTTCTCGGCGATGTAGTAAAGAATCTGCGCCCGCTGATGACCGGTGAGCCTGGCCCAGCCGGCCGCCGCATGCGCGGCTTCCACCGCGTTGCGCAAGTCCTTGCGATTTCCCTCACCCACCTCGCCAACCGGCACGCCCGCCAGCGAGCGCACCGTCAGCGTGTAGCCGGAATCGGGGCGGGCCTGCTTGCCGCCGATGAACAGCTTGGGCGTGCGGTCGATGGCTGGCATGACCGACGCAATGTTGTCCGTCGCGGCAGACGACTCCGCATCGGTGACGACCGTCGCATCGATGACGGGAAGCGGCGCGGCCTCGTGCGCGCGAATGGGCTTGAGATACTCCCACAACCCTTCCCGCCCGCCTTCCCGACCAAACCCAGACTCGCGATACCCGCCAAATCCGGCCGCCGCGTCGAAGAGATTGGTGCTGTTCACCCACACCACGCCGCACTGCAGCTTGGGCGCGATGTCGAGCGCGAGATTGATGTTCTCGCTCCACACGCTCGCGGCCAGGCCGTAGGGCGTGTTGTTGGCCAGGGCCACAGCTTCGGCCGGTGTGCGGAAGGTGTGCGTGACCAGCACGGGGCCGAAGATTTCGACCTGCGCGATGGTGCTCGACGGTTCAACGTCGGTGAAGAGCGTGGGCGGATGAAATGATCCCGCCCCCTGCGGCAAGGACGCTGCCCACGAGGGCTGCCAGCACGTGGCGCCCTCGTCGATGCCTTGCTGACAGAGCGCCCGAATGCGATCGAGCTGCACCGGCGCGACAATGGCGCCCATGTCCACGCCCTTGTCGAGCGGCGTGCCCACGCGAAGGCGCTCCATGCGTTCGCGCAGCTTGCTCACGAGGCGATCGGCCACTCCCTCCTGCACAAGCAACCGCGAGCCCGCACAGCACACCTGGCCCTGGTTGAACCAGATGGCGTCAACCACACCCTCCACCACGCTGTCGAGGTCCGCATCCTCAAACACGATGAACGGACTCTTGCCGCCCAGTTCGAGCGAGAGGCCCTTGCCGCTGCCCGCGGTGGCGACCCGAATGGCGCGCCCCACCTCGGTGCTGCCGGTGAAGGCGATCTTGTCCACGCCGGGATGATCGACCAGCGCCGCGCCGGTGCTGCCATCACCCGTCACGAGATTGAACACACCGGCCGGCAAGCCGATGTCATGACACAGCTCGGCAAAGCGGATGGCCGTGAGCGGCGTGAACTCCGCCGGCTTGAGCACCACCGTGTTCCCCGCCGCCAGTGCCGGCGCCACCTTCCACGCCAGCATGAGCAGCGGGAAGTTCCAGGGAATGATCTGCCCCACCACACCGTAGGCGTGCTGGCCGGGAAACTCCGTGCTCAGAAGCTGCGCCCAGCCCGCGTGGTGGTAGAAGTGCCGCGCCACGAGCGGGATGTCGATGTCGCGGGTTTCGCGAATGGGCTTGCCGTTGTCGAGCGACTCGAGCACGGCGAAGTGTCGCGCGTGCTTCTGGATGCCGCGGGCCAGCGCGTACAGCCAGCGCGCGCGTGCATGATCGTCGAGCGCCTGCCATGCGGGCAGCGCCGCGCGGGCCGCCGCCACGGCCGCGTCCACATCACTGGCCGCGCCCTGCGCCACCTGCGCGAGTTCCGCGCCCGTGGACGGGTCATGCGCGGCAAAGTGTGCGGCCGCCTCCACCCTCTGCCCGTTGATGTAGTGACCGAAACGGCCACCGTGCTCCGCAATCCACGCGCGCACCGGCGCATCGGCTTCCGGAGCCGGACCGTAGCTCATGCTCTCGAAGGCGGCGCGCAGCGTCTCGCTGCCGGGTTTCTGCGTCGTAGCCATGCCCGCCTCAGACCATCGGTTGACGATGGGCCGCCGCATAACGACCCGTGGCGTAGTGCTCGAGCTGTCGCTCGACATCGGTCAGCAATCCACTGGCCCCGAAGCGGAAGAGATGCGGCCGCAGCCAGCGCTCCCCCAGCTCCTCCTTCATGAGGATGAGCCAGTCGAGCGCCTGCTTGGCGGTGCGAATGCCGCCAGCCGGCTTGAAGCCCACTTCGTGTCCCGTGCGCTCGCCGAAGTCGCGAATCATGCGGGCCATGACGAGGCCAACGGGCAGCGTGGCATTGGACGTTTCCTTGCCCGTACTGGTCTTGATGAAGTCGGACCCGGCCATCATGGCCACGAGACTGGCCCGCGCCACATTGGTGAGCGTCGCGAGTTCGCCCACGCCGAGAATGGTCTTGAGATGCGCCTCACCACAGGCCTCACGGAAGGCGCGCACCTCGTCGTACAAGGCTGACCAGTTCCCCGTGAGCACGTGGGCGCGCGTGATGACGACGTCGATTTCCGTGGCGCCCGCCGCGACACTCGCGTGAATCTCGGCGAGGCGCTGCTCGAACGGTGAAAGCCCCGCGGGGAATCCGGTGCTCACGGCGGCCACCGGGATGTCACTGCCGCGCAGGGCCTCCACCGCCGTGGCCACATACTGGTGATAGACACACACCGCGCCCACGGTGAGCTGCAGGTCGGCAATGCCGAGCGCCTCGACCAGATCGCCACGCAGCGGACGGCGCGCCTTGGCGCACAGACGGCGCACATTGCCCGGCGTGTCATCACCCGAGAGCGTGGTGAGATCCATGCACGAAATGGCCCGCAGCAGCCAGGCGGCCTGCCACTGCTTCTTCACGGTGCGGCGCGCCGGCAAGGTGGCCACGCGCCGCTCGACGGCGCTGCGATTGACGCGCGTCCCGCGCACGAGCGCGAGATCGAGCGCCGTGCCGGGATTGCGGAGCGGGGGCAGGTCGGGCGCCAGTCCCGAAGGCCAGCGCGGGGCCGGCGTGTCCCCACTGGGACGGGCCGGTCTGGGGGCGTGAAGAGGCGTGACTGTCATGACCCTCGGAATCTAGGCGGGGACACGGCGTGGCGCTGCTCCGCTGGTCCACCCGTCCCAACGGGCCGCGGTCCCGCGTGAGCGCCCCTGTTCAGTGCCACGACGGCCCGTTGCCGGGGGCTCAACTTCGGCGGAGCAGCTGCCGACACTTCATCGACGGAGAGGAGTTCCCTGACCGTCTTTGCCATGCGTTCCGCTCGTCCATCATTTCTGCTTGCCGCCCTGCTCACGGCCATCCCCGCGCTGCTGGGTTTTGCCGGCTGCACGGAAGCCACCGCGCCGGTCACGGCCTCGCGCCTGACCATCGTGCAGGGTCACCTGCAGCAGGCCGCGGCCGGTGCCGCCCTGCCACTTCCGGTGGTGCTCCGCGTCATCGGCACTGATGGCGCCCCCATGCCCAAGGTTCCGGTCAGCTTCAACGTGTTGGCGGGCGGCGGTGCGGTGGATCCGGCCACCGCTAACAGCGACGTGAATGGCGAGGTCAAGGCCAAGTGGACGCTCGGCCCCAGCTCGCAGGTGCAGACGCTCGTCGGCAGCGCGCCCGGCGTCGAGCCGGTCAGCATCGGCGCCCTCGGCGTCCTGCCCACCGATCTGCTCATCGCACAGGGCAACAACCAGACGGCGCGGCCCAGCGCCGCTCTGCCGGTTTCGCTGGTGCTGCGGGTTGTGGGCCCGGGCAATGTGCCCATCCCCGGGCAGACCGTCGCCCTGTCCATCGGTTCAGGCGGCGGCTCGCTGTCCCCCGCCTCCGCCGTCACCAATGCGCTGGGCGAAGTCACGGTGCGCTGGACCCTCGGGCCTCAGGCCGGCCTGCAGACTGCCACGGCCACGGCGGGGTCAGTTGGCCCCATCACCATTCTGGCCACGGCCAACTGACCGGCAGCGGCCAACCCGATATCTCAGCGGGGCGTCCCTCACCGCGGTGAGGGGCGCCCCTTTGGTTTGGGACCCTGCCCCGCTAACTGTTCGCCATGGACTTCACGGGCAAGACGGTGGTCGTGACCGGATCCAGTGATGGCATTGGCCGCGCTGCGGCCAGCGCCTGGGCGGCGGCGCGGGCCGAAGTGGTCATGGTGGGGCGCAACGAGGCCAAAACGGCCGCGGCCGCACGTGCCATCATGAGCGCGACCGGCAATGGGCAGGTCCACTGGGCCATCGCCGATCTTTCGCGGCGTGATGCCACGCTGGAGCTCGCGCGCCAACTCGCCGCGCGGCACCCGCGCATTCATGTGCTGGCCAACAACGCCGGTGCGCTGTTTCTCGAGCGCGAAGACACGGGCGACGGTGTGGAGCGCACCTTTGCGCTCAATCACCTGGCCTACATGACCCTGAGTCTGGCGCTGCTGCCCAATCTGGCTGCCGCCGCCATTCCCGGTGCACCGGCACGCATTGTCAACGTGTCGAGCCGGGCACACCGCCGGGCCTCCGTAGACCCCTCCGACTGGCAGTTGCGGCAGGGCTATCGGGGCTGGCGCGCCTATGCCAACTCGAAGCTGTTCAACCTCTGGTTCACCCGCACGCTGGCCGCGCGTGTGGACGCGGCACGCCTCGTCGTGCACGCCATGCATCCCGGCGTGGTGCGCAGCCGCTTCGCCACCAACAACGGCGCCATGGGCCGCATGCAGCGGCAAATCATGAATCTGGTGTCGGTGTCCCCCGAGCAGGGCGCCGATACGCTGCTCTGGCTGTCTCACGCCGCCGAGGCGGCGGCGTCGTCCGGTGACTACTGGGTCACCCGGCAGCGGCTCAGCATCTCCCGCCTCGCGCGGCGCGATGACCTCGCGGCGCAACTCTGGACCGACTCCCTGCCGCTCACCGGACTGTCGCCGGATCTCGTGCGCGCACACCTGGCACAATTGGCGCCGGCTGCGCCTTCATCGGCATGACGGCTCATTGGCGCGACACGCCACGCCTGCTTGGCATTCTCCGGCACGTCGTGCCGCTGGTCGTATCGTTCATCCGCGACCGGCGGCGCTGGCTCTGGTGGGGCGAGCCGGTGGCACGCGACCAGTCATTCCATGCCCGCCGCGCCGCGCAGCTGGTGCACAGCACCGCCGAACTCGGGCCGGCGTTCGTCAAGCTGGCGCAGGTGTTTGCCAGCCGCGCCGATCTCATTCCCGAGCCGTACATCTCGGCGCTGGCCACGCTCACCGATCGTGTGCCGCCCGTGCCCTGGGCCACCATTCGCGGCACGCTGCAGCGTGCCTGGGCCCAGGACCCGCATGCGGTGTTGCAGGACCTTTCGCCTGAACCGCTGGCCAGCGGCTCGCTCGGGCAGGTGCACCGGGCGCGCTACGCCGGTGAAGACGTGGTGGTGAAGGTGCTGCGACCGGGGGTGGAAGCCATCATCGAGCGCGACGTGCGCCTCGCGCAGTACATCGTCGACCGGGTGTATCGGCGCTTTCCGCATCACCATGTGCGCGGCTTCCGCATTGTGCTCGACGAGTTCGCGCGCAACGTGGGCGGCGAGATGGACTTCGTGCGCGAAGCCGAACAGGGCACGCGCATGCGTGAGCGCTTTGCCGACGAACTCCGACTGCGCATTCCGCGCGTGATTGCCGGGCTCACGCGTCGGGACGTGTTGGTCATGGAGTATCTGGAGGGAACGCGCATCGACCGGCTGGACGGCAGCGCCGCGCTGCGTCACACCTCACCGCGCGCCCTCACCGAGCTGCTCATCGAGACCTACGCGCGCATGATGCTGCGTGACGGCGTGTTCCACGCCGACCCGCATCCCGGCAATCTGCTGGTGGACAATCAGGGCCGTCTCATCCTGCTCGACTTCGGCATGGTCATCGAGGTGCCGGTCACGACGCGCAAGGCGCTCTTCGACACCATCATTGCCGCTGTGCGCCGTGACCCGGTGGGAACCACCGACGGCTTTGCGCGGCTGGGCATGGTGGCGCCCGGCACGTCCACGGCCGACATGGAGGCCCTGGTGGCGACGCTGCTCGACCTCGCCTACTCGGAGACGGCCACCGTGGAGCGGGCACGCGTGCTGGCCGATCGTGTGATGCGCGAGCTCTTCAACTGGCCCATCGTGCTGCCGGGGGAGCTGGTGTACTTCGCCCGCACGGCGGCGCTCATCGAAGGCGTGGGCGCGCGCTACGACCGGAACTTCAACAGCATTCGCGTGGCCTCGCCCATTGTGCTCAAGCTGCGCAATGAACTGCTGGCCGCGCTGCTTGGCGACAACGGCCAGCGCGAACCCCTCGTCACCTGGGCGGCGACTCTTGGCGCCATGGCCGGCACCGCCATGAGCGCCGTGCGCCGTGTGGCACGCGGTGACGCGCGGCCGGCTGACTTCATTCCGCCCGAGTGGCGCGAGGAACCCTGGTGGCCCGGCGCGCTCTTTGACCGCGTGCGCCGCGTGTTACCAGATCCACTCACGGAAGAGGTCGAAACCGAACTGCATGCGCGGCAGCACATCACCACCAATTCGGGTGCAGGGCGCGGCGCCGGGATCGACACCCACCTGCCCCATGAGCGTGCGGGTAATGCGGTACTCGGCGGCCACACCGATCCACGGTGAGGCCCCGCGGGTAGTGGCCTGACCCGCGCCGCGACACAGACCGGTGTTGATGCGCAGGAACGTGCGCTCACCCAACTGCTTGCCCGCCGAGATACTCAGATTGTCGAGCAGCGTCATGGCGTTCAGCTCGCCCTGAGTCTGCCCGCCTGCGGTGGTAACCTGAATGGTGTTGAAGCCGCCCGGCAGGATGCGCTGCAGCGCGCCCTCCACGGCACCGCCCACCGACGGCAGCAGCACGCCGGTCACCGCACGCACCGTGCTCTGGCTCTGACCGTCCAGGGCAAAAGTCGGCGCCCCGAAGATCAGCAGCGAGATGATTTCCGACTCGGGTGCGCTGGCATACAGCGGGTCCGTGCTCGTGAGCGTGAGCACCGGCTCCTCGAGATTGCCGCCGATGTGCACGCGAACGGGAATGTCGTTGCTGCCGGCCACACGCACCGTGTTGGTGGCCGAGATGTCGAGCGTGGGCGGGATGTCCGAGTTGGCGAAGAAGCGCACGCGACCCGAATCCACCGTGAAGCTGCGGCTCACCACACCGAGATCGAGGCGGTACTGCCCGCGGTTGGCCAGAATCTCGCCGTCGAGCGCCAGCGCCTGCCCGCGCATCATCACATCCAGCCCGCCACTCAGCTTGACGCGCGCTTCCGGTGTCTGCACCCACACATCATTGCCCAGCTCAACGCGCGCATCGTTCACCGTGAGCTGCTCACCCAGCGCGGCCAGCGACGCCGCCGCCGACTGCGCCACCGGCACCTCATCCGCACCGAGCAGGGCGCGTGCCGACGCGCTCGACAGATCGAGCGCGGTCCGCGCGCCCAAGGGGTCGATGACCAGATTGGCCCGTGGCACGAACAGTCGACCGCTCACCTGGGGATGCAGCAGCTTGCCGCGTACGCGCACGTCACCCGACAGGTCGAGGTCCGTGCCATCCCGCTGACGCGACGCCGCGAAATTGCTGGCCGTGATGCGCACATCCACCAGCGCCGAATCCTTGGGCGGGAAGCGCAGGCTGCCCACCACGCCCACCGTGTCGCGCGGACCACCGCTGCGCACCCGTACGGTCTCGAGAACCAGCGAGTCACCGGCCGCGCGCACCAACGCCTCGCCGTCCAGCGCCGTGATGCCCAACGCCTCCAGCGTGGCAGACCCGTCACGCAGCCGCATCGTGCCTCGGGCACTCGGCGCCTCGAAAGTGCCGCCCAGCGCCAGTTCTCCGGTGAGTGTCCCGCGGAGACCACGCACACCATCGAGGCGCAGGGCGAGCGCCCCCAGTTGCAGACTGTCCGCCACGAGATGGCCGTCCACCACATCGCTCAGCAGGCGCTTCTCCACGCTGGCGAGCCGCAGATCCATGGGGAGGGTGCCCTCCAGACGCAGCGCGCCGCCCAAGGTGTCGCGCACGAAGGCCTCGGCACGAAGACGCTGATCGGCGTAGCTGCCGCGCGACGTCACCAGCGGCAGCACCGTACCCTCCATGCCCAGATCGGCGCCCACCACATTCCAGCCGATCGTTGGCGCCTGCCGCGTGCCGCCCAGAGTGGCTTCACCGGTTACGGTGCCGTTGGCCGGCGGTGTGCCGGCCAGCAGTGCACTCACTTCGCCCGCCGGAAAGTCCTGCAGCCGAAGCAGACCGCGGATGCTGCCGTCACGCGGCACGTCTGCCTCGACCGCGAACACGCCCTTGCCGTTCGCGCGCAGCTCAAGCGGTGAGATGGCGACCCCCAGGGAGTCGAGCACCACGGTGGCCGGCCGAGCCTCCCGCCAGGTCACGCTGTCGTAGGAGAGGCGAATGGAGTCCAGCGTAATCGCGGTGCGCGACGAGGCCGTCACGTATCCGCCGCGCACCACGAGATGCGCGTCGTCCACCGTGCTGACGTCCAGCACAAGCAGACCACTGTCGAGCGTCGCGGCAGCCACACGGAAATTCGCCGACTGCACCCGGGCAGCGCCGATCCCCGTGACATCGTCGGCAGAGGCCGCGCCCTCGAAAGCAGGCCGTCGGAATACATCAGTCGCCCGCGCGGAACCGAACAGCCGTCCCACGTGCACCGCACCGATCTGCAGACCCCGACCGCCCATGGCCGCGTTGGCATCGGCCACCTGCAGGTTGCCCACGACGTGGCCGGAGATCGAGGCATCGCCGCGCAGGGTGTCCTCGGCCACTGCGCGAATGGACGCGGCCAGCACGCTGTCCACGGGGGCCCACATGGCCGCGAGGCGCTCCAGTTCGCCGCGTACGGTCTCGAGAGAATCCACCCGCAGGCTGTACAGCAAGGTATCCGACACCGTGCTGTCACGCCCGAGGGCTCCGTGGGCGTCCAGCCGTGCGCCGCCGGCGCGATTCCCCAGCACCATGGCCATCGAATCCACGACCAGACGGCGTTCGTCCAGCGAAGCGCTCGCCACGAGGGCAAGTGCGGGGCGCTCCGCAGCAGCGGCCTGTGTCAGATCGGCCTGCACGGTTCCGGTCACCTGGCCCGTTTGCGTGGAGTCAGCCGGCAGCGTTCCCCGCGCGCTCACTCGCACATCCCCAGCGAATCGCGTCGCCGGCACATCGAGGCGTTCGGACCACGTGTGGGCGTCGAAGTCACGCAGCAGCACCCGCGCTGTCGCGTTCCAGACCGAATCAACCATGCCACCGGTACCTACAGCGACCAGCGCGCCGGGCAGGGCCTGCCAGGTGGAATCGATCTCTACGCTGGCAAACATGGGCCAACCCTCCGGCAGCGAGGGGGCCGGTAGCACCGCCGCACGCCACATCAGCGAATCGAGTGGCCCACGAACCGCCACCTGTCCGCTCAGCGGGCGACGCACGGTCAGCGTGCTGTCGAGTCGCGCGAGCGCCGCCAGCGACAACGGCTCGAAGGTCAGCAGACCATCGACCGTAACCGGCGTGCGGCCATAAGCCGCCACGCCACGACCACGCAGCGACGTCACGTTGCCCGCCGCATCAATCCACTGCAGCGAGAACGACTCCGCGTCCGCTCGTGACAGATCGGCCGAACGCAGACGCAGAGCACCCAAGACTCGACCATCGACCGCCGGCGCATCCGGTACTAGCGCGCGCAGGCTGCGAAGGTCCATCACCACCGTATCCACCACCAGACCCGCCGCGCGCGGCTCGGCGCCGAGGCCGATCAATCCACGCATGGACAGACGTGATTCGGCACCGCCGCCCGCCACACTGGCGTCGGCGAAGCGCAGATCCAATCGGTCCACCTGCAAGGCGTTCAATGGTCCACCCTGCTCTGCCACGAATCGCCCGCGAAACGCTCCGCGCACCTCAGGCGGCAGGGCATCATAGCTCAAGCGCCTGGCCAAGGCATCCGTGAGCGGCGCAAACGTTAGGTCTGTGGAGTGCAGCAGCAGTTCGGCCGGCCGAACGGTGACACCCACGCGACCGGACACCAGCGATCCGTCACTCTCCACCCGCAGCGAGTCCAGCAGATACTCGGCGTCATTGGCATCGGCCAGCGTACGCAGTCTCACCACCGCGGAGCCGCGACCCACGGTGGGCAACGCGTCCCAGATCCACGTCAGGTCGGACAGAGCGGCCTCAGCATGAACGGTGGAAGCATAGCGCACCGGGCCCGGTTGGTTCCACGCCACCGTCCCGCGCGCACGCGCGGTGGACGCCGGCAGTGCCACACGCGCCAGATCGAACATCAGCGAATCACTGGTCCAGGTCACCCGCCCCTGCGCGTGCCGCAGCGTGACCGGCGGATCCGATATCGCACCAGCCAAGGTGTCCAGCACCAGCGACGATGGCCGCTTCAGCGGATCAATGATGACCAGATCGTGCGCCCGGACTTGCGAGAGCGTGATGACGCGACGCTCGAACCACGTGCCATCGGCCGCCTGCGTGAGGTCATGCAGACTGTCGCGCACGGCAATGACGCTGTCGCGCGCAGCGCCCGTGAACACCGGATGCGGTGCCCAGGGCGCGACCGTGGTGATCTCCCCGTCTTCGAGTGTCAGGGTGCCAATCTGCACGTCGTCACCAAAACCTGGCGCCGTGCGCGGCACCGGCGGCGTGGTGTCACCAGCCAGCAGGTAGGCAATGTTCCACGGCGTACCGGCCCTGTCCTGGCGCAGCATGAGCCGCACACCCGAGAGCTGAATACTCGGCAGATTGATGCGCTTGTCGAGCAGACCCATCCAACCAATACTGGCGCGCAGCTTGGCCGCTGTGAGTATCGGCACACCCGCGGTATCCACAAGCACCACGTTGTCCGCTTCCACGCCGCCCGGACCAACGCGGCGCAGCACGCCAATGCGCAGTGTACCACGTCCGCCAAATACAGCGCTGCCCTTGGACGACAAGGTGCCCGCCAGCCACTTCCGGCCGCGCACGGTGTTGAGCACGCCGTAGCTGCCCACCACCAAACCGGCACCAAGCGCCAGCACGATGCCCGCCACCCACCAGAATCGTCGCTGCCGCGGGGTCATGGTCATGTCAGAAGGCCTGACCGAGACCAAAGTGGAATACCAGACGCGACAGCGCGCCGCCTGCACGTGGCGGCTGGAACGTGGCCGGGCAGTTGATCAGATCGCCGAAGTCGCGCGGAGTGCCGTCGTCCACGCGCGGACTCGCGCACATGATCGGCGCCAGTGTCTCACTGTCGTTGCCGGCGAAGTACAGCGCGGGTCCCGCGCGCAGACCATACGGCCGGTAGCCGATGTCCACGCGGAACGGACCGAGTGGCGTGATGATCCGCAGGCCAATGCCCGGCGTGGCCCGCAGATCCTGCCAGCGAAAGGACGCCGAGCTGGTCTCCCACAGGGTGCCCGCATCGAGAAAGGTCACCACCTGCAGCTGCTCGGCGATGAAGCGGAAATTGCGACGATACTCGAGGTTGCCAACGAGAAGCGCCGTACCGCCCCGGGGCACCGCGCGAAACGAACTGCCCGGAAGCACTTCCACTTCACTGAAGCCCTCGGAGTTGGTGAACTCTCGCACGTCGTTCACCACGTAGGTGACGGGCCCCAGCAGGTTCTGTTGATAGCCGCGCACGGAATTCTGTCCGCCGACAAACAGGCGTTCCTGCTGCGGCAGCAACGGCGAGCCACCCACGAGTTCGGCGCCTGGCGCGAAGGCGGCCGCGACCTGCACCCGGGCCCCCACCACACCGCCGAGTGCGCGCCGATAGGTGGATGCCTCCCCTGACGTGCGATAGAAGCGCACGGTGGGCACCAACTCGGAGACGGTCTCACCCGCGCGCAGCTCCCCGCGCAGACGAAAGCCTCGCGCCGGATTGCTGACGTCGTTGGTGCGATCATAGCTGGCCGAGGTGCTCACGATGCCGATGCCGCGACCGAACAGCGACAGAATCACTTCCTCGGGCCGGCACTGCCCGAAGCGCGTGCACGACACGACCGGATCCACGACCGTGAGACCATTCTCGTACTGCAGTCCCACCGTGCCCACGAGGCGCGGCGTGAAAGCGCGCGTGAACTCCGCCAGCGCACCGATGGAGGTCTCACGCAGGTAGGCAAACGGTTCGCTGCGGCGTTCGCTGTACACCGACAGCATGGGCATCACCGGCAGGCCGAACAGGCGCGAGTTCGAGAGGGTGGTGCCCACGTAGTAGTTCACGCCGATCGTATCGGCGCTGTACGGATCCTCGCGTAGCGCGTCCGAGCAGAGTCCGCTGGCCACATCGGTGGGTGAGGCCAACCCCAGTTTCGAGGCCCGCATGTTCAGCTCCACGCGACGCCCCACGCCGAGGAATCCCCGGTCGGTCAAACGCGCCTGCGCGCGGCCGCATTCGAGCGTGGCCCAGCCGATGCCCAACCGCGCCGAGTGCGTACGGGCCTCGGCCACGGTCACCCGCAGATCCAGCAGACTGTCGGCTTTGGTGCTGTCCGGCGTGATGGTATCCACCAGCACCAGGCGAAAGGCCTCCGAGCGATACAGCGCACGCTGGGCATCGAGAATGGCGCGGGCACTGAAGTGGTCACCTGGTCGGATATCGAGCAGGCGCGCGACGTCGGAAGAATCCACCCATGCAGCCTTGCCGTTCACCGGCCGGATGCCGATGTGCACCTGACCGATGGTGGTGAGTGGCCCGGGCGTGAAGTGCAGACTCAGTGACGCCTTGGCCTCTGCCGTGTCGATGCGGATTTCGGCGCGCGGCAGGGTGGCGCGCGCATAGCCGTCATCGCGCAATCGCGTCACCACGGCGGCCAGCACGGTATCCACGAGATTGCGATCGAATCGTCGCCCGGTGAGCGATTCGAGACGGGCATCATAGGCCCGCCGACGCTCGGGCGCCTCCGGCAGACCCGTAGTCACGACGTCCGCGATGGTGGCTTCCCGTCCGGGCTGAATCTGAAAGACCACCCGCACCCCATCCTTGCGGCGATTCAACAGCGGCACCACTTCCGCCTGGAACCATCCGGCCTGTCGATGCATAATGGCCAAACGCAACGCGTCTCGGCGCACTTCCAGCGTGTCCACACAGGGACGCGCGCCCATGCCAAAGGTGCGCGCAAAGAACCCCGGCTCGTGTGTCACCAGACTCACGGCCATCGTCAGGTCGTCAAACACCGGACTGCCTTCGAACTGCACCCGCTCGATACGTTCCGCGGCATCACAGCGTGCACTGCGCTGGGCCTCCAGCGGACGGGCGAGGGCCATGCACAACACCGGCAGCAGGAGCAGCCAGCCCCGAAGAAACGGGCAGGAAACGGAAAGACGTCGCGTGGCCAGTGTCCGAGTCATTGCCCGCAATGTAATTGCGGCTGGCATCCGCCGTTCAGACATCGCGCGTAGATTGCGGAGGCGCGGGTCTCCCTTTCTTTCCGGTTTCGAGGTGCTGCATGCCGTCGTTGTCGTCGGTTGCCGTGGTCATCATGCTGGGGTGGCAGAACGCCGTGGGTGCGGCCACCGTGCCGTCGGTGCACGACAGCCTGCCAGCGCTGCGTGGCCCGGTTCCCTCACCCGTGGCGCTGGGAATGCGGCCCATAGAGCTCGACACCACCGCACGCGTCGGGGTTCCCCAGGACACCGTGCCGCGACGGCCGCGCGCGGTCGAATACAGTGACGCGTATTACAAACGACTCGCGGTGCATCGCGCCCTCAGCTGGGCCATGCTGCCCCTCTTCGCCGCCTCGTATGTCTCGGGCGATCAGCTCCTGTCCAAGGGAGATGATGCCCCCGGCTGGGCCAAGTCCTTGCATCCTGTGGCCGCATCCGGCGCCGCCGTGCTGTTTGGCGCGAATACCGTGACCGGACTCTGGAACCTCTGGGACGGCCGCCACGACGCCAACGGTCGCACCCGACGCCTCGTGCACAGCGCGCTCTTGCTCGCAGCCAGTGGGGGCTTCACGTACGCAGGTGCCGTGCTGGCCGACGAGGCCGAGCAGTCCGCAGCCAAGCGCCGTGATCACCGCACCGTGGCGCTCACGTCCATGGGTGTGTCCACCGCGAGCTGGCTGCTCATGAAGTTCGGGAATTGACCGATGCCACCTGAGGCACTGGTGACAGCCCTGCAGCCATGGGCCGATGTGTACGCCGAAAGCCTCTGGCTTCCACTGGCGCTGCTCTCGGCGCATCTGCTGTCGCTGGTGGCAGCGGCCGGCGTGGCGCTGGCAGTGGACCGCCGGGTGCTGCGCGTCTCCGCGCCCCAGACCAGTGTCGCATCCCCTCCTCCGTCCGCGCTGCTCGACGAACTCGCCGATGCCCATCCGCTGGTGCTGCGCGCACTGACGGTCACGCTGCTCAGTGGTGCCGCCATGGCCACCGCCGACCTCGGGACCTATGCCAGCTCCACGGTGTTCTGGAGCAAGATGGGGCTTGTGGTTCTGCTGCTGGCCAATGGCCAGCGCATGCGCCGCGCCGAGCGTCAGCTTGGCGCCGTCTCGCCGGCTGCTGCCACACCGGCGGAAGCGGAGCCGGCCCTTGGTTCGCTGCGGGCGGCTGCGTGGCGCAGCGTGCTGCTCTGGAGCGGAATCATCGTGCTGGGCGTTGTGGTGTCCAACCAGTAGCGCGGCCTGCCGCGCGCCAGCAAACGCCTCGCCAACCCACGTTCACCACCGCGATCCCATTCCCGTGAGCATCGAGTCCGACCGGCAGCCGGCGGGCAGCCCGCCCGCATCGCCCTGCGAGACCTGCACGACCCGTCGCGGATTCTTGCAGGATCTCGCTGCGCTCGGGGCCAGTGCCGTGGCCGCAGCCGCCGCCGTGGGCCTGGCCAGTCCCGTCTGGAGTCCACTGCATGCGCTGCCGACCACTCGCCCGCTCGGCGCGACGGAGCACAGCGCGTGGGCGCGCAGTGTGCGCTACCCCGTTCCGGCGGGCGATTCGGTCTCCATCGACAAGCAGAACGAGGTGATTCTCTGTCGGAAAGGCGCCGAGGTCTTCGCCTTCGCGCTGTCCTGCCCGCACCAGAACACCGCGCTGCGCGCGCTGCCGCGCCAGGCTGGCTTCCAGTGCCCTCGCCACAAGTCCAAGTATGCAGCGGACGGGGCCTTCCAGAGCGGCAAGGCCACGCGCAACATGGACCGTCTCCCGATTAGTTTGGAGGGAGCGCAGATCGTCGTCGATCCGGCCACGCTCATCAAGAGCGACGCTGATCCCGCCAGATGGGCGGCGGCCCTCGTGCGCGTCTGACCGACCGGGTCCGCCCGTCGGGACGGTCTCCCCACTTCCTGCCTGCTGCCGATGCGAACGCCCCGTCTCTCCGCGACCACTGGTCTCGCGCTGCTTGCCGCGGCCTGGACCACGCTGCCCACCGGCCCGCTCCAGGCCCAGACGACTCGGACGCCCCGCAGCGCGGCCCAGGCCAAGCCCACCGCCCTCGAAAGCGGCGTGGACAAGCTGGCCGCCTCGCCGGCCGTCGTGGCGGCCATGCAGGCCATCCAGAAGGACAACGCCTGGACACTCGATCAGCAGGCGTCCATCTGCGAAATCCCCGCGCCGCCGTTCAAGGAAACCCAGCGCGCCGCTGCCTATGCCCAGCGTCTCCGTCAACTGGGGGTGCAGAACGTGCGCACCGACAGCGAAGGCAATGTCATCGGCGAGATTCGCGGCACCCGGCCCGGCCCCACCCTGCTGCTGGCAGGGCACCTCGACACCGTGTTTCCCGAGGGCACCGATGTCAGCGTGAAGCGCGAGGGCACGAAGCTCATTGGCCCCGGCATTGGTGACGACTGCCGCGGGCTTGCCGTGGTACTCGTGGTGGCCAAGCAGATCATCACGCAAAAGATCCCCTTCAACGGCCGTCTGCTCGTGTCGGGCAACGTGGGCGAGGAAGGCCCGGGCAACCTGCGCGGCGTGCGCGCGCTGTTCAACAAGACACTCAAGGATTCCATCGATCTGTTCATCTCGGTGGACGGTACCGGCATCGGCATCACCAACGGTGGCGTCGGCAGCAATCGCTACCGCGTGCACTACAAGGGCCCCGGCGGCCACAGCTACGGCGCCTTCGGCATGCCCAATCCCATTCACGCCATGGGACGTGCCATCGCCAAGATTGCCGACCTTGAAGCCTCCACCAGGCCCAAGGTCACCTTCAACGTCGGGATCGTGACCGGCGGCACCTCGGTCAATTCCATCCCGTTCGAAGCGGCCATGGACATCGACCTGCGCAGCGAGTCCGCCGCCGCGCTGGCCGAGATCGATGCCCGTCTGCAGAAGACGCTGCGTGATGCGCTGGTCGAGGAGAAGGCGCGCTGGCCCAACAGCAAGGCGGCCCTGTCGCTGGTCATCGACACCATCGGCATCCGCCCCGCCGGCACGACACCCGACAGCACCTTCATCGTGCGCGCGGCGCTCGCGTCGGCACGCAGCATGAATCTCTACGCGCCGCTCACCACCTCCAGCACCGACGCCAATGTGCCCATGAATCTGGGCATTCCTGCCGTCACGCTCGACGGCGGTGGAGTGGGACGCGGTGCGCACTCACTCGACGAGAGCTACGACGACCGCACCGATGGCTACAAGGGTCCGCAATGGGTGCTGCTCGTAACCCTCGCGCTGCTCACGCAGCGCTGATATCGGCACGGACAAACAACTCGCCCACCGCGTGCGACGGCAACGCGCGCGCGGTGGGCAGCAGCCCGGCACGATGCGCCGCCTCCCCGATCAGGCGCTCGGCACTCCACCCCGCCGCGCGCAGCTCGCGCAGCGACGTGTCGCGATTGGCCTTGCTCAACTTGCTCCCGTCGGGATGCACGAGCAGCGCATGATGCAGGGTGAGCGGAGCAGCCGTTCGTCCGAGCAGTGACGCCAGGACCCACTGACGCCCGGTCGAGGCCAGCAGGTCCTCCCCGCGAATGACCACGTCGATGTCGTGTGTGAGGTCGTCCACCACCACGGCAAACTGATACGTCCATTGCGCATGCCGGTCGCGCACGAGCAGGTCGCCGCATTGCTGCGCCGGATGCTGGGTCACGGCGCCCAGGCGCAGATCATCAAAGGACACGGCCACGTCCGGCAAACGCACACGCCGTGCAAAATGCCCTGCGGGGTCAATCGCCAGGTCACGGCAGGTTCCGGGGTAGCGCGCCTCTTCGCCCGGTTCGCGCGGCACCAGGCGCACAATGTCGCGCCGCGTGCAGGCACAGGGATACACCAGCCCACGCTGGGCGAGCCGCTCCAGTGCCGCGACATAACGCAGCTCCTGGTCGGACTGCCGCGCCGGATGAGGGGATGCCGAACCGCCCGGGGCCAGGCGAAAGGACGACACCGGGTGCACATCCGGCACAAAGCCCAGCCACTCGAGGTCATCGAGCAGCGCCGCCTCAAACTCCGGACGGCAACGCGTGCGGTCGTGATCCTCGATGCGCAGCAGCACCTCGCCGCCATGCGCCCGCGCCACGCCCCACACGCAGACCGCATTCACGAGGTGGCCCAGGTGCAGGTAGCCCGTGGGGGCCGGCGCAAAGCGCGTCCGCCACCGGAGCTTTGCCCCGTGGCGCCCGATGCTGGCCAGCCGCGCGGGCAGGCGCCTGATCCAATCTGTGCCAGAGTGAGGCATGGCGGGCATGCCTCACGCTAGTCGGCGGCCCGCCCGGGTTCAATCAGGTGGGACCGCCTTGCCTGTCCGCACGGCGCGGTCAGCAGCTCTCAGGTATGCAGGGCCCGAAACGCGCTGCCACGCGAGGAAAGGGAGCTGGGCACGAAGCGCGCAGCCTCACCCGAGTCCTCCAGCAACTGGGCAATCGTCGTCTGCTCGAAGCGCATGGCGGCGTGCCCCACGATGGCCGTCCAGCGATCGTGAATGGCGCAGGGGTTTTTCGCGTCGCAGGGCATATCGCGCAGCAGACAGGCTGGCGTGCGGGAGTGATCATCAAAGGGGCTGATGATGCGCGCGAGCGTGAGCTGATCGGGCGGAACGGCCAGCGTGAAACCGCCGGCGGCACCGCGGGCGCTGTGCACCACACCCGCCTTGGCCAGCGCATTCAGCGTCTTGGCGAGGTAATTGCGCGGCGCGCCCAGCTCCGCCGCGATCGTGTCGGCCGATAAGGCCTTGTGGCCGTCGTAGCGCGCCAGAAGCAGCACGGCACGCACGGCATGTTCAGCAGTGGCGGATAGCATGGTGTCCTCGGAGGGTGTTCGGCGTTTCCCGCATCATGTGCTGAGATTCGTCGAACTCGGGCTCCGGGAAAGTCGGGGAAGGACGCCACTTTTCCGACGTCGCCCTGACATTTGTTGTCAGGGAAACACTGACCGCGACTCTCGGCTGCCTATTTCCAGCTCACGATGTCCGCGTCTGCGCCGCTTCCGCCCGGACGGCCATCCGCACCATACGACAGCAGGTCGAAGCTGCCAGGATTCTCGCGCCCCGGTGACACATAGACATAGGGACGCCCCCAGGGGTCGTCGGGCACGGCCTTGCGCAGGTAGGGTTCGCGCCAGTTGGCCGGTGGATCCACCGTTGGCCGCTCACGCAAGGCGGCCAGCCCCTGCGCCGTGCTCGGGTACCGTCCGTTGTCCAGACGATACGTGTCCAAGGCGGTGATCAGGCTCTCGATCTGCGCCTTGGCCGCGGCCACCCGCGCGTCATCCACGTTGCGGAACAGATTGGGCGCCACCAGCGACGCGAGTACGGCAATCACCACGATCACCACGAGCACTTCCAGCAGCGTGAAGCCGCGTGCCCGTTCCTGCCTCTCTCGCCTGTGACCCAACTGCCGTGCGACGCGAGCGCCCTCAGTCGCCACGTGTACGCAGGCTGTCAGTTTCGAACAGCCGCGGGTCCACCCAGCCACTCACTTCGGTGGAACGCACCTGGCGCCATCCGGCGCGATCTGTGCCCAGCATGGCCCGCGAAGCCGGCTTGATGACCCCCACCACTTCACCGCCGCGGCTCGCATCGGAGCGCACATTCACCCAGGTCCGCGCCACCACCGGCGTCCACTGCACACTGTCCATTTGCGCAGTCATCAAATCCAGCGCACCATCGGCGACGCCCGTCACGGCCGTGTCAGAGAGCATGACGGCATTGGCAGCAGAAAGCTCCGCCGAGGCCAGTTGCGTGGCGGCCACATTGGGCGCCGCGTCCGTTGGCACCGTGCTCCGGGACGCGGGCATGCTGCCCGCCACGAGTCGCGCACGCTCCGCCGCATCGGCAGCCCGATCCCGCTGCACTTCACGCTGCACATCCCGCGCAATGGCTCCGCCGAAATCACGAATGGCCGGACCAAAGGTCCACACGGCGCTGGCCGTGCCGGCGGTCAGCAGCAGCGCGGCGGCACTGCGCCAGACCTGCTTCGGAATCTGCAATCCGCGACCACGTTCGCCACACCAGTGACACAGACTGTCGTGCCGGTGCATGATACCGCAGCCGCGGCACTTCACCAGTTTCACGCGTTCGCCGCGCGCATCATGCACGTTGAACGGCTGCGCACACCGCGGGCATTGTGATGCCGCGATGAGCGCTTTCGATCCACAGGCTGTACAACGCAGATAGGCCATGAGCAAGCGGCCGGTGGGCGTGAGAAAGGACCCGCATGTCCGTGACGCCTGGCGGGCCATGCAGGTAACGTGATGACGTACAGCAGTTTGCGCTACGTGACTGCAAGCAAGACCTCAAGCTGAGACCCGCCCGTGACGCCGGCGGCAGCCTGGTGAAACTCAGCGGGGTGCCGTCCCGTCGCGTACTCCGGCGTAACGCTCTACCCCACTGTCCCCACCCCGTGGCCACTCCCCTGTTTCTGACGGCCCTGATGACCGTCGGATCGCTCGCAACGCCGTCGTACCCCACCGCGGCGCCGGTGCTCCCCTCCGCTACGCGTCCGGCCGTTCTGGAAGGCGCTCCCGCCAATCCCGCCCCGGGCGGCCCCGTCTACGACGGACGGCGCGGCCAGGTTCGGGTGGAGCCACCGCGCGCGCAGTCCGAGCTCACCGTGGACGGTCAACTCACCGAAGCGGTGTGGCAGAACGCCGCCCTGCTCACCGGCTTCTCGCAGTTCTTCCCCAATGATGGGGTGGCCGCGCAGGACAGTACCGAAATCCTCGTGTGGTACAGTGCCACGGCGCTGCACATCGGCGTGCGTGCGCATGCGGCGCCGGGCACCGTGCGCGCCACGCTCGCCGACCGCGATCGCATCACGCAGGACGACAACATCCAGTTCTTCCTCGGCACGTACAACGACAGCCGACAGGCCATGGTGTTTTCGGTCAATCCCTTCGGCATTCAGAGTGATGGCGTGCTGACGGAAACCGGCGCCGCCACCGGCGGCGGCTTTGCCAGCTCCACCACCCGTGCGCGCGAAGCTGTGGATCTGGCGCCGGACTACGTGTGGCAATCGCGGGGACGGCTGACGGAGACGGGCTACGAAGTCGAAATCGCCATTCCCTTCAAGAGCCTGCGCTATCGGGCGGGCGACGTGCAGACCTGGCAGCTCAACGTCGTGCGCACCGTGCAGGCCACCGGACACGAGCAGACCTGGACGCCGACGCGCCGCGCCAGCGCCAGCTTTCTCGCGCAGAGCGGCCAACTCAGCGGCCTGCGTGAGTTGCAGCGTGGGCTCACGGTGGACCTCATCCCCACCATCACGTCCAGCGCCCTCGGCAGCCCGCGGCCCGGCGCGAACGGCGCGGCCAGCACCTGGCAGTACGACGCCAGTCGCCCGGACATCGGCGGCAGCGCGCGCTGGGGCATCACCAGCAATCTCACACTCTCCGGCACCGCCAATCCCGACTTCTCGCAGGTCGAAGCCGACGCCACCCAGTTCTCCGTCGACCCACGCGTCGCCGTGTTCTTTCCCGAGCGTCGGCCCTTCTTCCTCGAAAGCCAGGAGCAGTTCACCACGCCCAATCGCCTCATCTACACGCGGCGCATTTCGCAGCCCGCCTTTGCCAGCAAGCTCACCGGCAAGCACCAGGGCTTCGACATCGGTGTGCTGTCGGCGGTGGACAGTCGCGAGGCCTCCTTCGACGGACGCACCTCGCCGCTCTACAACATCGTGCGACTGCAGCGTGATGTGGGCAAGCAGAGCCGACTCGGCATGGTGTATACCGACAAGCAGGACGGCAACACCTACAACCGCGTGCTCGGCATCGACGGCCGACTCGTGCGTGGCGTGTACAGTGTGCAGGGCCAGGTGGCGCGCAGCTTCACCGGCACCGGCACCACGTCGGACGCCGCGCCGCTCTGGGATTTCTCCGCCGTGCGCAATGGCCGCGCCTTCTACGCGCGCTACGTGCTCAACGGCATCTCCGACGACTTCGATGCGCAGAGCGGCTTCATTGCCCGCCCCGGCATCGCCAACATGTCGGCCACGCACCGCTGGAATTTCTTCGGCAAGCCGGGCGCCCTGGTCGAGGTATTCAGCCCCGAGGTCTTCACCTTCGGGCGCTACCGTTACGCCGACTTCGTCAACCGTCGGCCGGCGCAGGATGCGCAGCTGCATCTGCGCACCAATACCCGACTGCGTGGCGGCTGGCAGGTGGGCCTGCAGTTCCTGCGTGAAGAGTTCGGTTACGACCAGGGGCTCTACGCCAACTATCGCCTGCTCGAGCCCAATGCCGCAGGCGGTGTGGACACCGTTGCATACCGCGGCACGCCGCGTCTGCCCAACTTCGACTGGGTGGTGAGTGTCGGCACCCCCGAGTTCCGCCGCTTCAGTCTCAGCAGCGTGGCCGTGTGGGGACAGGACGAGAACTTCCAGGAGTGGAGCTCGGCCGACATTCTCATCCTCAATCAGACGCTGGCCCTGCGTCCAACTGAGCAGCTGCGCATCTCGGGCACCTGGGCCTACGAGCGCTTCAACCGCAAGGATGGCAGCACCGTGCTGCTTCGCAACACACCGCGCGTACGCGCCGAGTATCAGCTCACGCGGCAGATCTTCGTGCGCGTCATCGGCGAGCATTCGCGTGTGACACAGGATTCGCTGCGCGACGACTCGCGCACCGAACGCCCCATCTATCTCGAGCAGGCCGACGGATCACTCGTGCGCGCCGCCGCGTTCGAACGCACGCGCGCCCGTCTCGACGTGCTCTTCTCGTATCTGCCCACACCGGGCACGGTGGTGTATCTGGGGTACGGTGACGCCCTGCGCGCCGACACGCCCGGCGGTTCACGAAGCCTGCGGCGCAGCAGCGACGTGTTCTTCGCGAAACTCAGCTATCTGTTCCGGCTGCAATAACCGCGCAGCACTTCCTCCGCCGCCGGCAGATAGGCTTCCACCGGCGGCAGCCCGCCGTCCAGCAGCGGGCCCGTATCGCGCAGCGCCCGCGCGACCGCGTAACTCAGCGCCGCCACATCCCGGTGGCCGGTCACACAGTCGGCAAGCAGGTCCACCAGAAACTCCGCCAGTTCCTCGGGCGTGGGTTCCTGCACGGCCCGCCACCCAATGGCGGCCAGTGAAGCAGCCATGGGCGCCGAGGCACCACCACCGCCAAAGCGGGTGTCCTGTTCGTAGCAATTCCGCAGGGCGGCAAGAGTCAGCAGGGGTGACGACATGGATGCAACTTACTGCCATGACGCGCACATCCCTGCACGACACGAACCTCTCGGCCGACGTGATGGTCGTCGGCGCAGGTCTCGCGGGACTCGTGGCTGCTGCAGAAGCGGCAGACAGCGGCGCCCGCGTGCTCCTGCTTGACCAGGAAGGCGAGCAGAACCTCGGCGGACAGGCCTTCTGGTCGCTGGGCGGCCTCTTCTTCGTCAACTCGCCGGAGCAGCGGCGCCTCGGCATTCGCGATTCGGAATCGCTGGCACTCGCCGACTGGATGAACACGGCCGGATTCGATCGCGCGGAGGACGAGTGGCCGCGGCGATGGGCCGAGGCCTATGTGCACTTTGCCGCCACGGAGAAGCGCGCCTGGCTGCACGCGCAGGGCATGCGCTGGTTTCCCGTCGTGGGTTGGGCCGAGCGTGGCGGCGGCAGCGCGTCGCAGGCTGGCAACAGCGTGCCGCGTTTTCATCTCACCTGGGGCACAGGGCCGGGTGTCATGGCGCCCTTTGCGCACCGGGTGCGTGCCCACATGGCCAGCGGGCGCATCGTGGCGCGTTTTCGGCACCGGGTATCGGCGCTTGATGTCACCAACGGGGTGGTGACCGGTGTCCATGGCAGCGTATTGGCCCCGTCTGCTGAGCCGCGCGGGGTGGCCAGTTCGCGTGAGGTGGTGGGCACGTTCCACCATCGCGCGGCGGCGGTGATCGTCACCAGTGGTGGCATTGGCGGCAATCACGATCTCGTGCGTCAGCACTGGCCGGTACACCGCCTTGGTGATGCGCCGGCACACATGCTGTGTGGTGTACCGGCCTATGTCGACGGTCTGCTGCAGCAGACGGTGCACACCCAGGGCGCGCGGCTCATCAATCCCGATCGCATGTGGCACTACACCGAGGGGCTGCACAACTGGGACCCCATCTGGCCAAATCACGCCATCCGCATCATTCCCGGCCCGAGCAGCCTGTGGCTCGATCCTGACGGCCGCCGCCTGCCCTTTCCGCACGTGCCCGGCGTGGACAGCCTCGCCACGCTGCAGCACATCACCCGCAATGGCTGGCCCTACACCTGGTTCCTGCTCAACCGGCACATCATCAAGCGCGAGTTTGCGCTCTCGGGCAGCGAGCAGAATCCTGACCTCACGGGCAAGGACATCGCGCTCACCCTCAAGCGACTTGGCAAGCGCGTGCAGGCACCGGTGCAGGCCTTCATGGACCGCGGGCAGGACTTCGTGGTGCGCGACACGCTCCCCGATCTGGTGCAGGGCATGAACACCCTCGTGGGCAGCAACCGGCTCGACGCGGACCGCGTACGCCGCGAAGTCGAAGCGCGCGACCTGCAGCTGCAGCATCAGGGCGGCAAGGACCCGCAACTCGCGCTCATTCATGCCGCGCGACGTTACTTCAGCGAACGGGTCATGCGCATTGCCACACCGGCCGCCTTGCTCGACCCGCGCCACGGCCCCCTCATTGCCGTCAGGCTCAGCGTGCTCACCCGCAAGTCACTGGGGGGTCTGGCCACCGACCTCGACGGACGCGTGCTCGATCAGCACGACCAGCCCATGCCCGGCCTCTATGCCGCCGGCGAGGTGGCCGGCTTCGGTGGCGGCGGCATGCATGGCTACCGCGCGCTCGAGGGCACCTTCCTCGGGGGCTGCCTGTTCAGCGGCCGCAGCGCCGGTCGCGCGGCCGCAGCGGCGGTTCGTTAGCCTGGTGAGTCGTCAGGCCAACGAGATGGCGTGTGAGGCTTCAATGGCCTTGGCGCGCCGACGGATCTCCTCCTCGCCACTGTCGGCCAACCGACGAAGCACCGGCAGGGCAAGACGCGGCGCCCGATGCGCCAGCGCCTCGGCGAGATCGCAGGCCAGCCCCGGCACGTCGCCGCGATCGGTGAGCCGCGCCGCCGCGCGCTGAATGGCCTGCGTCGTGGCACACTGCGGCATGCGCTGCACGATGAGCACCAGTTCGCGCAGCACGTCCACATCACGCTCCTGCAACAGGGCGTCCGCCAGCAGCGGACAGGGCTCCTGCGGTGCGCGGGGGGAGCGACGCAGCGCGCGCCACGCCACGCGGCGCACTTCGGCAGAGCGATCCGTGACAGCGAGTCGCACGCCCTCGATGGCCGTGGAGGTCTCCAGGGCCCCGAGCGCACGCGTGGCCGCCACGCGGACCCGGGAATCGGCGTGCACAATGCAGCGAATCAACGGCTGATCCGCCGATTCCACACCCATTGCTCCCAGCAGCGCAGCGGCGTTGCGCACGACGTACCAGGCCGGATGCGACAGCGCCGCGAAGAGAAACGCGGGATCGGCATGCAAGGCCACGATGGCGTCGAAGTAGCGACGACGCTCCACACTGGCCCGCGCGTCGCTCAGCACGCCGAAGAGCACCACGGCCGCCGCATCCGGTGAGCGTCGCAGCAGACGGCCCGCCGGATCGTCGGGGCCGACGGGCGCACCGCGCCCCACCGCCAGCGCTGCCGCGCGCAGGGCATTGGGCGACGGCACATCATGCGAGTCGTCCAATCCTTCACCGGCCGCACTCGTAAACTCCACCCGCACGTGCCACACCCCGTGCTCCGCCCACAACTGATCGAAGGCCACACCCTGCTTGCCCTGTGGACTGGCCAGCAGCGCGACGAACTGCAGCAAGGCGCGCGGTGGCGTCTCCGGCGAAACCTGCACCAGCCGCAGGTCATGCTCCGTCATGCCACGAAACAGCGCCGCCAGCATGCCCAACTCGAGGCGCTGTCCGTTGAGCGACAGCCCGTCCGCGTCGCGCGCGATCGACACTGCACCCTGCTGCAGCAGCGCCGATGTGCGCGCCAGCAACAGCGCGAGATCACTGCCGCTCGCGTGATGGTTGAGCGCGTGCAGCAGTTGCGCGATGCCTTCGGCCGCGCTCAGCGCGACCTCGAAGGGTGCCTCGGCGTCCGTCCGCCGTGCCGTGGTGTCGTTGGACATACTGGGGGTTGATGGATTGTCCTTTGGTATCGACGATCCACCGCCCGTTTCTTAACGTATCCCTTGCAGCCCTAGGCGTTAAGAAATGCCCTCGGATTCACAGGCCGCACTGTGAATTTGCGTTGCACTCACGGTCCTATCTTCGTCTGACATCGACTCGAGCGGGAGAGCCAATAGCGCGTCCACACGCCGGCTCAGCGCCTCGAACGTAGCGCGAAAGGCACGCCGCGCCGCCTCCGGTGTCGTTTCGTCGGCCGGATCCGGCAGGCCCCAATGAACCTGCGCCTTGGCCCCGGGGAAGAACGGACAGGCGTCGCGTGCGTTGTCGCACACCGTGATCACCAGATCGAAGTGCTGGCCCGCCACCTCGTCGATGGTCTTGGGCACCCGCCCCTCCCAGGCGATCCCCTCACTGGCCAGCACTTCGACCGCATAGGGGTTCACCCGCGCTGCGGGGCGTGAGCCGGCACTCTCCGCCTCTACCCGGCCGGCCGTGCGCGCGGCTCCACGCACGGCCAACAGGGCTTCACCGATCTGGCTCCGGGCCGAGTTGCCGGTGCACAGCACCAGCACACGAAACGCCGACTTCGTCATGCCACCCCCTGCAAGGTCTTGCGCATGGTCACCGCCGACGCGGGACAGGCGCTGGTGAATTCCACCGTGGCGGCCACCTCGGCCGGCACTTCGTCGCGCGCCACGCGAGTGAAGCCGAAACGCGGAAAGTAGTGCTCGGCCGTCATCGTCAGCAGGTACAGCGCCGCGATGCCACGCGACTCGGCCTGCGCCACCGCACGCGCCACGAGCTCGTGCCCCAGACCGCGCCTTTGCCAGTCGCCGCGCACCGCCACCGATCGCAGCAGCGCTTGCGCGCAGCACTCCTCCACGCCGGCAACCGCCACGATGTCCTGTTCGTGCTCGGCCAACAGGAACTGCGAGGGATCGGCCGCAAACATTTCCGGCACACCGGCCAGCGGCAGCGCGTGCGACGTGAGCAACGCCTCCACCGCCGGCCGGTCTTCCGCGCGCGCCGCGCGGAAGACGGGTGAGGCAGACGCGGCGGCCGTCACGGGCAGCACTCCGGTCCGCAGCAGGCGGCAGCTTCGGCCTTTGCTGCCTGTGGCAACGCTGCCGCCAATCCGCCGGGCGTTGCAGCACTCGGCTTGGTGGCGCGCACAAAGGCGGCCATCACCTTGCCGTCCAGCGCCGTGAGCTGCGCCTCGAGGTCACCGCCGGCGTCCTGCAGGAAGGCACGCGCATCCTCTGCGCGATAGATGCGCGTGGGTTCGATGGACACATCGGTGAAGCCGCGCTCGCCCAGCAGCCGCGCAAACTCCGCTTCCTCAAGTGCGCCGGCCACACAGCCCACCCAGAGTTCCGCCGAGCGACGCAGCGCGGGCGGCAGCGCCTCGCGCAGCACCACATCACTCACGGCAAAGCGACCGCCCGGCTTGAGCACACGGAAGGCCTCGGCCAGCACCTGCGACTTGTCGCCCGACAGATTGATGACGCAGTTGGAGATGATCACATCCACCGACGCGGAAGGCAGCGGAATTTCCTCGATGCGACCACGAAGGAACTCGACGTTCTGCACGCCCGCCTCAGCCGCATTGCGCCGCGCGAGTTCGAGCATGTCATCCGTCATGTCGAGCCCATAGGCCTTGCCGGTGGGGCCCACACGACGCGCGGAGAGCAGCACATCGATACCGCCACCGGAACCCAGGTCCAGCACCACCTCGCCTTCGCGCAGCTCCGCGAGCGCCGTGGGATTGCCGCAGCCCAGCGAAGCCAGCACGGCCGCATTGGGCAGTTCGTCCGTCTCGCCACTCACGTAGAGGTTGGACGTGATGGGGTCGACAGTGCCGTTGAAGGCGCCACCGCCACAGCAGGAATTCACGGGACCGCAGCAGCTGGCCGCTGCGGGTTCCGACACATTGAGCACGCGGCGCGCGGCCTCGCCGTACTTCTCGCGCACAACGGTAGTGATGTCGGTGGTGACGTCGGTCATATCGGGGATGGTGCTGGACATGGGTCTGCCTCGTGGGGAGTTGGGTGGTGGTTCCAGCAAGAAATCTTGATACGTTAAGTCCGAGAAAGGCGCCCGAAGGCGCCGGTACCGCGAACCACTTGGAGCAGTGTGTTACCCCTCTCAGCCACAGCAGCGTCCGAAGACCTTGAGCGCGCGCTTTGGCGCGCTGGCTTCGGTGCCCAGATGGCGGATGAGGTCGTGCACTTCCTCGAGCGCCTCGGCATTGATGCGATAGTACGACCAGCGTCCTTCCTTGCGGTCGCTCACGAGGCCGGCCTCGCGGAGCACCTTGAGGTGGAAGCTGAGTCGCGACTGCGCCGCGTCGAGGGCTTCCTGCAGGTCACAGACACAGCGTTCCCCATCGCGCAGCATGTCCAGCGCGGCCAGGCGCGTCTCGTCGGAGAGCGCATGGAAGAGCTGGGCGGTGCGGGCGAGGTCGAGAGCGGTGCCGGTGGCCATAGCCAATCATACATCAAATTTTGTTGGTTAGTCAACCCCAAGCAACCGAGCCGCCACCCGCTGTCAAATGCGAATGGAACAGGGCTGCGGGTGTGAGGCTGAGAGCGGCATCTCTCGGGGTCGGCTTTCCCCTTCGAATCGACGAGGTTATCCCGATAGTGAACCTTCCGCGTTTCGGAAAGTTGCAGACAAGTGTCCGAGGGGTACCTTGGTGGTGCGTCGCCTATCATGTGGCGCGTCGTCCCATCTGTTCCGTGAGGCTCGCCATGCGTCCGATTGAGTTTCTCCGTCACCCAATTCGTTCCGGTGCGTTCCGTCAGGTCATTGTCGCGGCACTCATCGCGGCGCCGGTTCCCCTTGCGGCGCAGCTGACCGGCTACGACACGCGCGGCGCGTTTCTGGCTGCAGCAGGCCCCACCACGGTTCAGACCTTCGAAGGGTTCCCAGTCGGGACGGTCCTTGGCGACAACCTCACCGATTTTTCCTCGGTCTCGGGGCGTGATCTGGGTGGCATTGCGCGCAATGTGCTCGTGGGCTCGTCGTCTTCACTGCCATTCCCCATGTTCTCCGACGCGCTGCCGTCGGGAACACATTTCGTCAGCGTGGACATGGCCTCGCCGTCGTTCGCCACCGGAGAAATCACGTTCACATTCGCCGGCGGCCCTCGCTTCGCCGCGGGGGCGTTCATCGCCGACAACAGCCCGATCAACGGATTCGGCATCGAAGCATTCCTCGGCGCGACGAGTCTCGGCAGCATTTTCGTTGGCGCTCGCACCTTGCCGAATTCCTTCGTGGGCCTCACGAGCACCACGGGCTTCACTGCTATTCGGTTCTTCGCCGAAACGGACGGAGACTCGTGGGGCCTGGACGATCTTGAGTATGGCGCGGTTGCCGTACCGGAGCCCTCGTCAGCGATCCTGCTGAGTCTCGGGGCGATGGTGTTTGCCTTCGGGCGGCGCGTTCGATTACGCCGTTCGTGAGGCGCGCGCTAGCAGACGCGATCACCGCTCGCGCATCCGGGTGACCCGACGGGGCTCGCTCGCCCCAGCCGACGCGCTCACTTGCGATCTCACAGCAACGAAAAGCCCGACAACTCGCGAGGAGTTGTCGGGCTATCGCTTGTGCAGTCGGGACGGCGGGATTTGAACCCGCGACCCCCTGAACCCCATACACGGTTATCCGAACGCAAACCGTTGCTACAGAGGAGGTTAGGGGGTCAAAACCCGGCGACGTTACGTCTTTTCAGGAGGTCGGGAGCGCAAAACGAGGTCTCGAAGCTGCAGAACGTCGCCGATACGTCTCCCGGTCAGCCCCTACGTGATCTCGATTTCTCGGCCCCATCGCACGTGAATCCTCAATTGTTGGCTCCGGAGGTGTAGTCAGCCACCCGCTGGACCGTGGCGGCGAGAACTTCGGCGTCACGAGGTATGCCCGGAGGAAGATGGGTGTCGGCGTCACCGCTCCCGAGCAGCACGCCTCTCGCATCCCGCACGAATGCGAGGATCACGTCGGACGCCGCGCGAAGTTCGGCGCCGGGGTCGGCCGCCGCACGACGAGCCGCCTGTTCAAGCTCCGCCACTGTCGCGAGCAGTTCGTCGATCACTGGTGCGAGCGCCGCAGTGAGCTCGCGCCGCAGTGCGTTGTAAGAGGCTTTCGTCGAGTCGGCGCCGACAGCACGGATACGTGCTTGGCGGGCGAGCACGGGGCCATGAAGCGCGCCGGGTTTGGAGGAGACTCAGTTAGTTGAGTGCCAAGCGCTCCGCAGGAGCCGCTTGGCTGCGGTAGAACTGCTCCTCAAACTCCGCGGGCGAAACATAGCCCAGCGGTTCCATGATGCGCTGCGTGTTGAACCAGGCGACCCATTCCAACGCCGCATACTCCACGTCATCGAATCCTTTCCACGGTCCCCGCCGGTGGATCACCTCCGTCTTGTACAGGCCAATAATCGACTCGGCGAGCGCGTTGTCGTACGCATCGCCGGCGCTGCCGACCGACGGCGCGGCGCCCGCGTCGGCCAATCGGTTGGTGTAACGCATCGCGACGTATTGCGAGCCGCGGTCGGTGTGCACGACCAGCCGCCCATCGAGATCGCGATCATGCAGCGCCTGCTCGAGCGCATCGAGGACGAGATCCGTGCGCATGGTGGTATGGGCCCGCCAGCCCACGAGCCGCCGGGCGAACACGTCGATGACGAAGGCCACGTACACGAAGCCGCGCCACGTCGCGACGTAGGTGAAGTCCGCCACCCATAGCTGATTGGGGCGGTCGGCCGTGAACTGCCGCTGCACGAGGTCCTGCGGGCAGGGGGCCGCGGTGTCGGGACGCGTGGTGATCGGGCGCTGCCCGCGGACCACGCCGCACAGGCCGAGGCGACGCATGAGGCGTGCGACGGTACACCGCGCGACTGCCGTCCCCTCGCGCCGTAGCTGGTTCCAGATCTTGCGCACGCCGTACACCGCGTGGTGCTGCGTGAACACCCGCTGAATGGCGCCCTGTAGCTGCTCATCCCGCTGCGCACGGGCGGACCGGCGGGCGCCGTCCGCCTGCTGCTGGTGATGGCGGTAATAGCCCGACGGAGCGATCTGCAGCACCGCGCAGATCGGCTCGACTCCGTACTCCGCGCGATGCGCGTCGATGAACGCGTACATCGCGGCGTGGGTTACTTCGTGAAGCGGTCGAGCTCCGCCGCCGCGAAAAACGCGCTGGCCTTCCGCAGAATCTCATTCGCTCGCTTCAACTCCCGATTCTCGCGCTCGAGCTGCTTCAGCCGCTCCCGCTCATCAGTCGTAAGCCCGGCGCGCTTGCCCGTATCGCGTTCCGCCTGGCGGACCCACAGTCGGAGCGTTTCCGCAGTGCAGCCGATCTTCTCCGCAATGGAGCGGATGGCCGCCCACTGCGTCGGATGCGCGTCCTGCTGCTCATGCACCAGCCGCACCGCCCGCTCCCGGACCTCCGGGGAAAACGGCTTACTCGGCTTTCGACCAGCCCCTGTGTCTCGTGTCATGCTCCCAATCTCTCAAAGCAGGGAGCCTCCTCCAAACCCGGCGCGCTTCACAGCGGTGGCGGTCGACAAGCCGGCCACCGTGGACGAGGCGCTCGGCGCGGCGCTCGAGGGCGAGGCCCGCAAGGAGCGCCGCGCGGGCAGCGAGCAGCAGCAGGAGTGGAAGCGCGCACGAAAGGAGCTGAATGCGGTCCTCCCGGAATCGCTCCTCTTGACGGAGTTGCGTACGCAGCATCTCACCTTGGTCGCACGCTCGGCACTCCTTCGCGTTTCGGCAGATCTGAACTTCGACGAGTGGGCCAATCGAATCGATGCCGGCGCCGTCGCGGTCTCGTCCGCACCGTCCTCGCTCCAGTGGATTGCCGACATGCGCGACGTACTCCGCGCGGTGTATGCCGGGGCGACCAGCGCGCCCGAGCCCGAACCGGGGGCTCGGCGTACGACGGGCCACGCGTGGGCCATCCGCTGCGCCGAACTCCTGCGTGCGATGCTGCGACAGGCGGGCGAGCACCCCGAATACGAGCGCGTCCAACACTTCAGCCTGGCGAAGGACTTCACGGTCGCGCTCGAGAACGAGGCGCGCGAAGTGGGGATTAGGCTCCCCGCCGGACCGGCCCGTCCGCGTTATGAGGAGAACGAGGCCCGCGGTCTGTTCCGTCTGCTCCGCGATCCTCGGTGGCGGCTGCTCACGCTGCTGTCCCGCACGCACCGAGGGCGGGTAGGTGCCGTGGAGATCACCCGCGCCATGCTGCAGGTACGTGACGGCCAGCTGGTGGTCCGGCAGTGCGTTGGCGGCCAGAAAAACCCGAATCAGTTCCTCCATACGCCGGTACTACGGGCGGCGGCGCTCGCCGTGCAGCACCTGTTGCTGACGCACTACGCCGACGCCGAAGCGCGGTTCCAGGACGACGTGACCGACTACGCGCTCTTTCGCGGATGGACGTGGGACGGTGCGGCCCTGGTCGCCACGCCCGACGCCCCGTTCGTCGATCTGGATCCACGACTGCTCCTGCTCCTGGAGATCGGGGCGGAAGCGCGCTGGGAGCAACAGGTTCGTCTGACGCGTCACCAGCTGCTCGCGTGCGGCGAGACGTTCTTGACGGGGGAAGTGGGCGCCAGCGACAATAAGCGGTCGGGCACCCGCCCGATCTCCGCCACCGCGCTGGAGACCCTCGGGTTCGAGATGGAGTACGGGTACCTGACCGAGTTGGAGCAGGCGTTCCGGCGGGGGGAGATCGCCGACTATCCCATTTTCGCGGGGCGCGAGTTTAAGTCCGGCGTGGTACCGTGGCGAGGCGACGAGCTCACGTCGGTGCACGAGGATGTGCTCAAGACGTGGAACAAGCGGCTAGAGAAGGCGCTCGGCATCACCCCCCTCGAGGGTCGTGGATTCCGCGGGTGGCGGAGACGCCTCTCCGACGTCTACGACCGCTGGACCAGCAACAAGCGGATCAAGCACATGCTCATGGGGCACCAGCAGGTCCACGTGAATTTTCAGGGCGGCTCCACCCGCGAGGTCGTCTACCTCGATGCGCGCGATGAGACCGTCACGGCCGAGGCGATTCGCCTGCTGCAGCACGCACGGACGACGTGGGCCCTTACGGGCGAGGCCCCGCCGGTCGGCGGCTGAACGCCACGCTCTATGGTCTCCGCCCGTCGCGCATGACGGGTGTGGTGCCTCAGAAGTTCTGTCCATCCTGCGTTAAAAGTCTTGTGCAGGATGGGCAGGGAGTGCGCACAGTGAAAGGCCGCTCCAGAAATGGTGCGGCCCTTCATGCCTTTGCAGTCCGGCCTCGTCTGGCGCCGCGGCGCGTCGAATCTCAGGTTATTGCGTCGCCGTCAACGCGGCTCAAGCAGCGCGCTGTTCCGACAATTAGGGACAGAGCGTGGCAGCGGCCGTTCACCCCCTGTCGCCTCGTCAATGCGCACTCTCGCCACCGCCCGCATGATCATGATCGGCAGCATTTTGGTGGTGCTCGCGACGCCCGCTTTTACCCAGCAGCCTTCGCGCGCGCCGTCGGCTGCCGCCTCGCCTGTCTCGGACGCGTTCCGGACGTTTGTGCGTGAACTCTACCCAAAAGTGATCCTGGCGGCCGAGGCAATGCCCGCCGAGAAGTACGCGACTCGAGTGGCGACGACGACCCTCACCTTTCGCGAATCCGTTTGGCGGATTGTCGACATGGGGGCGTGGATGTGCTTTCGCCTTGGCAATTCGCGCATGCCTTGGACGTCGCAACCTCAGGTAGGGCGCGACAGTCCGAAGGATTCGCTCGTGCTACGCATGCGTGATGACGAGCGATACTGCGAGGCGCAGCTCACGGGGCTGACCGATGCAGCACTGGCAGAGACGATCCGACTGGATCTGCGCCCCGATCCGGTGGGGACGGCGCCTCTCATCCCCCGAGGAGCGGCTCTGGTGCATGCGACCGCATACTTAGCCGATAGTTATGCCCGCCTCGCAGAGACGCTGCGTCAGAACGGCATTGTGCCACCAAAACCGAGCAGCGCCAGCGTGTCCGATCCCAACCCGGGCTCAGGGATCATGCGCTGTGATCCGGCAAGGCCGCCCCGGGAGGGGGAGCGGTGGGGCGGTCCGGGATTCGCGTTCACGCTGAGTGACGCGCGACGTGAGACTCCCTACACGGTCACGAGCGACGGGCGCGGGCCATACGTGTTCGGCACGAGCAACGTGTTGGCGCTCGCAGCCAGCCGGGCCGGCGTGATGGTGCTCGGTGGCCCCTCGACAGACGGCACTCCGCGCCGAGCGATACGTGTGGATCTGAGCCAGCCCGTACCAGGCGGTGGCGGCGTGGCGAGAGGCATAGTGACCGACAGCTCGCATCTGGAGGTGGCCGCGCAGTGGCGAGCGGAGCCAAACGGCGAGCGCCGGCGCGCGTACGCGCTGGTCGACATCCCGGAAGGCACCACGGTTTCGGCGGCGCAGCTCGACGTCCAGTTCCACATCGACGGCGTTGTTCACGTGCTCCAGATGGGCCCTCAGCCCATCGGGCATTGCTTCTCGGACTCGCCCGCAATCAGCGGTGCGGGGACTACGAGCGGCACCATTACTCGGCGGGACGCGAACACGTGGGTCGTGGACTTGCCGCCAGGTAGCGTGGGCCGGCTGTACGACGTGCATCTCAGCTACCCGCATGCGGTGGATCGGGGTCTCTACCGCGTCGCGCTCCGTTTTGTTATCACGCGACGATAGCCGACGACGGCGCTCAGCTTCGCCGGCAGGTACCCACTGCAGGGTGCGTATGGAACTCTTGAAACACCTTGCACCGAATGCTGCGGCCCACACCCGAAGCAGACACGATCCTCACGCGGCACATAAACGAAGAAGGCGCCCTCCAAGTCGGGAGAGCGCCTTCTTCAATATGTCCTAGCGGCCCCAGTTTCTGGCATACTCACCGGGCGCATTAGGCAGAACCTTTGACACACCCCGGACAGGACTTTTGCGACACCACAGACGGGCCAGACGAAGGAGACAGCAAATACGACGGGGGCGACCATCATGGCCGCCCCCGTCGTGCTTCGTGCTTGTGGTGGTACCCAACGTCGCCCGTCACGTCGTCCACCGATTTTTCTGCTGGCGACGTGGAGTCGCCAAGTCAAAGCGTTTGAACTACTTACCCTAGTCGGGACGGCGGGATTCGAACCCGCGACCCCCTGAACCCCATTGATCTGGCAGGCTCTTCCTGAAACCGCTCGAGTAGGACAATCAATGACTTAGCGGTTTCGAATAGCACAGGAATTCAGCCGAAATTGGGCCGGTTGGGGGGGAACTGGTCCCCGTACTGGCCCCCGCGCCGCGACGCCCGGGCGTCTGAACGACCTCAGCTCAGCGCGTCGGCGTCCGGCTCATCCACGCGCTCGATGCGCACCCGCGCCACGCGCCGCCCCTCCATCGCCTCGACGGTGAACCGGTGTCCGTCGTGCACGACCACATAGCCCTCGGCCGGCACGCGCCCAACGCGACTCATGAAGAAGCCGCCGACCGTGCGGAAGCCGCGCCCGCCGTTCGGGTCGAGGGGCGACACGTCGAGCAGCTCCTCGACATCGGCCGCGAGCGCGCTGCCGGCGGCGACCCAGGTCCCGCTCCCCACCGCCGCGAGGGCCGGCGCCTCGTCGGCGCTCGGGAGCGGGCCGACGATGCCCTCGAGGATGTCGTCGAGCGTGACGACGCCGAGCAGGCCACCGTACTCGTCCAGTGCGACGGCGACCTGCTGGCCGGCCTCGCGCAGCACCTCGAGCAGTCGGAGCACCGGCATCGCCGCCGGCACGTACACCGGGACGGACAGCGCGCCGCGCAGCTCCGCGCCCTGCGCCGCGAGGCAGAGCCGGAGCAGGTCGTCGACGTACGCGACACCGGCGATGTGCTCCAGGTCCCCCTCGCACACGAGCAGATAGCGCCGTCCGTGGCCCACGAGCGCCTCGCGCAGCTCTGCGGGCGAGGTGGACACGTCCACCCATTCGACGTCCGGACGCGGCGTCATGATCGACGCGACCTGCCGGTCGCCGAGCCGTGTCAATGATCGCCTGATTCTCCCCACCTAGTGATCGTCTCAAATTCCCCACCCGGTTGAGGTCACCCTTCGGATTGAGGGGTCACCGCGGAGCGCATCAGCCCCGCTTTGCGTTTCTCTCGCAAGCGATATGAGTCGCCCTTGATGTTGATCGTGGTCGCATGATGCAGGAGCCGGTCGAGGATGGCGCTGGCGATGACGGCATCACCGAAGACGTCGCCCCATGCACCGAGGCTCTGGTTGCTGGTGAGCAGGATTGCGCCGCGTTCGTAGCGTCGGCTGACGAGTTGGAAGAAGAGATTGGCGCCTTGTCGATCAATCGGGATGTAGCCGATCTCGTCGATGATGAGCAGCTTGGGCTGCGTGAGCAGCTTGAGGCGTTCTTCCAGGCGATTCTCGTAGAGCGCTTTGCCGAGCGTGGTGATGAGCGCGGCGGCCGTGGTAAACATCACGCGGAGCCCGAGACGACACGCTTCGAGCCCCAGCGCCACGCTGAGATGGGTCTTGCCCACACCCGGTGGGCCGAGGAGCAGCGCGTTCGCGCCGTTCGCGACGAAGCGCATGGTTGCGAGCTCCTTGATCACTTTGGGATCGATGGACGGCTGCGCCTTCCAGTCGAATGCGTCGAGCGTCTTGTGAAACGGAAAGCGCGCCATCTGCACGCGCAGCGCTTGATGCTTCTCTTGCTTCGCCGCGACTTCGGTGGCGAGCACGGTCTGTAGGAAATCGCTGTAGCTCAGTTCCTGTTGCGCCGCTTGCTCGAGCAGCGTGGGCAGGAGCTGCGCGACACGCGTGAGGCGCAGATGCTGACAGTGATCGCCGAGGACTTCGAGCTCGGCGCCGGTAGCGAGTGGGATGCGGCTCATGCGGCCACCTCCGCGGCGAGTGCGGCGTACTGCTCGTACACGGCGAGGTCGCGGACAGCGACCACGCCGTGGCCGACATAGCGCGGATCATGCTGCGGGGGCGCAGCGGCCAGCGGTGTCTGGTCGACGCGCAGCAGTCCAGCATAGTGCGCCGGATCCATGCGCACCTGATGCCGTGCCTGACGTGGATGTCTGGCGACCAGTGTACCGTGCGCCCAGATCGTGAAGTCGGTGGCGTGCTCGCGCACAGTGACCGTCGTGCCGGCGAGATGCGCCGGCACACTGTAGCGACTGCCGTCGATGCTCACGAGCGCATCGCTCGCCACGACGCGCTCGCGCACGTGCATCCACGCGTACGGGGGACGACCGTCGAGTGGGGTCAGCGCCTCCTGCGCAAAGCGCGTGGCCGGCACTTCGTGCGTGGTGCCGTGCACGCGCTGATCGGCGATGGTCGTCGCCCACTCGAGCAGCCACGCATTCAGATGCGCCCACGAGTGAAAGCGCTTGCCGGCGAGCGCATTGCGCGCGACGTACTTGACCCCCGACTCCACTTTGCCTTTCGTCTGCGGGCGATACGGCGCGCAGGCCCACGGGCGAAAGCCGTAGTAGCCGGCGAAGTCGACATACGTCGGATGCCACGTGATCGCGCCGCGCGTGTGCGTGAGCACCATCGCCTTCGCATTGTCGACGACCACCGTGTCGGTCACGCCGCCGAAATGCTGGAAGGCCTGCTCATGCCCGGCGAGCCACTCGCGCAGACGCTGTCGCGGAAAGGCCACGGCGAAGCTGCGGCGCGAGTAGCCCAGCGTCATGACGAAGATCTGCGCGGCCACGCACTCGTCTGCAATCCATACGCGCACTTGGCCGAAGTCGACCTGCGCCTGCTCGCCGGGCGCCGTCTCGAAGCGCACCGTCGCGGGGCTGGCGCGCGTCGCCCGGAGCGGCACGACCGCTCGGCGCACGATGATCACCGAGCCGGTAAAGCCTCGCTCGCGGAGCTCCCGAAACAGCACCGTCGCGTTATAGCCCACCTCGGGCGCTCGTGCCGCAAGCCACGCGCGATAGGGATCGAGCTGCGACACCGCCGTCCGCGCCGTGCGGGGCTGCGGGCCACCACGGCGGCGCCAAGCGCGCACCGTCTTGCGGTCGAGTCCGTAGGCCCGTGCCACCGCCGATACCGACTCGCCGCGGGCCAACGCCTGCACGATCTGCTCGATCACCGTCTCTGTCACCACCGGAGCTGCTCCAGGCCAAGGCTGCCCAGAACATGGGGCCCAAACCGCGCCGCCTCCGTCCTCTCGTCCCACCACCCGCTCGTCCATCACCGACTCCCGGTACAGGGGGTGGGGAATTTGAGACGATCACTAGGTGGGGAATTTCACGCGATCACTGACAGAGCCGGAAGACCCCCTCGACGATGTCGTGCTCCGCCTGCGGCACGACGCCGGACTCCGCCCCCTGCTCCACGAGGGCGTGGATCTCCTCCTCGGTCAGCCCGGGCTTCGGGCGGCCGTGCAGGCCGAAGAGGCGCAGAAGGACGTTGCTCGCGCCAGTGAGCACAGCGACGAGCGGGTGCACGAGGGTGGCCACCACGCGCATCGGTCGGGCGACCAGGGCCGCCACGCGCTCCGGGTCCGCGAGGGCGATGCGCTTCGGCACCAGCTCGCCGACGATCAGCGAGAGGAAGGTGATGCCGGCGACGACGATGGCGAGCGCCCCCGCCTCCGCGTGCTCGGCGAGCCAGGCGACCTGCTCGAACCTGGCGGCGAGGATCTCGGCGATGGTCGCACCGCCGAACACGCTCGCGATGACGCCGACGAGCGTGATCCCGACCTGCACGGTCGAGAGGAAGCGCGCGGAGTCGCCGGCGAGGGCGAGGGCCGCGCGGGCGCCGGCATCGCCCCGCTCCGCGCGCTGCTCGAGGCGCACGCGCCTGGCCGAGACGATGGCCAGCTCCGACATCGCGAAGATGCCGTGAGCACGAGCAGCATGAGGATGATGAGGACTTCGGTAAGGATGATGCTCATGGGGCGGAATGGGTCACTCACTCGCACCGACAGCGCCGGTCACGCACGTGTCGACGCGGATGCACCGGCAATGGGACACGACGGCACGGACTCGGGGTTGAGTCGCGTTCCGAGTTGAGTGAGATCGCCCGCGCGCATGCGCGCGTCGGGCCTGGACGACGATGCGGTCCGGCGCTTCAGGTCGGCGGGGCGCGCCGTCGGACCAGCCAGCCCGGCTCCGCGCTCCGCGGATCAAAGTGGACGTACGCCCACGGTGCGCGCCCCTCGTCGCACCGCTCGCGCATCCAGCCACTTCATCAGCGTCACGACCGGCAGCACGACCGCCGCCGCCGCCGTGGAGAGCGCGACGTCCCGCACTCCGAGCGGCATCGTGTCGAACACCGCGTGCATGGCGGGCAGATAGACGAACAGCCCCTGCAGCCCGAGCACCAGGGCGATGCCGGCGAACACCGTCGGGTTGCTGAAGAGCCCGATGGCGCGGAGGGAGTCGCGCAGCGAGCGGCACGTGAGCAGGTAGAACACCTGGAACAGGATCACCGTGGTCACCGCCATCGTCTGCGCCTTGGCCAGCGCCACGTCGGCGGCGCGTCCGGCGGTGAGTGAGGATCGGTACTCCCAGACGAACAGCCCGATCGCCCCGGCTGCCATGAGCGCACCGACCACGACCGTACGCATGACCACCAGCCGGTTCAGCACCGGCGCCCTCGGATCGCGCGGCGGCCTGCGCATGATGTCCGGCTCCCGCGCCTCGAAGGCGAGCGGCAGTGCGAGCGACACCGTCGCCACCAGGTTGATCCACAGCAGCTGCGTGGGGAGCACCGGGAGCAACAGCTGCCCCGTCGTCGCGTCGAACGGGAAGGCGACCACGGCGCACAGCAGGATGAGCGCGAGCCCGAGGTTCGTGGGCAGCACGAATGCCAGCGACTTGATCAGGTTGTCGTAGACGCGCCGCCCCTCCTCCACCGCCGCGGCGATGCTGGCGAAGTTGTCGTCGGCGAGCACGACGTCGGCCGTTTCCTTGGAGACCGACGTACCGGTGATCCCCATGGCGACGCCGATGTTCGCCTGCTTCAGCGCCGGCGCGTCGTTCACGCCGTCGCCCGTCATCGCCACCACGTGTCCGCGCTCCTGCAGGGCGCGCACGAGCCGCAGCTTGTGCTCGGGCGCGACGCGCGCGAAGACGTGCGTCCGCTCCGCCGCCTCCCGCAGCGCCGCGTCATCCATGCGGCCGAGCTGCGCGCCGCTCAGCGCTGCCTCCGGCGCGGCGGCGTCGGCGACGAGCCCGAGCTCACGGCCGATGGCGCGCGCGGTCGCCTCGTGGTCGCCGGTGATCATCTTCACGGTGATCCCGGCCTCCCGGCACGCCCGCACCGCCTCCACCGCCTCGGCGCGCGGCGGGTCGATCATCCCCACCAGCCCGTCGAGCTGGAGACCGCCGGCCACGTCCGCCGGCTCGAGCGACACCGACGGGCCGTCCCACGGCCGCGACGCGACGGCGAGCACGCGCATGCCGCGCAGCGCCAGGCGCTCGACCTCGCCGAGCACCGCCCCGCCGTCCACCCCGGCGCAGCGAGGCAGCACCACCTCCGGCGCCCCCTTCACGACGACGCGTGCGCCGTCGGGCATCGCGTGCAGCGTGGCCATGTACTGGTGCTCCGACTCGAAGGGGACGACGTCGAGCCGCGGGTGCGCGCGCCGCGCCGCCTCGACCGACGTGCCCGCCTTCTCCGCCGCCACCACCAGCGCGCCCTCGGTGGGGTCGCCGGCCACGTGATACGCCCCGTCATGGTGTGCCTCGCCCTCCCAACGCAGCGTCGCGTCGCTGCAGAGGGCGGCGTGCAGCAGCAGCCGGCGCGCGTCCGCCGGCGCCTCGGGCAGCACGTCGCCACCGCGTACGAACCGCCCGTCCGGACGGTAACCGACGCCGGTCACCTCCAGGTGCCCGGAGCCCGGCAGCCAGAGCGCCTGCACCGTCATCTCGTTGCGCGTCAGCGTGCCGGTCTTGTCCGAGCAGATCACCGTCGTGCTGCCGAGCGTCTCGACCGCGGGCAGTTTCCGGATGATGGCGCGACGGGCGACCATGCGCTGCACGCCGATGGCGAGCGCGATCGTCACGATGGCCGGCAGGCCCTCGGGGATGGCCCCGACGGCGAGCGCGATGGCGAACATCAGGGCTTCGCGCAGCGCGTCGCCGCGCGGCAGCGCCTGCGCGGTCGCGCGCAGGGTTCCCACCACGAGCATCGCCGCTGCAACGAGGAGGATGCCGACGGTGATGTAGCGACCGATCACGCCGAGCGCACGCGTGAGGGGCGTCTCGAGCGTCGCGGCCTCGCGCAGCATGGCCGAGATGCGGCCGAGCTCCGTGCGCACGCCGGTCGTCGTGACCGCGGCGGTGGCGGTGCCGCCGGTGACGAGCGTACCGCCGAACACCATCGACCGCCGATCGCCGAGCGGGGCGTCGGCAGCCACGGGGTCGAGCTGCTTCCCGGCCGGCACTGATTCGCCGGTGAGAGCGGCTTCCTCGACGCTCAGTCCCTTGAGGGCAACGAGCCGCATGTCGGCGGGCACGCGGTCGCCCGAGGCCAGCAGGACGACGTCGCCCGGCACGAGCTCGGCGGCCGGCACGGACTGGCGCTCGCCGTCGCGCATCACGGTCACCTGCTCGGGCACCATGTCGACGAGCGCCGCCAGCGCGCGGCTGGCGCGGTACTCCTGGATGAAGCCGATGATCGTGTTCAGCACCACCACCGCGAGCACGACGACGCCGTCGGTGACCTTGCCGAGCGCGATGGCGAGCGCGGCCGATGCGATGAGCACCCAGATGAGCGGGCTGTGGATCTGCCGCCAGAGGAGTTGCAGCGGACCGTCCTGCCGCGCGCGGGGCAGCACGTTGGGTCCCACGGTCGCCAGGCGCGACCGCGCCTCGGCCGTGCCCAGCCCCTCCCGCGTGGTCCCGAGCTCCGCCAGCACGTCGGCCACGTGGCTCGCGTGCCAGGGCGTCCCGCCGGCCGGCGGCGGGCCTCCTGTGCCTGCGGCGCCTGAGAACGACGGTGACAAGGAGGAGTCCGGCCGGGTGAGATCTGACGCGGTCTTCGTCATCGCGATGGTCTCCGGTGGACGCCGATCACGCGCCTCGGGCTGGCACGTGGTGGTCTGGCGGTGTGGCCCGGCGCAGCCAGTGGCGCCTGCCGAACGGAAATGCTCCGATCGACCTGCAGAGTGATGTACTGACGCATGGAATGATGTCGGGCGAGGCCCTACAGCCCGTCCCGACGACTGGCGGTCCGCCGCTCCAACTGAGCGTCGCCGGTAGACGGCGCAACGTTGCACTGCCAGTCTGCCCGATCAGCCGCCGGCGAGCAGCCGGCGCTTCTCCGCCTCGAACTCCTCGCTCGTGAGGGCGCCGGCCTCACGCAGCGCGGCCAGCTCCCGGATCGCCGCGCTCACTCGCTCGGCACGGGTGAGCGCCGGCGTGCCGCCGCCGCGCGCCTCCATGGTGCGCGGCAGGCTGCCGGCGGCACCGACCATTTCCAGGGGTGCGAGACGGGCGCGCACGTACGCGATGAACGCGTCGGCGTGCAGGTCGTCGACGCCCTCGATGACGTAGGTCTTCCGCACCGTCCGGAGGACCAGCGCCGTGCCTCGCGGTGCCGGGCGCCGTTCGACGAGGCGCACGTCCCCGTACGCGAGCTCCCGCACATCGCGCTCGAACATCTCGCGCTCCACCAGGAAGAGCCGACGCGGCGTCGCCGCCCAGAGGAGGCGCTCGTCGTCGTCGTGGCCGCGGACGTGCTGCTCGATCCGCTCGTCCGGGGCCAGACGCGACTCGAGTGCGTGGAGGTCGTCACCAAGCGCCAGGCCGGCCCGGCCCAGGCGGCGCTTCGCGCCGTGCAGAAGATCATCGAACATCGGAGTACCCTCGTGGTTGCGGAATGGAGTCACGGGATTGGGGCGGCGCGACTCAGGCTACGCGCAGCAGCGTGGGCCCGGCCAGGCGCTCCAGCCGGGCGATCCGCTCGTCGGTGGACGGATGGGTCGAGAACCACCGCAGCACGCGGGCGCTGCCGAACGCGGCGAGCGGGTTGACGATCGCCAGCGACGCGCCGGCGGGTGCGACCTGCAGCGGGATGGCCCGTGCGCCGCGCTCTAGCTTGCGCAGGGCGCCGGCGAGGGCGCGCGGTCGCCCGCAGATCTCGGCTCCCACGGCGTCCGCCCTGAACTCGCGCTGGCGGCTGATGGCGAACTGGATGAGCATCGCCGCGATGGGCGCGACGACCATGAGCAGCAACGACGCCAGCGGGTTCGTGCCCTGCCCCTCCTCGTCGCTCTGCCCGAAGAGCGTGCCGAAGGCCGCCAGGTTCGCGACGTTGCTGATCGCACCGGCCATGGTGGCCGCGATCGTCTGCAGCAGCATGTCGCGGTTCTTGATGTGCGCCAGCTCGTGCGCGATCACGCCCTCGAGCTCCTCGTGGTCGAGCAGCGCGAGCAGCCCCGTGGTGACGCAGACCACGCTGTGCGTGGCATTGCGCTGCACGTTGTACAGCTCCGTGAACAGCCGGCCGTCGTCGGGCGTGCGGTAGCTCTGGAACTCCTTGAGCGCCTGCCGGCCCAGGTTGGCCCGATCCACGAGGAACAGCACTCGCTTCGCGCCGCCGAACTTGAGCAGGCGGTAGATGCTGGCGACGGCAGTGATCGTTTTCCCGCTGCCGGTGGCCATCTGGATCAAGGCGCGCGGCCGGCCGGAGGCCAGCGATGTCTCGAGGTTGCGCACCGTTTCGAGCTGCGCCGGCCACAACCCGCCCGGCTCTACCCCTGGCATGGCGGTGAGGCGCGTGCGGAAGTTGGCGGGACGTTCGGAGCGCGGGTCCGGTTTTCCAGCGACCAACGGCAACCAGAGTGGCTCCTCAGCGGCCCATGCCGCGAGCGTCTCCGGTCGGTGGAAGGCGAACACCTCCCGGCTCTTCGGCGTCGGGTCGAGGCGGTTGGTGAACCGGGTCTCGACGCCCGTGGATTCGTACAGGAAGGGCAACGGGCGCACCGGGGCCGGGATGCCCTTGGGGAGGCCGGCGCCGTACTTGTCGCTCTGCACCTCCACGCCGGTGAGCGTGGCCCCGACCTTCTTGGCCTCCACCACCCCGACGGCCTGCCCGTTGGCGTACAGCAGGTAGTCGGCCTCCCCGTGCCCCTTCATCATGGGCACCTCGCGCACGGCCACCCCGGGTCCAGCGGATAGGTTGGCGGCGGCAAGGTCCTGTACAATCCATCCAGCCGCCTCGAGGGCACGGTCGATCTCTACGCGTGCAGCGGCTTCGGGGGTCAAGGAGGGGGGCAAGATCAGGTACGCATTGAGGTGGCGGGAAACCCGGAAGATACGAGCAGGCTCTGCTACCGACTAGGCGTGAGGGACGTAATGCGTAGGCATCACCACCAACGAGATGAACATGCGAATCGGAGGCGGATGCTAACCCAGGCGTGTAGCAATCGCGGATCCGACCGCCTCCCAGAAGCGATTGGTGCCTCCGCGCGCCACCGGATGGGGTACCATGAGGAGCATCGCACCTGCGACATCGCTGACAAAGCACCCTCGCTCGCCGATGGTGATCGGTCGGAGCGGTGCGCTAGTCAATGATGCCCATGAAGACCGATACCCGTTCCCGTAGCAGACGACAGCCCGGGGCCGGCCCTCGTCGATGAGCATACGCAGCATGGCAACGCGCGCGGGCTCGTACGCGGTGCGATATGTTGGCCTGTCACAAAGCGCAGGCACATCCTCCGCCAGCTCGCCGTATGGCCACGTATCCGTGTCGGGCGCCGGAAGCGGCAGCAGTTCGAGGAGGGCCGCCTGCCCCCCGTGTGCACCCAACTGCGTCGACTGAACTGTCTTGAGTGCCGATAGCTCGGTAGACGCGCCGTGCGCGGCTTGCAGCGCGCGCGCCAGTGGCCCCCACGTGCGCTGCAGGGGGAACGGCGCCTCGAAGTGATACGGGAATCCAATGGCGCGGTGATAGTCCGCCAGATCCTCCAGGCGGCGGCGACCCCGCGCAGCCCATATGTCGACACGTCGCATCAGTTCGTCAACGTCACGCCCCCCCACCCTCTTCCATGCCGATGAACCAGATGGGCGCACGCAGATCACCGTAGCCTGCGAAGGTCGTCATGTACGCCTGCAATGCATCAATCATCTCGCCTTCCGATAAACGAGACACAGCAATGCCGCTATTGCTCGTAACCGTGATTCAACACCGCGCGTGTTACGGCTTCGACTCACGCAGCAGGCACCCCTCCCCAGGATGTACAGCGACGCCAGCGCATCCGAAAGGCTACCGTGAGCGACAGCGTCGCCAACTGTCACAGCCAGCATATTTCACAATGAGGCCCTTGCCCGAATTGCCCGATCCGGAGTATCCCTTCCCTCCGCTTCGTCGGTCGCTGAAGCGGACATGCTCGTGGCACGCCTCCGCGCACTCTCGGCGGCGCGCCTCGGACCATCGGCTTCGCCGGTGACATCCATCCCCCATGCTCTCTTCATGAGCAGTCGATCTCCCTGGCGCCGGCGACCCCGGCGCCATTTCCAAGCTGTGCGTCCGACCAAATCACCGGACTGACGCGAGTACGACGTGGCGCTCGTTGGCGACCGCGGCCCCGCCACCGCGGCAGGGTCCGTCCTCGGCGAGAGATAGAGCCCCGGCGCGCTCGTATACGCCCCGGGGGTTCCTCCTGAGTTCACCCTTCGCCATCTGCGCGGCGGGGTAGCCCCAGCGGGAGTGGTCGGTCGCCTCGATCATGACGGCGTCAGGTTGCTGACGCCGTACGAGGACGAACGATGACGAAGCCGACGCTCGCCGCACCGTCGCCCGACGCGACGCCCGAACTGCTGTACCTGCTCCACGGTGATCCGTCGGAGCTGGCCTCCATGCTCGCGGAACTGCGCGCCGCCGACGTAGCCGAGGCGTTGCACCGCCTGCGGCAGCGAACGCCCAAGGCGGCGGCTCCCGTCCTGGCCGCCTTGCCGTTCGATCTCGCCGTGCAGGTTCTCGACGAGCCCGAGCTCGACGGACGAGCGGAGCTCCTCGCGGAGCTTGCGCGTCGCGAACCCACGACCTGCATTGCGCTCATCGAGGCGATGTCGGCCGACCAGCAGGCCGACGTGTTCCGGGAATGGCGTGGCATTCTGCCCGACGCCGAGCGTGCGCGCGTGTTGCGCGGCCTCAGTCCGGACACACAGCGCGGGCTCGAGTTGCTGCTCCGCTATCCGCCCTCGAGCGCGGGCGGGATCATGACCACCGAATTCGTCACGGTCCCTCCGCATTGGACAGTGGAAACCACCCTGCAGCACGTCAGTCAGGTGGGCGGGGCGAAGGAAACCGTCTACGCCATCTACGTCGTCGACGGCCAGAAGCGCGACGAAGCCGGTGGCCTCGCGGCCGGGGAGCCCGTGGGGCGCCTGGTTCACGTCGTGTCGTTGCGCGAGTTGCTGATCGCGGACCGCACGCAGCAGGTGGCCGACGTCGGCGACCGCCGCGTGCCCATCACCGTGCGCCCGCACACCGACCGTGAGGACGTCGCCCGACTCATCTCCAAGTACAACCTGCTGGCGGTGCCCGTCGTGGATGCCGACGGCCTGCTCGTGGGCATCGTGACGGTCGACGACGTGATCGACGCCATCGTCGCCGAACAGACCGAGGACGTGCAGAAGTTCGGCGGTATGGAGGCCCTCGATGTGCCCTACACCGAAATCGGCTTCTGGGCGATGATCAAGAAGCGCGCAGGGTGGCTCACGGCGCTCTTTCTCGGCGAGATGCTCACGGCGACCGCGATGGGGCATTTCGAGGAGGAGATCGCGCGCGCCGTGGTGCTCGCACTGTTCGTCCCGCTCATCATCAGCTCCGGTGGCAATTCGGGCTCGCAGGCCACGTCGCTGATCATCCGGGCGCTCGCGCTGGGTGAACTGCGACTGCGCGACTGGTGGTGGGTGGCCCGGCGCGAGATCCCCAGCGGCCTCACGCTCGGCGCCATCCTGGGCGCGGTCGGCGCCACGCGCATTCTCGTGTGGCAGGCCTTCGGCTGGTACGAGTACGGGGCGCATTACCTGCTCGTGGCGCTCACGGTCGGCCTCTCGCTCGTGGGGGTCGTGCTGTTCGGATCGCTCACGGGGTCGATGCTTCCGTTCGCGCTGCGCCGGCTCGGCTTCGATCCGGCCAGCGCGTCGGCACCTTTCGTCGCCACACTCGTTGATGTAACGGGGCTGATCATCTACTTCACCGTGGCCGCCACCGTGCTGCGGGGCACCCTCCTGTGAGCTTGCCCATCATGACTGCCAATCTCTTCATGCGTTGCGTTCCGTCATCCAGCAAACAGCGCCAAGTCGCGCGCCCGGCCCGCATTGCCGCGCACCGATTCGGTGTATGCGCGGCACTGGTGCTCGTGTCGCTGGTGGGTGTGGCACCCTCCGCGGCGGCGCAGACGGCCGGTGGACTCATCGCTCGCCGTGCCCCGCGTCAAGACCCGTCCGATACCTCGGTCGTCGCCGGTGGATGCGATAAACCGGGCGTGCTTCGGGTGCGCCCGTTCATCACCGATGATGCGCGGGTGGTGGGCGCCAAGCTCGGGCAGGTCGAAAGCTGGGCACGACTGGACCGTGAAGCAGAACAGCTGTGGATACTCGGTGCGTATGGCCCGAATGACCGGGTCGAACTCACGGTCGGTGGCGTCGTGGGGACCGAGCGACACAAGGAGGGCCGGGAGGGCTCGTACGCGTTGCCGCTGCTGCAGGGCAAGTATCTCGTGCGACCATACGCGACCGGCCGCGGGCCCGGACTCGCGATCATCGCGGGCACCTTCCTGCCGCATGGGCGGGGCGCCTTCGTGCCAGCGGGCTATGGCACGTTCGCCTTCGCGGCAGCGTCGCAGGCGTTTGGTCACGAGGAACGCGTCCTCGTACACCTGAACGTGGGCACCAACTATCTCCGCGCGCGAAACTCGGTCGCGGGGGCGCCCAGTGGCATCGATCATCAGCTGGTCGCGACGTGGGGTACCGGGACGCAGATTCGCGCCGTCGGGGGCATGCACGTGGTGGCCGAGCTGTTCTCCGGTGATCCGTACGTGGCCGGCTCGGGGACCGCGTGGCAGGCCGGCCTGCGCCACTTCGTGAGTGATCGGCTGCAGTTGGATGCGACGGTGGGTGACGGCATCGCCGGCGACACGCCGCTGCCGCGTTGGGTGAGTGCGGGCGTGCGCGTCGTGCTGCCGTAAGCGCGCCGTCGCCGTCCGCCACATCGGCGATCCTCCCAGACGTCCTTCTCTGATTCCTTCGGTATAGCCAAGCGTCGCGTGCTCTGCGAGCGTGCAACGATCACGTGGCGGAGAAGCGACACAGCCATCGTTCTTGGAAGCATCGGTGGGGACTTGGTGCCTTGTGCACGGTGCATGCTGGACCACGACTGCCCTCCAGATGGCCAAGTGGTTTCGTGTTCACTAATTGATCACGACAGACACGACGAATTGTGCGCCAATGAGCGAAGCATCACGACGACGATCACCCGTTTGGTTCTGATCCATCTCGTCGCATGCTAGTGGTCACACGCCGCCACTGACTCCGCGCTCTCGGTCACACGATTGACCATTGGCGCGCTATTGCCCCCGCTTCGAGGGCGACACGGCATAGGGGCCAACGAGGGTGGGCGGCAGCCTGCAGATGTCCTAGCCTTTGTACAGCGGCCCACACCGGGGCCGCCCCCTCAGACTTGGAGTCTTCCGATGGCTGCCCCCCCGCCGACCACGACCGCCCGTGTGGCGTCCGTGCCGACCGATCCCTCCCGTGCTGATTTGCTTCCCTTGGCGGAGCGCTTCGCCCAGGCGGCGCATACCGCGCGCTATCCCGAAAAGTCCGTGGCGGCGTCGCTCCGCACCGTCGCGGCCGTGCGTCCCGATCTCGTTGCCGTGCTCGAGGCGGAGACGCGCGCGCAGCTCAATGCGCTGCAGCAGTCGCCCGTGACCCCGCCGCCGGTTCCGCCCGTGGGGCAGTGGCTGACCGACGTTCAAGCGGCAGAGCGCCTCGACCGCTCCCTCGCTCACCTGCGCACATGGCTGGCCACGGTCGAGGGACGGTACAACCTCGGCTGGCCGTGGTACGATGGACGCCGGTGGTATGTCGCTGAACCCGCCGTCAATCCCGCCACGCGCGCGGGCTACATGGCCACGCTCCCGGACATCGAGCCGCCCGCCCACGTCGCGAGGTTGCCTGTGTGGTGCACGACCGCCCCCACCACGTCGGCGGCCGAATGACGCGAACCGTCATGGCCTGTGTGCAGCACAGGGACGAGCAGAAATCGGCTGCTCTGCACAAGTGGTTGTACAGCTGGCACTTGGCGAGGGAGCCGTGTGCATCAGAGAGCACTGTCTCCATCGGCGTGAATGTTCTCTCTGGTGCACACGGCTCGGCCGATTCTGCGCAAGTGTATGTCCTGTCTGCAGATCCGCGACGCTCTGCGCAGACCCATCGTCGTTCGATTGCACACAGGGGGCGACGCTGATGCCGCTCTCACCACAATACGCCCCGCGCGCCGAGAATTCGGCATTGATCCGGGCCGCACTGATCGACCTCTGGGCCAGCGGGATGTCGGTGGCGTTCGCGGCGGTGGAGACCTATCTCGCCTCGAAGGGGACGCCGCTGAGCAAGCCCACGGTGGCAACGCAGATTCGCACGTGGAAGCTGGCAGGCTTGGCCGAGACGACCGCTGCCCCACGCGGGACCGGAGAGAGACTTCATACGCTGCGGCTCGGCGGCCTGAAGACGGCCACCGCGACGCTGCGCACCGTGGTCGAGTTTGCGTTGACCAGGGAAAGCGGGTTCCCATCGTGGGCCCACGCGAACCTGCGCACCGCGCTGCGTCTCGTGCTCGAACTACCACCCGGGGCGGACCTGCCGACGCTCCTCACCGCCGCCGAGGCGGTACCCCCTGCCCGCCTGCGTGATCTGCCTGAGCGGCTCCTTTCGCTGGCCGCATCACGCGGGCTGACGAGGCGAGTCGCGACCAATCTGGAGAGCGTGTTGCGGCGCGCGCTGCGTTGCGCCGCCGAGCACAACCGGATCCCGTTGGTGTTTGTTGTGCACGACACCGATGCGGCGTGGGACGCGCTGCGCTGGGCGTTCTTCGGGGCCGACTCCAAGGTGCCGCCGCGCTCGCGGCCTACGTACCGCCGCGCGTTCACGCGCTTCTGGCAGCACATCACGGTCTTGTTGGCGGATCCTGTCCACGGTCGGCCCAACGTCACCTTCGAGGACGTCACGCCCACCGACGTGGCACTCCTCAAGCGGCATCTCCGTCGTTCCGGGAAGGCGTGGCTGTACCAGCAAATTCAGCACACGCTGCGGTGGATCGGTAAGACGCACGGTACGGGGCCCTACGGAGGGGCGCGGTCGTCATCGACCGACGCGGTGTATCTCACCCCCGAAAATCGGTCTCGGGAAGCAGGGACGCTTGGTAGTTGGCCCGCGCTGATCCGGCTCTTTGAGGAACATGGTTTTGGCCCCGAGTGGCTCGAGTTCCTCGCGTGGTATCGCGACTATTCCACACTCCCGGACGCTGACCTCGCCGCCAACGCGGAGCAGTTCCCCGTTCGCCCCACCAAGCGGCACCTCGCGCCGGGCACGGTAGTCCGGCGTCACTTTGCGCTGCGGGCATGGTGCGGAATGGCCCGAATAGTCCTCGACAAAGATCCCGCCGATCTCACGCTTCAGGATGTGTTCGGCGACAGCGCGCGACTGATCGGCGAGAAGTTCAAGACATGGTGGGCTGCGCGCGCCGATGCGGGTGAGGTCACCGACGCGACGAGCGGGGGCCTGACGACCGTCCTGGTGAGCGCGGCGATGGTGGCACGAGCCCTGTGTGATCGCGCCGCGCACCAACGAGGGGCGCGGCCTGCGGCCGGGAAGGGGGCGAGCCTTCTCGAGTGGGAGCGCGGTCTACGCACCGCTGAGGAAGAAGCCTACTTCCGAGGCTACCAGGCGCTCACCGCGCAGGCGGATCAGCTGGAAGAGAAGCGAAAGACGTCGGAATCGGGGCACGTTCACACGACCGCCAAGGATGTCGTGCGCATGATCCGGCAGACGCCGCCCCAATGGTGGCAGCAGGTGCTGGACGCGATGCTGGCTGAGGTGCAAGCGGGGGTCGCGAAGGGGCGCTCCGGGATGAAGTTTTACCGGCTGGTCAGCGCGACGTATCTGCTCGGATTTGTGATCTCGACGGGGCTCCGCCGTGGTGAGCTCGCGCACGTGCGGATTGGCGCCTACGTCAACCGCAAGGGGGAGCGAGTCGACCGACAATACGGCCCGGGCAATCGCGCAGCTCGCGTTGTGAAACTCCGAGCAGTGGACCGGAAGAACCGGCGACAGCACATCGCATGCGTTCGCGAACGCTTCTGCCCGCTGTGGTTGGAGACCCTGTACCTCGACAAGGCGCGCCCGTTCTTTCTGGCCAAGGGGCAGCAAGAGCATGACTGGTTGTTCGTCAATACCAGCGGCGCGCCGTACGGGTGCATCAACGAGACCGATTCAGGGCAACGCACCGCGGAAGACATGCATCGGTCCACCACCCGAAAGCTGATGCTGACCAAGACGTTTCAGCAGCAGGTGGCAAGGGCCGCCGCGCGCATTGGGCTGCCCCTGCCTGACGAGATTCACGAATTCGGTTTCCATGCTGTCCGCAACGTGTTCGCGTTTCTGCTGTTTCAGACGCCCGGGCATGGGGTCACTGCGGCGGCGAACTGGTTGGGCGACCGCACGGCGACCGTTGAGGGCACCTACGCCGAGGTAGACGGCACTTTGGTTGATGTGTCCACCTGTCGAGACCTCGTCCTGGCGCTCCCGACGGAGGTGGTTGCTGCGAACGGAGAGAGCGCGGAGACGGCAATAAACGCCCCCCGTGGCCTGACCAGTACCTCCAGCGGGGAAACGACGGAGGAGGCGCTCATGCGGTTGTTGGGGACCTTCACCGGCCGCGACGTCAACACCCGGCAATTGGATCTGATCAAGGCCGTCCTGACGCAATAGAGCGGGTGGGCCTATCGCGGTCGAGCGAATGGCGGCCGACGCGGCCAACTGTGAGGCCGCGTCACCACGTAAGCCATCCGACGTTCGCGCGTCATCGTGCGGCCGCCCCGCCTGCGATGGCGCCCCCCGCACCACCCGCCTACGCTGCCCGGCGCCCACTTGGCGCGCAGGACACCGAGACGCGGAGTTCCGTATGACGCAACGAACCTCGAATCCCTTCCCCATCATTGTCCTCACCCTGCCCTCGGCCGTCGAAGCGCTGTGGATCGCGGCGCTGCTCGCGGCGTATGGCTCGACGGCGGAGGTACGGCTCCATGGGCGGACGAGCTTTCTACATTGCGCGCAGTGGGCGTTTTACGGGCTGCTGTGTCGCACCACCGGCCCGCGCGTGTCGCTCTCGTTTCTGCAGCGAATCACGGCACGGGCAGCAGCACGGATGTTGGAGCGCTGGGCGCAGTACCCGTGCGGCCCGCTGGCTTCGTTCCTTGGGCAGATGCAATGCGCGCTCGATGACGTGATGTTCGGCCAGGGGGAGGCAAGCGCCAATGTGGACAGCACATCCGCCGGAGGCGTACTCACCACGCTTACGAGAGACGATCAGCGAATGCTGATCGACCGCGTGCGAGGCCGCCTGGCGCCCAACGTGCTCACCGAGTTGATGATCAGAGTCGAGACCGGGGGCGCATCCGACACCTCCACGGGTCACACGTCACCCGCGCTGCAGCAGGCGGTGTGTGACCTTGAGTGGGCGCTTCTTGGCGGTATCAGTTATGAACTCGGGCTGCCGATTCACGAAGAGCGGGCGATGAGGGCGGCATAGCTGCTCACGGTGCCGGTGGCGCTAGCCGCGAGGTGGGTCATGGGTGGGCGAGGCGGGCAAGTCTGACTCCTCGCCCACGTGACTCAGCAAATCGTACACAACCGGGTTCAACACCGTCCATCGGTACGGAAGGTTCAGGAGCCGGGCCACCGCGGCGGCGACCGAGCGCGACCTCGAGATTCCGGCATCGCACGACAACACCAGTCGCCGGCGTCGCACGTGACGCGACACGAACGCGACGATTCGTCGCGCGTCCTCAATGCATATGGAGCGTGCGTCAGGACGAGATGCCGCGAGGCTGCCAGTATCGTCAAACACCAGCGCCAACACCTCGATCCAACCCGCCCGCTGCGGTGCCGTCCTGCGCCCCGGCGTACTGATCGTGATCAGCACTTCGTCCACCACGGGTGTGTACCTCGCGAGCTTCGGCGCACTGAGCACTCGCATCTGCAATACACCGCTCTGCCCTTCCTCGATGTCCCCGACATAGCCGTCGGTGGCAAGGCGTCTGGGCAGAGATCGGGGTAGCAGGGACATGCCTTCAAGGTGACACGCGTTTGGTGCGCTGGCTACCCAACGCGGAACAGCCCCGAGCTCGCTGGCGCTGCGATCATCCGCGCCCCCTGCCGGACCGCCACAGTCTGTTCCGCGCCCGCTTGGCGCCGAACACACACTACGGAGTTTCGATGAGAACCATCACTCAACGTCAGGTCACTGGCCTGGCCCCGTTGCAGGCGCTCTACGTCGCCGCCCTGATCGCGGTCTCCGGCTCGTCCGAACGCGTTCGCCGTGTCGCTGCACACGCATTCGAGCATAGCGTCATCGCCGCGATCTGGGGATTTCTCGCCCGTCACACGGAAGCGCGCGTGTCGTGGCTCCGTCTCGCCTCGATCACGCACGAAGCGACCAGACGCTTTCTTCACGATTGGCCACGGACCACGACGATCAGTGTCGAATCGATGATGGCCGTGCTGGAGCAATGCACGCACACGGCCGCGTTCACGGTCACGGCGATGCCGGCCGCGGTTGAGCCTGCTGGCCATCTCGGAGTGCTGACGCTTCTCTCACACGAAGAGCGTGTCCAGCTGCTGCAGTCCGTTCAAGCGGCGCTCACGCCCGCTGAGCTGTGCGTGCTGCACGCGGTGATCGAAGACGAACAAGATGGCATCCGACTTCGCTTGGACGCGGACATGAACGTCACGGGTGCCATTGAACGCCTGGAATCGCTGCTCCTCGGGGCGTGCACCTACACGCTCGGCACGCCGACGGCCATCGCGAACGGACGTCTCGCCGCATGATGCCAACGGTGGGCGGCGGTTCGACGGGCACGGCGATCACGCCGCTCATCGGCAATACCACTACAACGAAGGGAGGTGACGCGTAGCAGAACTGCCTTGATCCACTATCCTTGCCTTCGTCGGGCCGCCACGGACCGACCCACTCTTCAACCAGGAGTCACATTCGATACGTCGATCAACACAGTCCCTACCGTTGTGACATGGGCGCTGGCCCTCGCGTTCATCGTCGGCATGGTGGTCCTGGTCCTGTTCGCCAGAATGCTGATGTCGAAGCATCGCGAAGAACGCGTTCGTCTTCTTGCGGAGGCAGAGGGGGCACGAACGCGCGCAGAGGCGGTGGCCCTCGAGCGTGCACAGCTCGACGCGCAACTGCGCGCCACCCGCGAGGCCGCAGACGCGCAGCGAGATGCCGTCCAGCACCTGTCGGCCGAACTCGGCGAACGCCTGCTGCAGCAACAGGCCAGCGCCTTCGAGGCAACCACTGCAGCGCTCGAACGCCGCGCGAATTCGGAGAGCGAGGCGATCCGCGCCGCCTACGAGGCGGCGACCGCCGAGCGGAACGAACGTTTACACGTCGAGCTTCAGCCGGTGCACGAGACGCTGCAGAGGCTGGCCGACACCTCCGTCGCCACCGACACCCGCAGCGCGGCGGAGTTCTCGCGTCTGGTTACGCTCGTACAAGGTCTCAACGACGAGCACCGTGCGCACCGGGAGGAGACGCGCAAGTTGCAGGACACTTTGCGCGTATCGCAGGTACGCGGCCGGTTTGGTGAGTGGACGCTGCAGCGCGCGCTGGAGGCGGCCGGTCTCCAAGAGCGCGTGCACTACGTGCTGCAGCCCACCCTGCGCGATGAGGAGGGACTGTTCCGGCCCGACGCCGTGCTGTTGCTGCCGCAGGGCCGCGCCATTGTCATCGACAGCAAGGCGCCGTTACAGCACCTGCTCGACGCCCAGAACGCGTCAACGCAGAGCGAGAAGACCGCGCTGCTCGACCGCCATGCCAAGGCACTGCGCACGCATATCGATCAACTCGCGAGCAAGGCATACGCCGCACGCGTGGCGGCGGTCGTCCCGGATCGGGTGCTACTCGACGGCGTGCTGCTCTTCGTGCCGGCCGATGCGGTGCTGGATGCGGCCTACCGCCGCGATCCGAAGCTGGTGCAGCACGCGCTCGGGCAGCATGTGCATTTGGTGTCGCCGGCCTCGCTGCTGCTCGCGCTCAGTGCGGTGGAGCAGTTGTGGCGACAGGACGGGCGTGATCAGCGGGCGGCGGAGATCGAGAAGATCGGGGCCGATCTGCTGGGCCGCCTGAGTGTTGTGCTCGGGCATGTGAGCCACGTGCAGCGTGCGTTGAGCGACTGTGTGGCGGCCTACAATGCGCTCACCACGTCGCTGGAATCTCGACTCCTCCCCATCGCGCGACGGATGGAGGAGCTGGGCGTTCGCACGCGTGAGCCCGTGCCCACCATCGGCGAGATCGACACGGTGCCACGCGAGTTGGGGCCGCGCCTCAGCCGTGCGCTGGTCTCTCCGCAAACGGACGTCACCACGACGTCCGTTGCCTCCGACGACACGCCCGCCGCCGCCTGACGCGGCGCCCCCCGTTGTGATCACCCACGCTGTGGCCCCGGCCGTGGTGGCCGGGGTCCATTCACGCAAGGAGACCTCATGGAAAAGCGCAATTCTCACCGGCAGCGCGCAGCACGTACGCCTCTTGATCTGTTCCTGTCGCACGGCGCGGGCGTATTCTTCCTCTTCTTGATGTCGCAGTCAGCGCCGTACTCGGATGCGCGCGCTGCAGCGAGCGCCTTACATCAGGTGATCGAGGAGCGCGTGCGCGCGTATCTCGCACAACTGCTCTTGTCTGTCGAAATGGATGCGTTCAATCGTGAAGCGCTCATCCAGTCAAGGACCCAGCTCGCTACTGCTCGCGTCGTTGCACGCCTCTCCCGGTGTGCGAGTCGCAGTCAGCACGATTTCGCTCGCTGGCTCGAATGCCAAATCGCTGATGCGGTAGAAGACGGTGATGACCAAGACCCGCACGGTGGGTCGGCGGCGCTGGCGCCCACCTCGGTTGTGTCGAGTTCGTGGGCGCTCCACCAGCTCCCGATTGCGCGCGCAGAGCGAGACACGCTCGTGGCTGCGGTGCTGGCTCTGTTGCTGCCGGCCGAGCGCGAAATCCTGCTCGCTATGGCGCATCCTCGGGTCACGTGGGCTCAAGCCGCACATTCGATGGGGCTCACGATGTTCGAGGCCAAGCAGTTGTACACACGGGCCCAAAGTCGGGCGAGTGAGATTGCCGTACAACTCGCCGTGAAGGCCACTGGCGCCAGTAACACCGGGCCAGAGGCGACGGCTGCGTGACAACCCTGAACATCCCGGGCGCTGTGAAATCAGAGCGAGCGTACGTGCGGGCAACCATTCGGATGTCGACCGCTCGTGTCGCGGAAGCCCACAACGTGCGCTGGAGACGAGCCTTGGGCCGGTCGGCCCAAGGCTCGTCGTGTACCCGCCTCCGCCCGCTCGCATTCGCGTGGCGTTCACTGTCTGATTCGTTGATCGGCGGCTGCGCCTACCGCCTGTAGGCCCCGGGTGCCACAACACAGCGGGCCCGCATGGCGGACCCGCCGCATTGTCGTCTCCGTCACCGTCGTACTCGTGATCCCATTCGTCGATCAGGCGATTTACGCCCGCGACGGCGGCTCTTGATCAGGATCCGCGAACCACGTTCCGTCGTCACGCTGGCGCAGCCCGGCTCGGCGGCCCATCGCAGCAAGATACTCGAGCCAGAGGCCACGCCCCTCCTCCCCGAGGGAGGCAAACAGCTCCTCCGGCGTGGACACATCGAGTTGCTGCGACACGAAGATCGCGAGGTGTTCCGTATGCCACGCGTTCGCCCCCGGCGGCGGCGCCCCGAGCCGTACCCGCCAGTAGATCTGCGAAGCACGCCCCGCCTCCTCCGGGAACCCCTCGGCGATCAGGTGCTCGAGCTGAGCGCGCAGCATGCCCTCGTGGTCCATCGGACTCTGTGCCAGGCGCCGGTCGGCCTCCCAGGTCTGCGCGACGGACGTCGCGATGCCGACCAGCTCTGCGCATGTGCGGATGCTCTTCCCCTGCTCGCGCAATTTGCTGAACTGGTCGCGCTTGTTTCGGTATTCCCTATCGTTCGCTGGCGGTCGCCCCATCGAACCTCGCCTCCCAATTGAACATCCCCGATGAACGGCGGCATGCCGTCAGTCGGGAAAATAGCGAGCGCGTCTGACAGAACCGAGGGTGTGGGCGGATGGGGATACCGCTTCCCCTCGTGTACCGGTTTGCGTCGGGCATGCGGTACGCTCGACGCATGAGCCTATCGATTCTGCGCGCGACGTTCGTGCGCTTCGCCACCTCCACCGTGCCGCCCGCCGCCCTATGCGCGTCAGCGCCAAACGACGCGGTGGCGTCCGCCGCTGCGCACCTCACGGCGGGTGTGCCAGAGCGAAGGATTACCCCCGTGCAGGGGTTGGCCGAGATCTGTACCGGTTTCGCTGCGGCGTACGATAGGCTGCCATCATGAACACAGCGATCCTTCACGGCGAGTATGTGGTACTCCCCACGACGCTCGTACCGTCCATGTTGGCGGACGCGGCCTCCATGGTGGCGGATTCGGCCACCCTGACGGTGCAGAGCTATCAGCAAGCGATGCTGATGCTCGTGCGGTGGTACGAGGCGGGGCAGCTGGCGGGCCGTGGCGCCCCTGCCACGCCCCCCGGAGGAGGTGCACCGTCGCCGGTCGCTATCGCCCCCGATCACGCCGCCGTCGTGCCCAGCACGCTGCTCGTGACGAAAGCGCCAGAAGCGCCGACGACGAGCACGGCGCCCGCGGTGGCGCTCGCGACGGCGTCGAACGCCTCCGCGCCTGCCCCGTCGTCAGCGAAGACGGTGGAGCCGGAAGCGCCCCTGTGTGAAACTGCCAAGGCGGAGGCGGAAACGGCGAAATCGATGGAGCAGCCGGTAACGGAGGCTCCAGCGACATCGCCGCGCCGCCGCATCGCCCGCCCTTTCCTGCCGGCATCGTCGCCCCCGCCCGAGGCTACCCCACCCTGCGACGCGCTCGGCCACGCGGCCCGTCAAGCGATCTCGCATCGCATCGGCCCCGACGTGACTGATCCTGGCGCGCAGGCCCCCTGAGCGAGAGTCCTCATGCCCCGTCCTCGTAAGCTCCTCAGCCACACCACCCATCTGCCGGATGGGCGTCGGATCGTACTCGAAGAACGTCGCAATCGGCGCCCCCAGGCCCGCTGGTGGGATCCCGAAAAGCAGGGCTATCACCGCGTATCGCTCATGACTGTGCCGCACCTTAACAACGGGATTACACGCCAGCTCTGCCCGACAATGATCGCGAGGGCGCTCGAAGAGGCCGCTGCGCGGTTACCGAATCCCAACGCGCGACCGCGCGTTACCGTCGATGACGCTCTGCATGCGGCGCTTGAGGGCGACGCGAAGAAAGAACGGAGGAAGGGCAGCGAACAGCAGCAGGAGTGGAGCCGCGCGCGCGCGGAGCTTCAGGCCGTGCTGACGGTGCCGATCCCGGTGGAGGAGTTGCTCCCGCAACACCTCACGCTGGTCGCGCGGTCCGCCCTGCTCCGAGTATCGGCGGGGTGCTCCGTTGACGATTGGGCGCACTCTATTGATGCGATTGGCAGCCCCGCCACGGCCGCACTGTCCTCGATCCAATGGATCGAACAGATGCAGCAGATGTTGCGCTCCGTATACGCGACCGCCCTCGAATCCGCCGATCCGGACAGGCGCCGCACCCCCGGACTCCCGTGGGCGGTCCGCTGCGCCGAGGTTTTGCGCGCCGCCCTTCGTCAGGCCGGGCAGCATCCCGACTTCGCCCGACTGCAGCACTTCTCGCTGTCGAAGGACATGATGGTCGCGCTGGCCAACGAGGCAGAGGACTGCGGGATTGACCTCCCAGACGGTCCGGCGCGGCCGAGATACGAGGAGAAGGCCGCGCGTGGCCTGTTCCGGTTGCTCCGCGATCCGCGGTGGCGGCTGCTCAGCCTGCTCTCGCGCACCAAGCGGGGCCGTGTTGGTGCGCTCGAGATCACGCGAGCCACCCTCCAGGTCCGCAAGGGCGAGCTGGTAGTGCGGCAGTGTGTCGGCGGCCAGAAAAACCCGAACCAGTTCTTGCACACCCCCATCGCCCCGGCGGCCGCGCAGATGGTGCAGCACGTGCTGCTCACGCACTACGCCGATGCGGAAGCACAGTACCAAGACGACGGCACCGACTACGCGTTGTTCGACGGGTGGACGTGGGACGGTCGGACGCTGACGGCCAGCGCCTCGACGAAGTTCGTGGATGTGGATCCGCGACTGCTGTTACTACTCGAGATTGGCGCGGAGGCGCGCTGGGAGCAGCAGATCCGCCTTCACCGTCGGGATCTCCTGACATCCGGGGCAACTTTCTTGACCAGCGAAGTCGGGCTCGGCGACAACAAGCGCTCCGGCACGCGCCCCCTCTCGGCGACCGCGTTGGAGGCCCTTGGGTTTGAACTGGAGTACGGCTACCTCGCCGAGCTCGAACAGGCCTTTCGCCGCGGGGAGATCAAAGACTACCCGCTGTTCGCCGGCAAGGAGTTCAACGGCGGCGTCATCCCGTGGCGTGGCGACGCCCTGGCCCCGATCCACGCCGATGTCCTCAAGCGGTGGAACAAGCGGCTCGAACAGGCCCTCGGCCTCACGTCCGTGGACGGATTGGGCTTCCGTGGGTGGCGGCGCCGGTTGGCGGATGTTTACGAGCGCTGGGCGACGAGCGCGCGGGTCAAAGACATGATCATGGGCCACAAGCAGGTGAAGGTGAATTTCAACGGCGGCTCGACGCGCGAGGTGGTGTATCTCGACATCCGCGACGAAGCCCTGACCACGGAAGCCATGCGCTTGCTGCAGCACGCCCGTACGCAGTGGGCACTCACTGGTGAGGCGCCGCCGACGAGCACGTGAACTCACGTGGCGCTCCGCGCGGCATGACCGAAGTCAGGAACAAAACAGAACGGGGGGCGGCCATGATGGCCGCCCCCCGTTCGTATGCTCCGTACAGTCGATCAGTGCGTTCGGTGGTACCCAACGTCGCCCGCAACGTCGCCCACCGATTTTCTGCTTGGCGACGTGGTGTCGCTAAGTCAAACTGTTTGAACTACTTACCCAAGTCGGGACGGCGGGATTTGAACCCGCGACCCCCTGAACCCCATTCAGGTGCGCTACCGGGCTGCGCTACGTCCCGTCACCGCAACTCGGCCGTGGCCAAGCAGTTGGTGAACAGACTGAAGAACGTAACCGGGTGACACCTCCCAAACCAGCCCCCGCTGCAACTTCCGCCCGGTCGGCTCAGCCCAACCACCTGGGACTCTGAAACCGCCACCTCCAAGGCCCCGTCCGGCATTTGACATTCTGCACCGCCGTTCCGATTCTCTGAGAGTCATGCCCCGTCCGTATCTGCTGTTCCTGACCCTGCTCGGCCTTCTCCCGGCCGCTGCCTCCATGCCCCACCGCCCTGCCACACCCGGCGTGGAGGCGGCTGCCCGTGGCGCCCGCAAGACCGTCGCCATCCTCAACTTCGACAACAACACGGGCAAGAAGGACTACGACCACCTGGGTCAGGGCATGGCCGCCATGCTCACCACCGACCTCTCTGCCGTCGATGACATCCAGTTGCTCGAGCGCCAGCGCCTGGCCGAGGTGACGAAGGAAATCGACCAGCAGCGGAGCCGCTACTTCGACTCCACCACCGCCGTGAAGGTGGGCCGCCTCACCGGTGCGCAGTACATCGTGATCGGCTCACTGGCCGCCGTCGATCCGCAGCTCCGCATCGACACGCGCGTCGTGCGCGTGGAGACCGGCGCCATCGTCAAGACGGCTCGCGTCACCGGCAAGCAGGAGGAGTTCTTCGACCTGCAGCAGCGCCTCGCCCGGCAGCTCGTGAAAGACCTCGACATTGCGCTTTCACCCGACGCCGACACGCGACTCGCCGCACAGCAGCAGAAGAGCCGCGTGGACGAACTCGATGCCATGGTGCGCCTCTCCAACGCCATGAATCTGGCGGACGCGGGCGACTACGGCGCCGCCACGCTCAAGATCGCGCCCGTGGTGGCCCGCTATCCCAACAGTACCTTCGTCAAGCTGACATCCGACGAGATCAAGCGCCGGGCTGCACGCAACAGCGAACAGAAGGCCAAGACGCTCATCAACGACGGCGTCAACAAGCTGATCAAGAAGATCCCGCCAGCGCCGCGTTGACCGCGCGGCGCAGCGTCGCCAGCGCCACCGGCTTGTCGAGCACCGCCATCACGCCAATGGCCGCCACACGCTCAGGCGACAGACGGTTGCTGAAGCCGGTGAGAATCAGCACCGGGAGCTCCGCGCGCAGCGCGTGGATCTGTTCCGTGAGCATGTCACCGGTCATGCCCGGCATGGTTTGGTCAGTGATCACAAGATCCACGGCAAACGGCTGATCACGCACAAAGGCCAGCGCCGCCTCCGGCGCCGTGAACACGTGCACGACATGCCCCGCGTGCTGCAGCGCGCGCTCCACCACCGCCGCCACGCCCGGTTCGTCGTCCACCACCACCACACTGGTGCCGGCATGGGGGCTGGTTTCCAACACCCCATCGTCATTCTCGTCCGATCCATCATCGGTGACCGGCACATCGAATTCGCCACTCACCACCAGTGAACGCCGCAGGTCCTCGCCGCCCGCAGCGGCGGCAGCCGGCAGCTCGTCATCGACATCCACCACCAGATCGGGGTCGAGATCGTCGTCGAACAGGCCATCAATGCTGGCCGCGGGAAAGGTGAGCTCGAAGGTGGAGCCCGCGCCCGGTGTACTGAACACTTCCGCGCGGCCGCCGTGCGACACCACGATGCCATGCACCACCGCCATGCCCAGACCCGTGCCCTCGCCGGTCGGCTTGGTGGTGAAGAAGGGCTCGAAGATGCGCTGCCGCACTTCTTCACTCATGCCGTCGCCCGTGTCCCGCACCTGCAGCACCACCACCGTGCCGGTGGGTGCCGGCTGCCCCTCGGGTACCGTCCGCGTGCTCAACGCCAACGTGATGGTGCCCGTGACCTTCTGCCGCAGCGCATACTCGGCGTTCGACACGAGATTGAGCAGCAGCTGCTGCAGCTGCGTCGGGTCGCCCTGCACCAGATGCGCATGCTCGGCGCCGGTGGTCACCAGCTGCACCGTGCGCGGCACCATGCGCCGCAGCAGCGGCTGCAGGTCGAGCACCAGACGCGACAGGTTCACATACTCGCGCGTGGGCGTTGAGCGCCGACTGAACGTGAGGATCTGCCGCACGATGTCGCGCGCGCGGTCACTGGCATCGAGAATGGCGCCGAGGTGATCGGCGTTGCTGCGTCCCTTGCGCAGCGCGGTGCGCGCCAGCTCCGCGTTGCCGCGAATGACGCCAAGCAGGTTGTTGAAGTCATGTGCCACACCGCCGGCCAAGGTGCCCAGTGACTCGAGCTTCTGCGCCTCTCGTACCTGCTCCTGAAACCACGCGCGCTCGGCGTCGGCCTGGCGCTCACGCTCGAGCAGTCGCTGCGTACTGCTGCGCAACGTGGCCATGCGCCACTGATACGCGCCGGTCAGAATGAGCGCCACCAACGCACCATACGTGACCAGCGCCGCCGGCGACTCATACACCGGCACCTGCATGCTGAAATGCCGCAGGATCGGCCCGTACTCTCTGCCGGCCCAGTCGTACGCCCATACCGTCAGCGTGTAGCGACCCGCCGGCAAGTCGTGATAGTAGCGGTCGGGCACATCCAGCCACTCACCGCCCAGCGAGTCGACGGCCACGCGTGGTGTGGTGAGCCGGCCTTCGGTGAGCTGCACGCGAAAGCGCGTCAGTTCTTCACGGTGATAGGTGAGCAGCGACGGCTCCACATGGATGTCATTGTCCGTGGGCATGAGCACGTCACCGTCCTGCACCTCACGTCCATCCGCCTGCACGGTCATGCGCAGTGTCAGACGGGCCGGTGACAGCTGTGCAGCACGTGCCACATCCACCACGCCCAGCCCGAACCCGGTTCCCACCCACAGCAGATCATCGTGACCGGACGCAGCCACTGCAGAGATGGCATTGGCCGGCAGGCCATCGGCGTCTGCCACCTGCGACAGAATTCGCCAGGAATCCACGGACGCCGCGGACACATCGAAGAGCGCCAGACCGGCAAACGTCCCCACCGCGAGACGGCCGTTGCCAAGGCACATGAGATCGGTGGCGCCGAGATTGGTGAGCACGCGCCGCAAACGCAGCGGCAGCACACGCCATGGGCCAGCATCGTCGAGACGGCGCCAGTGCACCCCGCGCTCCGTGTCGAACGCAAAGATGTAACCGGAGGTGCTTGCCCCGCTGGTACACACGCGCCGCACGCGTCCGAGGCCGAGCGGACTGGCCAGTGCCGGCAAGGTGTCCACCCGTACACCGTCGCGCCGCAGCGTCGTGACGGTGTGGAGGCCGCCCAGATACAGCACCCGCGCGCCGGCCTCGATGCCCGACGCCAGTGCCGTCACCGGCCCGTTCACGCTCAAGGGCAGCCGCATCCAGCGCATGCCGCTCCAGCGATAGACGCCATCGTCCGTGCCTGCCATCAGGGCATCGACGCCTTCGGCATCGACCACGCGACGCAGCTGATGCACCCGCCGCCCGTCGAGCCCCGCCGTCATGGGCACGAAAGCGCCGCCGTCAAAACGCCAGGGCACCCCTTCGGCAATGGCCACTGGCACGGCCACCGGCACGGCCATCGCCTCGCGCTGCACCGCAGTGGGCCCTGCCAACGCAGGAGGTGCCAGCGACACACGCAGCAACTCACTCACCACACCACGCGCACTGCCCGCTTCGAAGCCGAAGCGCCGCCGCTCACCGCCCGCCCCGAGGCGCAGCAAACCGCTGTCCTGTGTCGCCACCCAGAGCACGTCGCGTCCATCGCTGCCGCGCTCGGCCGCCACCGCGTTCACATACGGCGACGCACGCTCGGGCCAGACGGCCACGCCGGCGGCCACGCCCTGCGACAAGCGCACGAGATAGGCTCCACGCGCCGCCGCATACACCGCCGATCCACCCCCATGTCCCGGCAGATGCCGCAGCATCGTGATGGAACCATGTGTGTCCGACAAGCGCGTGGACACCGGGTGCCAGGTGGCGCCGTCCCATCGGACAATCCGTCCGTCATCAGTGCCCACCCACAGGCTGTGCCCGGGCCGGCCTGCGCCCACCGCGGCAGCGTCGGGCACCACCTCCACGCGATACGCATTGTCGGGTGACCCGGGCAGCCGCTCAAAGCGCTCACCCTCAGCATCGCGCCGCAGGCGGAACACACCACCGGCCCCCGCCGCATACAACTCCGATCCCGTGTCTCCAGGCAGCGCAACCAGATGCTCCACGCTCGCCGCCGTCAGGCCGTCGGGCGCCGCAAACACCCGCCATGCGCCGCGGTGCAGACGCGCCACGCCGCCACGCGCGCTGCCCACCCAGAGTTCTGCTGCACCGTCCGGCGCCGTGCCCTCCGCCAGCATGAGCGCGAGTGGCGAAAACGTCGGGGGAAGCGCCAGTGGTTCGAAGGCCGATCCGTTGAAGCGCGACACCCCGCGCGACGTCCCCACCAGCACACGCGGTCCGCCATCCACGGCTTCACTCTCGATGATGCTGAAGACCGTGCCTCCGGCCAGCCCATCACGCTCCTGAAACACAAGCACACGGCCGTCAGGCGCGCGATACACGAGACCATTGCGTGTGCCCATCCAGCGACCGCCGTCTGCCCCGAGCCACAGGGCGCGCACCTGCTGCCGCTCGAACTCGGGCGGCAGGGCCTCCCGACGCCACTGCGCTCCCGCATAGGAGAACACGCCATCGTCGGTGGCCAGCCATGGCACACCGGCAGGGTCGAGCGCCATCGCAAAGACCGTGGAGGCCCGCAATCCCGACGCCGCATCGAAGCGGCGCTCCGCGAGCGCGCGCAACGCATGTCCGCTGGGCACCACCTGCGCGAGACGCGACACCGAGGGAGGCTGCGCGGCGGGTGCTGCAGCCTCCTGCGCGTGCAGCGCGGCCATCGGCGCCGCCACCACTGCGCAGACCACCACCGCGCAGACCACCGCACTGACGACCGCCGCGCGCAACACGCGCCGCATGTGCGAGGCCTGCGACATCATGTGCAGCACCGGGTCAGCGAAAATCACGGGCCGCCTCACGCACGGCGTCGGGCATGGTGGGATAGTGCAGCGGCAGGGCCTCCATGGCGCGCATCAGCACGTCGGCAATGAGCAGGTTGCGCACGGTCTTGTTGTCCGACGGCACCACGTACCACGGCGCCGCTGCCGTGCTGCAGCGCGTCAGCGCCTCATGATACGCCTCGGTGTATTCGGCCCAGCGCGCGCGGTCCTCGATGTCCTCGGCGCGGAACTTCCAGTTCTTGCGCGGGTCGTCGAGCCGCGAGGTGAGCCGCTCGTGCTGCTCGTCCTGTGAGACGTGCAGAAAGCACTTGCAGATGACCACGCCGTTGGCGTGCAGCATTTCCTCAAAGGCGTTGATGTGCGCGTAGCGGCTGCGCCAGACCGACTCCGGGGCCAGGCGTCGAACACGCACCGCCAGCACGTCTTCATAGTGCGAGCGATTGAATACCCCGACCTGCCCGCGCGGCGGTACCGCCTGATGCACACGCCAGAGAAAGTCGTGACGCAGTTCGAGTGGCGTGGGGGGCCCGAAAGCCGTCACCCGCACACCGGTGGGATTGAACGCCCCGCACACCGTCTTGATGACGCCGTCCTTGCCCGAGGCATCGCGTCCCTGCAGCACCAGCAGCACCGCATGGCGCCCATCGGCAAACAGCGCGTCCTGCAGCGCCTCGAGCCGGCCAAGGCGCTGCGAAAGCGCCGCCTCGATCTCCTTCTTGTTCGCGGCGCCGGACACCCGCGCCGCGGCATTGCCCAGATCGAGCGGCGCGGTGGGATTGACCGGCACTACCGGCGTGAGGCCCACACTGGTCAGGGAGACCAGCGCCTTGTCTGAACGCGCGTGCTGCGAAGGAGCCGTCATGCGGTGAGATGGGGTTCGTAGGGTTCCATGTGAATGAGCACACCCGCCGCCGCGGGCAGCTGTCTGCGAATGGCCCCCTTCACCCGACCGGAAAGAATATGCGCCTCGTGCAGCGTCATGGACGGATCGGCCTGCACGTGAATGTCCACGTAGAACGCGGTGCCGGTCTTCCGCACCTTGAGCTTCTCGATGGCCAGCACGCCACTGGTGCCCAGGGCCGCCTCGCTGATGCACGACAGCACCGCCGGGCCGGGGGCGCGATCCATCAATTCGTGCAGGGCCCGACGCAGCAGCAGCATGCCATTCACCGCGATGATGGTGGCCGCCACGAGCGCGGCCCAGTCGTCGGCCACCTCCCACCCTTCACCGCCAACCACGGCGGCGGTGATGCCAACAAATGCCGCAAAGGAACTGATGGCATCCGAGCGATGATGCCAGGCGTCGGCCGTGACCGCCGTACTGCCCGACGCCGCACCGGCCGACGCCACCCGCTTGGCCAAGGTCTCTTTGACCACGATCACCACCAGCAGCACGACCAGCGTCCAGGGCGCGGGCGCATGATGCGGTGTGCGGATCTCGCGAATGGCCTCCACCGTGATGCCGGCCGCCGCGCCAAACATGAGCGCGGCCACCACGGCACCCGCCAACGCCTCGGCCCGGCCGTAGCCAAAGGGGTACTGCGCGTCCGGGTCTCGACTGGCAATGCGCAAACCGCCCCAGACTACCAGCGACCCCACCATATCCGTGGCACTCTCGATGGCATCGGCCACGAGGGCGTAGGCGTTGCCCAACAGACCCGCCACCAGCTTGATGACCGCCAGACCGGCGTTGACCAGCAGGCCCACCTGCGCCAGACGCTGGGCGTTGGGCAGAGGCGGCGAGACCGGGGACGTTGGTGGGTGGGGTGATGCCGTCATTCCCTGCAATATGTCACCACAGACCACGCGAGGGACCGGTTACATTTCCCGTGCATGGCCGAATCATCCCCCGCACGTCGCCCCACGCTGGCGCATCGTCTCGAATACGCCGCCACACGCGGCGCCGTCGCGGCCCTCCGCCTGCTGGGCTGGCGTGGCGCCAGTTGGGTGGGAGGACGGCTGGCCCGCTTTGCCTACCGGCCACTGGGCATCCGCCGGGGCGTCGTGGAACGCCAGATCGCGGCGGCCTTTCCGGATCTGTCGCCCGCCGACGTGCAACGTCTGGCCGAACGCTCCTACGACAACCTGGGCCGCACCTCCATCGAGGCCGCCATTCTCCCCGGCACCTCACGCGAGGATCTGCTCGCGCGCGTTGAACGCGTGAGTGGATGGGAACACGTGGAAGCCGCTCTCGCCAAGGGGCAGGGCATCATCTGCGTCACCGGGCACCTCGGCAACTGGGAACTGGGTGGGGCCTTCGTGGCCGCCCGCGGCGTACCCATTGATGCCGTGGCGCGCGGCATGGCCAATCCGATCTTCGAAGCCTATGTCACGCGCACGCGCCACGACATCGGCATGACGGTCATCCACGACAAGGACGCCGTGCGCCGCACGCCGCGCGCCCTGCGGGACAACCACCTCGTGGCCTTCCTCAGTGATCACGACGCACTCGGACTGGCCAGCACCTTCGTGCCCTTCTTTGGTCGTCCGGCCAAGACGCCGCGCGGACCGGCGGTGTTTGCCCTGCGCTTCGACGCGCCCGTGCTGTTCATGGTCTTCGTGCGCCTGCCCAGCGGAGGCTACGCCTTCGAGTGTGAACCGGTGGTTGTGGAGCGCACGGGAGACCGCGAGCAGGACATCGACGCCATCGTGCGACGCTACACCGCCATGCTCGAGGCCAAGGTGCGCGAATACCCCGAGCAGTACTTCTGGCAGCACCGGCGCTGGCGCCGCCAGCCGCCCGACACGCCCGCGCATCTGCGTGAACCCTGACATGTGTCCCGCATGAGCCCTCGTCGCAAGCGCGACAGCGCCGGCCGCACGACGGGCGCACGGCGCCGCGTCGGGTGGCGTCTCTGGCTGCGTCGCACCGCCATGGCCCTTGGCGTGTTTCTCCTGCTGCCCGTGCCGGCCATTCTGCTGTTTTCCGTGGTGGACCCGCCCATCACGGCGGTCATGCTGGCCCGCGCCGGCAGCCGCCTCATGGACGGCATCCGACCCGTCTTTCCTCGTCACACCCCGGTGTCGCGCGCGCAGCAGTCGCCGCGCCTGCGCCGCGCCGTGCTGGCCTCGGAAGACGACCGATTCTACCTGCACTTCGGCATCGACACGCTCGAACTGCGCAAGGCGCTTGAACGTCGTCGCCAGGGCGGGCGTCTGCGTGGCGCCAGCACGCTCACGCAGCAGGTGGCCAAGAACATCTTTCTCTGGAATGGCCGCTCCTACGTCCGCAAGGGTCTCGAGGTGTACCTCACGCTCTGGCTCGAGCTGCTGCTGAGCAAGGAGCGCATCCTCGACCTCTACATCAACCTGGCCGAGTGGGGCCCCGATGAGTTCGGCGCGGAAGCGGGAGCGCAGCGGCACTTTCGCAAGAGTGCGGCGGCGCTCACTCGTGAGGAAGCCGCGCGCATGGCGGCCATTCTGCCCGCACCACGCCGCTGGTCGCCAAAGGGCAACATCGCCACACGCCGCGCGGCCGTCATTCTTGAGCGCATGAACTACCCGGCGCCGCGTGAACTGCCGGAAACGTCACCGTCATCACGTCGCCGCGCGCAACGTCGCTAGCGTCGACGGGTACCACGACCTACACTCCTTCGTATCCTCCCGCTTTTCACCAGCGTGACTGCCATGCGTTCTGTGCGTTTCGTTTCAACCGGTCTGCTGTCCGGTGCCCTGCTCACCACCGCGCTCGTGCCGTCGCTTTCGGCGCAGCCCAACACCACCGGCAGTGGCGCTGGGAGTGCCGCGCGCACTTCGGGTTCGGCAGCCAAACCAGCTTCCGCGAAGTCCGCCACGGCCGACACCGGCCGCAAGAAGGTGCGTGGTTCACTCGGCCCGCAGGCCGGTGACCGACACATGGCCTTCCGCGACGCCGGCAGCGACGCCGACTCCCTCTGGCCGCCCAAGATGCCGGCGCCCCTGCCCGGCTCCATTCTCCCCGCGAAGCGCATCATTGCCTTCTACGGCAATCCGCTCAGCCGCCGCATGGGCATTCTTGGCGAGTTCGATCCGCCGGAGATGATGCGCAAGCTGGATGCCGAGGTGGCGGCGTGGAACAAGGCCGATCCGGCGCACCCGGTGCAGCCCGCCATGCACCTCATTGCCATGGTGGCCAACCCGCACCCCGGTCCCAGCGGCAAGTACCGCACCCGCATGGACAGCTCGCTCATCGAAAAGGTGTACGGCTGGGCGAAGAGCAAGAACGCCATCATGTTCGTGGACCTGCAGGTGGGTCAGAGCACGCTGCGTGACGAACTGCCGTGGATCGAGAAGTTCCTCGTGCGCCCCGACGTGCACCTGGGCATCGACCCCGAGTTCTCCATGAAGAACGGCGGCATCCCCGGCAAGCGAATCGGTACCTACGACGCCGCCGACATCAACTACGCCATTCGCTACCTCGCCAATCTCGTCGAGAAGCACAACCTGCCGCCCAAGATTCTGGTCGTGCATCGCTTCACGCCCAAGGGCGTGACCAACGCCAAGGACATCAAGCTCGATCCGCGAGTGCAGGTGGTCATGCATATGGACGGATTCGGCGCGCCCTGGCTCAAGCGTGACACCTACTGGCGTGACATCAAGAAGGAGCCGGTGCAGTTCACGGGCTGGAAGCAGTTCACCAAGCTCAAGAACGACAACCCGCCCACCTCGCGCGAAGCCATCTTGCGGCTCTGGCCGGTGCCGCTGTACATCCAGTTGCAGTAAGCCTCACTCACCCGCGACGCTTGCCCGTCGCTTCCCCGCCTCCGGAGTGCGCATGCCGAAGCCTGATGACGTGTCCCACAGCCGCCGTCATCTGGTCTCCGGCCTCGGCGTCACGCTGGGGGCGGCGGCCGTTGTGGGACCGGCGTTTGCGGCACCGGCCCTCGCGGCCGCGTCGTCGGACAGGTCTTCGGAGGCCTCGTCGCTGCCCGCGGAGCGTCCGCTGATGGCCGGACGGCTCAGGCAATCGGTGGCGCGCTGGTGTTTTGCGCGCACGCCCATTCACGACCTGTGCCGCGAAGCCAGACGCATCGGCCTCGTGGGCATCGACCTGCTGGGCCCCGAGGAGTGGAGCATCCCGGCGCAGTACGGCCTCGAATGCACCATGGGCAACAGCTGGGGCAGCATTCCCGTGGGCTTCAATCGCATTGAGCACCACGACAAGCTCGTGAGCGATGGGGCGCCGTACATTGCGCGCGCCGCAGCCGCCGGCGTCAAACGCATCGTGGTGTTCAGCGGCAATCGCAACGGTCTCGCTGACCGCGAAGGCATTGCCAATTGCATTGCGGGGCTCAAGCGCCTCATGCCCGTCGCCGAGCAGCATGGCGTGGTGTTGTGCATGGAAATGCTCAACAGCAAGGTCGACCACAAGGACTATCACGCCGACCACACCGCCTGGGCCGTGGCCGTCGCCGAAGGTGTGAACAGTCCGTCGTTCCGCCTGCTCTACGACATCTACCACATGCAGGTCATGGAGGGCGATGTGATTGCGACCATCGGCCGAGCGTGGCCGTGGATTGCGCATTTTCACACCGCCGGCGTGCCGGGGCGACACGAGATTGGGGACGCGCAAGAACTCAACTATCGCGCCATCGCACGCGCGATTGCCGATCGCGGATACGAGGGGGTGTTCGCGCATGAGTTCATGCCGGAGAAGGCGGGGTTCGAGACGTTGGGGGAGGCGGTACGCATCTGTACGGTCTGACTGCGGTCGGGGTCGGGGTGCGCCATCCGCAGTTCTGGGCTCTGGGCTGTGGGTTGTGAGTGGGAGTGGTGCGGCGGGGGGCATCACGTGATTCGCCAGACCCAGACCCAGACCCAGACCCAGACCCAAACCCAGACCCAGACCCAAACCCCGACTCCGACCTGGACCTCTGCCCGGACCCCGACCGCCCGTTCCACCGGCGTCGCGTAAACGCGAGAGCCCCCGCCGCCACACCACTCAAACGCACAGCCCACAGCCCACGGCGCAATGCAGTGGACGGCGCAAACCGGTGTACCGCGCCCCGCCGTTACTACTGACTTTCCCGTTGACAACCGTCCCTGCCCGCCCCATACTACGGAAGAACCCGTAGCCCCCCCCCACCCATGTCCGACCTCCATTTCCCCCCGCGCGAACTCGCCGTCATGTCCGTCCTCTGGCGCCTCGGCTCTGCCACCGTCGCCGAAGTCCGCGAACATCTCGACGAAGACCTCGCCTACACCTCCGTGCTCTCCGCCCTCCAGATCCTTGAGGACAAGGGCTACGTGCGGCACGAGGCCGAAGGCCGCGCCTACCGCTACATCCCCACCGTCGCGGCCGACAAGGCCGGCCGCAGCGCCATCACGCGCATCAAGGACGCGATCTTCCAGGGCTCCGCCGAACGCCTGTTCGCGCAGCTCGTCGCCGATCGCCGACTGAGTCGGGAGGAACTCCAGCGCATGCGTGAGCTGCTGGCCGAACGACTGGGAGACGACGATGCCTGAGACGATGCCTGATCTGTTCCTGCTCCCGTCATCCGCGGGCGTGTTTGCCTGGCTGCTGACCTGGCTGGTCACCGCCACGCTCATCTCGTTCAGCCTGGCCGGCTTGGCGCTCCTGCTCGAGCGCGTGCTGCGTGGACTCGTGCCGGCGCGCCTGCTCTGGGCTGGTGCCATGGCGGTCGCGCTGGCGCTGACATTGACACAGCCGCTGCGCACGTCGCCGCTGACCGCACCATCCGCTGCCCGCGTCGCGCTGCCACTTCGCCTCGAACCAACGCCTGTTGCGCCGTCGCCCTTCGAGCGCGCGCTGATCACGCTGCGGGCTGCCGCGACCACACTGCCCTCGGCATTCAGCAGCACCGGTTCGGCCGTCGCGCAGCAGCTGCGCGATGGGCTGACGCATACCTCACCCCTCGTGCAAGGCACCGTGCAGGGCGGTCTGCTGCTGGCCTGGCCACTCGCGTCGTCGCTGTTGGCTGTGCTGCTGTTCGCGAGCTATCGCCGTCAGCGCCGCCTTCTGGCCAACGCACCCGTGGCCCTGGTCAACGCGCAGCCCGTGCGGCTCAGTGGCGACTTCGGTCCCGCCGTGGTGGGGCTGCGGCGTCCCGACATCGTGCTGCCGGAGTGGCTGCTTTCACGAAGCACACGTGAGCAGCAGTTGGTGGTGGCGCACGAACGCTCGCACGTGGAGGCGGGTGACCATGTCCTGCTGCTCGCCGCCAACGTTGCCGTCGTCCTCATGCCGTGGAACGCCGCGCTCTGGTTCATGGCCTCGCGGCTGCGTCTGGCCATCGAACTCGATTGCGACGCCCGTGTGCTCGCACAACTGGCGGCCCCCCGCGAGTACGGTCAGTTGCTCATTGAACTCTCGGCCGCCCTGCAACCCGCGCGTCGCCTGCATGCTGTGCCCGCCTTTTCCTACCGCGCGTCCCACCTCGAACGGAGACTGCATACCATGACCGCACGCCCTGTCCGCTTCCGTCAGGCCCGCCGCATCACTGGCATCCTCATGGCCACCGCCACGCTGGCCGTGGCCTGCAAGGCCGAATTGCCCACCGCCACGGATGTCGCCGCCATGGACGTGGCCAGCGCACAGCGCAAGGCGGTGGCCTTCACCGGTCAGTCGGATGACGCGCGGTACTTCGTCAACGGCGTCGAGACCAGCAAGGCGGACGCCATGAAGATTTCGTCCGACCGCATTGCCACCATCGAGGTACGCAAGAGCGACAAGGGCGAACAGCTCATGTTCGTGGCCACCACGGATGCCAGCAAGACAGCCGGCTTCTCGGCCATCGAGGGCACCCGCACCGACACGGCCGCCAGGAACGTCATACGCCTGCGCCGCGCGGACAGCGGCGTCGTGACCTTGCGTGCCTCCACCGACAGCAGCCCCACGCGCATTCGCCTGTCGTCAAAGGCCAGTACCGGTCCCACGCCGCTCTTCATTCTCGACGGCAAGCGCGTCGACGAAGCCGCCATGAATCGCCTCGCGCCCTCGACCATCGAATCCGTGGAAGTGATCAAGGGCGCGGCCGGTGTGGCGCTTTACGGCAACGATGCCGCGAACGGCGTCGTCGTCATCAAGACCAGGCGATAACACGACACATGGAGCGGGGGGCTAGTACGCCACCCGCTCCACGTCGGTGCCAACAAAGGCCTCACCCACAGCCAGCACCGGCTCACCACTCTCGATGGCCAGCGCATAGGCCATGCAGTCGCCGAATCCCAGCGCCGCCGCATGACGGCCTGCACCGAATGTGCGCGCGGCCTCACGCGCCCGGTGCGCCTGCGATTCGGTGAACGGCAGCACCGTCACCTCGAGCTCACGAAGCAGGGCGTCGAGCTCGAGGTCCACGCCACCCTGCCGCTCACCCAGCAGCAGCAGCGCCGCATCCACCACCGTGGCCGCAGAGATGGCCCGCACCGGCGCCCGCATGATGGCCGTGTGCAGCAGCGACGCATCTGCCTCGTTGCGCCAGAGCGCCCGCAGCGCTGACGTGGTCAGAATCACGCGCCAGCCTCCGTCAGCCTGCCCGCTTCAGGATACGCACGAATGCGCTCCTGAATGCGCTCGATGCGCGCCCACGACTTCTCCACCGCGCCAAGGCGGCGCAGGCGTTCACGTGTGAGACGCTCGCGCACCGCGTGCTGGATGGTGTCGGTGATGGTCTCACCGGTCAGGTCCGCCAGCTCCCTGATGAGCTTTTCGGCGTCAGGACTCTTGAGGTTGATGGCCATGGTGGAATTATCCATGCCGGTCCACCAGTCAACAAGGGTCTGCTCCCGTGGTCAATCCTTCCTGGTTTCGAACCCGAACGGCTGCTGCACGAGCTGCTTCACGGGCTGACCGCCATTCCTCGCCGGCGTGAAGCGTGCGCTCGGCAGGAACTGTTCGACGGCCGCCGAAAAGAGCGAGTCGCTGGAGCGCACGACGCGGATGCTACCCGGAACAACGGTGCCGTCCACATCCACCACGAATTGCGCCAGCACCTCACCGTTCAGACCACGTGCCCTGGCTTCGGCGGGATACGCGGGGCCCCGGCTACCCGGCGCAAACATCGCCGGCACTTCAACCTCGAAATCGAACAGCGCACGACCCGCTGCCCCCTGCGCACTGTCCGCTGCCGGTCGGGCTTGCACCCCTGGACGGGCCGACGCGCCTGCCCTGCGCGCCGCGTTGAGTGAATCGAGGCGGGCACGTGAAAGTGAATCCGCCCGCGCGCTGATCCGGACCACTGACGCCGAACCATCGAGGCGGAACGAAAACGGCTGCTGCACGAGCTGCGCCACCGGCTGTTGCTGACGCATGGCCGGCAGGAACCGCATGTCGCGCAGTGCGGTCACGACGGTTTGTGCGAGCTCGGGATGTTGCGCCAGCAGCACCTTGATGGATTCGCCCCGCACACTGCCGTTTGCCTCCACGACAAACTGCACGAGCACGTCACCCTGCACGCCCTGCGTCCGCAACGAGTCCGGGTACCGTGGCCCCGACGTGCCCGGGGCCAGGACCGCCGGCTTGTCCACCTGAAAGTCGAAGTACACGCCAGCGCGCGACGGCTGCGACGCCACCGAATCGGAGGCGGGGCTCACGGCGCTGTCAGCAGCGGCAGACGGCAGCACCTGCGGCACGGCAGGCCCTGCGAGGTTGCCGGCGATCTGCCGCGAGCAGGCGGCATTGAGCAATCCGAACGTGATGGCCGCCACCGCCAACCTTGCCAGCGGACTCTTGAGGGGCATGGGGGATGTCATGGCACGCATTCTCCTGGAAAGTTGTGAAGCGGAAGGGACAAGCAAGGGCGCGAGATGCGGCGTGTACTGCGGACGCTGCCGCATGTGCGCAATGAGCAGCAGCAGCCGCGGATACTGCGATGCGGCATCGGGATGGGCCCTGAGCGTCCGTGCATCGCAGTCGATTTCCATGGCCAGACGCATGCGGTGCGTCATCCACCAGATCACAGGATTCCACGGGGTGATCATCGTGGCGAGCACACCACCCCACACCAGCCATGGATCGCCCGCGCGCCGATGTTCCAGCTCATGGTGCAGCACAAGCCGCTGCAATCGTTCATCGAGTTCCCACAACCACTCCGGCATGAGCAATGATGCGCGCCCCACACCGATCACGGCCGGTCCGACATGCTGCGTGCGCAGCACGGTCTCACCGAGCAACACATCCCTGCGCGCGGCGCGCTGAGCACGGCGCAACACCATCGCCCCGCGCAGCACGAGACCGGCCATCACGAGCGACAATACGCCCCACACGGTGGCCACGGTTGCCACCGGTGGCAGACTGGACACCGTCCACGCGCGCTCAGGGGCCGGCGTCAGGACTGCGGACGGCCCAACGTCAATGGCAACCGCTGGCGGTTCGTACGGATACACCACCCATTCCGGCGCGATGCGCGGCACCATGAACCAGCCCAACACCGGCCAGATCACGGCCAGGACGAGCCCACTCGCCCAGAGAAAGCGGCGCGGTCGGCCGAACGACGCCACCAGCAACTCCCCAAAAAGCACAGACAAACCAAGCAGCGCCGAGAACGCCAGGCTCGCACCCAACCACGTGAGTGCCACCGTCCAGGTGACGGCTACGTCGATCATGGCGCCCCCCGCTTGGACGGCCCTGAACCGCGACGTGTCGCGTTCGCGGGAGTCGAGCGACCGCCGACCTCATTCGACGTCTTGGCGTCCACCGCCGCCAGTGAGCGCGCCAACTCCTGCAGTTCTTCGGCGGAGAGCTCTTCATCGTGCACGAGTTGCGCCAACAGCGCCTTGGGCGAACCGCCGAAGAAGCTGTGCAGCACACGCGACAACGCGTTGCGCTGCGCCGATTGCTGCGCGACCACGGGGAAGTAGCGATGCGCCCGGCCCTCCTCCTCCCGTCGCACGAAACGCTTGGTTTCGAGATTGCGGAGGATGGTGAGGATGGTGGTGTAGGCCAGCGGATCCCCCACCGCCTCTCGCACCTCGCTCACCGTACCCGACCCCAACCGCCAGAGCGCCGCCATCACGTCCAGCTCGCGCTCGCCCAACGGTGCATCCGTCATGCCGCCTCCGTCGCCCGCAGGTCTCAAGTACCAGGCCGATAGTACTAACGCTTTAGTACTATCGGCCTAGTAGAAAATCCTGTCAAGCCCGGACTCAGCGCATCAGGCTGTCCCGCACCGTCGCCCGGTTGCTCCGGTACGGCAGATACCCCCGGCCCCAATCCACCCCGATCACCTCGAGCCACATGCGCGGGCCGTCCACGTGCACCACCACGAAGTGGTAGGCGTTGTCGCCCGGCTCCATGCCCGGCTTGACCAGATGCTGCACCCGTACCGAGTCCGCCACGCCGGCCCGCAGATAGGGACGCAGATCCGGTTCACCCTGATAGCTGTAGAGCGGCGCCCCGCCACCACCACTCACCAGCTGATCCATGCGCTGCCACTCGCCACGCGCATCCTTCCAGCGCTCCACCCAGTGCTCGAAAAAGTGTTCGTGCCCGGTCAGCAGCATGGTCACGCCATGCTTGCGGAACATGGGCATGTAGCGCTCACGCACCGAAGCGGTGGGGCGTTCGACAATGGCGCCACCATGCGGCCCCGACGAATACGCCGGATGGTGAAAGAACGCGATCACGTGCTGATAGCGCGCACGATCGAGACCGGCCAGCTGGGCCTCCACCCAGGCAAATTGCGTGGAGTCTTCGGCAATGTTCGAATCAAACGCGAGCACGAACACGTTGCCGTAGCCGAAGGCATAGGTGGGATAGCCCGTCAGTCGCCGCGTCGCGCCATCGGGCGGAATGAGTTGGCCGACCGCGCGCAGATAGTTGCGCAGCCCCTCGGCACGACCGGCGTTGGCCAGATCACCCGATGAGGTCACATCATGATTGCCGGGCGCGAGAAAGTACGGCACGCCGCCCTCGGTGGTGAGCCGGTTGATGAGGCCCACGAAACTCACGTTCCACTGTTTCGGGTCGCGGCCGTTCACCACAGCGTCACCACTCTGCAGTATGAACCGCACCGGATCGGGCCCACGCTCCAGCTGCGTCATGGTGCGCAGCATCTGATCCACCACCAGCGAGTGTTCGTACTGCTCCTGCACGCCATCGCGCCGCCCGCGCGTGTCGCCATACGCAATGAACGAAAAGCGCGTGACGCCGGCACTCGCTGCCTCGCTGGGCAGCGGCAGACGCGGCCGCGCGATGCTGACGACGCTGTCGGCGCCGCGGGGTACCGGATTCTGCGCCGCTGCCGGGGCCGCTGCCGCCCACGACGTGAATGCCGCGAGCGCCACGAGCGGGAGCCCCATGCCGCGCGTGAACCGCTGAGTTTGAGGGGGATTGGACATGCCCCAATTGGCACAGCGGCCCGGAGCTGCGCAATTCCCGGGCTGCCTCAGCCGCGCATCACCCCTGCCACAGTTGTGTGATCTCCATCCCAGGAGCGACGAGGCAGACGCCGGGCTGCTCTTGCGCGTCGCTGCCGGTCCAGGCACAATGCAGCAGTGATCAGATGACGCACTCCGCGTTTCGTAATGCGCGCAGCGTGGATTGCGCCGTTGAACAAGCTGCACACATGCCCTCAATGTTGGAGCGACTGACATGGCTGTCCGTACCATGATGTTTATCGATGGCACCTGGCTGGCGGTGACCGCCAATCGCATGGCAGAGCAACTGGGTTATGGCAAGCGAGTGGGTGGGCCATTGCGTTTCGGTGCCCTGCCCCTGCTCTGCGCAGAGCACGTCGCACGACAACTGCCCTCCGGCGACCCGCTCGACGTGGTCCGCACGCACTACTTCGCCTCCATTGCCACCAACTACGACCCCGCGGACGACGACGCCGTGCAGCGGCGCAGCGAGTTCTTCGATGGGCTGCGTCGGCAACACCGCTACGAAGTCTACCGCTACGACGTCGACTACCGTGGCGGTCGTGTGCGCCGCTCTCAGCGCCCCGACGACCAGACCTTCGAGCCGCGCGAAAAGGCCGTCGACGTTGGTCTCGCCACGGCCCTGCTGGAAATGACGGCCCTCTCGGCCTTTGACATTGCCATCGTCGTGGGCGGCGATCGCGACTTCGTGCCGGCGCTGCAGGCGGTGCGGCGGCTGGGCAAGCGCGTGGCCATCGTGTCGGCGCGCGGCAGTTGCCCACGCGAGTTTTTCGACCCCAACGATGCGCTGCGCCTCAGGGACTTCGATCCCATCTGGCTCGACGATCTCTGGACCCAGCTCGTCGTCACGCCCGAAGTCGGCGACATCGAAGTTGCGCAGCCCGCCGCGTATCCTCTGGCCGACATCCAAACCGGCAGCACAGAGAACACAGCGCCGGACACCGCCACCGTCGCACAGGGCAGCACGGTGGCCGAGGGCATCATGGCGCTGGTCACCAAGGTTCATCCAACCGGTTACGCCTTCGCGCGTGACGACGAAGGACTCGACTACTACTTCCGCCGCGAGGACCTGCAGGACAGCCACACCTTCGACGAACTGTCCACCTGGAAGACGCGGGTGCATCTCACCCTCTCGGCCAGCGCAAGACCCGGAAATGCCGGGCGTGCCCGCGCCGTCACCATTGCCCAGCAACTGACCAACGCCGTACGGCCGCCTGCACCGGCCGCCCCCTTTATCGCGCCGGCCTCGCGTACGGCCTCACGCGACGAGGCAGCCATGCTGGCTCCCATGGCCGACGTCTGGGACGCTGATCCCTTCGCCGCGCCGTCTCGCCGCGCCATCTGACGAAGGCTGACAAACCCGTGGCCCGTT
>ERZ1066122.44-NODE-44-length-148482-cov-30.009217_pt1 | contig 148482 bp, 137 predicted proteins | sample MGYA00382769_ERZ1066122 | MGnify/ENA primary metagenome ERZ1066122 (study PRJEB33369, sample SAMEA5778352) | biofilm metagenome | biome: Industrial cooling water; feature: Water cooling tower basin; material: Biofilm | place: United Arab Emirates | collected...
TGCCAAATTCCTGACCAATCGGTTTGCAAGAGTTGCCTTCGATTTTCGGTGGTCGCGCATTAGCGAGGACCGAATCCGGCCAGAAAATAGCGTGAATAACGGCACCAACCCTGCAATTTCTTTCAACATCCGCTGCACCTGTTATCCGCTAGTCACTCCATGTATGTGATACTGCGAGCAAATATTCGCTGAACTTCAAGGATTTTCAGTCACTTTTTCAATTCCTTCCGGGCATACTCGTGAGCCATAACCGCTCCATTTACCGTTCTGTGATGCCAGAATCGTCCAGTGAAACCCGCTTTTCAATAAAGTTAAGCAAATGATTTTTCCACCGAGGCGATCAGCACCTGAATCGATTTGTCATGCCGCGTTATCGCTGGCACTGGTCGATCTATCTTGAGCATCTGGTAGACGGCTGTCTGCGCTGCGCGGATTGAGTATTCGACCGTGAACACTACATCGTCAGGAATCTCAACAAACTGACTGACGAAGGCGAGATTTTTCGAAATGGATGGCACTGGAACTGGTCGGTCAGTCTTGTTCCTCGGCATGAACATGCTGGTTATGTAGGGCATTCGGCATGGAATGCAGGAAGCCTGTTCAAATATACTGCTATCAAAGTTCAAATGGCCACACAACTCGCGGAGGATTTCTGCGCCACCGCACTCCGACATTGGTTTGGCAACAAAATTTCCGATCCGATCAGGATGCAACGCATATCCCCAAAACACCTGGACGCCTTTCGGTTGCCCAACAAAATGCGGCTGGTGATAGAGCACGACCGACATCAGCCAGTTCGAATCCTTGAATGTGACCAGGCCGCCCGTCCCAGCGACGTTTCCGGTGAAGGCCTCCATCTGATCAAAAAAACCAGTGTCGCGGCAGGTTACTGTAAAGGATGACCAGTAAGACTCCGGAATTGTGCTGTTGAATACAGACGGATCACCGAATTCAGGCCGACCTGCTGCAATCTTTTCCCACAGCGACCAACCATTGCTGTCATACTTCGTGAGTTTTTGAGGCGGCTCCGTCATCGAACCCAAACTCGATGCATCTGTCATGGAGCCATTCTGAAAGAATACGAACGCATCTCCGGTTGGCACCTCGTTGACTACACCATCGCGCTCTACCAGCAGGGTCTCAACGCTCAGCTTGTCCCCCTTCTGGACGAACTCCATATCCGTGACGCGTGCGCCGTGAACGAATTGAACACCTTGCGCTTTCAACCACGATTCCAGTGGACGAACAATCGCATCATATTGATTGTAGACTGTGCGCTTCACGCCAGCCAGCGTCTCGATACGGGGAAATTCATTCATGAAGCGGTGAAGATAACGCTTAAGTTCGACCGCGCTGTGCCATGGCTGAAAAGCAAAAGTCGTTTGCCACATGTACCAGAAATTCGTCATGAAGAATGGTGGCGACAGCCAGTCTGTGATACGACTGTTGCTCAGTTCTTGCTCTGACGCTTCGGCCAATCGAATCAGTTCAACTCGGTCTCGCATGGAGAAGCCCATAGTTGAGACGTTTACCTTGAAGCGGTTTTGATCAACCAGCCGAGCGCGCGAATGCGCCTTGTACTGAAGATTGAACGCGATCGTCTCGTCCCGGACTGACTGACCTGGGTTCTCGAGGGAAGGAATGGTTGACAGCAGATCCCACGTGCATTCGTAATGATCCGTCGTCAACATGCGGCCGCCCCGAAGGGAAAAAGAGCCATCATAAAGGCTGGCACCGTCGAGAGATCCGCCAGCCAGTGACGATGCCTCGAAAATTGTGATATCGCGGCCCGCAATACCACCGTCGCGAACCATGAAAGCAGCCCCGGCGAGAGAACCAATGCCGCCCCCGATAAAGTAGCCTTTCACGACTGAATCTCCTTTTTTACGAATATGCAATGACAAGTCTGCGTCCTGTAAAGTGTAGTTGGCAGGAAATAATCAGTCGCGACCTCACACTTTGGCCATCGTGCTGCCAACTGAGACGTTTGGGCAATCACCATGGCTGCAGGAACAGCTCTTCCGGCAAGACGTCTCGATATATGCGGACCTAGACCACTCACTGCCGTAACACGATACGTAATGTCCGAAGCATAGCCGGGCCGGCGGGCAAAGCCATACGTTTGGATCTCACACGCATGACCGCTGAGACGGGCTGTCCGCGAACTGCTGCCGATTGATCCCTTGAACTATCATGCGCACGTTTCCTGGCTTCTCCACATCCCAATGCTTTCGGTCCCGGCGCGACGGGTCGTCGCGCTTAAGCCTGCCTGGCCCAGTCAATTGAGGATTGGCTGTGCGGAGTGCCGTGCGCGAGCGGGTGATTGTCCATCAGGTCGCCGGGGGGGGGCTGTTCAATCTTTTGCCAGGAATGAAGGCCAACTGCAGCCCGGCCTTCGGCTAACAGAGCGGCCGCAATGTCCAGTCACGCTCGCCGAAATTCAGCGTACCAGAAATGACCTTGGTAGCAACGTCGCCGGCTGAGAAGCGACCCCGGAGACGCATGAACCGGTTTGGCATGGAGGCGCGTGATTGTGTGGGTCAACTTCGGTTGTCCTTTTGGCAAGTGCGTGCCGCTGGGCGGCACATTTTTGCCGCGCTTGCGCCAAATCATATGCCTTTCCCCCTTGATGCCCGCTTGGCACATATTTTGCTTCAATGCTGTCCATGAGCGTTCCAGATATACTCGATCAGAAATTTGGCCGTGACGCGCTAGCTTTGCGGCTACGTGCCCAGCGAATTGACATAATCGCCTCCAACATCGCCAATGCCTCGACACCGGGTTACAAAGCGCGAGATCTCGATTTCCACGCCGCGCTGGCAGGCGCCACCGATGCAATCCGATATCGAGTGCCTATGCAGGCATCACTTGATGGCAACACTGTGGAGCTCGCGACCGAACAACTGGCCTTTGCAGAAAACGCCTTCCGCTACCAAACAACGCTAAGTTTTCTTGAAGGGCGGATCAAGGGCATGATGTCCGCACTAAAGGCCGACGAGTAAAATGGGCTTTGTGAGATGTGCGCTGCAATGAATTCGCTCGATCTTTTTGCTGATATTATTTTCAATGAGGTTTCATCAGCATTTCTGCGCCGCCGATGACGAGGTGAGTTATAGGCTGGCAAATAATGTTTTCATATATTACTGTGGATGGACAGCATTTTCATGGAATCTGTTTGATCTTGCGTGAGCCCTGCCCGCGCTGTCATCGCATCATTGACCAAGATCGTACGCAAAAACCTCTCTTTGATTGCGTTAGCTTGCGGATCGGTAGGCTTCCAAATCCAGATCGTGACCGCAACAGCATCCAATCATTAGGAAACCATGGATCAATCCATGATTGACCAACGGTTGCGGCAGCGGAAGGGCGACGTGGCTTTTGCGTTGGCATGCATGCCGCGTTCATTCACGGTCAGGTTTGTACCTGCATCCCAGCCGAGATCACAGGAACCCCAAGCCAAATTTGTTGGCTCTCTTCGGCATTTACGTATAGCGATGCCGGAGTTTAGGCCTTAGTCCAATGTTCAATGTAGTGCGCAACCAAATTAGGAGAAAACAGTCAACAAAATTGAGATAGTCGACCAAATTGAAATTCGACACGCCGTTGACGGCAGAAGAGGTAATGCGGCTGCATCTTTGTTTGACGCCAATTCAGCAAAATACCAAAATGTTTCTTACATTCTACTTTATATTGAAATGGTTCAAGTTCGTCTTGTGGCGATATTTCAGATGTGCGCTCCGTATCGATCTTTTTCTCTGAAATGGAATTGTGTATGAGGCACTATAAAATTGGTGAACTCGCCGCCGCCGCTGGCGTCAGACGGGATACGGTACGTTATTACGAAAAACTCGGTCTGCTGCGTAAGCCAGATCGTACATCGTCTGGTTATCGTGTCTATGACGCCGTCGATTTGGAACGTTTGAACTTTATTCGGGCCGCCCAAAACTTAGGCTTTACGCTAGAAAATTCTCGTCAACTACTCAATATCAGATCTTCAGATGATGCAAGTGCAAAAGCTGTCCTTGATATCGCATATGCCAAGATCAAGGATACCGAAAGCCGGCTCAGGCGTTTGATTGATATCCGTGACGCGCTTCAGATGTTGGCTGATCAGTGCCCTGTGGAAGTACCGGCTTCTGATTGCCCCATACTCCACTACTTGAGTTCAAAACAGTAGTGCTTTCATGTCAGGCCCCAAGTTGATATTTCACCGAACTACACTCAAGATGAAGGGAGAGAGTAATGGTTTTTCAAAGGAAGCATATCTCGCTGACGGTCGGAAGTTTGTTCGCGGTGCTCCTGCTGTTGGGCTGTGATCGCAAGGCCGATCAAACCGTACCGCCTGCCGCAAACGATCTGCCTCCGGCAGCCGCTCAAGGTGATCAGTCTCATGCCGCAGATGCCAGCGGCATGGATGCCATGATGCAGCAGGATGAAATGGAGCGACTTCACCGGCAGGCAGCCGATCATGACGCGATGCGCGCAGGCGCGGCAAATCCGAATGCTGACCCGGCGAATACGCCGGCGCCAGACCCCGCAATGCCAATGAAGGACATGTGAGGCGGTAGCAGCCATGCAAACGCACGAAAGGCCTGGCCATCACTGTGGTCGTCTGTGGCTTTGCGCCATGTTCGTTTTGAGCTTCGCAACCAGCGTTGCAGCGCAGCAAGGTGAAGACCATGCTGCACATCATGGCGGTGGCCCTGGCGGTGCAGCGATGTCAACCGGCGTGCCGGCCCCTGCGTCTACGACAGTTGCTGCAGCCGGGATGGCCGGCATGATGGAAGGCATGGCCAATGAGGAAGGTGAGGGTGAGCACGGCGGCCGCCGCCAGGCTTTTTTTGCCAATTTGCTTGCCCTGCCGGCACTTGACGAACCGGCACGCCGGGCGGTCGCCGCGCAGGCGCGCGACCGTGTCGGCACCGGACTGGCGTTGATCAACGCCGCATTGACCGACGCGCAACATGCGACAACGATCACCAACCGATTGGATGCGGCGCGACGATTGCGCGCCGGCACTGATCTGTTCCGTTCGGGCACTGCTGCCCAGGGCGCGATTGGCGGGCTCCAGCCGCCGCAAGAGGTCGCGCTCGATTGGTTTCGCGAGCAGTTGACACCGGGCCAGCAATCGCCCGATCACGTCGATCACCCGTTTGGGCTGTCACCGTCGCACCTGCTGCTGATGCTGTTCCTTACGTTGGTGAGCGCCACGCTGATCGCCTTGCAACTGTTCCGGTTGGCGAAAATCCGGGCACTCGTTGGCAAACCAACGAGCGTCACAGACCCCGGCGCTTCAGAAAAGCCCAATCCGACAAGCCGGCGGGATGCAATTCCTTCGGCAGCGGCGGTCCCAGCTGCCGCTTTGGCTGCCACTCGCCCGTCGGAGCTGTTGGCTCCCACGTCTGCACGGTTAGCGAAGGGGTGGTCAGGGCAACTGCAGATTGTTCAGATTGTTCGGGAAACGCCAACCGTTGTGACCTTCCGACTAGCTGATCCATCTGGCAACCAATTGCCATTTGATTATCTGCCAGGGCAGTTCCTTCAGGTTGAAGTGACGACTTTGGATGGGAAATCGGCGCGCCGTTCTTACACAATAGCATCATCTCCAACACAGCGGGCGCACGTAGAATTGACTGTAAAGCGGGAGGAACAAGGCGCAGTTTCACGGTATTTGCATGATACCGCGGTCACCGGTGACCTGCTCAAGGCAAGTGGACCGTTCGGTAAGTTCACCTTTACCGGCACAGACGCAAATAGCATTGTTTTGATCGCGGGCGGGGTCGGAATCACGCCGATGATGTCGGTTTTGCGCTATTTGACCGACATGAGTTGGAACGGAGAAATCTTCTTCATCTATGGTGCTCGTTCCACGGAGGAGTTTATTTTCCGGGAAGAAATCGAGCGCCTCGAACGGCGTTTTTCAAATGTCCACGTGTTCGCTGCCATGCAGCGCGCTCCCGGCACTGTGTGGCTTGGACCAGAGGGAAATATCACCAAAGACATGATTCTCGCAGCTGTCCCCGACATTGCAAAACGCAGGATCCATCTTTGCGGCCCGCCCGGCATGATGGGTGCAATGCGTGCGCAGCTTACCGACCTTGGTGTGCCGGAAGCGCAGATGCACACGGAAGCTTTTGGGCCTGCCTCACTGCCTGCAGACGCAGAAACACTTCAGGTAATGCCCGCACCGCCGCCGCGTCCAGCGACAACGTCAACGCCTCCTGTCGCGCCCGGCACAGTGACATTTTCGCTTTCAGGCGTCTCTGCGGCGCTGCCCGAAAACGAAACCGTGCTTGAAGCCGCCGAAGGCGCCGGGGTCGAAATCCCCTACGCCTGTCGGGTCGGTCAATGCGGTGTCTGTGTCGTAAAACTGCTGTCGGGCGAAGTCACAATGGCGGTGGAAACTGGTCTCGCACCTGCAGACAAGTCGCAAGGTTATGTTCTCGCCTGCCAGGCAAAGGGCACGGGCACGGCGCTCGTGGTTGAAGCCTGATGCGCGAGCGCACTGAAACCATCATCGGCTTGCTGGTGATTTTTCTGCTCCTCTTTCCATTGGGTTATTTTGTGCACGCCTCGCCCCGGTTTCCGGGCAGTCTGGCAGGCGGGATGGTAGGCCTCGCGGCGCTGACGGCGATGTTCCTCACGCTGCTTTATCCAGCGGCAAGGCGCATTGCCTGGGTCGACAGAAGACTAAATCCTCTTGCAGACAATGCGACGTGGCTCGCGATCCATATCTATGCCGGAGTGCTGGCGCCGATCCTCGGTCTGATCCACGCGGCGCACAAGTTCCAAAGTCCGGTTGGTGTGCTCTTGACCACTGCCCTCCTGATGGTGGTGATCACGGGCTTCATCGGCCGCTTTCTGCTGGCACAGACGGCCAAGGCGCTCCGGGGGCGCAAATCCGAGCTTGCGATACTGCGTTCTGCACTTGTCGGCCAATCTACTGTATCGGCTTTGGAAGGCCCTGTGAAAGCTGCCCCTTCTGGCTGGAAACGCTATTTTCTTGAAACTGAAGATTCAAGCGAACCTATAAATTCGAATGATCGGGAAATGCTGTCTTCCGCCCTGGCTGACGTTGAATACGCAATTAGGACTGAAGAGTTCACTTATAAATTATTCGAAAGATGGCGACTATTGCATCTTGTTTCTGGCTATTTTTTGCTTGCCCTTCTATTTTTTCATGTTGCAGCTGCGCTATATTACGGATTGCGCTGGCTATGAAGAAGAACAGTGTTTTTTTTGCTATATTCATCGCGGCCTTGCTGATTCTTGTGCTGGCGGTAGCAATCCGGATGCGTAGTAACGCCCCACCGGCTGCCGGGCTTGTCGGACAATTGGCAATGCCGGGCCCAATGTCGAGCGCACACCAGACATTCGCTGGTCAATGCACTGCGTGTCATACGCCTGGCGTCGGCGTGCAAACCCGAACCTGCCGCGTTTGCCATGCCGGGACAGATTTTGGCTTCAAACAGTCGACACAGTTTCACGGCCGGGTGGCCCAGTGTACTTCATGTCATATTGAACATGAAGGTGATCGTGGCGTCATAAAGATGAATCACGCTGCACTGGCTGATCCAGAGATGTTCGGAAATTCCAGTCATTTTCCCAATCTAAACAATACAAACTTAGGCCCAACATCGACCCTTGATTGCGCCAGTTGTCACGCGATACGCGATCGACATCTCGGCCTATTTGGGAAAAAATGTGAAAGTTGTCACACAACTGAAAGCTGGAAAGTGGATGGCTATCGGCATCCCTCGACAAATTCCACGGAATGCAATGAGTGCCACAAGGCGCCGCCCAGCCATTTCATGGAACATTTCAAAATGGTATCTCAGCGTGCTTCAAACAACAAGGCACGGGTTGATCAATGCTATGCATGCCACACGACGGATAGTTTCAATAATATTCGCCAGAAAGGTTGGTATGATCACCATTGAATCGCCATGGCTTCTCAGTTTTTTTCGATTGACGGTGATTGCACTGGAACTTGCAGGGGCACTGACCATTTTATTGGGCGCCGCGTTTGCATCTGCACTTTTTTTTATTAGGGCAAGATCTGGAGATCGCGCCCAGGCCTACGCGACATTGCGGTCGTCTCTGGGTCGAAGCATTTTGCTGGGGCTGGAGTTTCTTGTCGCCGGAGATATTGTGAAATCCTTGGTTATCAACCCGACGCTCGATGACCTCATCGTGCTCGCCGGTCTGGTACTCGTCCGCACGTTTCTCAGTGTGTCGCTTGGCGTTGAAATCAACGGCCATTGGCCGTGGGAAGAAACACGGATTGCGCGAGACAAGGCAAACCAGCCGGTCGTAAAGCCGGTAGCGGAACGCACGACACCCCCACAGTCGTAAAGGCACAGGTCAGCGGGAGAGCGATGATGATACAAAGACGCACATTGCTGGTTGCGGGCGCGGCCCTGGGCTTGGCGAAACAAGCGGGGGCCCAGGATGTCTCGCCGGCCCATGTGGCAGGCGGGTCAATGATGACGCTAAAGGACTGTATCGACCAGTGCATGGCCTCCCACAAAATCTGTTTGGAAACGGCGGCGCATATGTTGGTCGACCTGTCTTCGACGTCCGCGTCTGTCATTACGATTCTGACGGATTGTGCGGAAATTTGTCAGGCCACGGCAAATTCGATGTTGCGCAGCTCAGTGCTCCACCCCATCCTCTGCGGTGCATGTGCTGAAGCGTGCGAGCGGTGTGCGCAGCACTGTCTTCGTTTCGGGAGCGACCCACAATTGGCGCGATGCGCAGGAACCTGCCGGGAATGTGCAGCAGGTTGTCGCATGATGGTGTCCATGGCGACTTGACCTCCACTCAACGGTTGTTGGGTCGCAGGTTTGGGCAGCGGGATTGGCCCCGGCCGCCATTGCCTCTTTGCGTTTCTCCCGGCTGGCAATCACCGTCCGGCCGCCCCGCGGACGCAGCGCTGGGTTGCCGGCGCAAAAAGATGCGGAGGTTACGTATGGAGCCGCTGCATCAATCAGTTCACGGTCGTGATCGGACCTCTGGAGAGGCAACCGAAAATTCTTCTACAGGATTTCAGGCAGGAGAAACCCAATGCCTACGAAAAAGACGATATTCGCTGTGTTTGGATCTCTGGCAGTGCTGGCGATTGCAGGTCCAAGTTTGGCGCAGACGCCGGCAACCACGCCTGCGACAGCGCCCGAGGCTGCAGCAAAGCCGCCCCACAGCCACCAGCAGGCCATGAACAAGGGCAGTCAGCAGATGCATGACCAGATGATGAAGGATCACCAGGCCGGCATGCAAAAGCAGCAAGGCCAGTCCGCAAGTCCTGGTATGGCCGGCATGTCCGGGGCCGCTGGCAACGCCAATGCCACTGGCATGGCTGGCATGCCGATGAAGGACTGCTGCAAGAAACCCATGAACAAGACCATGCCAGCAGACAAGAAAAAGGCACCTATGCCAATGGATCATATGTGAAGTTTCCGGTGCCGTGTTCATTCCGGCACCGAGGGCCCGCCGCCAGGCCCCCATACACACTGCGGCGGGCCAACCCTGTAAACGCATGGCCGATAGTTGGCAGATAGTTTGATTTCATAGATTTAAAGTGCATTCAAGCACTACAAGTTTAAAATTTGATTCCTATCTACGTGAATTATGCGTAGACATTAGGTGTTACGAGAATTAGTTTTAATCTGCATTAATTACTATATTTCTATTTTCAATATCGAAATTTCAGCATTCTTTTCTATTGGATAGAAGTCACTTCATGGTTTGGATAAATATCCAATCGTCTCTATTTCTTATTTTGAGACAGGGATTCACAGGAGGCTGAACATGTTTGAACAAGCAGTAAAAGCCATCAACGCGGCGCCGGTGTTTCGGTCAAGATACGACAACTTCATCGGCGGGCGCTGGTGCTCTCCGGCCGCCGGTGAATATTTTGCCGACCACAGCCCAATCAATGGCCGACTGATAGCCCAATTTGCCCAGTCCACAGCAGCTGATGTGGAAATCGCTCTCGATGCCGCTCATTCGGCCAGAGAAGCATGGGCGCGAGTGTCGCCTGCCGAGCGGGCTCGATTGCTCAACCGCATTGCTGATCGTCTGGAAGATAATCTGGAGTTGCTGGCGCTCGCTGAAACCATCGACAACGGCAAACCCATAAGGGAAACGCGCGCAGCGGATGTGCCTCTGGCGATTGACCATTTTCGCTATTTCGCAGGCTGCGTCAGAGCGGCGGAAGGCACGATCTCGACAATCGATGCAGACACGATCGCCTATCACTTCCGGGAACCGCTTGGCGTGGTTGGTCAAATCATACCATGGAATTTTCCGCTGCTGATGGCGGCCTGGAAACTCGCGCCGGCTCTTGCCGCTGGCAACTGCCTCGTTATCAAGCCCGCGTCGCAAACGCCTTTGACGCTAATGATGCTGGCTGAATTGACGGCCGACATCCTGCCGCCGGGCGTGCTCAACGTGGTCACGGGCCCTGGGCGGACGGTTGGCCAGGCAATTGCCGCCAACCCCCGGATCGCGAAAGTATCTTTCACCGGAGAGACGGTGACGGGCAGGCAGATCATGCATGCTGCTGCAGATCATCTGATCCCCCAAACGATGGAACTGGGCGGCAAGTCACCAAATATCTTCATGGCAGACGTCTTCGATGAGGATGACAGCTTTCTGGACAAGGCGCTGGAGGGCTTCACGCTGTTTGCCTTCAACAAGGGCGAAGTGTGCACATGCCCTTCCCGGGCGCTTATCCATGAATCCATCTTCGATCGCTTCATCGAGCGCGCCATTGCGCGGGTTGACGCAATTCGCCAGGGCAACCCGCTTGATCCGTCGGTTCAAGTCGGGGCCCAGGCTTCCGAGGATCAGCTTCACAAGATCCTGAATTACATTGAGATCGGCAAGTTGGAGGGGGCCCAGTGTCTGGCTGGCGGGACCAGGGCGCTACCTGGCGGCGAACTGGATCAGGGCTATTTTGTGAAGCCCACTCTGTTTGTTGGCGAGAACCACATGCGGATTTTCCAGGAGGAAATTTTTGGACCTGTCCTTTCGATCACGCGGTTCAAGACTGTGGAAGAGGCAATCGCGATCGCCAACGACACGGCCTATGGCCTCGGAGCGGGTGTTTGGACCCGAAATGGCAACGCCGCATACAGGTTAGGCCGCGCGATCAACGCCGGCCGGGTATGGACCAACTGTTATCATCAGTATCCCGCTCATGCAGCGTTCGGTGGTTACAAGGCGTCCGGATTCGGGCGCGAAAATCACAAGATGATGCTCGATCACTATCAGCAGACCAAGAACCTGCTGGTCTCCTACGATGAACGAGCAATGGGCCTGTTCTGACATTTTCGGTCAAGGGAGAAGCACACATGGCTAAAACCATGAAGGCAGCTGTCGTGCGCGAATTCGGCGCCCCGCTGGTTATTGAGGAAGCACCTGTTCCTTCAGTTGGCCCTGGCCAGATCCTGGTAAAGATTGCTGCGACCGGGGTGTGCCATACTGATCTGCATGCAGCCGAAGGTGACTGGCCTGTACGGCCAACGCCGCCGTTCATTCCCGGCCATGAGGGCGTGGGCTTTGTCGCGGCCGTCGGGGCGGGCGTCGCGAACGTGAAGGAAGGCGACAGGGTGGGAGTGCCATGGCTCTATACGGCCTGTGGCCATTGCGTGCACTGTCTCGGCGGCTGGGAGACACTTTGCGAAAGCCAGAAGAACACAGGCTATTCGGTAAACGGCAGTTTCGCGGAATATGTGCTCGCCGATCCCAATTTCGTCGGCCATTTGCCTGACAATGTCAGTTTTGTGGAAATTGCGCCGATTCTGTGTGCCGGTGTCACGGTCTACAAGGGCTTGAAGGCAACAAGCGCCCGGCCTGGTGAGTGGGTGGTCATATCTGGGATCGGCGGCCTTGGACACATGGCCGTGCAATATGCCCGAGCGATGGGCCTGAACGTGGCTGCGGTGGACGTTGACGACAGGAAACTCGATCTCGCGACCCGTCTCGGAGCATCGATAACCATCAACGCCAAACATGAAGAACCGTCCGTCGTGATCCGCAAGGCCATCGGTGGCGCACAGGGCGTGCTGGTAACTGCCGTCTCGCCCAAGGCGTTTCAACAGGCGCTGGGCATGGTTCGCCGCGGCGGCACGGTTGCATTCAACGGTCTCCCGCCGGGCGATTTCCCGTTGTCGATCTTCGACACGGTGCTCAACGGGATCACCGTGCGTGGATCGATCGTCGGCACCCGCCTTGACCTGCTCGAAGCGCTCGCCTTCGCCAGCGAAGGCAAGGTTCGCGCGACCGTGCAAACCGAGAAGCTGGAAAACATCAACGATGTCTTCACCCGGATGCACGCAGGCGACATTGAGGGCCGGATCGTCCTCGAGCTCGCCTGAGCCACTTTCATTGACGAGCAATTGAATCATGTCTGACTTTCGTGATGTGCCAGTGGCCCGGCGACACTTCGTGCAAGGACTGGTGTTCGGCGGCGCTGTGGCCGGCTTCGTTCCAGCACTGCTCGCGAGCCCAACTGCCACATCGGTTCCGGAAATGAGCGGGACCGAGTTTGACCTTGAGATCGCCGAGCTGCCGGTCAACTATACCGGCAAGCGCCGGGTCGCGACGGCGGTGAACGGCACCGTTCCCGCACCGGTGCTGCGTCTGCGCGAAGGCGACACCGTCACACTGCGCGTTCGCAACGGCCTCAAGGAAATGTCCAGCATCCACTGGCACGGGATCATCCTGCCCGCTGAAATGGATGGTGTGCCTGGCATCAGTTTCGCGGGCATTGCCCCTGGTGAGACCTTCACATATCGATTCCAGGTGCGACAGGCGGGCACCTATTGGTATCACGCCCACACGCTCGCGGAACAGACCGGACTTTATGGGGCCATCATCGTCGAACCGAAGGTGCCCGATCACGTCGCGCCCGACCGCGACTATGCCATCATCCTGAGCGACTGGTCGGACGAGCCACCGCTGCAGATTTTCACCAACCTGAAGAAATTCAGCGGCTACTATAATTTTGCGCAGCCGACCGTTGGCGACTTCTTCAAGGATATCGGCACGCAGGGTTTGGGCAAGGCCGTCGAGCGGCGGCGGATGTGGAACAGGTCCCGGATGAACCCGACCGATTACAGTGATGTTTCGGCGGCGACCTACACCTATCTCATGAACGGCACGACGCCGGCAGGCAACTGGACCGGCCTGGCATCGTCTGGCGAGCGGGTTCGTCTGCGCTTTGTCGGAGCCGGGACAGCGACGTTCTTCGACGTTCGGATTCCCGGTGTAGACCTGATTATTGTTGCAGCCGACGGGCAGCCGGTCGTGCCAGTGACGGTCGAAGAGTTCCGAATTGGGCCGGGCGAGACCTACGATATCGAGTTCATCATGCCCGACGACACAGCACGCACCATCTTCGCCCAGTCGATTGATCGGACCGGCTTTGCCAAGGGCACGATTGCGCCGGCGCCGGGCATGATGGCGCCGGTACCGGCCCTCGAAACGCGGACCTGGCTTGATCCGGTGGACATGATGGGTGCGATGACAACGATGAACGGCATGGACGGCGGCCATGCGAATCATGGCCTGCAGGCGATGCCACCAAAGGCGCAGCACGCTCGCACGGAATATGGCGCAAACACCGATATGCGCGTCGATTTTCCGCGCACCAATCTCGATGATCCTGGCGCTGGCCTGCGCAATCGTTCCTGGCGCGTCCTGACATTGGCGGACCTGCGGACCCCCGGCGGCGATCCTGATCCCCGCGAGCCCGACCGCGAAATCGAGCTTCACCTGACCGGCAACATGGAACGGTTCGTCTGGTCGATGGATGGCATCAAGCTCAACGATTCACGGCCACTTCACTTCAGACCGGGCGAACGGCTGCGCATTACATTGATCAACGATACGATGATGGCCCATCCGATGCACCTGCATGGCATGTGGAGTGACGTCGAGTCGTCCGACGGCCGTTTTCAGGTCCGCAAGCACACCGTTGTGGTCCAGCCTGCGCAGCGCATTGCCTTCCGGGTCACAGCTGATGCGATGGGCCGGTGGGCGTTCCACTGCCACCTGCTCTATCACATGGCTGCCGGCATGTTTCGGGAAGTTGTGGTCGCATGATCCGCTGGTCTTTCCCCCGGTTTATGGCGCTCACAATCGCCATGCCGCTGATCACAGATATGGCAGCGCCCGCACTTGCTCAACAGGCTTTGGCTACGCCGGCCGCTTCCACGTCCCAACAACCGTCTCCGCCTCAGCAACATGGCCATTCTGCGCCGTCCGCCCCGGATCAGGCGGCGATGGATATGCCGGGCGTGGACACGAAAATGGACATGGGCCGGATGCAGGGCGGCAAGGCGCCGCCAGGCGCGCGCGACAGCAACGACTATTCGGATGGCTACCGCAATTCAACGCTGCCGAATTACGAGATGGCCGACAAGCTGACGATCCCGAAGGTGCTTGTTGACGAACTGGAATTCGTCACCGGCAATGAGGGGCAAGGCTTCGGTTGGACGGTGCAAGTCAACAAGGGCCAGGACAACGACAAGCTTTGGCTTCGCAGCCAGGGGCTGAAGAACTCTGACGATCGCCTTGATCCGGAGAGCAGTCTCGAAATGCTCTGGTGGCACAGCAAAACGCCCTTTTGGGGCACGATGCTGGGCGTTCGTCAGGACCTTGGGAAGGGTGCAACCACCTGGCTCGCGGTGGGAATCGAGGGGTTGGCACCATATTGGTTCGAAGTCCAGTTGACCGGTTATGTTGGTAACGACGGTCGGTTCGCAGCCCGCGCCAAGGCCTCCTACGATGTGCTCCTCACCAATAGGCTGATCCTGACCCCGCAGGTGGAGACCAATATCTACAGCAGGCGCAGTATCGAGCGTGAGCTCGGCAGCGGCTTCAGCAATGTTGAGCTCAGCGGGCGCCTGCGATATGAAATTTCTCGCAAGATCGCGCCCTATGTCGGCTTTGTCTGGGAGCGGGCACTTGGCGGCACGGCGGAATTTCGGCGGGCTGACGGCAAACAATTGGTGGAGAAGCGTGTGGTGGCCGGCCTTCGGTTGTGGTGGTGACGCCTGAATGTGGAGCAGGCGCGCAAGGAAACGGGTTCAGCCGGTTTCGTCGAGCCGGCAGTCGCGTACGCCTCTCCCTTCCGTCTGTCGTGCTCCTGCTCGCCGTTGCTGCCGCCTCTGCCGGTCAGACTGGCATTCTTGCCTTCCTTCCAACTCTGGTTGATCATAATCCGGTCGATGCTTCGCCGCGTGTGCATGATCTCAATGTCGCGCTTCTGACCGCCATCCATCCGCTCGCCGCGCTGCTGTTTGCGCCGCTTTGGGGCTGGCTGGCCGACCGCATGGATTACCGGATTTCCTTGCGCACGGCGCTGATCTTGCTGGCGCTGGTGATTGCACCGATCGGAACGGTATCGGTTCCGGCTTTGTATCTGCTCCGGATCGGGGCGGGCATTGCTGCGGCCGCCATTATCCCCCTGGCATTGCTGTCTGCGAGTTTTTCAGCGCAGGAGCGCAGCGAGCGGGCGCAGCGCTTCGCCTGGCTTACGGCATTTGTCTTCCTGGGGGATATGGTCGGCCCTATTCTGGCCGAGGCGGGCGCACGTCTGACGCCACGAACACCGCTGTTGATGATGGGACTCGCCGTCAGTGCCATCGCCATCGCTCTGTGTTTCGTTCGCCTGCCGGACCGGTGCGTTGCCTGTCCCGTTAGCAGCCTATCCAAAGGACAGTCTCAGCCGGTCGCTGCGATGCTGCTGCTGATTGCAATGGTCAGTGGCGGTGGGCTGGCCGCTATGCACGTCGATCTTCTTGTAAGCAGGGCCGATTATCTGCTTGACCGCGAAGAAATTGCGCTGATGCTCAGTCTTTGCGGACTTGCAATGCTGGCGGCGCAACTGTTCCACCAACGGGTTCCTTGGGTGGTTACAGCACCGAGACTGATTGCATGCACGACGCTCGCGCTTCTCGCCGGTGCCTTGCTCACCTTCAGCCACATATCATCCGTGATCTCCACGGCCGGCGTCATCATCACGGCCGGCTGGAGTTCGGCCAGCCTGCGCCTTGTTACGAGTTTCTGGATCAGTGGCGCCGGCCTCCCGTCCGGCTGGAAACTCGGTCTCCAACACGCCGCCGCCAGCATTGGCCAGGCGCTTGCACCGTTGGCGATTGCCTTTGCCGAGCCAGCAGGACGGCCATCGATCCTTACAGGCATCGGCGGCATTTCCATCCTGATGCTGTTCGCGCTGCCATTTGTCTGGCGACGCGAGCCACAACGAACAGTCGAAGGATGAGTCACTCACGAGGGAGCAAGGCGTCCCCACGGACCTCGGCAGCAGATGCCCCTGGCTCTGACTGGCTGAACCGAGCGAACCGATCTATGTCGCCCGCATACGACCAAGGCGCGGGATGAATGCCGGCGTCTGCTCCATGTAAGATCGATACTCCTCTCCAAATGCGTTGAGTAGGTTACGATCTTCTTGTCGTGCCAGGCGAAGATACATGAAAACGAGAACCGGGAACATGGCAAGGGTAAGCAGGGTCGGCCATTGCATCAGAAAGCCGAGCATTATGAGAATGAAGCCCATATATTGCGGGTGGCGTACACGGGCATAGATTCCCGTCGCCGCCAACTTGTGAACCCGCGCAGCGGCATGGAGCGATGCCCATCCGGCCGAGATCAGCCAGAAACCCCCACCGATCAGCAGGATGCTCGCGATGTGAAACGGCCCGAGATGCGGGTTGGAGCGCCATCCAAACATCATTTCAAGCAAGTGGCCGGAATCGTGCCTGAACCAGTCAACACTCGGAAAACGGGACTGGAGCCATCCCGAAATCATGAATATTGTGAGCGGGAATCCGTACATCTCCGCAAATAATGCGGCGATGAAGGCGCTGAATACACCAAAACTGCGCCAATCTCGCTTTGTAGCTGGCTTGAAGAAACTGAAGGCAAATATAATGAAAACACTGGCATTCAGCAAAGCAAGCCCCCACAGACCATAACCATTATCAGGATGCGTCATTCCCGCTGGACTCCAGTTTTCGGCCAATATCGATGATTTTTGCTGTATGTTTTTGGCCTTCACCCTGCGCGTGCGCGTGTGTGCCTTGCTGGTTGTGCATGAATATGTGCATCAGTGGGCATGCCAGGAAAATCAGGAACGGGAGCACGCCGAGGGCATGCGCGCTGTGCTCGGAGAACAAGAAAAAACCGGCGATCAACAGGAAGCCGATAAACGCGATCTTGCCGCGAGAAGCGATACGGGCGTTTTGATCATCCATTGGCCGAAATCCGATTCCTTGCTGACAACCGGCTGGAAACATGTGCGACAACTCGGCTTCGGGAAATAAGTAGTCGTCGCAAGGTTCGTCTGTCACGCCAGCCAGCCAATGACAAACCGCTATTAAACCAATTGTCTTGCGATCGCCTTGATCGCCTTGAGCCCGGAGCCGAAACGGGCCATCGCCTCCCTGTTCTTTTCAAGTTCGCTGTAGGGCAGGTAGGAAATGTCGAGATCCGATATCCGGCTGAACGCAGGACGCTGGAGCTGATTGCGGACATCGGCCTCGCGGGCGTCGGGGGCCACAAGGAAGAGCCCTGCTGTGGCATGCAAATCTCCGCCGCTGAGTGCAAGATCAAGCATACGGACGATACCCGAATAAATGGACGTGGAATGCTCGACCTCAAACGCTGCAGCGACACGGTCTGTGCCAACCTCGAGCCAGAGGACATCTATCAGGCGTATCGCATCGGCACCTGGTGCTGCAGCGAGCGTGTCGGGCAGATGGTTCAGGCAATCCGAGCCGAGCGCCTTGCCGTGGTGGGTGCGGTTCCGGTCATTCGCGGCGATCCATACCTGATAGCCGAGCGCGCGACCAAGGTCGCGCAGCCACGCCTGAATTTCAGTGTGGGTTCGGTCGTTCTGGCCTTCGACTTGCGCTGCTCTGGAGAGCGTTTGCGCCTCCCTGCGCGCCGTTTCGAGGCGAGTGTTCCAGTCGTCCAGCGCCGAGCCGGTGAGGTTGATCGGCGGCGCAGGGTAACGACCGGAGCCGATATCGAAGAGCAGGCCCCCAATGGCCCCCAGATCATTGGAGAGCAGGTCACGGAACCGGTCGTTGAGATCGAGGATGCCGATCCGCATCGCCAGAAAATGCGCCCAGCTTCCGAGTTTCACATTTGCGCCGGTCAGCAAATTATAGCCTTTGACAATCGCGGTGTTGAATGGAGGCACGAGCGTCGGGTGCAGGAAGTAGAGCAGGTTGGCGACCGCGGGGCCCAATCCCTTGATGGCCATGCGGTCGATGTCATGGATATGGCGAATGATGTCGTCTGCCGTGTCACAACATGAGCAGGCGTGGAGCAGCCTTCCGAACGCGCGCTGGTTTTCCCGGTTCTCATAAATGTCGGGTATGCGAAGCTTGGGTTTCCATAAGAATGCGTGGTCAGCCCCCTTGAATATCTGCCTTTGTTCCGCCACCGAATGAACAATTGTCTCAAGTGATGACCCGCGATAGGCATTGCCGAAGCTGCCTTCTTCAATATCGTTGACAACTTGGGCAATGCCGCGTCGGATGGAACGGAAATTCTTGATCCGTTCCTCCCATAGGAACCAGCTGCGATAGGTAGCGCCTGGGTCATCTCGCCAACGGTGAATGAGATGCCGGACATTTATATCGTTTTTGCTGCAAGTATCTGTCAATTTTCGCTCCATATCATGCAGCGCGAAATTCTCGCTATTTTTTCGTCTCAGCACTTCCAGCGAAACAGAAACTGCCCGAAAACCATGAGAATTTATCGCTGATTGTGATCGACTTTTTGTCAGGCCGTTTTTGCCGACCGATGCTTCGGTATTTGCGTATATACCCGATCACTTTTTCACTCGATTTTTGCGCTCGTCAATCATCTTGATCGTGAAAAACAAGGCTGGGCTGCCATGCACAGAAACAGGAAAGGGCATCGCCATCAATTTGATCCCCGGATCGCCTCCCGGCAGCTGGATATGGCTGTTCCGCTCGCGCCGCGGCCTGCAGAAGCCGAACTTGCGATAGCCTTTCTGGGTGCATCCGGAACCGTTACCGGCTCGCGATATCTTGTGGATGACGGCAAGACGCGGGTGGTGATCGATAGCGGTCTCTTTCAGGGTTCGAGGGATTTGCGCGCGTTGAACTGGGCCTCCGTTCCGCCCGATGTCGCTGCTGCCGACCTGATTCTGCTTACTCACGCCCATCTTGATCATTCAGGTGCCCTGCCGCGCATGGCCCGACTAGGCTGGGCTGGAACCATATTATGCACGCGGGCCACGGCGGCACTCTGCGACATTCTGCTGCCCGACAGCGGCCATTTGCAGGAGAGGGACGCGGACTTCGCGAACCGTCGCGGCTTTTCCCGTCACCAACCTGCGCTACCGCTCTACACACAAGCCGATGCCCGGCTGGCGCTCAAGTTGTTCCGAACAGTTGAATTTGGCGCCTGGCACCCTGTCGCGGATGGCATCTCTGCTCGATATCATCGCGCCGGCCATATCCTCGGCGCCGCTTCAATCGAACTTGATTGGAAGGGCCGGACAATTCTCTTTTCCGGTGACATCGGCCGTTATGATGATGCTGTCATGCTGGATCCCGCACCACCAACGCGCGCCGATTTCGTTCTCGTTGAATCAACTTATGGTGACCGCCGCCATGAGCAGATCGACCCGGCGAAGGCCCTCGCCGACTATATTGAACGGTGCGTGCGGCGTGGCGGAACGATCGTCATCCCTGCGTTCGCGGTCGGCCGTGTGCAATCGCTGCTTCACCATCTTTCGCGACTGCGCGCCGCCGGGCATCTGCGCGACACGCCTGTCTATCTCGACAGTCCGATGGCAATCAACGCAAGCGAACTGATGTGCACATTCATGGAGGAACATCGGCTTAGCCGCACCCAATGTGAAGCTGCTTGCAACGTTGCCCACTATGTTCGGGACGTGGCGGAATCCAAAGCTCTGACTGCGGACTCCAAGCCCAAGGTCATCATCTCGGCGAGCGGCATGGCAACAGGTGGACGCATCCTGCATCATCTGAAGCAATTTGCGCCAGATCAGAAGAATCTCATTCTCTTTTCCGGGTTTCAGGCAGCGGGCACGCGCGGCGCAGCGCTTGTGGCAGGAACGAAGACGGTCAAGATTCACGGCGAAATCGTGCCTGTCGAGGCGGAGGTTGCCAATCTGCCCATGCTGTCGGCACACGCGGACAGCGACGAGATCGTGCGCTGGCTGGGCTCGCTTGCGCAGGCGCCCCAGCTGGTCATGGTCACGCATGGAGAACCGACCGGGTCGGAGGTCCTGGCCAAGCGCATTTCCGATGAACTTGGCTGGGTATGCACCGTGCCAACCCTCGGCAGCTGGAGCGTGCTTGCATGAACGATGGCACATTTCCGGCGGCAGATATCGATGCAAAAGCCAATCTTTTGCGCGCCTGCCGGCTTGGGTTGACGGCGGCCGGCCACGATTTCCTGGCCATCATGCGGCATGACTGTGCCGTCTGCCGGTCCGAGGGCCTCGCTTCGCGCGCGCAGGTCGCATTGCGAGTTGGCGACCGGGAGATTGTCGCGACCGTGCTGCACAGTTCGGCCGACCTTGTCCCGCAGGGTGGGATCGGCCTGTCCGAGGCCGCGTGGCATGCCTTGGGTGTCGAGGAACGTGATCTTGTCGCAGTCGCCCACGCGCAACCACTCGCGTCGCTTCGCGACGTAAGGCACCGGATCTACGGCAACAGACTCGGTGAAGAGGCATTTGCGCGCATTGTCGATGACATCTCTGCCCGCCGCTATACCGATGTGCATCTCTCCGCCTTTGTCACCGCTTGCTCGGCAGTGCCGCTGGATCGTGACGAGATGATCGCCCTTACGCGGGCGATGGTAGACGTCGGTGAGCAGCTTTCATGGCCGAATGAAATGATTGTCGACAAGCACAGTGTCGGCGGGCTGCCTGGCAACCGGACGACGCCGATCATCGTTGCGATCATGGCTGCCGAAGGCATGACGATGCCCAAGACATCGTCACGCGCGATCACGTCGCCGGCAGGGACGGCTGATACCATGGAAGTGCTCGCCCCGGTGGATCTTGGCCTTCCGGCGATCAGGCGGGTCGTAGAGCGCGAGGGCGGCTGCATCGTCTGGGGTGGTGCCGTCAAGCTGAGCCCGGCTGACGATATCATCATCGGAGTCGAGCGCGTACTCGACGTCGACGCGGTTGGCCAATTGGTTGCGTCGGTCCTTTCCAAAAAGATCGCAGCTGGCTCAACTCATCTCGTTATCGACATACCAGTAGGGCCGACTGCGAAGGTGCGAACCGATGCGGCAGCGGCAGCGCTGGGCGTGGCCCTCGATTCCGTTGCACAGGCCTTTGGTCTCAAGACCAGCGTTGTGTTCGGGCCTGGAGTGGCGCCGATCGGCCTTGGGATCGGTCCGGCGCTTGAAGCGCATGACATCCTCTTGGCGCTGCAAGGCCGGCCAGGAGTTGAGGATTTGGTTCATCGGGCCTGCGAACTGGCCGGCAGTCTGCTTGAACTTGCCGGCAGCTCAGCACCGGGAACCGGCTATGAACGTGCACTTGCTGCGCTTAGGAGCGGTCGCGCATGGGCAAAGTTCCAGCGAATATGCGAGGCCCAAGGCGGCATGCGCATCCCGCCGATCGCGCGTTTCAAGCACGAGCTTCTGTCGCCACAAGCCGGCAGACTCGTGAGCATCGATAACCGGAAAATCGCGACCGTCGCCAAGCTTGCCGGAGCACCGGCTGCGAAGGCTGCGGGCATTTCGATGCATGTACGACTTGATCAGCGCGTCTCAGCCGGCGAGCCGCTTTGCACCATTCATGCGGAAAGCAGCGGCGAACTGGCCTACGCACTTGCTTTCGCGCAGGGCGATGATGCAATCTTTGCGATTGACGAACAGTGACGGGCGCCCTTGTCATGGCCATGCCGGGCAACGAGCAGTTTGCTGATCTGCTTTGCGCGCGCATTGAGGGTGATCCGGGCAGGCTTGAGCACCGCCAGTTTCCAGACGGGGAAACCTATCTGCGGATCAGGAGCGAAATCGGTGACCGGGATGTCGTACTGGTCTGCAGTCTCGACAAACCGGACGCCAAAATGCTGCCGCTGTTATTCGCTGCGGATACGCTGCGCGAACTGGGTGCCCGCTCGATCGGTCTTGTCGCCCCCTATCTTGCCTATATGCGCCAGGACGTCCGCTTCCAGCCAGGTGAAGCCGTCACGTCGCGCACCTTTGCTGCAACGCTGTCGCGCCACCTCGACTGGCTGGTGACAGTCGATCCTCACCTCCATCGATACCAGGCGTTGGATGAGGTTTATCGCATCCCGAGCCGCGTGGTCCATGCCGCGCCGCTGATGGCGCACTGGATCAGGCAGAATGTCGTTCGGCCGATCATCATCGGGCCCGATCGGGAAAGCGAGCAGTGGGTTTCGCAAGTGGCAGCCGCTGCCGGTGCTCCGTTCCTGGTGTGCGATAAGGAACGGTCGGGTGATCGCAGCGTACGGATTGCGATACCTCATGCAAAGGCGCTTGTTGATCATCAGCCGGTGCTGGTTGATGACATTGCCTCATCGGGTCGAACTTTGGCAGTGGCCGCCAGACAACTCGTTGATCGGGGCCATCGGCCACCGGATTGTGCGGTTGTCCATCCACTGTTTGCAGACGATGCGATGCAGTTGCTGCACAGCCTTGTGCGACGGATCGTCAGCACCAATACGATCGGTCATGTAACCAATGGCGTCGACATGTCTGGTCCCGTGGCTGACGCCGTGAAGACATTTCTCTTGCCGCGAGCATGACGCGCCTTGCGCAGCCCGATCAAAGGCGTGGAACGTCTGCAAGGTGGCCTGTTGCGTTCGCCGGTCTGACACGTCTCCGGTGATTTGCAGTGCGACGGAAAAACCCGAACAACGCCTATTGACCTGGGACCATGGTCCAACCCGCAAGAGCGACACACAGGAAGTGCCGGCGTTGCCGGCACTGAAGCGGGCCGCTGTCTTTGCAGACGCGAGGAGGATCATGAGAGAGCCAAAGGTTGTGCATCTTCTGTGTGATGATGAACAAACATGTCAGTCGCTTCAGTCCGTTTTGCGAACAGGCGGATTCACCGTTCGGGCGCATTTGGCGCGACATGATTTTCCCAGAAATGCGCAGGAAGCGGATGCCGGCTGCGTCGTGCTGGACATGCCGAAGTCCGATCCGGACGGCTTTCGGATTATGGCAGACATTTCAAGCAGAAGGGGTGAGATGCCGGTGGTGGTCACAGGCGAGCGCGATGTTTTGCTGGCTGTGCAGGCAATGAAGGCAGGTGCTGTCGATTTCATTGCCAGGCCGGTTGAAACGGCGTTGCTGCTTGATGCCGTGCAACGGTCCTTCCTGCAGATCGAGCGCGCCAGCATCCTCGCCGCTGAACGCGCGCAGGCCGGCCATCTTTTGACACAACTGACGCCGCGTGAAGCGGACGTTCTGGCGGGCATGGCTCTTGGCTATTCCAACAGGACTATTGCCTGCGATATCGGCCTTTCATCGAGAACCGTCGAGATTCATCGGGCCAGCCTGATGCGCAAGCTGGGTGTACAAACAACGGCGGAAGCCTTGAGGATCGCCTTTGCGGCCGGCCTGCCGAAAATGTCATGCAACAGTTTGAGAAGGCAAACCGAAAGACAAATGCCGCAACGAGACGATGACATCGGCTCGGTCCGCAATTCGGGGCGTCAAGCCTCTGGCTGAACAGAAAATAGCTGTGCCTGCCTGCACGCCGCAGCGACCTTCGACGAGGGCTTCGACAGAATCGCGAAACGTTGACCGTCAATGCTGAATTAATTGTAACGTCTTCAGTGGCGAACCCCTGGGATGCGTAAGATAGACATGCAACTAATTTCAAGCATTCACATAAGCCGAGGTTCGTCGTCGAACGGTAATTGGGTCGTCGCTTCAATCCCTTGCGGTCGATTGGCAAAAGACTTGATTGCTTTTCTGCGCGCGCCGGGTTCAGGCGGCCTCGCTCCACCGATCCTTTGGCAGGGTGAAATCTGTGCTCGTTTCCAGTTTGAACGGTTCGGGTTGGTGAAAACCAAATCGCAAATCTGGGCCGCATCAAGTTACGCTGCATTCACCACAATCCTGCCAGTAGCCGCCTCATTGCGTTCGCCCGGGTCCACGCCTGAGCTGAACGCAATTGGTCATCGCGGCGCGGGCCTGCCGGATGGTTAGGGTCAACGTCTCAGAACGGTTTCCACTCGCCCGCATTTCGTCATCCACCGCGGCCGAATTGAAGAATGCCATGGACAAGAATCGAACCATCCACCTGGTTGACGACGATGCAGCGGTTCGTCGAGCAGTCGGCTTTGTGCTGAGCACCAACGGTTACAGCGTGCAGCGATATTCCTCAGGAACTGAATTTCTCAAGCACGCCGATCCTTCCACAACGGGCTGCGCGATGCTCGATATCGGCTTGCCCGGCATGGATGGCCTCGAGGTGCAGGCTATGATGGCGAAGCGCGGAATTGCCATGCCGGTGATTGTTCTGACCGGGTGTGGAGACGTATCGATAGCGGTCAGAGCAATGAAGGCGGGGGCTATCGACTTTCTGGAAAAGCCATTTTCAAGTGCGGCGCTCTTGCAATCTGTCGCTGGCGCCTTCCGCCGGATCGACAGCTTCAATCTTCACACGATCGAGGCAGCGGAGGCTTCGGTGCGGATCGCGGCGCTGACTCCCCGGGAGCGAGAGGTGCTGGCCGGGTTAGCCAATGGCTTTCCCAGCAAGAAGATTGCCGATATGCTCCGATGCTCCTCACGAACTGTCGAGGTTCATCGGGCAAATATTACAAGAAAGCTGGGCGTACGAAATCATGCCGAGGTGCTTCGACTTGCCTTTGTGTCCGGGATCAATTTGTCAAAGTAGCACGTGATCAAAGCCTTGCCACGAAATATTTAGATGATTGAAGATCTCAATCGAAACACGGAATAAATCTCGATCAATAGAAAAGATATTATTTAGATTGTTCTGCACATTTTGATTTGATATAATTTTCAAAAAGGGCAATAATTATGATAGATTGAAGATTTTCTCTTTTGAAATGCGTCCATCCGCTTTCTGCAATTGGGGTACCATGAGCAATGTTGGGCTCGGCACTGCAAATAACTGACTGAAGCGGCTCGCCCATTGAACCGTAACGCTCTGAAAGGTGCTGCTGATGCAACCCGCGAAAACCTGCCAGCCAAACAACAAGCCCGGTCATGGCCACAGCGCGCCACCGGCGGACACCAAGGGCGCGGCCCGAGACCCCGTGTGCGGAATGACGGTCGATCCCCACAACACGCACCATCGCGCTGAACATGACGGCCATCCCTACTATTTCTGCTCGGCAGGCTGCAGAACAAAGTTTCTGGCCACCCCACAGCCTTACTTGTCCCCGCAGACAAACGTGCCGGCTGCAGCAGCAGATGCAGTTTACACGTGCCCCATGCACCCTGAAGTGCGGCAGGTCGGCCCTGGTTCCTGCCCGATTTGTGGCATGGCGCTGGAACCGGCTGTTGCCACGCAATCAGATGCCCCCAATCCGGAGCTTCTTGACTTCACCCGGAGATTCTGGGTCGGTCTTGCCCTGACCATTCCGCTGCTGCTGCTGGAAATGGGCGGGCATCTGCTGCCCATCGATCATCTGATGCTGAAGCAGACGTCGAACTGGGTCCAATTGCTCTTGGCAACACCTGTCGTGCTTTGGAGCGGGGCGCCTTTCTTTGAGCGGGGCTGGCGATCCGTGATCACGCGCAGTCTCAACATGTTCACCATGATTGCGCTCGGCACTGGTGTGGCATGGAGCTACAGCGTTGTGGCAACGATGATCCCCGGGACGTTCCCGGCCGGTCTTCGCCAGGTAGATGGCGCGGTCGCAGTCTATTTCGAACCGGCGGCGATCATTGTGGTTCTGGTTTTGCTCGGCCAGTTGCTTGAACTGCGCGCGCGTGCCGCCACGGGTGGTGCGATCCGTGCTCTTCTCGACTTGGCGCCCAAGACAGCACGCCGGTTGGGCACGGATGGAACAGGCCACGAGGTTTCGTTGGAAGTCATAGCGGTGGGCGACCGGCTGCGTGTGCGTCCGGGCGAGGGCGTCCCTGTCGATGGTGTCGTAGAGGAAGGACAGACAGCCATCGACGAATCAATGGTTACAGGCGAGTCGATGCCGGTCTCCAAGTCGGCAGGTGCCCGTGTTGCAGCTGGAACCATCAACCAGACTGGAGCGATCATCATTCGTGCAGACAAGGTCGGCCGTGACACCATGCTGGCGCGCATTGTCCAGATGGTTGCTGACGCGCAGCGCTCACGGGCCCCGATCCAACGCCTTGCTGATCGCGTTTCGGGATTGTTCGTGCCGGCAGTGATCATTGTTGCGCTGGTGGCCTTTGCGGTCTGGGCAGTTGTCGGACCGGAACCGCGTCTTGCCTATGCGCTGGTTGCCGCTGTCACCGTGTTGATCATTGCCTGCCCGTGTGCGCTGGGCCTGGCGACCCCCATGTCAATCATGGTCGGTGTCGGTCGCGGCGCGCAGGCCGGTGTGCTGATCAAGAATGCCGAAGCGCTCGAGCGCCTCGAAAAGGTCAATACTCTGGTCGTCGACAAGACCGGTACGCTGACGGAGGGCAAACCCAGCGTCGTGGCAATCGAACCCGCAGAGGGCCTATCTGCGGATGACCTGCTCCGGCTCACGGCGGCGGTCGAACAGTCGAGCCAGCATCCCCTCGGCGCCGCGATCGTGGCGGCGGCAGCGGCGAGGGGCATGGCGGTTGCAGCAATGTCTGAATTTGATGCTCCAACGGGCAAGGGCGTCATCGCAACAGTCGATGCCCGCCGGGTGGCGATCGGCACAGCCGCGTGGCTCGCCGAAATTGGCGCCGACGTGACCGGGCTGGCGGAGGCCGCTGATCGTCATCGTCGTGACGGCGCCACCGCCGTGCTGGTTGCCATCGATGGCAAGCCGGCCGGGGTGATTGCGATCGCTGATCCGGTGAAAGCCTCAACGCCAGCTGCTCTTTCGGCGCTGCGCGAAGCGGGCATTCGGGTCATCATGCTGACCGGGGACAACCGGGTGACGGCCGAGGCAGTCGCAAAGCGGCTCAACATTGCCGACGTCGAGGCCGACGTTCTGCCTGATCAGAAGGCCGCCGTGGTAGAACGGCTCAAGGCTGCTGGCGCGGTGGTGGTAATGGCAGGCGACGGCGTGAACGATGCGCCCGCGCTGGCTGCGGCTGACGTAGGGATAGCCATGGGAACCGGCACCGATGTGGCCATCGAAAGCGCTGGTGTGACCCTGTTGCGCGGCGATCTCGGCGGCATCGTGCGCGCCCGGCGGCTCAGCCAGGCAACAATGCGCAACATCCGCCAGAATCTGGTGCTGGCTTTTGTCTATAATCTTGCGGGTGTGCCGATCGCCGCTGGCGTGCTTTATCCAACATTCGGCCTGCTGCTCTCGCCGGCGATTGCCGCAGCCGCCATGGCCTTGTCGTCGGTCAGTGTGGTTGGCAACGCGCTTCGACTGCGGCGCCTGAGGCTTTGAATGGCCGAAACCAACGCCGCAGGTCAAATATCCTGCGGTAATCTGGTGGAACCCCCTGCGGTGTCGGGCCGCAATGCCATTCGACTGTCAGCCAGCGATCGGAGGAGCCAGGGTGCCAAGCCAGGAAACAACCAGCAGTACAAGAGCTGCAAACAGTGTTTCCGCAACGATACTGCGTCGTAGGGCAGACGTGGCGCCGTCGGTTCCATCGTTGGCCATTTCGGTTTCGAGCGCTGGTGTCAGACGGAAGCGGTTGTTTGCCGCAAGCCCGACCATCCCCGCAAACAGCAGCAGTTTGATTGCCATCAGCCGACCGTAGTCGCTCTTGAACAGATCTGCGGCATGGTCGGGCCCAATGAGCAGCCAACTGTTGATCAGACCCGTGGCAATCAGCAAGCCAACAATGACTGAACCGGTAAACGCAAAGCCGGCCAGTGCCTCGTGGGCAATATGGACATTCGCCGTGGACGAGGCACGCGCGCAGCGCGCCAATATGATTACAAGCGCGACCAGCGCTCCGACCCACGCGCCCGCAGCAAGAAGATGAATGATATCAGCCAACAGCTCGAGCCATCCTGTCGCGCCCTCGCCGGCTGCGCCGTGGCCGGTCCAGGCCAAGGACGCGAGGCTGACGCCGCCAGCAACAACCACAGCCAAGCCCGAAGCCGAGCGCGCAGGTTTGACCATCACGGTGTGAATCGCCAGCAGAAGCAATGCAGCCATGCGGGCACGCCATGCAGCGCCCATCGACGTGTCGAAGATCAGGGAGGCTGTCGATGCGCGGTCGATTTCTGCAAGCCCGACGCCCATCATCGACGCCGCCATCGCAGCAATCCCGAGCAGCGACAGCGCCAGCGCCGACAAGACCAGTCCCAGCAGCACACGCTTGGGTGGCGCAAACCCGGAAGCAACTTCAGCGGGGCCGGACAAGGCAAATAATGGCCAGCCAAACAGCAGCATCAGGTTTGCGTAGAGCGCAAACCTGATCGCAATCATCATCACATCCAGCGGCATTTCACTTCACTGTGAAGCTGAACGTGCCTTCCAGGCGATGTGCGTCCGCGCCACCGGCATGCCAGTTGACCTGATAACTGCCACTGGCCAGCGCGCGGCGCATCAGCAGGGTCAGCGTCTTGCCGTCAGCACTCATTGCCGTGGTGAAATCGCTGATCTTCATCGGATCATGCCCTGCCATTCCAGCCATGCCGGTCATCATCAGTTCGGCGCCGGTGAATGCGGGCACGACCTTTTCGCTGAAGGTCAGAACGATCTTGCCGGGCTTGACCACTATTGCCTGCGCCGCCGGTGACGATGCGATCAGCTTGGCGTGTGCAAATGCCGGCACAGCGGTAGCCGAAGCGGCCAAAAGCGCAAAGATCATTACAGGGTGGCGCATACTGTCATCCTCCAGGGTGTTGCTGTCAGGCTTTACGCCGCCGGATGAAGCCACCCTCGAATTTGGCTGCTGAGGGCAGCCCACGTCGAGCGCGTAATCAATTGCAAATCACCGACGGAGGTTGAAGCAATGAGCCGCATCAGGCGTAAACACCTGCCGGCCGCGCGCGCACTAAGGCAGACGAAATGATCATACGGCATATGGCTGTGGTCGTGCTTCTGGCATCGACGGCAGCCTTGGTCGGCGCGATTGGCGGCAGGCTGCTTCTGCCGCAGGTTCGGCCAGAGGCGGCAATACACATGGTTCTTCATCATGATATCGGCCTCGACGCCAATCAGCGCCACCGCGTTGAGAAATTGGAACAGCTGTTTGCCACTCGCAAGCAGGTGCTCGAGCGCACGCTGCGGGCCGACAATGCAAGATTGGCCAAAGCCATTGAGGCAGACGACGGCTATGGTCCTCGGGTCACGGCGGCCATCGACCAATCACATCGCGACATGGGCGCGCTGCAGCGGGAAACGCTGCTCCACATGTTTCGCCTTCGCAGCGTGCTCACGGGCGATCAGGCGCGGATGTTTGACGCAGCTGCCGAACGCGCACTGACGTCCAATGGCCCTGATGCCGTCGGCACCGGCCGGCCCGACCCGCGCTGATCGGCAAGGGCCGAGCCGTACCAGCTCGTAAAGTAGCTATACGCCAAGTGCAAGGATGCAACCATGTTCACACCCGACCGTCGGCATTTTCTGCGAACTATGGCGCTGGCAGGCGGCGCAGCGGCCTTCTCCGCCACCCTTCCAGCCTGGGCGCGCAGCGGCACCGCTGGATTGAATGCAGCCAGCGACACGCTTTCAGGCGATGACATCAAGCTCAGCATCGGGCACACCCGGTTCAATGTCGGCGGACGTGCCGGGCACGCGATTGCCATCAACGGCAGTGTTCCCGGGCCGCTCATCCGGCTGAAGGAAGGCCAGAATGTCCGCCTGTCGGTGACCAACACGCTGGAGGAGGACACGTCCATCCATTGGCACGGGCTGCTGCTGCCGTTTCAGTATGACGGTGTACCCGGTGTCAGTTTTCCGGGGATCAAGCCCGGCGCAACCTTCGTGTATGAATTTCCGGTCCGCCAGTCCGGCACATACTGGTATCACAGCCACTCTGGCATGCAGGAGGCGCTGGGCCATTATGGTTCGATCGTTATCGATCCTGCCGGGGCCGATCGCGTGGCGTTCGACCGCGAGCATGTCATTGTGTTGAGTGACTGGAGCTTCCTGCATCCGCACAAGATCCTGACTCGGCTCAAACAGAATGGTGGCAACTTCAACTACCAGAAGCAGACGCTGGCCAGCCAGTTGGCCGGCAAGGATCAGTCCGCCGCTGACCGGCGGGCGTGGGGAAAAATGCGCATGGATCCAACCGACATTTCGGATTCCACCGGCGCGATCTACACCTATCTTGTCAACGGCCATGGCCCGGCGGAAAACTGGACCGGCCTCTTCGTCCCCGGCGAAAAGCTGCGGCTGCGGATCATAAATGCGGCCGCGATGACCAACTTCAACGTGCGGATTCCGGGGCTGGCGATGACGGTGGTTGCTGCCGATGGTGTTGACGTCCAGCCGGTTGAAGTCGACGAATTCCAGATTGGCGTGGCAGAAACATATGATGTTGTCGTGCGACCACTCGACGACCGCGCCTATGGCTTCATCGCCGAAGGGATTGATCGCTCGGGTCTGGTGCGAGCCACTTTGGCGCCACGAATGGGCATGATTGGGCCTGTGCCCGAACTGCGGCAGCGACCGCTGCTCTCGATGAAGGATATGGGCATGGGCGCAATGGATATGGGCGCGATGGACATGTCGGGCGGCATGTCGGGCATGGATCATGGCAAAATGGCCGGTATGGCGATGTCAGGTGAGGGCATGGCCCGCAACGGCAACGGCAAGGGTATGGGTGCGATGAAGATGCTCGACCCGTCCGTAGCGCCCCAGGTCAAGATGGGCCCTGGTGTCGCGACGCTCGCACCGTCTCCCACCGACCGCACGGCCGAGCGGCCGACGGGCCTGGAAGACGTGCCGCACCGCGTGCTGACCTACAGCCAGTTGCGGTCGCTGGACCCAAACCCTGATCCGCGCAATCCCTCGCGGCAGATCGACATCCATCTGACGGCCAACATGGAACGCTACATGTGGTCGTTCGACGGGGTTAAATTCAGCGAAGGTGCGGAACCGCTGGCCTTCCGCTACAATGAGCGGGTTCGTGTCAACCTGATCAACGATACGATGATGCCCCATCCGATCCACATCCACGGGCATTTCTTCGAAGTGGTTATGGGGGAAAAGGGCAATCGGCCCGTCAAGCATACGGTGAATGTGCTGCCTGGCGGCAAGGTATCATTCGACCTGACCGCCAACGCGCTGGGCGACTGGGCCTTTCACTGCCACATGCTGCTGCACATGCATGCGGGCATGTTCCGGGTTGTCACCGTCCGTCGCGAAGAAGACGTGGCATGAAGCGGACAGCCTTAGTGTTCGCTGTGGCACTCATTGCCGCACCGGGAAGCGCGCAAACCATGACCATGCCGATGCCGAAGATGGCCATGCCGCCATCACCGAAGGCGCCTGTGAAAAAGCCGCCGGTGGCGGCGCGCAAGCCGGCACCGGCCGCAAGCGGCGGGGATCCAATGGTGATGAACGAACAGCCGTCGCCGGTTGATGCAGCCGCTCCCCAGCCTCATGCGGGGCACGGCCCGCCCGAAGGTCCGGCTGGGCCCATGCCGGGAATGGCAATGCCAAACCAACCGTCCGCCGCCCCCGAAGAGGTAATCGGGTCTGCGCCGGCTCCCGCGCCACCATCCGACCACGCAGCAGATGCGATCTGGGGTGGAGCCGCACAGTCGCCATCCCGCGCCGAACTGCGACGCGAAAACGGCGCTTTTCAGGGTTCGATGATCCTGTTCAACCTGGCCGAATACCAGGCGCGCAAAGCCAGCGACGGCTATCGCTGGGAAGGCGAAGGCTGGTTCGGTGGTGACATCAACCGCTTGGTGATCAGAGCCGAAGGCGAAGGTGAGCTTCGTGGACCGGTGGAAAAGGCCGAGTTCCAGGCGTTGTATGGACGCGCCATCGATCCCTGGTGGAACGTGGTTGCCGGTGTGCGTTACGATATGCGCCCCAATCCTCAGCGCGCTTATGCTGCGTTCGGTGTCGAAGGGCTTGCGCCCTATTGGTTTAGAACCAGTGCAACCCTGTTTGTCTCAACGAAAGGGGAGATTTTGGCGCGCGCAGAAGGCTTTTATGACCAGCGGATCACCCAGCGACTGGTCTTGCAGCCGCGCGCGGAAGTGAACTTCTCTTCCCGCAGCATTCCCGAGACACGCGTCGGCCGTGGTTTGACGGATATCGAACTGGGCGCACGTTTGCGTTACGAGTTGCGCCGTGAGTTTGCGCCCTATGTCGGTGTCGAATGGGCATCGAAGATTGGCGAAACTGGCCGGTTTGCTCGCCAGAACGGGCAAAGGGCAACGGACGTGAACTATGTTGCCGGAATCCGCTTCTGGTTTTGATCAAGCTGGCAACCGTGACGTTGCCGCGGCTTGAACAGCCAGCAGCTGATTGGATTTCATTGCAAAAGGAAAGGCTTTGGCCATGCGTACCTTCTTGCTTGCTCTCCTTTTGACGGCTTCTCCCGCCGTTTCGTCCGCTGCAGACATCGTCATGCATCGCGACCCCGGCTGCGGCTGTTGTGAAGGGTGGGCCGCGCAAGTCCGAAAGAGCTTCGGTCGGGCAGTCCGAGTCGTTGATTCGGCCGATCGACGTGCGCTGCAGCGGGCCGCTGGTATGCCCCCGGGTATGGGCTCGTGCCACACGGCCATCATCGCCGAGATTGCATTTGAAGGTCATGTGCCTATCGCAGACATGAAGCGGCTGCTCGTCGAAAGGCCGAGGGGCGTCACTGGACTTGCAGTGCCTGGCATGCCGGTCGGAACACCCGGTATGGAGGTGCCAGGCCGCCCGGCTGACCGTTACACTGTTTTCGCATTTGGTCCGGGCAAGATGCGGAGTTTTGCGACTCACTAGGCAGGGTTGCGCAAATGTTAGACGGAGCATTCAGTAATTAATTCAGGCGCTCCTGTTGACAACATATTCAAACTGAGGATGCATTACTGAAATCAAACGACGTGTGTCAAATATTTGTATCCTGTTTGTCTGCTAAATCGTGCATTTTAGCTTCCGACTGGAGAGGCCAAGCAATTATCAATTATACACCCTGGCAGGTGCGCTACAGCTCTCTATTGATGTACGTAGGCACCAAAAATTGCAACGGCAATGCATTTTACTGGCGGATTCGGCCTGTAGCGACAGCTGGATAATCAAGACAGGATCAATTAGGCTGGAGGAGATTATAGGTAACAGCGGTTACTCCAGCATCGACGGCGCTTCCTTTCGTGCCTGCCTTTCGGCGTTGGGCAGAAAATGGAATGCATAGACTCACTCTTGGCCGAGCGCTGGGCTGGTTCACCGATAAGCCTTGCTGCCTTTCTGAGCTCCACAAGTCCGACAATGTCTCGATTAACGCGGCCATCGTCCATTGCTTCCTCGCCATAGAGAACAGCCGACGAAGGGCTGGAAGAGATTGTAAAAATAGTGTTGGGTTGCCGGTCATTTGGATGATCGATTTGAGTCAAAATAGCAGATTTCGACAAACACTCATTGACCTTGGACCGCAGTCCAAGGCGCAAGACGCCAAGCGACCTTCAAAAGGTCGCAACACCATCTGGAGAATCATCATGTCGAAAGTCGATCTAGATTGCCTTGCCGCCTGCAACGCTTGCGCTGACGCGTGCGACAGCTGCACTGCCTCGTGTCTTGGTGAATCTCATGTTCAAGCCATGACGCGGTGCATCGCGCTTACGCTCGATTGCGCTGCCCTTTGTCGTCTCACTGCAAGTTTTGTTGCGCGCGGAAGTAGCTATGCTGGCCACATGTGCGGTGTATGTGCGGAGATCTGCGAGGCCTGCGCTCAGGAGTGCGCACAACACTCGCATGATCATTGCAAGGCTTGTGCGGCTGCATGCCAAGAATGTGCCGATGCTTGCCGGCGGATGCTGAAAACCTGTTAATCATGATGGTCTTGCCGTTGTCCTTCAGTGAGGATAGCGGCAAGCCCTTCAGCATAGTTACTTTCAGGACGTGCTTAAGGGAGTGAATTGTTGCCTCCTTCGCTCTACCGGCGGGGCGAAGGCTGGCAACCTCGCGAGGAGCCACCCGGTCTGCTGTCGTCCGATGGCCACTCCGCGTGTTGGGCCCACTGTGCCATCGGCATTTATGCCTGCCACAGGCCAAGCGAGCATGATCGAGCGGGGCCAAGGCCCTGGCGGCGTCGGTTTGCCTTGTTCTTGGCCAGTACGCAGCCAGCAGCAAGCTCGGGCTGCTCAAGACATCAAGGCGCGGCTACCGCCATCCGCGGCACCTGTTCATTATCGGCGCCTGATAGATCGCCAAGCTTTCGGACCGAAATCGCGGCCTTAGTCTTTGGCTGAACTGGTTCAAACAGCAAACTCACGAGAAAATTGCCATCATGGCAATGGACCACACGATCGTTTGTGTCGGTTGGTTTTTGGTAAACGTCGGATAGCTAAACCACTGCCGTCGATACACGTTCGCGATCGTCATCCGAGGCTGCTGCCCCTCGACGATTGCGACATTATGCTCGTCCGAAAGCCTGCTCGCTTTCATTCGTTCGTCTCCTTAAGAAGCGGGCCTCACCCACGAGGGCAGCCGGTCCGGGGCGCACGTCAAGTTCACAAGAAATTATGGGTTAATCCACTTGACCCTGGACCGTGGTCAAATGCTACCAGTAAGTGTCCTCGCGGGAAATCGACACATCTGGGCAGCTGGCTCCGGATTGGGTTGTTCAGGTACGATAAATTGCGTCTGTTTGTGAAGGCTATATAGAAACTGGCCATTTCCTTTAGGGAGTAAGAAGCATGAATCGGATGAAATTGGTTTCAGCGTTTATTATGTACTTCGTTTTTTTTGCATTTCCGGCGCATTCACAAGGGTTAGTTCATCGGCTTTTTATGCGTGGTACAGTCGTTCAACTTTCCGGTCAGGAAGCGACTATATGCGTTGGAAAAGAAGATGGGGCGGTGATTGGTCAGACGCTTCAAGTTCGCCGTATAGTAGGGTCGCCAAAAGCTTTACGCCTTGCCGAAATCGGTGAAGTGCGCATAACCTCCGTGATCAATGATCATTTTGCGACTGCTACCGTATTACGCGGAGATGTCAAAAAAAATGATCTTGTTGAGATTCGAAAAAATTAATCTTATTGATGAAGAAATTTCTCCTCTCGAGAAAAACAACTTTGAACACGGTAGCACCAAATAATAGGATATTATGTCAATGTGGTAGCAGCAAACAACAGTTAGGGTTCAGACTCATTCACAACCAGAACGCGATTGCCGCGGCGAGTTGGACGGCTGACAGGAAGTTCCTGGCGAGCTTGTCGTAGCGGGTTGCAATACGGCGGAAGTCCTTAAGACGATTGAACATCGCCTCGATGCGCCGGCGATCCTTGTAGCGGCGCTCGTCATATTGGATCGGCCGCTTGCGGTTCCGGCGCCCCGGGATGACCGGGATGGTGTCGTGGGCCTTCAGGGTGACGCGCAGTTTGTTGGCGTCATAACCGCGGTCAGCGATCATGCGCTTGCACCGGACAGCGTCAGTGACGAGCAGATCGGCACCCCTGATGTCGGAGGTGTTGGCTGGCGTCAGGACGAGGCGGAGCGGCCGCCCGATGACATCTACGAGCGCATGGAGCTTGGTTGTGCGACCACCGCGAGAGACCCCGATGGCGTGCGTTCGAGCCCCCCCCTTTTGCGCCACCGGCGCACCGGTGGACCTTGATACAGCTGCTGTCGATCATGGCGGTCTCGGTGACCCAGTTCTCCTCGGTGAACGCCGAGAGGATGCGGGTCCGGATGCCGCGACGGCCCCATCGGTTCCAACGGTTGTAGACAGTCGTCGGTGGGCCATAATCCGCCGGCACATCGGCCCACCGGTAGTCGCTCTTGATCACATGAATGATCCCCGAAATCACTCTGCGATCATCCACCCGTCGCGCACCAGGCTGGTTCTGCGGCAAATGGGGCGCTATCGCCGCCCACGCCTCATCCGACAGCCAAAACAGCGAACGCGACATCCTCAGAGCCTCCTCATCAACAGGAGACTCCCTGAGTCAGCATTACATCACAGAATCAAGAGGCTGATTGGGTTTAGACCCTAAGTGACGTGGTTGTTTAGACCATCAGATGTGGATCTTCCGGCAGCAGACAATTGCCGCTCGGTTATTAAATACCCAGATTAAGCTGGCGTTCTGGCAACTTCGTTTTCTGCTTCTCGTTATCGCGCTGAGTGGGCACCGGCGTTTTGGGTGAATTCCCGCTTTCTCGCTCCGTTTTGGGCTGTGCTGTCAGCCCGCGTTCGAACCGCGGCATTGGGACCTCGCCGGTCGTTTCGAGCGCAGCGGTCTTGTCGCCGGTGTTGCGGCTGATCTGCTGGGCGATCTTGCTGCTGTCATCGACGATCAGCTTGAGCTCATCGCGCACGCGGGTGATGTTGACCAGGAACAGCCGCTGGTTGCTGAGGTTCTTCTCGGCCGAGTCCATCACTGCGATGGCGCGGTCTGCGGTCAGCCCTTGGGCCATATGGGCATTGAGCGCATAGCCCAGATCGAGGCGCTCCAGCATCCGGTCGCCGGGCGGCAGCGTCACTGTGATCCTATTCGACGTCTCGATAGTGATGCCGTCGCTGGCCACTGCCAGCACGCGGGCGCGATCGGCGTTGGTCAGGCCGCGCTCGCGGTCGGTGTCGGTCCAGCGGATGGTGTCGCCCGCCTGCACCATCAGGTCTTTGCGATCGCTGATCTGCACGCTGTTCTCGGGGCGATTGGTGGCAAGCTTCGCTGGCCGGAACCTGTACTCTTTACCTGCCGCGTCGGTCAGCCTGACGATACCCTTGTCGCGGTCGATCCCGGTCACCGTCATACGCGCCGCCGGGATGCCCTGGCTGGGCAGGTCACGCTGGAACTCGACGGTCAGGCCCATGCGATAGCTGTGGAGATAGCGCTCCTCCTCGCGCGTGGTGACCACCTTGGTCAGTACGGTAAGCTGCGCAGCCGGCCCGGCGAGCGTGCCTTCCTCGCGCAAGCCAGCCTGCACGCCGGCGTTGATGGCATCGCGGATGGTGCGGCCCGATGCGAGCAGCATGGTCGCATCACGCTCGGGTTGTGACCGGCTCAGCCACTGCGTGACCGCCAGTTGCACGCCGCGTCCCTGTGCGTCGGTGATGAACGGTTTCAGCACCGCCAGCGCATCAGCGGGACGATAGTCGTTGGCGGCCGCCGCTGCCATTTTGAGTTCGGCAGTGCGGGCGCGCAGGTTGATGTTCATGCGCGCCGTATCGATACCGGCCGCTTGCAGCAGCTCGAACGGCTTGCCAGCATCGACCGCGCCCAACTGGCGCTTGTCGCCGACGAAGGCCAAACGGCCGACCTCGAGGCGCTGCGCGAGGCGTGCCAGCACGAGTGCTTTGTCGTTGGCCATCATCGAGGCTTCATCGACGAGGATGACGCTGCCGCGGAACATGCTGCGCGCTATCTCCAGCCTGTCGGGCCGGACATTGTCGCCGAGCAGCCAGCGGTGGGTACGGATGAAGCGGTCGATGGTCATCGAGGCGACACCGGTGTCGCGCTCGAGCATGCGTACCAGCGTGTTCTGTGGGCCCAGACCCAGCACGTTCCGGCCCTCCTCGCGCGCGACGGTCGCCACCGCTGCCAGGGCAGAACTCTTGCCGGCACCGGCAACACCTTGCACGGCCACCACCAGATCGGGGCTCGACAGGATCAGTCGGCCGGCATTCTCCTGGCCCTTGGTGAGCGGAAAACCTTGCCCTGCGCGGGCGGCTTCCTGCAGACGTTCACCGGCAACACGCGCATCCGCGATCAACGGCTCGACACTGCCGCGTCCATCTCGCGCAATGCCAAGCAGCGCCTGTTCGGCCGAGATGGCATCGCGGGTGGTGAGCTGCTCCGGGTTGTCGCGGCCGCGGACCAGCAGGCCGGCGCGGACGAGGCGGTGAACGCCACGCTCGATCTGATCGACGGTGATCGGCAAGCCGAGGTCGAGTGCGGTTTTGACGATCTTCGTCTCGCCGAACGCCGCCTCGCGCTCCGACAGTGACCGCACTGCCGAGGCGATGGATCGGGCCGCTGCGATCTCATCGGCGCTCATGCCCAGCGTGGACTTGGGCATCAGCGGGTCGCGCTCGCCGCTGCCGAGGCGTTCGCCGATGATGGTGACAGCGCGGGCGATCGTGTCTTTGGCACTCAGCGTGACGCCGGCGATCACCCCCCACACATCCCGCGCACCGTCCGCGCGCTCGCGTGCCGCTGCAACCATGCCGGCAAAGTCCAGCCCTGCGCCTTTTGCTCGCGCTGCCCATTCGGCCCGCAGCGCACCACGATCCTCCACCTGTTGCTTCCGGACGCGTGTCTTCAGCGTCACCAGATCGTGGGTCCTGTCGTTCTGGTGGGTGAGGCCGGCAAAGGCGTCGAGGATCTCCTCTCGCCGCGAGGAGAACAGCATCACCGCCTCGCGGCTGACGCCCGCGATCTCGAACTGGCCGTGCTTCCCGGTCAGTTCGATCCTGTAGCCGAGGCGCTCGACCTCCTTTCGCAGATAGGCATTGTAGATTGAGGCCAGCGTTGTCTTTTGCTGCCAGAGCTTCTCGTTTGCCAGCGCCCGCCACTTGCCATCCGGCCCCTGCGTGGCATTGGCGATGACGGCGTGGACATGGGCCTGCGGATCGAGATTGCGGTTGGTGTCGTGCTGGAACATGGCCGCCACCAGATTCCCGGTCTTGACGGTTTTGATCGCGCCCTTCCTGTCCAGCATGCGGGTCTCGGCGAGGTTCTTCTCGGCCCAGGCGATGGTGGCCTTGGCCGCGGCCATATTGGCGTCGAGCAGCCGTTCATCGCCGCCGATGTAGGCGAGCAGCGACAGGCTTTTGGGTGCCGAGAACGTCAGGTCGATGCCCGGTCGGTGCTTGCCGCCGGGACCTGCCGGGATGGTGCTGCCATCGGGCATGGTGCCAGCCAGCACGGCGGCAAAGTCGGTGACATTGACGCCGCCGGATAGGCCGAGTTCGGCCGCGCCCTTGCCGTCCCAGCTGCTCAAGGCTTCGGCGGCATCGGCTGTGTAATAGTTGTCCTTCGTGTAGTAGCTCGACGCCTGGCCGGCGCTGCTGAGGGAGGCAATCGACAACATGGTCAACCTCCCAACCCGAGATCATCGTCACCGCGATCGCGTGTGAAGTTCTGCCGGCTTTCAGTGACCGACAGATCCTCCGTTTGCGCCGTGGGCGGTGCTGGCGGCTCCGGTTCAGCCACGATGCGGATGTCGAGACCACCGATCGACTTTGCCTGTTCGGGGAGTATCTCGCCGGTGACCGGATCATGCGGCGGCAGCGGTTCTGCACCGCGCTTGTCCCGCGCACCCCGCGCCGGCCCTGCGATGCGCGCCAGCTTCATCTCGCCCTGCACGGGGGCCGGCACTGGCGCAGCAGCCGCGGGCCCGCGCATAACCGGCGCCGTTCGGCCGGCCCGGATCACCGCGGCCGTCAGCGCGGCATCGGCGACATCGCTGAGCGGTGCATCCTTGGGCAAGTCGTCCGGATGCATGACCAGTATCGGCGCGCCCGACAGCGCCCCCAGCCCGCCGGCATCGCCATCGCCCGCATCCCCGCTTCCTTCCGCGTTCTGCGTCGCGACGAGTGCTGCCCCGTCCGTGTTTGCAGATCCGCCGGCAGGCGCACCTTGGGGAGGCCCACTCTGCGGCGGTGCGGCCGGGGATGGGCTGTCGGCGGGCGGCACGATGTCGTTGCTCGGTCGCTGGATGAACGGCCGGCTGATATCAGGGCGGGCCTTGAACTTGAGTTTGATGTGGCCGGCCGGCAGGTCCTGCGGGAACACCAGCCAGCCATCGAGATCGCGCATCTTCATGATCTCGTCGGGCATCACCAGCGGTTCGGTCTGGCGCTTGTTGGTGAGCGTCACGGCATCGCGGACATTGGCGTAACCATAGCTCAGCCCCTGCTCCATTTGCTGCCATTCGGATTGGCCGATCTGTTGCGAGCACCACTGCGCCGAGGCATAGTCTGGGGTGGCGAGGATCAGCTTGGTGCGGGCCAGCGACGCCAGCGTATCGGCGATCTTCTCGCCATAGGTCTCGCGCAGCTTTGAGATGGTATGGACGCCCAGCAGGAAGGCGCCGCCGAAATTGCGCGCGGTCTGCATGCCTTTCTCGATTGCCGGCAGACGGTGCAATGCGCCGAGCTCGTCGAACAGGAACCAGAGCCGCACATTGTGTGGGCTGGTGGGCATGGCCATCATCGCATTGATCGCGGTGTCGAGCCAAAGAGTCAGCAGGATGCGAACAGTCGGCAGATCGACATAACGGGCGCTGACGAACAGGATCGAACCATCCGGGTGGTCGCCCTGCACCCAGTCCTTGACCGAGAAAATCGGGCCGTCTTTCGGCAGCGTCTGCAGGGCGGCGGCATTGGTATTGAGGGTCGAGCGGATCGATTCCGCCATGCGCGCCGCTTCCGGGTCGGTGAGCGGCGCGGCAATGGTGTTCTGGACGAGGCGGTTCACTGCCGGCAGCGCGGCGGTCATGATGTAGTCGTGCAGCGCCTGGTTCGAGGTCTGGCCCATCTGCTTGAGGCGCAGGCAGCCCTCGATCAGCAGGGTGCGGGCAGCGATCACCCAGAAGGGTTCCGACGTGCCGCCGTCGTTGGGAACCAGGGCTTCGGCCGCAGCAGTAAACTCGGAACGGGTCTCGGAGTCGGCGAAGATCGACCATTGCGGGCAGCGGGCATCCAGCGGGTTGAGGATATGGTCGCGGGCCGGGTCGTAATGGCCCTGGATGAAGCTCCCGGTGAGGTCGAAGATGACCGCCTTGGCATGGCGGGCGCGGATCTGGTCAACGAGGTCCTTGATGGCAGTGGACTTGCCCGAGCCAGTGGTGCCGATGGCGAACGTGTGGGTCTGCTCGCCGTGCCACGGATAGGGAATGCCGGCGATGGTATAGGGCAGATAGACCTGCCCGCGCGCCTTCTCGCGGGTCGTCCCGACCAGCGCATAGGCGCGCCACATGGGGCCATAGAGGCGCTCGAGTTCGGCCTCCCGTTGGCTCTTGCCTTGCTCGGCGTTGAAGGCGCAAACGAGCCGCTTCAGCTCGGTGCCGGTGCAGATATTGGCGCCCCGGAGGTGCTCGCGGCGCATGATCCGGGTGCCGATCCGGCGTGCCAATACGGTATAGGCCACGCACAAGGGCAGCCCGACAAACAGTGTCACGACAAGCGCGGTGGCGATGCTGCCGGTGAACCGCTCCCAGGCGTCGACCACCGACGGGAAGTCGTGGACATAACGCACCGGGATCATGATGGTCTGGTTCATCGCATCGAGAATGGCCAGCTGCTTGTTCGGGTCGAGCTTGATATAGTCCCACAGCCAAGCGTAGGCCTTCATCAGGCAGCGATACCAGTCGCCCTCCCCCATCCGCGTCCACCAGCCCCACCCCAGCGTGGCCGAGAAGATGCCGAACAGCGCCCACAACATCGGCCGCAGGCCCGCCAGAAACATCAGGCTGAAGCTCTCGAGGAGTTGCGATCCCCGCGTGAAACGGGCCCGGTCAGCGCGCATCAGCTTAGCCTTTGAGGCGGCGCTGGCGGGTGTCCCTGGCAGCGGCAAGACCTTGTTCGCCTGGGCCGTATTTGAGCAGCGCGTCGACACCAATGGCGATGTGTTGCAGGGCTTCGTAGAGTTTTTGCTCGGCAGGCTTGAGCGGCAATCGGCCTTCTGCTGCGCTGGTAACGAGGATCGCCAGTTGCGCGCTCATCGACAGGCCGTTGTCGCGCGCAAGCGCCTCAAGCGCTGCCCGGGTATCGTGGCTCAGGTAAGCCGTCACCTGAAAGGTCTTATTCACGTCATCACCATCGAACTGGTGGATGACGCTCCGCAAAGCCGGCCAAAGAATAACACAGCTGACTTTGCACGCAAGGCGCCCGCAGCTTTCACCAAAAGTGCAATTTGCGCAGCCGGGTCAGAGATTTAGGAGATCACAGCATCGGCAAGGTGCAAAGAGGGTGGAATAATTACGGTGCAAGGTGAAAAAAGGTTTGCAGTAAAGGTGGGAACAAGGTGGAATAACTGTAGAAAAAACAGATACTTGGAACATTATTTGCTGCAACGTAGTTGCGTCGTGTGTGACGATTTCCACCACTCGCAAGCCGCTGATCGTCGATGTGATATGCGGCAATGGGCTGGCGGGGCATGTCGAACCTCTGATTGGTTAAGCTGCGCTTAGCGCCCGTGAAGTGGTTTCGGACGGGCAAGCGGAGCGGTCGCAGAGCCGAGGGCTACAAGCAAAAAAGGGGCCTTGTGGCCCCGGACGCAGCGGCGTGGCCGACCTCAGTAGAGGCCGGACATTCGCCCTGGTGCAGTATGAACAATGCGGTCGATGATGTCCTGATCGAGGGGGCCGAAGTCGCCTTCGTCGATGACTTCGTAATGGCCGTCATCGAAGGCCAGGACGTGATTGTCGAAAGCCGAGATGCGGGTGCGCTGGTAGGCGCGGTTGAGAGCGGCTTCATAGGCGGCGTTGAGGTCGTCAGCGGTGCAGATGGTGGTCATGGCGAAGCTCCTTTGCATCGTCGCTCATGCGACAGGGCTGCGCGGGACGGGGCGGTCTGGCAGGGGTCAGGGATCGCGCCATGCGCGACCGCGCAGCGGCGACGGGGGAGACGATTTTTTCCGGCAGGAGCCGTGCCGCTGCACCGTCATGGTCGATCAAAACCGAACCAAGGATCGGCATGGTTTCTGCCGGAAAAAATGGTGGGGCCCGGTCGTCCTTGACGCCTGCCAGACCGCCCCGTCACACTGACAAGTCATCCGAGATAGCGTGATTATGGTCAGGCTGTGCAGCGGGGGCCTGATGCCCTGCGTTGGCGAGGCTGACATTGGAGGCGAGGAGTGCGGGCGGTCAACGATGCTGGGGCACTGAACCGGGGTTGTTTGCACCGCTGAATGCTGGCATTTTGTTCGCGGTCCAAAGTCCGATCCGCCTGCGGAAAGGACCTATTATGCCTGCCAAGAAATCACCCGGATTTGCCGCGTTGGCCCAGCTCCAAAGCGAGCGCGCGGCGCTTGATGCACGCGAACGCGAAGCGCGCGCTGCAGCTGCCTGTGAATTGGGAGAAGCGGTGCTCGATGCGGTCGGCGCGGCGTTTTCGCCGGCTGAGGTTGCCAGTCTGATGAAAGCTGCTGGCGAACGCGGTTACGCTGCCACAATGGCAGTATTGGGCGCTCCGTCACCGTCTCGGCCAAGGCCGGGGAAAGGCGCTGTCAGCGATGCCAGCCATGAAGTGCAATGAAGCGCTGGCCCACGCCGACAGAGGCATCGCCTGTGTGCTGTCGGATCCGGCCGTCAGTGACTGGCTGAAGGCTGCACTTCGCGCACAGTTGCGCCGCGATCCGGTCGATGCCGTCGCCGATGCGGCGATGCTGCAGCAGCTGCTCGCAGTGCGATGCGATGCCATTCTGGCCGCTGACCAGAGGCTGGCTGAGGAGCCACAACTGCCGTTCGATCTCCTGCTCTGACCTGTTGCACCGCCAACACTTATCTTGCGCAGGGCGGGAGGTGCGAAAGGGGTCCTGATCGCGGGAAACCGGGTCCGCCGCAGCTCGTGCAGGCGCAGCCAGTCGAGCGTGATACCAGTCTGGGCGCAAGGCTCTTTATTCGGCGCAGTGCCGATATGGATCCGGACTTTAGCCATAACTGGGTTCCACGGTGAATGCGACGCGCGCGAGGGCTGAGGTAGGCAGCGCGTAGCGGATGGTGCCGTTCATGAAGGCGATGCCGCGGCCCGATGGCGCGCGGACAATGTCGAAGACATCCACGTCGCGGCCGTTGCTGAACCGCATGGGCGCCGCCAGACGGATGCGCATGCCGGGCTTGAGGCCGGTGACGCGGGCCCGCCGGGCATGATGTTCGCGGCAGCAGGCTCGCCAGTTCGCGGCCTGGTCGTTGAGCGGCTCGGTGAGCAGACCGAGAATGGCCAACGGGCAGCGCGTGTAGGCGGGGCCCATGGTCTCGTCCATGTCCTTGTAGCCCCACGTCCTGAACCTGCCTTCGCGGCGGATTTCGACGAGGAACATTGCGGCCCAGACCTCGAGGCGTCCGTCGCCATGGATGCGTTCAACGGCCGCGTAATACTCGCTCATAGCAACCAGCGCGGAGCGAAGCACCCGTTGGTTATAGGCTCCATCGCAGCTGTGCGTGAGCAGCGCGTCGATTTCCTGGGAAACGCTCCGCCCGTGAGGCAGCGGTATTCCGGTCAGCCAGCCCATGGCGGCCTCCTGTGGTTGTGGGAAGTGAAGAAACGCGCGGCAGGCGCGGACAGAAGGGATTCGCCGCGCTGTGCAGCAGCGCGGCCACCGCTACCTAACTCAGGCGTCGTGTGGCGTGATGTGATCGAGGCGCTGTTCGAGGCGGGTGCCAACCATCATCCAGCGTTGCGGGGTGATGGTGCGCGCCCAGTCGGAAAAGCTCGGGATATGGCCAAGGTCTTCGCGGACATGATCCTCGCCGATCAGCCGCACCGGCACTGCCCGTCCATCGCTGTTGGTGATTACCGTGCCGAAGATCGCTTCGGCCATGAAAATGCCTTCGGCATGATGGCGCAGCGCCCGGTGCCGAAAGTCGGCATGATGTGCCTTGGACTGGTCGAACCAGTCGTGGATCGGCTGATAATCCTCTGGCCTGCCGCCATAGCGGCGCACACTGGCCAGCGCGTGATGGTAACAGTGCGCCACGGCTCAGAACTCGTCGTAGTCGTAGTGGATCGATTTGGTGCCGTGCTCCAGTTCGATCCGGTCTTCGGCGACCAGGAATCTGACGATGCCGCTGGCACCGTCGTTGTTTTCCCAGCCGGCATAACGGCTTTCGATGACATCGAAGGCGAATGCCTCGATGCCGTCGGCGAGACTTTGCTCGCGCTCGGTCACATGCTCGCCGTTCCAGTTGCAGGTCTGGAGCGAGATTTGCGTGTCGTGCAGGTCGATCGGATCATTGTCGCTATTGCGGCAGCTCATGCCTTCGACGCCGCCACTGTCGCCTTCGCCACAATAATCGACCTCCACCACAGCGATGCAGGCAGCAGAGAGGATCGGTAGCAGCCGCGCTTTGTTGACCGCGATGCAGGCGTTCAGCGTGCGCGACTGCTGCGCCATTTCGGCGAAGATGCGGTCGATGCTGACGGCGGGGACCACCGGAGGCGGGGTTATGTCGCCGGGCGCAGAATGGGGTGCGTTCTTATCATGGGCGGGGTCGGACATCGCTATTCTCCAGCGAGCTTGATTGCTCACCCAGTCACCGTCCCCTCCTCTCTCGATATCCCTGTCGCACGGTTGATTGGCGGCATACTCGTTGAACGGCCCTACGCCATCGGCCGGTTCGATCGAAGCAGTTTCGCGCTGCAGACAATGATCGGCGAACGGTTTGCGACTGTTCCCACCTTACTGGACGGGCAAGCCGGTGAGTTTCGGCGGTTTGCGCTCCATTGCCGTATCCTTTCAGAAGCTGAATGCACCCTGGACGCTGCCAGACGCCCGAGCTGATGCTGCGTTGCGCGTGGCGGTCGTGAGTTGGGCAGTGCCGCAGCAGCCAAGCGGGCAAGGGCCGTAGGCGCCGGCGGCGTCGGCGGCGAGGTCGCGCGCAGCATGTGCGGTCACAAACGGGCCGCTGTGGCCAGAGGGCCGCTTGCAACGCACGCCGGCGGGGGCGTGACAGTCCGGGCATGGCACGTCGAGGATCGGGTCACGCGGCCATTCGCGGTCGCAATCCGGCCTGGCGCAGACACATGGTCCCACGTGGATGGCGAGCGCGTTCATGCCGCCACCGGTGCAGGAGCGCGACGCTCCGCATGCCAGCGTAGACCCCGTGGCAGCCTGGCACGGGCGACTATGTCGATGCGGAACCAGTCAGCAGCAAAGCCGCAGACGTCGTCGAACCGGATGCCTGGCGCGGGACCGGCCTGGCCGCCGCGCATGGCGATTGTCAGGCTGCCATCGAACGTGACGCTGTGTCCGGAGCCCCAGAGATAATCGATGATGCCGATCTGGAAGCGGCCACGAATGGTGAGCGCGATGCAGGGCGCTGCGGGCAGACAAATGTCACCGTGCACCTTGCCGGCGATGGCGAAATGACCGCCATAGCTTGCGTTGTCGAAGATCTCGATCAGTTGCGCATCGCTCAGCAACTGAGGCTGGCTCTCGTCGGCCTTGACCTGCAGGCTGCGCCATGCGGGCGCGAGCTCGTGGCGATGCCGCCAGGGGCCGGCATTGTGGGGATCGGGCCGGCGGTCGGTCGGCCGGATATGGCCGCGGTCTTCGATCAGATCGAGGAAGTGGCCCTTTGAGACATTGAGGAATGACAGCGTGCGGGCCAGTGCCGCGTTGGGAAGGACGTGGGCGAGGCCGAACGCCGGAGCGCTGGCTTCGAGCCGGTCGTCCTCAATGGTCTGGTGCTGCGGTAGGCAAGGCAGGATGGCGATTTCATAGGGCGGCATGGCGGGTCTCCTCGCACTAGCCGGATGATCCGGCCTGCTGCCTGCCTGTTCCCTCCCCTCCGTTTCAGTCAGACACGCGAAAAGCCGCCTGTCAGCTGTGGCCGGGCAGCTTGGGTGAAGCCGTTGCGCGTGTGCTTAGATTTAGGAGCGCGGAAACAGGATCGCTTCGTAATCCTGCGCGCCGTTCAGGATATGGACGACTACCACCCGGTCCGCTTCCACTGCATAAAAAATGAGGTAGTTGCCATGGACACGGCGACGCAGACCATATGTTTCGTAGCGTGGCACCAGCGGAAAGCGTTCAGGAAAATCAGCGAGGCCAAGACAGTCATCACGCAATTCGTCGACGAAACTTGCGGCACGCAGCGGGTTGTCGCGTGCGATATAGTCACCGATGGCTTCGAGATCGCGCACTGCCTCGTGCGTGAGGACGACGATCATTCGACGATCAATCAGGAGTGCGGGCCATCGCGCGGTACCTGGCGCTCAACCTGTCGAACACCTCGGCTGCTGGCTTGATACGACCGGCTTCCATGTCAGCCATGCCCCGCGCGATCGATGCGTCAAGTGCCGCAAGGCGCGTCTCGCGCTCCTCGATCAAGCGCACGCCTTCGCGCAGAATCTCGCTCTTGGAATTGTAGCGACCGCTTGCCACCAGTTGCGAAACATACGCCTCGAGCCGCTCGCCAAGGTCAGCGCTGATCATTTGGCATCTCCTCGTGGGCAATTGTACCGGCTTATCAGCTATTATCAAGATTGGCCGGGCTAATGCAGGCTGCGCAGCATCAAACGAGCCCCGACGCTTGGCGTCGGGGCTCGCAGGTAGCTCAGAACGGGACCTCGTCATCTTCCGGAGAGGCGCTGCCGCCGGCTGTACTGGCGGGTGCCTTGCTGAGGAATTCGACCTCGCTGGCGTAGATGTCGACACCGTAGCGGGTCTGGCCGGTCTGGTCGGTCCACTTGCTGTAGTGCAGCCGGCCCTGCACCGAGACCTTCATGCCCTTCTTGACGTACTGGGCGACCGTCTTGCCCAGGCCGTTGAAGGCAGTGATCCGATGCCATTCGGTCTGCTCGACAAGGTCGCCGGCGTCGTTGCGGTAGCGACGCGAGGTGGCGACCGAGAAATTGGTGATGCTCGTGCCGCTCTGGCTGGTGCGGCTTTCGGGGTCGGCGCCGACGTTGCCGACGAGGATGACGATGTTGGTCATGGGACTGCTCCTGCTGCGATGCGCCGGGACCATCCCGGCGACGGCTGACGATTGGAGACCCGTCCGCGCTGCCGGACACCAAGCGGAACGCGAGGGGAACCCCGGCGGCAGGGGTGGTGCGGGCCGCCTGTCCCCCGGCTTGCCGGAGAGGACAGGCAACACGGCCCTGCCAAAGGGGTTGTCGGGCAGTGCGGATGGGGCTCACGTTATGCCGGCCGCTGGGTGTGTTCACGCGTGTCGGAGAGCACGGGCCTGGCCAGCCTTCGGTTTCACTGGCGACATTCGGTGCGGCTGCGGGCGCTGGCCTGCCCCTAGGCGACACAGCCCAAGCGAGTTCTCGCCGTCCATCACCAGATCGCGATGCACTTCGGCGCCATAGGCGACCAGTCGCGCAACCGTGGCATCGATGGTCTCGCCTGAGGCGAGGGCAATGTCGCGCACGATTTCAGCAAGCGCTGGAATGAACAGGTCGAGGGTGCTGGCGCGTGCAGCAAGAGGCAGCGGACGCTTCGTGCCAGCTTCGACTTTGACTGCCGTTGGAGGTGGAGGCGAGCAGGCAAGCGTGACAAGCCGATAGCCGTGGCCACGCTTGCCCTCGATGACGAGATCTGGTTTGCGCCGTCGCAGCTCGGCGATGAAGCTTGGAAGTGAGACGACCGGGATGCCGATGCGCTGGGCAAGTGCTGCCCCAGCGACGAAGTCACCGGCACCTGCCGTGATCAGGGTTTCAAGCCGCGCAATGGCAGGCGGAAGTGGTTGCATGGGAAACCTCCTCGGAACGGAGTGGCGAGAAGCCTCGGCGCCGACCTGGCTGGGCGACATCTGCTGGCGGCCTTTCAACGACGGCCGAGGAACTGCAGCATGTCTTCAATGGTGGCGAAGCTGTGGATCTTCGGCCGGCTGATGGTGACCGTGGCGCCGAGTGGAACCCACTCGACTAGCGCCGCGACCTCGTCGATGCTGGCGGTCGCAGGGCAATCCTCCTCGCCATCATCATTGCCGATCAGCACGGCGCGCCCGGCAAAAGTGCGGCCGTCGAGCTGGAAGAAGGCCTGATTGCTGGTCAGCAGGCCGTTGTCGTCGACAACCAGCAGATGGTCGGCCGGTGCGTTCAGCATGGTGATGTCGAAGCAGGTCACTTCGCTGTCCTCGGCGTCCACGATCGTTGGGCCTGACAGCAGCCGATAATAGTCGCGGTAGCCCGGCTGCTTGACGGCTTCGCTGATGCTCTGGTCCCAGGGGTTGATGATGATGACGCGCATGGCGGTGCTCCTTCTCCCGGCCTGATTGCCGGCACCGCCATTCAGTCTCCCTCTTCTCCTTGGGCTGTTGGTTCGAACACTGGTCACCGCGGGTCGGGCGTTGTACCGGTGTCGAACAGCAGCCATTCGCAGCCATGATGCTCGGCATGGGCAATGATCGCCCAGGTGGTGGCCGACATGGCAGCGGGTTTGATGCCGTGGACGGCGGCCGTGATATTGAACAGAATGCCGTTGCTGTGGACATGGGCGGTGAACATGCCGATGCTGATGGCCGTCTCGCCGTCGGCAAGCGCGATGGCGAGGTCGCGCTCAAGGCCGGCGCGTTCACGCGGATCGAGATGGGCAGTTGATAACTGCATGATGCCGGTGATGAACATGCTGCTCTCCATCTGTAGTGGAGCAGCGGGACGAGATCGCCTTGAGGCCGGAGCGCATCAGTCCGGCCGGCGCAGCGGGACGACATTGCCACCGCTGTCGTCGAAGGGATCAGCGGTGAACATAATTTGCCCGGGCTCGATATCGTCTCGGGCGAGCATGCGCAGATCGTCGAGCACGAGAAAGGGTGCGAAGCTCACGAAGGTGGCGAAGACATGCTGCGGGTTGCCGGTGTGCAACGCTTTGCGCACTGCAAACCGGCTGCAATGAGCCAGTGTCTGGAACGGGTTGCTCATGGCGGTGCTCCTGTAACGACGAAAGGGCCGGACGACGCAGCAGCGCCGCCCGGCGAATGATGCTCACGCGGCGGCGCGCGCTGAATTGATGGGACCGCGTCGGTCAATGACGGTGATTCCGGCACGCTTGGCATCGATGACGAGGCGCTCGAGCACACCTGAGCCTGGATAGGCGACAAGGTAACGGGGCTTCAGGGCGATGAACTGCTCATTGCGCCGGAACCCGGCCCGGTTGCCGAGCTTGAGATTGAGGCGAAACATCAGTTGCGAAACCCCGCGGCATTCGGCCCAGCGGGCTGCGAACCGGTCGAGGCCGTCGCTGTCGCCGCCATGCACGAGCACCATGTCACCAACGCGGTCGCGGATCTTGTCAAGCGTGCTGAACATCCGGTCGATGAAGGCCGTGGCATCGATTTCGCTGATCTTGATGCGGCCGCCGGCAAACACCACCGGGGTTCCTGTCGGCAGCCTGGCCGCGCGCTTCTGCTCGGCCCGGGCCTTGAGATACGCCTGCCCGTCGACGCTGGCAGCGGTCATGTTCAGCCGGGTCCGCGAGGCACCCCAGGCCTGCCAGCTGTGGCCGGTGTCGATGAGGTAGAGCCGTGCGGCCGTTTCGCGCATCGCCTGCAGGCTGGCGAGTTTGGTTTCGGCGGTGCGGGCGTTGTCGATCGCCTCCTCGAGGTTGCCTGCAGCGACTTCCGAGCCGTCCTGCTCGGCGAGCAGCAGACGGATCCTGTCCGTGGCGGTGTCGAGGCGCTTTTCTTCGCGCTCGGCGGCGCGGTGGAACGCGTTGACGAGGCCCCAGCCAATGTCGCTGGCGGCCTGTTCGAGCGCCGTGCCGGTAAGCAAGCCGGTGATCTCGCTCCACGCAGCCGTAATGGCATGAGCCACAGCGTCCTCGTCAGGCATCTCGTCGACAGCAGGAGCAGCGCCGATCTGCATCTGGTCGAGGCTGAGGCCTTCGAGCTGTTCAAGAATAGTTCTGGTCATGATCTGTCTCCCGTGGCCGCCAGCGCCTGTTCGCCGGCGTGAGCCCCTCTCAGACGGTGGCCGGGCCGGGTTGGCAGGGACGCGCGGCACGCGCGCCTGCGGGCGGCGGGGGAGCCGATTTTGTGGATGTATTGCAGCGCAATGCGTCCACAAAATTGGGGGGACCGCCGATCCTTGCCCACCCGGTGCGGTTGCCGTCCGGGCTCACCTGTCGCCGGCACAGCGCTGGTGGTCACCGGGGGCAGCATTGTGAGAGCGGCAACGCAAACGCGCGGAAGGCTGGAGGTGCACGTGGAGGCGTTGCTATCATGTGCGATGACCTCTGAAGCGGGCGTTCACGGCAACGCGCTGAAGCGGGCAGATGTGCTCAAGACAGGCGAGCGTCATTCCGCCAGCTGGCGGGTGCGGCGTTCGACGCGTAGGCGTTCGACGACGCCGGGGTCGGGATGCGTCTGGATCAGCCGATCGAGCGCGGCGTCGGGCAGCAGGGCGGGGTCGAACGCTGGGCCTTTGACGCGTGGCAGCAGCCATCGACCGGATACCAGAGCCGACAGCCGATTGTGCAGTTCGACCAGCAGCGCGCCGATCTCGGCACGGGCCAGACTGCGTTCCGGGCCGCGAAACTGGCCGCAGCTGCGATTGCGGGCATTGTCAAGCAGCTCCCGGGCAGCAGCGAGACCAGTGTTATCGTGGCTTGCTCGGACGCGTTCAATGGTCAGCGAGCGATAGAGCGCGTCCATCTGGGCATAGTGGCCCGAACAGGCGCGGACGATCTGGCCGCGGGCATTGGACAACGCGACCCACTCGCTGATTGTCGACCAGCAAAGGTTCGAGCCGGGGATGGTGATGATGGCCATGGATCGGCGGCTCGAGGTGACGGCGGCGCGGAAGCGGGCGGCGCCGCTGAATTTGACCACGATCTCGACACCTTCGGGCTGACGGGCCAGCCACTTGAGGTCGCCAAGCTCGCTGGCCAGACTGTCGGTCAGCAGGGTTGCGATCGCGTCGGCGACGCGCATTCGCTCGTCCAGCGTCTGGCTCATGCTGCGATCCGGTCTTCGACAGCGGTCGCCGCATCGATGTTGTCGGCGGTTACCTCCAGTTCCTGTTCCACGGATGATCCCCGGCCGGCGTTGCGCAGCAAATATTGCGCAGCTTCCTCCGCTCTGGCAGCGGCTTTGAAGATGGCGTGGTCGTCGCTGCGCAGCAGTTTGAGCCAGGACGCTATGTAGGCGGCGTGATTGTCGAGATGGTTAGCAGGCAACCCAAGATCGGCGCCGACCATGGCACTGGCCATCTCGGCGACCAGTTCTTCGGCGGCGCGGATGTTGGGGCCGTTGCTGTATTGATGAAGCGTTTCGCGGTTCAACCGATCCTTGTGGCCGGTCCAGTGCGCCAGTTCATGGATGGCCGTGGCGCCGTAGAGGGCATAGCTCTCGAAGTCCTGCCAGCGCGGCATCTGGATATAATCACCCGATGGCACATAATGGGCGCTGTTGCCACCGATGCGGATATCTGCGCCCTGGGCGGCGATGAACGCATCCACGGCTGCGCGATGCTCCTCGGGCGGCAGAACTACCGGGGTTGCTACATGGGTGAAGCGCTCGGGCAGATTGTCGATCTGGGCGACGTTGAACACATGATAAGTGCGCATCACCCGGCGGCGCGTGGCAACATCCTCGCCCGTGACAGCGTCCTGGTCGGTCGTCTCGTAGCTCTTGAAGAAGACGGCAATCTCGGACTTTTCGCCTTTGCGCACCTGCCCGCCGAGTGTGCTGGCCTGGTTGTACGTCATCCATGTCGGGCTGGAGTAGCCGTTCGCCTCGGCGATCAGCCACAGATAGATGGCATTGATTCCGCGATAGGGCTGCCCGCAGGCACGCAGCGGCCGGGTGAGGTCTGCAGGCGACGTCCATGGCTTGCGCCATGGATTGGTGCCGGCTTCCAGTCGCGCGATCAGCGCCTGGGTGATTGTGGCGGCCGGCGACGGGCGTGCGGAAGCATCCGCACGCGTGCGGTGATAGGCCATGTGTGATCTCCTTGAAGCTGCAAGCCATGAGTGGCGGCAAATCCCCCCTTCCCGCTCCCCTCTCGGGTGCGGTCAGTTGGGGAACGGGAGGGGTGATTGGGGGTGATCGCCAGCTGCAGGCAGCGCCGATGCCGCGTCACAATTCTCATTGGCGGCGACCCAATCAGTGTCGGCGAGGATTACAGCAGCGGTGATGGCCGTGCCAAGCACAGCGGCGCATATCAGCGACAGTGCGGTGATCACATGATGTTCAAGGGCCAAGGCATTTCTCCTCGACCCTTCATGGGCCGGCGATGCCTTGCCTTCTCTTCTCTACTGGGTTTGTGGTTGGGGCATTCAATGTCGGCTTCGCGCCCGCATTTCGGCCCTTCTATTGGTTTGCTAACTTACCCAATAGTCGCCGTTCGATGACCCGGGGGCTCATTGACCACTACGGGATGAAGCAATTCTCAGGCAGCACGGTGTCTGCGTTTATTGCCGGTTTTGAATCCGGTCCAGAAGGACGCCACCGCGAGGCTTCCCATAAGGGCAAGCCCGATGCCAGCGACTGTCAAGATGACGCGCAGCGGCGACGTGAGCGGGCTGCCAGACAGCCGCGTTGCGTGCAGGGGGTAAAGGGCATTTTGCGCCTTTACAGCCAGCGGCGCCCGCTGGGCATCGCGCGCCATCAGCAATGTGCCATTTCCAGCCAACCACAGAGTTGTGCGGCCGTTGGGGTGCCACTCAGCCGGTCGCCGCAGTCGTAACTGGACCGCGCCACCATTAGCCCTGGGCCATACGATGATCCGGGCTTCGCCATCAGGCACCTGTTGCTGTGCGGTGGCGAGCAGCGCAGGCCAGTTTGGCGCCGTCATCTCGGCGGGCTCGGGCGGACTTGCCTGCCACTCGGCCACGGCCTCGGCGGCTGACAAGGGGCCAAGGATCGTTTCCGCCAGGGGCTTCAGCACGATCAGCGCCCCGGTTGCCGCGCTGAACAGGATGGGCAGGGCCAACACCACCCCCAGATCGCGATGGTGCCTCAGGATTGCCGGGCGCGTCAGCCTTGCCGGCAACGCGCGCCACTGAAAGGTGCGGCGGGTTGGCCACCACAGGATGCAGCCCGATATTGCGAACAGGATCGCGGCCAGTCCCAGCCAGCCGCTGATGATCTCGCCGTCATGGCCCATCAGCAGGTGATGATGCAGGTCGAACAGCAGGGTCTCCGTTCGATCCCACACGCTGCTCCACCGTGTGATCAGGCCGCCGTCATGGGCGATGTAGGCCCCACCACCGCCGGGCAGGCCCGCCATCGCCACGCCGAACTCGGGCGACGGGAGTGTGACGTGGCCAGCGCCAAGGGATTGCGCGGTCTTGATGATCGCGAGCGTTTCCGCGTTCGTCGCCGCACGGGATGTCAAGTCCACCGCCACCCACCACGGCTTCCATAGCAGCAGCGCGCCGCTCAGCCCCAGGATCGCCAGTCCCAGGCCTACGAGGCCGCCAAGCCAGCGATGGACGAGGCTGAGCGCGGTTCGCATCAGAAGCGACCAAGCCACCCGAGCGTGATGCTGCGACCACGCCCAGCAAAGAAGCGCAGATTGTCGGCAGGGCGCTGGGTGTCGCTGTTGTAATCGATATACTGGCGGTTGAGCAGATTCTGGGCCGAGAGGCTGACCTGCCCCCATTTCGTCTGCACCGCCACCGCGCCATCAAGCAGGTGATAGCCGCCGAAATCGTTGCGCGGGTCACCGCCGGCAAAGCGCCGGGAGAAATGGGTGCGCGACTGCAGGCGCAGGGCAACCGGACCGATTGCCCAGTCTGCCGAAAGATTAAGCCGGTCGGGCCCGATGTTGGCGCCATCGAGATCAGCGTCCACATTGCCATCGCCGTTGGTATCGACCCGGCCATTCAGATGGGCGTAGCCCACGCCCAGCTTGAGACCCTTGATCGGCGTTGCGGTGGATAGGTTCAGTTCGAGGCCCTGGATCTCGATGCGCTGGCGCTGCACCTCGAACACGTCGCCCACCAGTACCAGCAATTGGCCGCGGTCACTGTCGGACCAGTAATAGGTGGCGCTGGCTTCGATTGGGCCGCGCTTCACCTCGATGCCCACTTCGCGGTTGTCGGCGATCACCGGGGCGATATCGAGGAACCTGTCGAGATCGACGCCCGGGGTCCGGATGGCGCGGGTGATGCGGCCAACATCTGGCACAGTATAGCCCTGGGCATAGCTGGCGTAGGCGCGGATGCCCGGGCTGGGTTCGAACACGATGCCGCCGTTGGGCAGCAGCCGATCAAAGCTGGGCGTGCCGCCGCCCACCTGCTGTGGGCCGTAGAACCAGAGTGTCTGGTAATCGGGAATATCGATGCGGACATTTTCCCAGCGCACGCCGCCGGCCAGCCGCAGCTTGCCATCAAACAGCTTCAGGTTGGCCTGGGTGAAGGGTGCGATGCTGCGAAAATCGGTGGGCGGCACCCAGGCGCGATCAGTGGCTGCCAGCTTCTGAACGGTGGAGTCGTTCAGCAGGTCGATGCCCAGCACCAGGTTGAGCGGGCCAAAGCCGCGCTCCCAACTGGCATTCACGCCCCATTTGCGGCTGATGTTCTGCGATTGGTCGAACAGCGTGCCAACCGGCGCGATGGCCGGGTCCTGGAAATCGGCGAACACACCGCCGCCATAAATGTCGGCGGTGCGATTCCAGAAACCGCGCACCCGCAAGGCGCCGCCGGCCAGCGTATCGGCGGTAAGGGTCAGCGACAGGCTTTCTGCGAGATTTTCCGGCGCTGCGCCCGGCACCACGCCCGGCACACCGGTGGAGGGCAAGCCGGTCTGGCGGTTGCCATTTACAGGGATCAGGTCGCCATCGCCCTGCAAATCAAAACGCTGGCCCATCAGTTCAAGGCGAACCCCTTCGCCCAGTGCGACCCCGGCCTTGGCGAACAGACTGAAGCTGTTTGAATCCATCAGGTCGCCCTGAGTGCCATCGGGCGCGATCCGGCGCTCCTGCGCATCGCGGAACACGCCGCGGCGCTCAAAGGCGGCGCCCACCACGATGTCGAAGGCGCCCGAACGATTGGCGATAAGCGCACCGGCTTTGCCGCCGAAGCCATCGCCGCGCCAGCCATTCTCGGCCGTGCCCTGCAGGATGGTGCGGCCGCTCCAGCCATCTTCGGCCGGCGCTGAGACGGTGACCTGGTTGATAACGCCGCCTGTTCCGCCGATCCCCTGCAGGGCGTTGGAGCCGAGGATCAATTCAACGCGGTCGATAAAGAAGGGATCAATGGTGAAACCGTCACGCGAGCCATCGCGCAAGGGCGCCGTCTGCGGGATGCCGTCGATGGCGAACAATGGCGAGCGGCCACGCAGTGTTTCGCCTTGGCCGGTGAGCTTCTGGCGCGATGGCGAGAAGCTGGGGGTCAGGGCTGCCACTGCGTCCACCACCGATCCCGAAATCTGTAACTGACGCTGCAGGGTTTCGCTGTCGATCACATCGGCTGTGAGCGGCAGCGCCGTCACCGGCAGGTTGGTGCGGGCGGCAGTGACAACAATCTCGGTCCCCTCGCCGTCACTATCGGCGGCATGAGCGATAGCAGGCGCGACCAGCAGCGCAGCGGACAGGAACAGGGGCAGGCGCATGAGATATCCGTTCTTGATAATCATTCGCAAATTTATTGCGAACGATTATCATTTGCGCAAGCCCGATTTTCGTCCTTACCGTTTTAGCTTTCCTAATTGTCATCATTGCACAAGAGTGTGCCGGCAGCCGGGGGTAGTCCACACGAGGATCGAAGCGACCGTGCGTTACCTCGGTGTGGATATCGATGATGCCCTGACGCTGTCAGAACGCACGGAGATCTGAGCAGGGAGCGGCAGGCGGCGAATGACATCTGGCGCAAACCGGAAACGCCGTAAGCCGCCTGTCCGCGTTCGGCCCCATAACTGCCAAAGCAGCCGCCAAGGCAAAAACGCCTTCATGACGCGCCGTCCGTCGGTCACCAGTATGATGAACTATGAACACTGCATCCAATGCGACCCGTCCATGCCGACGGGTCAGGGTCCACCAGATCGAGCTTGTTGCCGCTGCGCAGCAGCATCCATGCACGCAATGAGGCGGTGTCGCGGAAGAGGAAGTTGGTCATAACGCCTTCCTTATGCCGCACCCATTGAGATTGGCTCGCCAATGAGCGCCGCGATGATGCTCTCGGCCCGGTCGACCGGCACGAACAGTCGGGTCTTGTAGGCGATGATTTCGGTGAAGCAGCCAATCGATTTGTACCAGGTGAGCCGCCGGTGGTCGTAACCGCGCAGTTCGAGCCGTTGGTTGCCGCCGACGCGCGCCGTGACCAGTTCGAGGCTGGCACCGGGAATGGTAACACTGCGGCGTTGCCGGGCAGCGCGGACAAGATCGGCAGGATTGCAGCGCTGATCGATGCTGGTGCCGAGCCGCTTTGCAAGTTCGGGCAGGTCGGCCGCTTCAACAAGCCGGCCAAGATGGCTGATGCCGCCATCGACTGCGACCCTCCAAACCCGGATGTCATCGCCGGGGATCTGCTTCCAGACCGGCAGCAGCAGTCCGGTGATCATGTGGATTGTCGAGACATCGAGGCTGGCGAGCGCTGCCTCGGCTTCTGCGTGCCAGAGCGCTTCGCCCTCGCCAAGCGCGATGCCTTGCCAGTGGGTGTCATCCAGACTGCTGCCGACCAACGTTTCGGTGCGAGTGGGACGAATGAGCCGGACAACCGGCACCAGATCACCATTGTCGCTGAGCGACCGCTCCTGCCGGAACGCAGCTGCAACCATGCCGGAACGCTCATTGCGGACCATTTGCGCCCGTCGCTGCACATCGAACCGGGCATTGAGCATGTCCCACGTCGTGACGCGCGGGCGGCGGTGGATATCGAGCGTGCGCAGGTGGGTTTCAGCGCCGGTGGCAGGGTCGGTGCGCAGCAGCTGGCAGGCGATTTCATCGATGCGCTCGGCCTTGATCGTCTCGACCCCGAGATCGAGCTTGCCGGCCTTGGCCAGTGCTTCGGCGCGGGCCTCGACCAGCGCAAAATATTCGTCGAACACGCGGTTCTGAATAGCGATTGGGAATGCCAGCAAGCGGTTGAGCCAGCGCTGGATCGGTGGCAGCTGCTCCTTCAGGGCACCAGTGTCCTTCTCGCACAGGCTGAGCCCGGAGCGGCGCTGGAAGCTGGCCAGATCAATGGCCGCGAGCTTCCCAGCATGGAGGAGATGATACCAGCTGGTCAGTGCCTCCTTTGCGTGACTGCTTTCTAGATTGTCGGCGGCGTCGAACAGATTTTGGCCGCCGGTCTGCCGTTGGCCGCGGGTGAGCGCACCGAGGCTGTCGAGGCGGCGCGCAATGGTCGAGATGAAGCGCTTCTCGCCCTTCACATCGGTGGTGACGGGGCGGAACAATGGCGCCGAGGCCTGATGGGTGCGGTGCGAGCGGCCAAGGCCCTGGATGGCGGCATCGGCGCGCCAGCCCGGTTCGAGCAGATAATGGATGCGGCGCTGCTGGTTGCGAGCCGAAAGATCGGCGTGATAGCTGCGCCCGGTGCCGCCGGCATCCGAGAAGATCAGGATGCGCTTGGTGCCGTCCATGAACGCCTGGGTTTCGGCGAGATTGGCGCGAGGCGAGCGGGTTTCCAGCTTCTGGCTGCCATCGCGCTGCGGCACCAGACGGTGTGATCGGCCGGTGATTTCGGCGACCATGTCGGGGCCATAGTGACGGATCAGGGCATCGAGCGCCGCGTGCACCACCGGCAAGGCACAGAGTTCCTCGATCAGCCCATCGCGCACCGCCACGGCTTCGGCCGAGATGACCGGGTTGCCGGCCTTGTCGACGCAGACGCGCGAGCGGATGTTGCCTTCCTCGTCGGTGTAGGGCTCCATCAGGATCACCGGGAAGGCATTGGTCAGATAGTCGATAACCAGCTCGCGTGGCGACAGGTCGATATCGAGCTCGGCGCGCTCTTCCGGCGTCAGGTCGGCGACCCGGCGGTCGAGCATGGCTTCGGCGGTGGACACCAGCTGGATGACAACACTGTGGCCAGCGGCAAGATCGGCATCGATCGCCGGAATGAGGCTGGGCAGCTTCATTGCGGTCAGCACTTGTGCGAAGAAGCGCTGCTTGGCGCTTTCGAACTTCGACAGCGCCGCGCCTCGGGCCTGACCGTTCAGCGTCGCGCCGGTGATGGCATCGTTGACATTGGTGTCGGCCAACACCTGCTCGAGATTCTGGTGGATGATCTCCCAAGCATCGCAGAACCGGTCATAGACGGCCATCTGGTCGTTCCCGAGCCGGTGTTCGAGGATGTCATATTCGATGCCCTGATAGGACAGCGCGCGGGCGGTGTAGAATCCGAGTGCCTTCAGATCGCGTGCCACGAGCTCCATCGCCGCGATGCCGCCGTCGCGCATGGCCTGGCAGAAGGCCTCGCGGTCACCGAACGCGGTCCCGGCGCCCCACAGACCAAGGCGGGTGGCATAGGCGAGGTTGGCGATCTCGGTGGCACCGGTGGCCGAGACATAGAGCACTCGCGCGCGTGGCAGCCGGTGTTGCAGCCGCACACCGGCGATGCCCTGTTCCGAGCCCTTGATCAGGCCGCGAGCGGTCTCGCTGCCGGCAGCGTTGGCCAGCGCATGGCTTTCGTCGAACACAATCACCCCGTCGAACGCCGCCTCATCGTCGCCGGTGAGCCAGGCGATGATTTGATCGATCCGACTGCCCTTGCCGGCGTGTTCCGAGCGCAGCGTCGCATAGGTGGTGAACAATATGCCAGTGGGCAGGTTGATCGGCGCGTCTAGCGGGAAATCATTGATGGCGCGGATGTCGGCACCGATGCCGCCCAGCGCTGTCCAGTCGCGGCGCGCGTCCTCGATCAGGGTCGTGGTCTTGGAGACCCACAGATGGCGGCGGCGACCCTGGCACCAGTTGTCCATCAGTATGCCGGCGACCTGGCGGCCTTTGCCGGCGCCAGTGCCGTCACCGAGGAAAAAGCCGGCGCGATAGATGGCCCCGTCGGCATGCTCCTCAAGCGCGAGGTCGTTGTTGGTCGCGCGATAACGGCCGGCGAGGTCGCGTTCGAAGGACTGTCCGGCGTAAACGATGGTCTCCAGCTGGGCGCTGGAGAGGCCGTTCACCGCAAATCCCGGTAGCACGGGTTTGTAGTTCGGAAGCGGGGGTGCGATTGCCGCCATGGCCAGCGACTCCACCAGCGCTGTCGGGTGCGGAGCCACATTAACGAACACGATGCGCGCCACCCGGTGCGGCACATAGAGCCCGGTTGGCGGCTCGGCCGGCACCGGTTCGCTGAGCGCTGTATAGGACAGCGGTGCAGCATCGCCGGTGGTCAGCGCCAGCTCGGGCGGCCGTGGCGGCGTGGGCCGGCTGCGACGGTTGCCGAGCATGCCCGGGCGTGTTGGGCCAAGAGCGGGCCGAAGCGGTGAGCGTTCTGGCGCGGGGGTAATAGCCGGCGCCGTGGCAGCCTCCGGGCGTGGCGGGCAGTGCGCCAGCGCTGCAATCGCGTCGACGTAGCTGGAAGCAGCATGGTGGATGGTGGTAATGCCGTGGCCGTCCCGATCGAACACCAGCAGGCGCACCCGGATCGACGTGCCATGGGCATGGTAGAAGCTGCCATCGAGCACCAGGTCGAACACCGGTGCGAGCTCGGCGTCGACCGCCGCTCGGCCGGCGCGGCCGCTGCCATCACGAGAGAACCATTGCGGCATGACAGCAACACAGCGGCCGCCGGGCGCCAGGAGCTTGAGTGCCGCCAGCAGGTGCCGGGCGCCGGCGTGGGCATCCTCGCCGATATTCGCCGATTGCGAGAACGGCGGGTTCATCAGGATCAGCGACGGTTTCTGGGAAAGGCGATGGTGCAGATGCGCGCCGTCGTGCTGATGAATATGTGCCTGCGGAAACAGCGCGTGCAGCAGTGCGGCCCGGTCGGCGTCGAGCTCGTTCAGCAGCAGGCGAGCACCGGCGCGGGCCGCGTGGACGGCCAGTAGCCCGTTGCCGGCTGAAGGCTCGATCACAATTTCACCGGAACGGGGCGCAGCGAGGCTGGCGGCCAGCAGGCTGATTGGCAGCGGTGTCGAAAACTGCTGGCGGGCGATCTGGACCTCGGAGCGCACCGTCTGCGTTGGCAGCCGAGCAAGGTGGCCGACAGCGCGTTCAACAAACGAGGCCAGCGTCTCGTCGGCGAAGAGCGCAGAAGGCGATGAGTTGCGCAGGGTCAACAACACCTGAGCAGCCTCGCAGGCGTCATAGCCATCACGCATGGTCCAGGCACCAGTGGCGTCACTGCCACCGAAGGCTTCGCTCATGAGCAACGACAAGTCGGCTCGGGTGATCGCAGTGTCGGCGTTGAGACGGTCTGCAATCTGGTTCGCAACCGTCAGCAAATTCGCTGCACGAATGTCGTGGCCATTGGTGTTGCCAGAGGCTGGGTCGTTGAACAATTGCGGTGCGATCATTTGGGGCTCCTTCACGGCGGCGCTCCGGGCCCTTCCCGCTGCGCCACAGCCTTCCCGCCCCCTCCTCTCCTGGCGGTTGGGGTGGACGCGGACCGCGGCGGTGCAGAGAAGACCGGGCGAATCTCATCCGAAAAAAACAGCGGGCTGCCGATTGCTCGGGAGCCCGCTGGCAAGAGATATGGTAGCTTCGGACTGATACGCAGGATCAGGCTGCTTCAGCTGTGCTCGCATCCTCCGGCAATTCGTCGGGTTCGCCGTCGTCACCATCGGAGGTGCATTCGGCTTCGGAGCTCTCCAACAGATCGGCGGCTGGATCGCTGTCGGCATCACTGCTCTGCCTGTCGAACCGCATCACGTCCGGTACCCACGCGATCGCAGCGGCTTTGATCTGCGGCTCGATGATGGCTGTGCCGCCGCAGATCCTCTCAGCCGCGACTGCCAGTTCCGTCTTCTTGGCACTGGCGTAGCGGCTGCGCAGTTCAGGCCCGCCAATCGCGTCCAGCACGCCGAGGATGGCGCCTTTCTTCACACGGCCGAAGAAGTTTTCGGCCGTCGGCCGCCACCATGCCGCGACATCGATTCCGAGCAGCGCGCCCAAATGATTGTGGAACGCCGCACTGCGTTCATCCCGCAACGTCGCATCAAGGCTGTGAGCGACGACCCACCCGGCCCAGGCCCCGCGTTCCTCGTCTGTCAGTTCGCAGAATGCGGTGAACCTGTGCGAGATGTCGGAATGGCCGATCCAGCTCTGGTTGAGCTTCTCGTGCAGCCGGGCCATTTCGTCGGCAATCGCGCCTTTGGTGCGAAAGTCATGTGCGCCGCGGCCATTGGGTCTTGCCATAATATTCACGCCGCCCTGCGCCCCGTAAGTGCTGCGTGTCGCTGCGTCGGCCAGCACGAAGATCATCAGATCGAGCGCGACACCGGGATCATGAGCGATGTGCACTGCCAGCAGATCGCGGCGCTGGACCGCCAATTCGTCGGCCAGACTGCGCGACAAGGCCGGACCTTGATCATCCTCGGTGTCCTCGGCCGCATCCTCACCGGGCGCTCCAGTGACGGCAGGTTTCGGTTTGCCGGCGGGACGCGGAACGTAGAGCGTGGGGTGGACGGCGATGTCACCGCTTTCGTTGACCACCAGGAACGCAGTGGCTTCGGCTTTGGTCGCAGGGTCCGGCTCGGCCGTGCGGTTGCGCAGGGAACCGAGTTCCTCTTCCAGCAGGTCGAACTGTGTTGCGATGGCCTCCTCGGTTGCTGCATCGTCGGCTTCGTCATGGGCGAGCTGCAGCGCCTCGAGTTCGGCCTCGATTGTTTCGGCACGGGCCTGCTCGTCATCCGTAAGGGGCACCCGCTGCGACTGGACAGCCATCAGGTCGCGGGTCAGTTCATAGTCAGGCCGGGCACCCAATACCGGCACCACCGCGCCAAACCCGGCAGTGCTTGCTGCCACCGCTGCCATCTTCTCCTCGGCCAGCTTGATGACGATGCTGGCATCGACCCAGACCTCGCCGATATCACCGAACAGATCGGCCTCGACGCGGCCGCCGGCTGCAAGATAGGCATCGCGGCCGACCAGCCTCGCGAGCCGGTCACCGGGACTGATGGTGTCATCGATCATCATGCGGCGGATGCTGGACGCGCCGTGGTTGAACCGGCTCGCCTGTTCGAACACCTGCTCCTGGCGGGTATGGTCGCCGGTGACGCCATAGGCTTTGGCAATATCGAGGCTGATCTCGCCATTGCGCAGTGCTTCGAACACCACGGGCGCCAGCTGACCGAGCCGTAGCCGGCCTTCGATGAACCTTGTGGTGACACCGAACCGGCGCGCGACGTCTTCGATCGAAGCGCCTTCCACTTCGATGCAATGCCGGAACGCCAGGCAGGCATCGGCCGGGTTCATCGCTTCGCGTTGAAGGTTTTCGGCGAGGCTGACTTCGGCAGCCTGGTCGCGGGCGTCCATGACCAGCATGGGCACGCAGGTGTTGGCCGGCAGCTTGCCGTCGGCGATAAGCTGCTTGACGCAGGTGAGGCGGCGCCCGCCGGCGATGACCTCATACTTGCCTGACTTTTTGGGGGTGGGCACGCCGATTAGGTTCTGCAACACGCCGCGGGCTTCGATATCGGCCATGAGCTGGGCGAGCAGTGCGGGTTCGGACGGCACCTTGCGCACATTGAGGCGGCTCAAGGTGCAATGCCGCGCTTCGATCATCTGGATGGTCATGGGACTGGTCTCCTGCGCCCTCACCAACCATTGGTCAGGGACAGCGCTTCCTCGCCCCCTCCTCTCTCCTCGCGCGGGCCAGATCGTTCCAGTCGTTCAGACCGTCGGGTGGCCAGTAGCGCCGCAGCGCCAGACCCGGGCGTGCGTACGCAGCGATCGCCTTCCCCGCAGCGTCACGGCCGGAATTGTCATTGTCGGCCAGAACCACGAGTTCCTCGATGCTCTCCGGCAGCGCGATCTGGTCGAGCCGGCGGGTGCTGAGGCAGGCCCAGACCGGGATGCCGAGGATCTCGCTGGCGGACAGCGCAGTCTCGATACCTTCGGCAAGTCCGAGGATTCGGCCTGGATGCGAAAGTCTTACCGCGCCGCTGCCGGGAGTGCCCAGCATTCTCCGGGGCTGGTCGATGGCTGCCTTGGCCAGACCATCCGGCGCGAGAAACGTGCGCTGCAGGGCCACAAGCCCGCTGCCATCGCGCACGGCTGCAACCATGGCCGGTCCGGTCCAGGCACTATTGCCGCTGCCGATCCGCGCTGCAGGCGCAAAGCGCAGCTCGCCGCTGGCTGTGGTGATCGCCCGTGATGCCAGATAGCGTTCGGCGGGTGTGCCGACGATCGGCACGCACTGGTTCCACAGTTTCAGCAGAAAGGCTGGTTCACACTGTTGCCGGCGCGGAAGGGAAGGAACCGGGATTTCCGCCGTGGCGAGACCCCGCCCGAGCAGGCCGGATAGGCGCAGGGCTGCAATCACATCGCGGTTGTCGCAGCCGGCAAAGCAGTGGAAAATCAGACTGCGTTCGCCAACCCGTACCGACAGGCTTGGCGTACGGTCGGCATGCGCCGGACAGCGGCACAGACCGCCCGCATCATGCCACTGGCCGCCCAGCGCATGCACAATAGACTTGCCTTGCTTGAACGGATCATGGGCCGACATGGCAATACTCCCGTCAACGTCTCAACAGTTCACCCCTCCGGCAGACTCCTCCTCTCGCCTTCCAGCCCGTTTATCGCAGCAGGCGGGGACAGATATTGACATCGCCCACAGCGCGGACACCATATGCCGATGCGTTGGACCATGTGTCTTGCCGGACTGTTTGTCTCTTGTGCCGCGCAGGCGCACGAGGCCCAGCTCGTTCGGTTTGGTGAGACCGCAGAAGCAATTTCGGCACCGCTGGAGAGTGCATCACGACCGGCGTTCTTGCTGAACAATATCGGCCTGGAACCAGCGAAACCAGTTCGACAGCAACGTGACGGCGCGGAAGAGACCGTTGGCGTATTGGTCGAGGCTCCGGCCCCGGGTGGTGTTGCACCCAATCCCTGTGCGCAGAGCGTCATGCCGGTCGTGACAACGGCCGTGACGCGGGAAGCGGCGCTGCGGCGTCAACAATACTGGCCACTCGTGGCCGCGGCCGAATGTCGTCACGGCCTGCCTACTGGCTTGCTGGATGCGCTTGTTTTGCAAGAAAGCCGCTACCTTCCAACAGCACTTAGCCCCGCCGGTGCACTTGGGCTCGCGCAATTGATGCCGGAAACCGCGCATCATCTGGGTGTTACTGATCGGCTCGATCCCTTTGCCAATCTCAACGGCGGCGCCCGGTTTCTTCGGGCCATGCTCGACAGGTTCAGCTCAGTACCGCTGGCGCTTGCGGCATACAATGCCGGCCCCGGCCGGGTCGCAGGCGCGCGCGGGATCCCGGCGAATTCCGAGACGCCGGACTATGTGCGCAACGTCCTCAATTTCTGGACGGCGCGGGTGCATGACGAGCAGCAGGGGTTGCGTGCGACGGCCGAGCTCCTTGGTTTTGTGACCACGGCAGGCTCGACCCGAACAGCACGATGATCCCCAGCGTCACCGGTGCAGTCGTCAGGTAGACTTTCTGCCAACGCAACCACAGCAGCGGCGCGGCCAGTAGCCAGCCTTTCCATCCTCTGGGGTGCAGAGCGGGATCGGTCCAATAGAGCCAGATGACCCGGAGCGCAGACAGGACAGCGCCAATGGCGCACATCAGGCCCATTGCAGCGTAGGTTTCGATCCATAGATGAAGGTCGACTCGGGTCATTCGTCAGGTATTCCCTCGCCGAAGCTAGAAACCAGCAATGTGCAGCAAGTGTCAGGCAGCTGCGGCGGCAGCGCGCGTTCGCTTTCGCGGCGCGTAGAGTATTCGGGCAACGAGCGCGATATTCGATCCTTCCGGAAAGTTCCTGCTGGCTTTCTCGACACAGGCTTCCAGCTCGCGTGGTGGTATGTTGAGTTTCTCGGCGATGAAGCGCAGCGAGCGACCGCGCAGCATCAATTTGACCACTTCGTCAGTGATCGCATCCTGCACCAGCGCCGGTGGTCTCTTCAGTTTCTGCAGATCCTTTGCCCGGTGGAACACAGTCATTGCCAGGAACATTGTGATGGCTTTGGTCTGGTCATCAAGCTCGCGAGGTTGTGTCGAGACAAACGAAACCATGCCTGGCGGATCGCTCCGGCTCTGAACAGGAACGGTGAACCCGCTGCGGATGCCCATGCGTGCGATCTGACGCAAATAGGCCTGCTGGCCTGACGTGAGCTTCAGACGCTGTGGCAGCTCGGACCATTCGAACGGCATTGTGCTCTGCGCTGCCAGGCTGATGACGGGGCTGTTGAGGTAGTTGTAGTTCTTGACGGCCTGCTTGATCCAGTCGACGGGATAGTTGGTGAGCAACAGACCCGATACCGGCGTCCCGGCCATCGCCGGCTGGAGGACAGTATAGTAAGTAAAGCCCAGCGCATGGCCGGCCATTTCGCACAGTGATGACAATTCGCTGATCGATGCGGCAGCGCGAACGCCTCCGATCAAGTGACTGCCTGGGTTGCTCCCGTCCATATGAACCTCAACACTCTACGAGGTTGTTGATCGACCCTGCTTTTATTTTGCGCTTTCACCACGGCAACTCCAAGCTGTCATTGAGTCGCTGTTCGCGGAGCTGGGCGGCGCGGTTCATATGGGCAGCAACATGCCGGCCGGCGGTTTGCCCCCATCGCCGGTTCAGACAGGTTTCACCTGCCGGTGCCGCCTCTTCGATCAGCGCGTGCAGCAGACCATCCAGAAACTCGGTCAGTGCGTTGGCATAACCGGGGTCTGCAACTTCAAGAAGGACATAGCGCGCTAACAAGGCATGTTGCTCGCTCTGACGGTCAGTCGACCGGTTCAAGGCAGCCGTTATGCGGTAGGCCTGCCTCACCGATATTCCCATGCGCTTTGCCATCTCTTCTGTGAGATGGTGCGTGCCATTTCCAGCCCGGGTTGATCGCTTGTGGTTCTGGCACGGTCGACGTTGCTTGTCTTGCGACATTGCGGCCTCCGTGGGAAGTGATCTGGAAGCCCGCAACCTATGCCATATTTTTATGTGGTTCAAGATGTCAGATATCGAGGCATGTCATGTTCGCATGCCAGCCAAATTCCGGGCGGGCCATGCGCAGCAGGCCGAGGATGAGGACCTGGCCCTTGCGCAGGGGAGAGTTGCGGACCACACCCATATAACGCTGGCATTCCTTGACGCTGAGCAGGTCCTCGCTTTTCAGTCCGACATGAACATATTGCGGCGCTCGCCAGTCGAAACGGTCGAACTGGCGAACCAGCATGTCTAGCATAAGCCTGTCATCGTTCAGGATTTTCTCGATGCCGTAGAGCGCCGCCGTCCGGATTGATGCCGGCTTGTCGGTGATGATCGTCACATGATGCATGGCCGCTGCGGCATGAACCATCAGCACGCGCGACTTCGGCAGGTTTTGCAGCGCAACTTTTTCGGGCTTGGTGCTCACGGTCCAGGTTCGCCTTGCTGATTCTGATTCGACGCCAGTCACTGACATAAACGTCATAGCTTTATGTCACCAGTGTCAGCTTTCACTGACCTTTATGTCACTTACAAGACTGTAATGCACATACAGTTGCCCTGGTGGGAAATTTCATTTCCGTCTTTGGCTTTCGCGTAACCAAACGTTGCGCCCATGTCTTGGGCATCTAGGCAACCCCACCCTCTTCGAGCGCCAATGGCGAGCGGTCAACCCGACCGCATCACGAGGAGACCCACGACATGAACGTTCTGACTGCTGCAAAGGCGCGGCTGGCCGGTCTGGTCGATGCCCTTGCTGTCGCGGCGATTGCCGCGATCGGGGCCGGCGCTGCAATGGCCGGTGCCGATGCCACCTTCGCCCCGGCACTGACCACCTTCACCAACTATCTGGAAGGCTCGGGCGGCGCGATCATTACCGTCATGAGCCTGGCTGGCGGCATAATCGGGCTGGCCTCGGGACGGTTCAGCCTCGGCCAGGTCGCGGTGCCGGTGGCCACCGGTATCGGTGTCGGCACTGGTGTGCCGATCGTCACGGCCGCCATCACCGCGACCATCTGAGCCGCGGGCGAACGAGGGCGGCGTCATCATGTCCGACAAATACATCATTCCCCGCCGGCTCGACGATCCCGAGCTGATCGGACTTTGGACCGTCGATGAGTTTATCGCGATGGTCGGGCCGTTCCTGTGGGGGGTACTCTCGGGGCACATTATACTGGGGCTCGGGATTGCAGCGGTCGCCTGGATGGCGCTCCGCAAAGCCAAATCGGGACGGTCTTCCTCCTGGCTGCTGCATCTCGGCTTCTGGCATTTGCCTTCGGGGTTTTTCGGGCTGAAGCGCACGCCGCCCTCACATTGCCGTCTGCTGGCGGGGTAAGGCCATGCTCGCCGAAATCTCCCACCAGAAATCCCAGGCGCTCCTGAAGCAGCGCAACATGCTGGCAATGCTGTGCATGGCGCTGATCGGCCTGATGCTGGTCGTCGTCATGCTGTTCTCGGCAAAGGACCGCGAAGTCATCCTGCAGCCGATCCTCAGCCGGCCGATGACGGTGTCGTCCGCTGGTCCGACTGCTGATTATCTCGAGCTCGTCACCCGCGACACCGCCTCGGTGATGCTCAACCGGTCACCGGTCGCCCTTGAGTATTGGATGGAGCAGGTGCTGCGGGTCGTTGATCCGGCCTATCAGGGCCGGATCAAGGCCGAACTGCTCAGGATCGTCACCGAGCAGAAGGACAGCGACGTGGCGCAAGCCTTCAGCCTGACCGGCATGAAGGTGGACCCCAAGGCGCTGACCTCCGAGGTCACCGGTGTTGTCACCGTCTTTGTCGGCAAGAAGATCATCGCATCGGACAAGCGCACCTTCCGCTTCCGCTGGTCATACCAGGGCCTGTCGCTCGCCATGACCGAGTTTGGCGAAGTGCTGCCCAGAGGCGCGAAGGAGTTTTGACCATGCGCATCCCCGTGGCCCTTGCCGCCTCGCTTGTCGCCGTCATGATCCTGTCGCCGCCAGCGCTGGCCGACCAGTATCGCATGGCGGCTGACAATGCCCGCATCGAGTGTGTGGCGTCGAAGAAGGATCTGACCCGGATCAGTCTTGTCAGCGACCAGTTTGCGTCGGTGTCGAAGGTGGCAACCGGCATTCCCTATAACGACTTTTCCGTGGTCAATGAGCCGCTGCGCGGTGACATCTACATCTCGGTGCCGGAGACCTATGCGGCCCGCACCATCAATTTCTTCGCCACGTCGAAGAAAGGCTATGTCTACAAGTTCGTCTGCCAGGTGGCGCCGGTCGAAGCGCAGCAAGTATTTCTAACCAACCCCGCGATCGCCGAAACCAGGGCGCGCGACTGGGAACAGGAAACCCCCATCCAGACCACTGCCATGCGGCTCATCGAGGCCATGGCCACCCAGGCAACCGTTGAGGGCTATGAGGTCCGTCAGCCTGTAACCGCGCCGGTCAGTGTCGGACCACTGTCCGTCCGTCTGATCGCCGAATATCGCGGCGCCCAGCTGATCGGCAAGGCGCTGCGCATCGAGAACAAGGGCGCCGTGCCACTGACCCTCAAGGAAGCCGAGCTGGCGCCTCAGGGCACGCTGGCGGTCACCATCGCCAGGCCCAAGCTCGCCCCCGGCGAGGCGACCTCGGCATGGCTTGTCGGAACGGGAGAACGCTGATGGGCATGTTCGATCGCTGGCGTCCGGCTGGTGGCAACGCAGAAGCAAATGAAGGCGAGACTGCAGCACCCTCCGGCGCGCGGGCCGCTGCCGAGCCGCTCGGCGGCGTCAACGCCAGGGTGGCTGCCCGGCAACGGTTGATCCTGTTCGGGGGCGGTTCCGTGCTGCTTGCGGCCGGACTTGCCTATATCAATTCGCAATCCAAAGGCCCTGCTGGCCCAGCCCCGACCGAAGAGCAGGAGATCAAGATCTCCACCGACCAGATGGTCGGGCGCAAGCTGGCGCAGAAGGAATGGGTCGCCCAGTCCGAGAACCAGATCGCCGAAATCAACGGCCGGCTGAAGACGGCCGAAGGCAAGGTCGATCGCGTGACGGCCTATGACGAACGCATCGCCCAGCTCGAACAGGAGAATGCCCGCATCAAGGCCGATGGCGCGCGGCTGTTCCAGATCTACGAGGCACAGAACAAGGGCCAGGCAGCCAAGATTGCTTCGCTCGAGTCAGGCGGGGGCGGTGCCGGAGCGCCGGCCGGCCCAACGGCAAGCGGTGTGGCGCGCTGGCAGCAGCCAGGGAGCGAGCCGTTCCGGGTTGCCGGTGCGAACGGCGGGCCGGCCGGTGCAGCGCCCCGTTGGGGAGGCGGCGCTGTTGCCTCCGATCCCGGCTATGGCCAAGGCGGTATGCCGGTGGCAGCCGAGGTCAAGACCATCAGTTTCTCGGTGCCGGGCAAGGCCGGCGACAAGGATGGCGGCAGCGGGTTCGTTCCCGGTCGCCCCGATGCGCCGCCGACGGTGATCGAGGATTCGCCCGATTATCTGCCGCCCAACAGCTACGCGCCGGCGCGCGTCATCGTTGGCGTCGATGCCAGCGCCGGGGTCACATCGCAAACCGATCCGCTGCCTGTTGTCCTGCGCATCACCGGCCCGGCGCGGTCGGTCGTCCACAACGGCAAGCTGCTCACCACCCGCCTCGAGGGCTGCGTCGTCAACGGCGCGGCGCGCGGCGACCTGTCGGCCGAGAAAGTCTATGTGAAGCTCGCCAAGATGACCTGCGACCAGCCCGGCGGCCGCGTTGCCGTCTCCGAGGTCAAGGGGTTCATCTCGTTCGCTGGCAAGACCGGCGTGCGCGGCAAGGTTGTCAGCCGTGAGGGCAATCTCGTTACCCAGGCCTTCATCGCCGGCATCGCCGGCGGGTTCGGGCGCGGCTTTCAAGCCAATGCCAACGCTATCTTTCGCGGCGGGCTGATCGCAGCGCCCGGACAGCCCATCCCGCAGCTTGATGCCGGGCAGATCGCCAGTGCCGGAATTGGCCAGGGTGTCGGCCAGTCCGCCGACATGGTCAGCAAATATCTGATCGAGCGGGCCGAGCAATATCAGCCGATCATCGAGATGCCGACCGGCATCGATGTCGAGATTGTGTTTCTCGACGGCGTCTATGTGAGGGGGTCGTGATGCCTGAACAACGTTCCGCAGCGCTGCGACGCTGGTCAATCACTCCGTCTGCGCTCGGCCTCGCTGTTCTGGTTGGTGTTATCGGGATTGCCGCCGGCGTTGCCGGTACTACGGCATGGGCGCGGCGTGATACGGGCGCAGCGGTGCGCGAAGCGCTTGCCGCCCGTTTGCCCAAAACGAAAATCTCCGCGGTCGATTGCAGCAAACTGCCCGGCCTGTGCGAGGTCGTCGCTGGCCAGACCCTGTTCTACACCGATCCGGCTGCGCGCTATCTGGTCATCGGCCGCGTCTATGACATGGCGGCGCGCACCGACTTGACCGCGACGCGGCTGCTCGAACTCAATCCTGACACGCTACTGGCGGGCGCGGCGCAGAATAGCGCAGAAGGGGAAGGGCGTGCGGCACAGCTTGCGGCGACTGAACCGGTCGCGGTGCCGCTGGCCGACCTGCCAAGAACCGGTGCGATCCGCTGGGGCAAGTCCGGTGGCGCCAGACTGGTGGTGTTCTCGGACTTTCGCTGTGGCTACTGCCGGCAGTTGTCGGACGAGTTGAGCCGGCTTGATGTCGCGGTCGAGGAAAGGCCGATCTCGGTGCTCGGCAGCCGTTCGCTGACCGAAGCCGTCTATTGTGCAGCCGATCCGGTCAAGGCGCTGCATGCTGCCTATCGCGGCGAAGAGATCGCGCCGGGCGCCGGATGCGATACGGCAGGGCTCGATGCCAACGAGGCCTTCGCGCGCAAACACGGCTTCAGCGGCACGCCGATCGTTGTGCGCGCTGACGGCAAGGTGCTGCGTGGTTATCGCCCGGCGCCAGTGCTCGCCGCCTTCATCGCCGGAAAACCGGTGTCATGACCGGCGCCTTCCTGCTTGGTGCCGGGGTGATCGGCATTGTCGTGCGCCCGAACTGGGCAGCAGCCACCGCCGCACTCGCCGTGATCTTTGATCTTCTCATCGGAGTCTGACCCATGCGTGTCTCCCCGGTCGTCATATTGCTGCTGTCAGTCTCGCTGTCCGGTTGCTTCCGCGGCTCGAACGTCAAGGGCGACTTTGCCTGCAAGGCTCCCGGCGGCAGCTGTGCGCCGATGTCCACCATCGATCGTGAGGCGCTCGCCGGCATTGGTGGCGGGATTTCAGCCGCTCCGCTCGGCGTGCTGCGCAGCCCGGGCAGCTCGCCGCCACTGCCGTCGCCGACACGGACAGTTTCGACAGCAGGTCCCGATGGCACATTCCCCGCCCGCACCACCGAGCGGGTGCTGCGCGTCGTGTTCCCGGCGCATATCGACAAGGACGGGATCTATCGCGAGGAGGCGGCCGCACACGCCGTGATCGAGCCGACAACCTGGGCGCAAGGCCTTGGAGCGGGTGGGGCTGCGGCTGAACCGCGCCGCGTGCCGGGCTTGCGGCAAGGTGGCATCGCGCCGGCCGTTCAACCCAATGTCCAGCTATCCGCAGCAGCTTCAGGGTCGCTGCTTGCCAGCATGGACGAGGTTGTGGCCGCCCAGGCGGCGCGCCGCGCCGGCGCTGTCGCTGCAGCCGCTCCCGCACCGGCCGTCGCGGCAGCGCCATCGCGGCCGGCGGTCGGTGCGACGGTAAGCCAATTCGTTCCGGCTTCACGCGCGCCCGTGCCGCTCAATCTGGCCGAGGCGGTTGCAGGCCTGTCGGCGCCGCCGGTCGCCCGCCTCGACGCTGCCGGTCCCGGCAACTACGACACGCCCGAGGTCGCTGCCGCCGCGCCCGGTTCGGCGGCAGCTTCCGCCTCTCCGTCAGTAGCGAACGCCTCGGAGCCGTCGCCCGGATCGGTGATGCGCACGGTGCGCTGGAGAAGCAAAAACTACAGAATTCCGGTTGCAGCTGCGACGGCCGACCCGGCAACAGCGACCGCGTCCGGTCTTACGACGGCCGAGCTCAATCGCCGGGCACTGGCGAAGGCCGGCACATCTTCATCGGCGCTGCGCACGAAGGAACAACAGCCTTCAACCGCTGCGCCGCCATCATTGCCCACGGCACATCCCACGCTGCTTCCCGAATCACGCCCATCCGCGCCCGCAAACCCTGCCCCGACGGCGGATGCCTCGCTGGCACGCGAGCGTGTCCGTATCATGGCTGGCCCGCAACTGCAGTCATTGGCCGGTCAGCAAGACGTGGCCGATCTTGCGCCAGCGTCTGCTCATGCTGTCACGGCTCCGGCCGTTGCCGAAGGAGCACCTCGGCCATGAAGCTGATCGACCAGATCGCCGGCTTGCTGACCGGTGAGGATGCCCGCGCCGATGTGGCGCGGCCGGCCATCCATCTCGACACGCTGTCGGCCTGGTTGCCTTGGCGCACATATTTGCCGGACAGCGGCCTGTTCCTCAACGCTGGGTCGACCGGCTTCATCATGGAGATGCCGCCGCTGGTTGGGGCCGACGAGCGGACGGCCGATATTCTCGCGCAGTTCTTTCAGGAGGGCATGCCGCCCGGCGCGCAGCTGCAGATCCTGTCCTGGGGTTCCCCGCGCACCCACCGCCGCCTCGGCGAATGGTTCAGGCCGCGCTACGAGTCCGGCGGCATCTACCAGGCGATCGGCCGTTCGCGCGCCCGCTATCTGTCCGACGGCGTCTGGGACTCGCTGTCGAAGGACGCACCGTTTCACCTGCGCAACCACCGGGTGATCATCAGCTGCGGCGTACCGACATCAGCCCGCACCGGTCATGCCGAACTCATCGCGGCCCGCGACGGTCTGGCCTCAGTGCTGAAATCGATCAACGTCGATGTCATCCACTTCGACCCACAGAAGCTGATTGAACTGGTCGACGACATCACCTCGCCCACGACAGCCTGCGAGATCGATGCCCACCAATACAGCGAACTCGATCCTATCGCCGACCAGATCATCCGCCGCGATATCCAGTTCGAGATCGAGGAAGCCCGGATGCGGCTGCGGACCGAGCGGTTCCGGCCGACCAGCTTTGACCCCGACGGTGTTGCAGAGGTTGGCGAGGTGTTCCCCGACACCTTCGACGTCCGCCACTTCGGGGTACGCAACTATCCGCCGCGCTGGTCGCCGTGGGAATGCGCGCGGCTGATCGGCGACATGTTCGCCGACAAGCTGCGCCTGCCCTGCCCCACCGCCACCGTCCTGTGCCTCACCTATCCCGACGAGGAGGCGGCGGTAGCCAAAGCCGGGTTCAAAGCCGTGCGCTCGCAAAGCCTTGCCGAAAGCCGTGGCGGCCGCTGGATGCCGGGCATCGTCGAGAAGGCCCAGGAATGGCGCGCGGTGCAGGAGCAGATGCGCGAAGGCCGCAAGCTCGTCCGCGCCTTCTATGGCGTCACCATCTTTGCGCCCGATGGCGAAGGTGATCGGCACGAGCGCACGGTCAAGTCCATCTACCGCTCGGCCGGGTGGGATCTGATCGATGAGCGCTTCCTGCAGCTGCAGGGCCTGCTCACCATCATGCCGCTGACCCTGGCTGACGGTCTGTCCGACGACATGGAGCGGTTGAAGCGCTTCCGCACCATGCTGTCGTCGACGGCGGCGAACATCGCGCCGATGCAGGGCGAATATCTCGGCGGGCCACTGGCGCACATGCTGCTCGTCGGCCGGCGCGGCCAGCCTTTCTTCTGGTCGCCGTTCGAGAACGCCGCCGGCAACCACAATGTCGCGATCATGGGCAAATCCGGTTCCGGCAAATCCGTGGCGCTCCAGGAATTGTGCGCCGCCATGGTCGGCGCCGGCGCGCGGGTGGTGGTGATCGACGACGGCCGCAGTTTCATGAACAGCGTCAAGCTGCAGGGCGGCGCCTTCATCGAATTCACCATGGCATCGGGGTTCTGCCTCAACCCGTTCTCGATGATCGACCCCGAGCGTGTGGCTCGCGATGAGGATTACAAGCTCGACTGCCTCACCATGCTCAAGGCCCTTGTGGGCCAGATGGCGCGGTTCATCGACCGGCTGAATGATACCGAGCGCGGCCTGATCGATGCGGCGGTCAACGAGGTCTGGGAGAGCAAGGGCAACACCGGGTCGGTCGATGATGTCGCCCGCGCCCTGCAAGCCACGGGCAACCACGATGCCGAAAACCTCGGTATCGCCATCATACCGTTCACCGCCAAGGGCACCTATGGCCGCTTCTTCATCGGCCAGGCGTCGCTGAAGCTCGACGCCGACTTCACTGTGTTCGAGCTGTCTGATCTCGCAAGCCGGGAGGAGCTGCGCGGCGTGGTGCTGACCGCCATCATGTTCATGACCACCCAGATGATGGTGCAGACCAATCGCTCGACGAAGAAGATGCTGCTGATCGACGAGGCCTGGCAGATGCTCAAGGGTGGTCAGATGGCCGACTTCGTCGAGGCTTATGCCCGCACCTGCCGCAAATATGGCGGCTGCCTCGCCACCGCAACCCAGTCGGTCAACGACTACTACAAGTCCGACGGGGCCAAGGCTGCGCTTGAGAACAGCGACTGGACGCTGATTCTCCAGCAGAAACCCGAGACCATTGCCGACTTCAAGCGTTTGGGGCGCCTCGAGATGGACGGTGCCACAGAGAGCATGATCCGGTCTCTGAAGCGCAACGGCACCGAATATTCCGAGATCTTCATCAAGGGGCCTGACCTGCAGACGGTGGGCCGTCTGGTGCTCGATCCGTGGTCGGCGACGATCTACTCGTCGTCGCCGACCACGTTCGCACTGATCGAACAGTACCAGGCCGAGGGCCTCACCACCGAACAGGCTATCGAACGTATCGTCTATGGCCAGAACGGAGGCTTCGGTGTCGCTGCCGCTGAGTAATCCCGCGCGCCACCGCGATGCGATGGTGCTGGTGCCGGATGCGCCCGCCGAACCGGTGGCCGCCGCACTGCCCGTGCCGGATGGTGCCCAGACAGCCGTCTCTCACCGGCACCATCGTCTTCGCCGGCGTTTAGCCGATGCGCTTTACATCTTCCTCATGAGCACAGGTTGGCTCGGCCTCAACGTGCTGGCGGTGGCGGGCTGCGCTGTGGTGGCGTTCGCCATGCTGGGCGGCGGCGACTGGGCGGCCACGTTCATGCAGATCGACAATCTGACCTCCCGCTATCTTGAAGCAGATGCCGGCCGGCGAGCAGTGTTCCAGCATCATCTGGTGCAGGTGTTCAGCACTGTGCTGCTGGCGCTCGTGGTGTTCCGCCTGCCCTGTTTCGTCAAACGGGTGCGCCGTGACCTTGCCGAGCAGGACCTGCCATGACCGCGCCTCAGCCCGTCCTGCCGCTGGTCACCGGCCCGTTGCCGCCGCACGACCCGGTGACCGGTGAACTGCTGTTCGACGTGCCACCCGCTGCGACCGCTTCCGCGCCCTCTGCACAGGCAAACGCCGATGGAGGAGTGGTCGTGGCTGACCGTTCGTCCGCGTCCGGGGGATTTGCCCCGCGCCCGTCGGGCTTTGGCGGTTTCAGTTCGCGCGAGCTGGTCACGATGGCGATGTTTGCTTTGCTCCTGCTGTGGGCGGCCTGGGCGACACGCGAGCTCCTGATTCTCAAGGACCGACGCACGGTCAGCGTCAGCCTTGCCACAATGGTGCAGGAATTTGTGGCGGCTGAAGCTCGTCGCGGTGCCAATCAGCAGGATGCTGCGGCGCGGACGAAAGCCTATCTGACCGCCATCGATGCCGCCATGCGGGCGATTTCTGAAGATGGCACCACCATTCTTGTTTCCGAAGCGGTACTCGGCAACAGCGTGCCGGATGTGACGCAGACAGTGATGACGGCCGTCAACAGCCGGCTTGGCATGCAGCCGGCAACCAGTGCCCAATCCGCCTCTCAGTCGCTCCCGAAATCCCTGCCACTCATGGGCCTGCCGCCCGCTTCGGCTGCGCCCGTTCCCGATGTATCGATGCCAGCCTCGGATGCGCTGGCGGCGGCCAACCCGTTCGAGGCGCCGCCGAAATGAGCGAAGCGCTTGCCTCGGCGGTATCGTCAAGCGTCGCTGTCGGGCGGCGCATGCGGCTCTATGGTATTGCGGCCCTCATCGTGCTCGGGTTCGGTGTCTGGCAGGGCATCCGGCACTGGCAGCAAACGCATGCTTTCCTGATCAACGTTTCGCCGTCGCTGCCGAACTGGGCGTTCCTCCTCGAGACGAAACAGCCGCCGGCCCGCGGCAGCCTCATTTTCTTCCGGCCGCCGGTCTCGCCGGTGCTGTTCAATAATTTCGGGGCGAAGCCCCATCTGTTCGGCAAGCATGTCTATGGCATGCCCGGTGATGTCGTCACCCATCAGGGGCAGGCGGTATTCATCAACGGCCGCCAGGTGGCGATCGCCAAGACACACAGCCGCAAGGGCGAGCCACTCGCGATGGGGCCGACTGGCGTCATACCGCCAGGCTGCTATTACGTCGGCACGCCGCACAAGGACGGGTTCGACAGCCGCTATGCCCTGATCGGGTGGATCTGCAAGCCGGCCATCGTCGGCACCGGCACAGCGGTGCTGTGACATGCGGAGCCGCCACCTCCTTCCTTCCGCGTTTCTGTGCCTCGCCGCGCTGGCCGGGCCCGCAGCCGCACGAGACTATGGCCAGCTGGGCACGGTCTTTCCGGTGATGGAACCCGATCTTCTCACCCAGATCGAACAGCGTCTGAGGGCGGCCGAGGCCTCGGGCAAGATCGCCTCGATGCAGCAGGAGCTGGTCCGCCGCACCAAAGCCCGTGTTATGCGCCCCAGGCCGGTGGCCGGCCTCACGCGCGCAGTGAAGGCGCGCAGCTGGAACTATGATCCCACCATCAACGTGGAACAGGATATCCGCGATCACAAGGGCCGGGTGATTGCCGCCAAGGGCCAGAAGATCAACCCGCTCGACCATGTGCCGCTGCGCCAGAGCCTGGTGTTCCTCGATGGTGACGATCCGGCCCAGGTGGCTTGGGCGCTGCGCTCGACCACCCAGCTCAATGCCAAGCTGATCCTGACCAACGGCTCGCCGTTCGAGCGCATGAAATCAGCGCAGCGGCGGTTCTTCTTCGATCAGGAAGGCAAGCTGACCGCCAAGTTCGGCATCCGGGCAGTACCTGCCGTGGTCGAGGCTGATGGCCGGGTCCTCAAGGTCAGCGAGGTGCCTGTCCCCCCTGCACGGAGGGTCGGATGATCGGCGGCTTCCATCATGAGCGCTTCGTGCGGTTCATGGCGCCCTACCCCGGCCTGTGGCGCGAGATTGGTGCCTTGGAAGATGCACGATTGCTGCGCTGTCTCCGCCGCGCCAGGCACGCACTCGGGCTGCCGCCGGATTATCACCTTGCGGCGCAGGGCTCCCTGTCTCGATCGACGCGCAAGGAGCTGCGCGGTGATTGACTTTGTGCGCCTCTTCCTTCCGCGCGTGCCTGTCAGGCCGGCGCCGCCGCCGACCCCTGCGATCAGGGCGTTCCGGCCGCGCGCGATGATCTGGTGTGGGCTCGGCATAGTGATGCTGCTGACCAACATGACGCTCAAGGGCCGGCCGGTTCTGGCGGTGATGACCGCGCTGATCGTCGCGCGCTCGTTCTGGATGCTCTATCGCTATATCCGTCAGCTTTATCTCAACGACATGGCCTTCTGGACGCCGGCCCGCGCTGCCGCCTGGAATACCGGCCAGCGCAACATGGCGCTCATTGCAGACATCGATGACGCGGTGCCGCCACTCCTCCTGTCAGGCCCGCGTCAGCCGTCGCCCTCAATTGTTCCAGATGGCTCCACCCGCGAGCCAGAGCCGGCAGCGACGCCGGATAGCTGCTGCTGTGCAGGCCGGCAGGCCGGGAGCCTGGTGAAATGAGCACGCCGCCCACCCCTTCGCTTCCGCGCTGGTGCTATGCAGCTGCCTTTGCTGCCGGGTTTCTGATCGTTCTCGGGCTTGGCGCAGCAGCAATCTATGTCGCCTTGCCGTCCAACCGGATCGCACCGGTTGGCGCCGCCCTGTTTGTGATTGGCACCCTCATTTTGGGGGCGCTGTCCGTTCTGGTTCTCTTTGCGCAATTCTGGAGCCAACCCGAGCCACCGGTGCCGCAGCGATCGGCGCCGCGCCAACGGCCCTATGCCTGGCTGGTGGCGATACTGCTGCCGGCGACCCTGTTCACCGCCAAACCAGCGCAAGCCATCATTCCCGGCGTCTGCACCGGCCGCTTCGTCAACCCGATCACCGACGTGTGCTGGAGCTGCCTGTTTCCGCTGACGGTCGGATCGATCCCGATCTGGCCAAGCCCGCGTCCCGACACCGACAATCCCATCCTCCCGGTGTGCGCCTGCATGGACCCGATCCCGCGGCTCGGCATCGCCATCGGTTTCTGGGAGCCAGTGCGGCTCGCCGATGTCACCATGAAGCCGTGGTGCTTCGTCAATCTCGGCGGCATCAAGCTCGACCCCGGCTTCGATATCGGGTTCAAGCCGATGCAGGGCCCATCGTCCGTCGGCGGCAAGCAGCAGTATAACGGCAGCTGGCATGTCCACTGGTACATGTATCCGCTCATCTACTGGCTCGAGCTGGTCGCCGACTTCCTGTGCCTCGAGCCGGGCGATATCGACATTCTCTACCTGACCGAGATCGACCCGCTATGGCAGGATTCGGAACTCACCCTGCTCATCAACCCGGAAGCGGTGGTCTTCGCCAACATCCTCGCAACCGCCGCCTGCGCTGCCGATTGCGTCGCCTCGACCACCGTTGGCCCGATCAATGCGCTGTTCTGGTGCGCCGGCTGCCAGGGCACCATGTATCCACTGAACGGCAATATCCCGGCCCAGATCGGCCATGTTCAGGGCAGCCGGCTTGCGCTCAACCGCTTCATGTCGAAGCTCCACCGCCAGCTGATCCTGTGGGGGACATCGGGCGAAAGCGCGCTGTGCAGCCGCGACCTGATGCCGATCATCAAGAAAAGCCAGTACCGGGTGCAGGCCACCGTACCCATTCCCGGGTTTGGCCCCGGTGCCTGCCTGCCACTGGGCGGCTCATCCGTCGTGCCCGGCAGTGGCAACATGCTCCCCGCCGTCGGCGAGGACATGGGCTATCTCGTTTGGCGCAAGCGCAACTGCTGCATGCTATGAGCCGCCACGCCGCCTTGGTAACCGCAGCAGCGGTCGGCCTGGTCGCCACCGTCGCTTCCGCGGCTTTGCCGGTCGCCGCCCAGACTGTCGAAGGTGTGGATGCCGGCCGGCTTCGCGCGGAAGCGAAGAAGCAGGCTGGCGACGCGCAGCTGTTCGCCGATGAAGTGCGCCGCCGCGGCGAGGCGGTGCGCGCGGAAGCGCTGCAGGCCCGAGAAGCGGCCATACGCAACCGCATGCCGGTCCAGTTTGGTGCGAAGTCATCGGGCGGTGTGCTGGATTTTGACCAGATGGTGGCCGACGCCGGCCGTATCGTCGATGGCGGCAAGGCCGGGGCTGGCCCGCGCTTCATCGCCTTTGCCAGCATGGCAATGCCGGTCGGCAGTCTGCGCGCGTTGATCCGCGATGTCGGCGATGCCGGCGGCGTGGTGGTGTTCCGGGGCCTGCCGCACAACAGCGCCAAGGTGTTCATGACTTCGATGGCCAAGCTCGTCGACAAGGGCCAGAAGACGAGCGGCATCGGCATCGATCCCCGGCTCTTCCGCGCCTTCAGCATCACCGCCGTGCCCACCTATATCGTCACCACCAGCGATGTCGCGCTGTGCGACGGGTTCCACTGTAAAACGCCGCTACCGCCGCACGACCGGCTCGCTGGCAATGTCACCACCGCCTATGCGCTGGAGCGGTTCACCGGTGGTGGCGGACCCGGTGCGGCAGCCGCGAAACTCTTTGGCCGGCGCTTGGCAGCGGCGCGGAAGGAATAAGCGGTGGCACAGCGCTGGCCTGTCTCGCTGTTTCTCGCCGGAGTGCTGCTCGGGGTGCTGGCAGTGCTGGTCGCGCCTGCCGTCGGACCGGCCCGTGCACAGCAGCCGACGCAGAAGGAAATGCGTGACGAGGCCCGGGCGTTTGGCCGGTCACTGATCCCGCGGGCACGGACTGAAGCCACCACCCAGCCTGATGCCGACCGTGTTCCGCAGTTCACCAGCAACCCGTCGCAGCAGACCTATTACAGCAGTCCATCCGCGCTTGAGGCCGCTGCCATGGCCCAGGCCCCGTCGCATCCCGGCTATCAATCGGTCCAGCAGTCGATCGGCAGTCGCGCCACATTCGATCCGCAGGAAATCCGGGACGCAACGTCACTGGGCCGTGCCATCCAGGCCGATCCCAACAATTATGTCTCCGGGTTCTCGGTTGATGGGCAGCTCGGCGTCTGCCGGCCGCTGCCACCCGGCGAAGCCTCGCCCGGCCGCTACGAGCAAAGCTGCGACAGTGGTTATGCCGTCACGCCGTCGACCCACAGCTGCTCTATCCCGCTCGAGGTAACTGCGACGCGCTTCTACCGCTATCAGTGTTCGATCCTCGATGGCACATGCGCCCCATTCGCGGGCTGTTCATTCGTCGAAACGATCCCTGGTCCCTGTCTCGTAACGCCGGGACCCGATGGCTGGTGTCCTGAACCCGGCGAGCCGCTGCATGTCTATGAGTGCGCCGGCCCGGTCGCCGGTCAGACGCCAACCTGGATCGGGCCGCCGGTAATCACCGAATCCCGCAACGAGACCGGCTGTGCGTCCTGGGCGGCCAATCCGGAGTGTCAGGCACAGGCCGATGTCTGCACCGACAGCGATCCGGTCAATCGCACCATCGATGGCATTCCCGTCACCCGGCCGTGCTGGGCCTGGTCGCGCACCTACCGGTGCAATGGCATGACGCAGATGAGCGATTGCATTCAGCTGGAAGGCCTTGGCTGCACCTTCCTGCGTGAGAACTGCCTCAGCGAAGATACGCCGTGCATGAACGTCGAGCGTGTCTATTCCTGCCCGATCCCGCCGGTGCCAAGCCAGTCGGGCGAGATCTGCGACGGCGATATCTTCTGCCTGAACGGCGAATGCGACCAGATCGACCGCGAACCCAACACCGACTTCAAGGATGCGGTGGTGGCGCTGAACGCCATCGCCCAGGCCGGCAAGGAGTTCGACCCCAATAACCTGACCGTGTTCAGGGGCGAGGCGATGTCCTGCACAAAGACCATCTTCGGGCTGACCAACTGCTGCGTGCCGCGCGGGTTTCCGTTGCTGGGCGGTTGCAGTGCCGGCGATGCAGCGCTGAAAGAACGCCGCGAGAAGGGCGAGTGCACCTATGTCGGCACCTGGTGCTCATCGCGCTTCCTCGGCATCTGTTTGCAGCGCCGCGAGCGCCACTGCTGCTTTCTCTCCAAGATCAGCCGCATCCTGCAGGAACAAGGCCGACCGCAGATCGGGAAGGCATGGGGCGCGCCGCGCGATGAGCAGTGCCTCGGGTTCACCATTGCCGAGTTCCAGCAGCTCGACCTGTCGCGCATGGATTTTTCCGAAGTCTATGCCGAGTTCACCGAGGCCGCCCGGCTGCCCGAGGAGCTGGCCACGGTCACGTCGATGCAGGCCAAGATCACCGCCTATTTTCAGGCCAATCAATAGGGACGATGGCGTGCTGACCTTTCAGATCCTCAAGTCCCTGTCGATGGCCGACATCAGTGTCGGCCTCCTGCTGCTGCACGACGAAAGCCATTGCGCCCGCTCGCTGGCCGTCCATCTCTCCCGTCTGTGTGACATGCCCGTCGCTGAAACCGACACCGCGCCTGTCCTCGCGGCGCTGCTGCATGACGAGCAGTTTCGCGTTGAACAAAACGAAGACGGCCAGCCCGTCTATCTGCCGATCCCTGCCGGCCGGCAGCGCATCCTCGATGCCTTCACCAGCTTCCTGCGCGTCGCCGATCTCGGCCATGGCGCGCTCGAGCTGTCGCTGGTCGCCAGCTTGGCCACCCGCCGCATCGAGGAGGCTGCGCCGCGCAAGCCCCGATCGCGCCAGCGCCGCGCCCGCAAACCCGCCAATGAGGAGGACAAGGACGATGACGACCTCTCACCGACGCTGCACTGACCCCTCCGCCGCTTTCGCTTCCGCGTGTCTGGCTCTCGTGCTTCTGGGCGCCACCGCGGCAGCCGCCAGCCCGCAGGCGCTGATCGATGACCCGTCGCGGCCCGATGCCTTCTATTGCGAACAGCGCAAGCTGGGCACCTGGTTCTACTGCTCGCGGCCCAGGCCGAAGGAGGACGTAAAGCCCCCCTTGCCCTCCGCGTCGCCGGTGCCGGCCGAGACGGCCACCCAGCGCATGGAGAAGATCACGGCCGAACTGCGCGAGCTGAAGGCCCGTGCCATCCTCGACCCCAGTCCCGAAAACATCACCGCCTATATCCGCTTTCAGCGCGAACAGCTCGACCGCTCGTCGCTGTTCTCCGATGTCTGGCAGCGGGCGATCTGGCAGGACCCGGACCTCGACTATACCCAGCTGCGCCCGGTCTCGACGCTAGGCAAACGCCAATGGCTCGACCAGCGCAAGCTCGACCGCGATGCGGTTTTGAACAGCCTGAAGGATCGCTACGGGCTGTTCTATTTCTTTGCGCAGGGCTGCGCACCGTGCGGGATCATGAGCCCGATCCTGAAGTCGGTCGCTGACAGCCACCGTATCCCGGTGATGGCGGTATCGACCGATGGCGGGCCGTCGGATGTGTTCCCACGCTATGTCGTCGACTCCGGCCAGCGTGAGCGGATGGGCCTCGACAGCAAGGTGACGCCGGCGATCGTGCTGTTCGACAGCCGTACCCGCCGCGCCATCCCGATCGGCTACGGCGTGCTGGCCGCCGACGAGCTGATGGACCGCATCTTCACCCTTGTCGCAACGGAGGCTGGCCGTGACTATTGATCCCAACAAACTCCCTTCCGCGTCTCTCCTATCGGGCGCGCGGTGTCAGTGCAGCAAAGAGCACGCGCCCACACCATCTTCCCCTTCCGCGTCTCCCCGCAGAGGATGGAAATCGAAGTTGCGCAGTGGAGCGGCGCGGATAAGCGGGGTCGCGGCGCTGGTGGCAGCGCTCAATCTGGCGGTACTGCCGCTGGCCGAGCAGCCGGCGCACGCCAGTGTCGAAAGCGCGATGAACAGCTATTTCGACGAGATGGGTGCGGCGGCCAATGTGACCGGGCCGACCGCCTATAATGGCCAGCGCTCTGGCTATTACAGCCTTGGCAATGTCTGGACGCGCTTTCCGCAGCGACAAACCAACCTGCTCAATCTGCAGCTGCCGCGGGCGCGCGCTGGCTGCGGCGGCATCGACCTGTTCGCCGGCAGCTTCTCGTTCATCAATGCCTCCGAGATCGTGGCGTTGCTGAAGGCGGTGGCCAACAACGCGGTCGGGTTTGCGTTCAAGCTGGCCATCGACACGGTCTGCCCCGAGTGCGGCAAGATCATGGAAGAGATGCGCCAGGCTGCCCAGCTGATGAACGGTGTCAACATCAACAGCTGCGAGACTGCGCAGGCGCTGGTCGGCGGCATGTGGCCCAAGTCCGATATGGCCGATCGCTCGATCTGCGAGGCGATCGGCAATTCGTCGGGTATCTTCTCGGACTGGGCAGCCGCCAAGCATGGTTGCGGCAACCGCGGCCAGCGCCAGTCGACCCTGGAAAGCGCTGCCGGCGATGCCGAATGGCAGGACGTCAACCCGGGAGTGCCGCGCAACTATACCTGGACGATCCTCAGGAAGAGTCCGTTCTTCTCGCCCGGCGGCAATTTCGATCAGGAACTCGCCGAATATGTCATGACCCTCGTTGGCACGCTGATCTACGTGCCCGCCGGAGACGATAGCCCGGGCACGTTCAACCCTATCAAGGGCGACACCAGTTCCACCCTGGTGACCGCCCTGCTCGACGGGACCACCGGCGGCACGCCGGTCGAGATCTGGCAGTGCGACACGCAGGACCAGTGCATGAACCCGACCCGGCGAGCGCTGACCGTTTCGGCCAGCGCAGCCCTGCGCACCCGCGTGGCTGGCATGCTCGACAATATGGTCGATGCAATCGTCAATGACACGGCGCTGCAACCACAGGAACTGGCTCTGCTGCAGGTGGCAACGCTGCCTCTCTACAAGATCCTCACCGTCAATGCGGCCTACAGCCGGGCGCTGACCAACGACAATCGCGCCGTGCTGGCCGAACTGGCATCGGTCGATCTGCTGTTCGCCATCCTTGACCAGCTGACCGGCGAGGTCGGCAAGGCCAAGGGCGGGTTCATTGCTGCCGATCAGGACCGCATCAATACGTGGCAGCAAGGATTGTTGGACGCACGCGCCGCGTTGATGGAGCGGCAGCAGACCAGCCAGGTGCGGGTCAGCGGCATCATGCAGATCGTCCAGCAGACAGCGTTCCTTGAGTCAGCGCTGCAAAGCTCGATGTCCCCGGGCATGATGGCCAGCTACGACTGGAGCCGCGCCATCCAGACCCGCGCCATCAACTGACGGGGAGCGGGACACCATGCTCGAAGTCTTCACCATTGGTGGCGGCGAATATATCGTCAATGTCCTCAATGCCGTCGCGGCCTGGTCGGGCGACAGTGCGTTCGCCTCGATGATCCAGGCGGTGATGGTGATGGCGTTTGCCTATGGCCTGCTGATGATGGCGTTCACCTTCCAGTGGAAGGCGTTCCTCAACTGGTTCCTGCAAGCGACGCTCATCTACATGTGCCTCATGGTCCCCAAGGTGAATGTGCTGGTGATCGATCGCATCAACCCCGGCCTGCCGTCCGCAGCCGTCGCCAATGTGCCGCTCGGCCTCGGCGTCATCGCTTCGTTTACCAGCCAGATCGGCGATTATTTCACGCGCGGCGCTGAGCTGGTGTTCGGACTCCCCAGCGATCTCAACTACTCGCGCAACGGCATGATCTATGGCAGCCGGCTGTTCGAGGCGACCATGGCGGTGCGCATCAACGATGCCGAGTTTGCCAGCAACCTGGATGAGCATTTCAAGCAATGCGTGTTCTACGATGTGCTGCTCGGGCGCAAATCCATCGATCTGCTGGCACGGTCAGATGATCTGCTCGCTGCCCTTGGCCCCGGCGCCATCAGCCGGGCGCAGCGCTGGCTGACGCGCAACGGCGATGGCACGGTCACGTCCGAGATCATCACCTGCCGTGACGCCTATGGGCGGTTCGTCGCCAGCTGGGACACGCAGCAGACGCCGCTCGAGCGCGCATTGGGCCAGCAACTTTTCCCGCGCCTGCTGCCCGACGCGGCGCGCGCCAAGCTGGTCGCCGATCTGCCCGGTGCCTATGACTATCTGACCGGGGTCAGCCGCTCGGCGTCGCAGATCCTGCGGCAGAACCTCATGATCAATGCGATGACGCAGGCGATGCACACGATGCAGTCGGGCGGGTCGCCGTCTTCGGTCGATGTCTATGCCCAGACCCGCGCCGAGATCCAGACCCGCAACACCTACAGCTCGATCAGTTCGACCGCGATGAAGTGGGTGCCGCTGCTCAACATCGTGCTGACGGTGGTCTTCTATGCCCTGTTTCCGATCACCTTCCCGCTGTTTCTGTTTCCGCGCACCGGGCCGCTGGTGCTGAAGGGCTACACGACCGGATTCTTCTACCTCGCGGCCTGGGGGCCGCTCTATGTCATCCTCAACATGATACTGACATTGAAAGCCCAGAGCGACGTGCTGGCTGCCGGCGCACCGGGCGCCGGCGGCATCACCTTGGCCTCGTTTGTCGGTATCCAGGGGGTCAATGATGATGTCGGGCTCTTGGCCGGTTATCTGATTGCCAGCATCCCGTTTTTGGCGGCCGGTATCGCCCGCGGCGCGCTGGCAATTTCGACGCAGGCGACCTCCTATCTGGCGCCATCCCAGAATGCGTCGGAAGAAGCCGCGCGAGAGGCGTCGACCGGCAACATTGCCTTCGGCAATACCAGTATGGAGACCGCCGCGTTCAACCAGAAGCAGGGCAATGTCTGGTCATCGACACCGAGCTTCAACTATGGCGCCGGCTCGTTCACCCAGACCATGGGTGACGGCACCCGCACCACCACCTATCCCGAGGGCCCGGTGGTCGATGGCATGGCGGCGACCTCGAAGCTGCCGTTCACGCCGCAGCTCACCAACGATTATCAAGCCAGCTTCGCCAAATCCTCGACCGAGATGTTCGGCCGTGCCGAATCGCTGGCTAACAGTGCCTCGACCAGCTTCAGCGCGGCCAACACCCAGGCTGCCGACTTCCGCCGCACCCTGTCGGCCGGAACCGGGCAGGACACGGCGTTCGGCGCGGCCGACAGCCAAGCGATCAACCAGACCTGGTCACAGATCGATTCCGCTTCCAAGCTGCTGCAGGAACGGCTCGGATTCGACCGGCAGACAGCCGAGAAGCTCGCGACCCAGTACATGTTCTCCGGCAATCTCAATACCGGCATCTCCTGGCCGGGTCAGACCGGTGCAGGATGGGCGGGCGGCGGAGCCCCCGGCCTGCCGATCACCGGCAAGGCCGGCGTCGGGGTCAATACCAGCGGTAGCAAGTCGGTCGGCACCGACATGTCGGTTGGCGCCTCATCGGCGGTCGCTCAGGCGCAGGATCTGCTGGCCAGTGTGTCGCGCTCGCAGGGTTGGACCAGCACCCGCGAGGGCTTCTTCCGCGCCACCGCGAACAGCACCAGTTCCAATATCCGTGCGCGGTCGGAGAGCCTGTCGTCGAGTTACACCGAGGCCAACGCGGTCGCACGCGAGGCGCGCCAAGCCTATGAGACCGCCCGGCGCTATGAGGAAGCATCGACGCTGCGCGACAGCGAAGGCGTGTCGATCAGCGACAATCTTTCCCAGCGCTTCGTCAACTTCGTACTGTCCGAGCAGCACCGCACGCCCTGGCTTGAGCACGACTGGAACCCGACCCGCGGCATGCCGGTAACGCGCGACGAGATCATTGAGCGCGACATGTATCTGGACAAATTCCTAGAGACCGAGAAAGCGCGCATTGCTGCCGGGGTGACCGACGACAAGGGCCCACCGACGGCCGCCGGTCTCGTCGGCCCGTCGGCCAACACCCAGTCCCGCGTTGCCGGCTTCGGTGCCATGGGCAGGGCCAGCATCGCCTCAACCCCGGTTCCGCGCCCCGACACGTTGCGCTCACCCGGGGAGGTGTATCGCGGCCGCGGTGATGTTGCGGGCGCGGTCGCAGAGAAGGGTGAGGAGCGGCTCGGTGGCTATCTGGAGGGGCGCAAACAGGCATTCGAGGGCGTCGACAGGAACCTGTCAGACGTGCCGCAGCTGACCATGGATAATGTGGTTGGGAAGGACCAGCGCAGCCTATGGGACAGCACCCTTGATGGTGCAAAATCAATACTCACGCCTAAGAAAGATGAAAAATAGGCGCTCCCACAGCGAGCTCGATGACCGCTGCGCCAAGTACAATGCCGGCGATGGCCACAAACACCCAGAACGGCCACCAGAACTGACGGTCAGGCACGCTATGGTTGAGATAGAAATTATCGAGGTCCTTGTTCTCGACCGCCCTACTCCAAGCCTTGAGTCCATCGAGGCCTTCGATCTCGACCTTGACCGGTTCGGCGCGCGCGGCTTCGAGCTCGGCGACACGGGTGCGCAGAGCGTCGAGTTCAGCCTTGGTCACCTGCTCGGTCATCATGGCACCATTGGAACAAACGCGATACGTTTATAACGCAATTTGTGCCAAAGTGCCAGACGGCCGGCAGCGGCCTGATCGGCCCCGGATTCAACAGGTTCGATACCCTTTTATGCAGCACACCAGTGAACAGCAGGCCATTCTCGAGCGCCGGCCAGAAGGTATTATCAAGGTCGCCGCCGGTGCAGGTTGCGGCAAGACCTCGACACTGGTGGCCTATGGCGAACGCTGGCGCGGCCGCGGGCTGTATCTGGCATTCAACAAGGCGATTGCCGACGAGGCGCGGCGGAAGTTTCCCAAGTCGATCGAGCCGCGCACGGCGCATAGTTTTGCCTACCGCGCCCTTGAGGTGACGAAACGCGGCAATGTTGTGCCCAAGTTCCGCCATGAGCATCTCGACGACTATCGCGATATGCTGCTGCCGGTGCCAGGCATGCGCGAAGGCCAGATGCGCACGGCTGTGCTCAAGACCATCGACAATTTCCTGATCGATGCCGGCAAGCGGCTGAAGGTCGAGCATTGCCCGATCGAGGACCCGGCGCGCAGCAACGCCATCAGGGCAATTGCAAAGCCGATCCTCGAGCAGCTGATGCGCTTCCAGCGCCACGACCGGCCGATTACGCACGATGTGTATCTAAAATCTTTCGAGCTGCTGCATCGCATCGACGACGCCTTCGATTACATCATGGTCGACGAGGCCCAGGACCTGAACCCGGCGCTGATCTCGATTGCCATGAAAGCAAAACGCCCGTTGCTGGTCGTCGGTGACAGCTACCAGTCCATCTACCGCTTCCGCGGCGCTGTTGATGCCATGGACCAGTTCGTGGCCGACCCCCTGCCGCTGTCGCAAAGCTGGCGGTTCGGCGAGAGTGTGGCGCGCATCGCCAATCGCATCCTTGCCTCGCATTCGGTGCGGCCGCGCTTCCTCCTGTCCGGCAATCCGGCTATCGCCACGGAGATCGTGCGCTATGGCGGCCGACTCAGCATCGCGCCGGGCACTGCAATCCTGGCGCGCACCAACGCCCGGTTATTCATGAGCTTGGCACCATTGGCGAGGCCATTTCATCTGATCGGCGGGTTCCGCGACCTCGAGCGCCAGATCGCCTCGGCATGGGCGCTGCGCTGCGGCCTCGTGCGTGAGGTCGCCGACCCGGCGGTGGCTCGGTTTGCGACGTGGGCGCATCTGGATGCGGCGGCCGAGCGCGGTGACGCCGAAGCGAAGCGATGGCGGATGATCGTCGAGGCCTATGGCGAAGATCTGCCGGCCATCCTGTCGCGGCTTGGAGCCCTTCACCGAGACCAGGAGACTGATGCGCAGATCGTGGTCTCGACCGCGCACAAGGCCAAGGGGCGCGAGTTCGATGCGGTGCTGGTTCTCGATGACTTCCCGCGGCCGAGCGAGTTGCACGCCCGGCGGCAGCAGAAGCCCGAACTGCGCACCGAGATCGATCAGGAGATCAACCTGCTTTACGTCGCCTGCACCCGTGCGCGGAAGAAGCTGTTTCTGGCTGAGCAGCTTCATGAGGAATTGGTTTGATTTGCGGAAGGGTTGGGGCAGTAGCGCAAATTGAAGACATATTGCGACCATCGATGGGCCGGCCGAGGGTCAGGATTGCTGGCACGCTTTGAACGAAGCCGTATGCCATGCCGGCCAAATTCTACGTTCCCGCGCACACTCTCCAAGCCGTCGTATCTACCTGAAGAACCTCGTCTGACGCCCTCGCATTGATCCGGGATCCCGGCGTATGGCGACCCGCGAGAACGACGTTTGGCGGCTGCCCCAGAGCGTCAAGGGCGACGATCTGCGGTCCGGCGGCAGTGCAGCGCTCTGCGCATTCCGAGCCCGCCAAGGACCGCCTGCGTTGCATCGACTCGCGTGCACCCGAAGCATGGCCAAGGTCACCGGCCTTGCCCGCTGCGGTGCAGTCGGTCTGAAAGCCCATCTCGACTTCATCACCCGCAACGCCAAACTGGTTGCAAAAACCAGGACGGCTCCCGCCAGCAGGCGCTCGCGGTGGAGCTGCAGCAGGTGCTGGAGCGGCAGAATGGGGCCAGAGAGAAAAAGGTGGACGGGCCTGCAAAGGGGGAAGTTTTGCACGGTGCAAGCCCCTTGAGCCGGACAGCGCCTTGCCCAATTTGCATGCAAGGTTTGGATAGTTTCGGATTTCATTCGAGATGCTCAACGGCATATGCTGGCGTTCCCGACCAACTCAATCTGTGCATACCGCCCTGGACGACAGACTGCACCACGTTCGGCCGCAACGCTGCGATGCAGATGCCCCCGGGGTGTCGCACTGAAGGGTAGATGATCCCATTGAGGTCAGCCGCCCTGGCCTGTGCAGCGATAACGTTGCCTGCAGGGTAGCCTACGGCGGGGTCCGGATCGAGGCAGGCATGCTCTGACATCCCACGCAGATCGACGAACACGCCTGCCATGCTGGCGAGCATTTCCCCATATTCCACTACAGCATTGAAGTCGTTCGCATCGGCCAGCGCCTGCGTCAGATGAAAGCCCACCTCAGCAATGCAAGTCTCGACCGCCAGCGCAGCGTACCACGCGCCGCGATCGGACGGGTTGAACCGCATGATCTGGCGCGGCTTGGCGTAGGCAAAGCTCGCATTGATGAACTTGGCATGCGCGACCCCATGCACCAGCTCCGATACAGGCAATGAAGCGGTGCCGCGATCTTCGGCGACAAGCCTTCCGCTAGTCGCGCTTTCGATCTCGGCAAGCAGGTAGTGCTCATCTTGGTTGTCGGCCAGCGGGGTCATGACCGCCTCCCGCAGCCGGGCGCTTGGGACAAGGCGAATGGTGCGCGGGAACGCTTCCCGAACTGTCGGCAGCGGGAACGCCGCTGCTTCGTCAGAGCCCGCCACGCAGAGAGTCGATGTATAGCCGGGTTTCGAGCATCCGGGGGATGCCTCCATCGATCATCGCGGCGATCGGAGACTGCCGCGCGAATATGGGACCGCGGTTGGGTAGCGAGGGCCAGCGATCGGCCATTCCGTCAGCAAACAGCAGATGGAGGCCCTTGAAGATGCCGATGAGTGCCGAGGCGCGGGTCAGGTGGTCCTGGCTCAGCACGCCATCCCAGCGGCCGGCCTTGATGCGGTCCCAAGTGCTTTCCGAAACGCCTAGTAAGGCAGCACTCTCCGCATTGCCGGCGCCCCAGGCAGCGGTTAGGCGGACAACGGCTTTTACCGCAGCGCCCGTCAGACGACGACGATCGGCTTCATCGGCAAAGGTTTGAAGATCGGATGGAGCGCTGCGAGGGCGCTCCAGCTCAGCGACGTTGTTCATACAGCACCTCCTGACGCGCCATATCGCATCACGTGGCGCGAATGTCAAGCTGACAGGTGCATCGCGGATCAGCGGCGACGCTTTGTTTCCTCGATCGGAGGCTGTGTTGGGGACGGGTCAACTCTTGCACCGTGCAAGACTTTCTGAGCCAGACGTGCCAGAACCAAAGGTGCCAAAGATAGGTCGATAAGTGGTGTCACAAGCGACAATTGACCATTGACCGTTGACCCCTCGAGGCAGGCAGGTCTAGCGTTGTCAAATGTCCAACTTAGAGCCGATCCATACCTGCCGCATTATGCGGGCGGACTGCCTGGAGCCCCATAACCTGTCGGTGGCTGACGCTGCGCGCCTGCTCGGTGTCACTCGGCAATCGCTGAACAATGTCGTCAACGGTCATGCTGGCGTGTCGCCAAATATGGCTTTGAGGCTGTCAGCGGCTTTTGGCGAGGATGCGCATTTCTGGCTCCATCACCAACTGGAGTATGATCTGCCGCAATCGCGCCAGCGGGTGCCGCTCTTGAACGTCACTCCTGTCGGGCGCCGCCCGGCAGACACCTAAGCAAGGCTGTTCTGAGTGGCAACACAAGCGACTCCAATTGCGGTCCAGCAACCGTCCTTTCTCGACCTTTGCCCAGTTGCCGCCGCCGTTGAATCCATGGCGAGCTCGGGCATCGACGAGCGTGGCGCGATCTTCACGCGCCGCGAAGTGGTCGACTTTGTTCTGGATTTGGTAGGCTACACCCCCGACAAGCCGCTGCATCGGAAGAAGCTCCTCGAACCGTCGTGCGGTCATGGCGACTTTCTACTGCCGGCTATTGACCGCTTGCTGACTGCCTGGACGCGCGCCGGAAGCTCTGAACCATACAAGGCATTAGCGCCTGCAGTTCGTGCTGTAGAGCTGCACCGCTCGTCGGCCGCTACCGTCCATTTGGCGGTGGTCGAAAGGCTGCTAAGTGCCGGCATTAGCTCTGCTGCCGCCGAGGCCATCGCCGACACCTGGATCGTGCAAGGCGATTTCCTCCTCCTGCCCCTCGACAGCGATTTTGACACCATCGTGGGAAACCCGCCCTACATCAGGCAGGAGATGATCCCAGACGTGCTGATGGCCGAATATCGGTCTCGCTATCGGACGATCTATGACCGAGCAGACATCTACATCCCCTTCATCGAACGGTCCGTTTTGTCTCTGACAGAAGGCGGGCAGGTTGGGTTCATTTGTTCCGATCGGTGGATGAAAAACAAGTACGGCGGTCCTCTGCGCCAGCTCATCGCCGATAAGTTCCATCTGAAGACCTACGTGGATATGGTCGACACGCCGGCCTTCCTCGTGGACGTGGTTGCATACCCTGCCATCACCGTCATCGGGCGCGAGAAGCCTGGCGCGACGCGCATTGTCTCACGGCCAAACATCGACGCCGCAGAGCTAAGCACACTTGCAGCGACGATCATCGCCACGGCACCGCCGCCACTGGCCTCGACCGTCCGGGAGATCCACGGCGTGACCGCCGGCGCGAGCCCATGGATTCTGGATTCCAGCGATCAGCTCGACCTTGTTCGCCGCTTGGAACGCGACTTCCCCACCATTGAGGAAGCCGGCTGCAAGGTCGGCATTGGCGTCGCGACTGGCGCGGACAAGGCCTTCTGCGGCCCGTTCGACAAGCTCGATGTTGAGCCCTGTCGCAAACTTCCAATGGTGACAACGAAGGACATTGCAACCGGGACCGTGGCCTGGCGGGGTATGGGCGTCGTCAATCCCTTTGGTGACGACGGTAAGCTCGTCGACCTTGTCCGCTACCCTCGTCTGAAGGCATACCTAGAAGCTCGCCGGGACCAAATCGACAAGCGGCACGTCGCCCAAAAATCGCCCATCAACTGGTATAGAACCATCGATCGCATTTATCCGGAAATTGCGGCCAAGCCAAAGCTCCTGATTCCCGATATCAAGGGCGCGGCCAACGTCGTGTACGAAGATGGCCATCTTTATCCTCACCACAATCTATATTTCATCACGTCTGACACTTGGGACACGCGTGCTTTGCAGGCTGTCTTGATGTCGGGCATTGCACGCCTGTTCGTGGCGACCTATTCCACCAAAATGCGGGGTGGATATCTGCGCTTTCAGGCGCAGTATCTCCGTCGCATTCGGTTGCCGCGCTGGCAGGATGTTCCGGCCAATCTCAAGGGCAGGCTTGTTCAGGCTGCTGGCGCCGGCGATCTCGACGAGTGTAATGAGGCGGCGTTCGAGCTGTATGGGCTGAGCAGCCGAGAATGCGCGGCCTTGGGGGGCAGTGGGGACAATGGCACTTGATCTAGCCGATTACGAGCGGAAGGCACGCGAAGCCACCATGGTCTTCTGGGGCAACCGGGAGAAAGCGCGCCAGAAGCAGATTGAGGCCGGTAAGGCCGACCAGGGCGAACGCGCCGGCGTCACTGGCGGCAAGAACATGGACGGCTTTCTGAGCCTGATCATCGACATCATTCAGGCAAATGGCCCTGCCACTGCGCAAGTCCATCTGCAGCGATCCGTGCTTTGCCTGCCCGGGTATTTTCGGCCGACGAAGCTGTGGGACGTGCTCGTACTGAACCGCAACCAGCTGATTGCCGCAATCGAGCTGAAGAGCCAAGTTGGCCCTTCGTTCGGGAACAACTTCAATAATCGCACGGAAGAGGCGATCGGCACCGCGCACGATCTTTGGACAGCCTATCGCGAGGGAGCGTTCGGCAACCAACCAAGGCCGTTCGTGGGCTGGTTGATGATGGTCGAAGATGCACCGGAGTCGCGCCGGCCGGTCACCGACCGTTCGCCTCACTTCCCGGTTTTCCCGGAGTTTCAAAAGGCCTCATACCTCAATCGATATGACATACTTTGCCAGCGCTTGGCGAAGGAGCAACTTTATGGGTCGGCTACAATTCTTGCTTCACCTCGGACGGCTTCAGCAACGGGCGACTATTCTGAGTTATCCGGCCTCACGAGCCTTAAGACCTTCGTAACCACGCTGGCGGGTCATATGGCTGCCGAGGCCGCAAGAGCATAACATCGTCCGATGCGGCGCCTCCGCTACTGGCGTGATGCGAATACGCCGTTTACAAACAATTCGGGGAAATTTGAGTGGGTGTGGAGGCGGTGATCAGACTTCCTGTTCTAGAGCGTCTGCAGATCAAGGGGTACCAATTGTATCCCGGCTTGGCGAGTGCCGGGGGCATCGATGTAGCGTTCGATCGCGGGGCTTGGGTGATCATTGGCACCAACGGTTTGGGCAAAAGCACTCTTTTGCTTCTCATCCGGCAAGCGCTGACAGGGGCTGCAGCTGTCACTAACGCTGGGCCGGCCGGCAACCGTTCAGACATTATTCCTACCGATCGCCGATTCTTTGCTACACGGGTCGCAGACGGTGCGCGGGGTGCTACCGTAACACTGTCGGTTAAGTTTGGCGCTCAGCTTCTGGTGATCTCGCGCCGGGTTGACGATTTAGTCCTAACATCATGTGAACTTGATGGCACTCCTCTTCCTTGTGAAGCAGATCTAGAGGCAGCTTACCGTCAGACAATCGCTACCCTTATGGGAGTCAGCAGCTTTGCCGACGTTCTTCGAGTCTTGCGATACCTCGTTTTTGTGCTGGAGGATCGGGACGGTCTAATTTGGAGTCCTCAAGCGCAAACCGAAGTTTTTAGAGCATTGTTCGTCCCAGAACGGGCTGCAAAATGGCGAGAACTAGAAGCGGAAATCGTGTCGACTGACAGCGGCGCGCGAAACGCAAACTCACTACTTACGAGTATTCTCAAAAGACAAGAAAAAGAGTACAAAAAGATAGAAGGCGCTGCCGAAATACGCATGCAACTTGCGTCGCTTGCGGGGGAGCAGGATCGAGATGAGGCGCTTGAGCTAGAGTTGCTCAAGGCCCGTGATGCTGCGGAAGACCGGCGCGTCGATGCTCGGACTGCCCTTCGCCAAAGGGAAGAGGAAAGCGAAGGTAAACGACGCGGTTACGAACGACTGAAATTTAACGCGCTACGGCAGGCATTTGGCGACTTGCCCAATAGCGAGCAGTACCTGTTTATCAAGGTGTTGACGGAACGCATTTGCTCTTCTTGCGGGCAGGAGGCTGATGAGCTCGCAGCAGAGTTTGAACGTCGACGGAGCGAGAAGCTATGCGCTGTCTGTGGCAAGAAGAAGCCGGTTGATGACACTATCGTATCGGCTGAGGCCTTCAGCGAAGAGCGGGCGTCTCAGGCATATGCTGGATGGGTTGCAGCCGAGGAGCAGGTTGCCAATGCTCGGGAAACTCTGTCGTTGGCGGAAGCTGAATTCGATCAGTTAGCTGCGCAGATCATTCAACTTCGTACAGCGCTGGATATGCGCGCGCGTGAAATGCGGAATCTGCAGCGGAAGCTGCCGGTAGATGAGCGGCAAGGTGCCCGGGATTTGGACGAGACGATGCTCCTGCGAGAGCGGGTTGTCCAATTTCGTTCGGAACGCGAGCATGCTGAGAATGCGCTGGAGGAATTGCTTCGAACCGCGCGAATGGCTGTTGAGGCAACCAAGGACAAGATTAGTGAAGTATTCTCCCATTATGCCGATCAGTTTCTGCACGAGAAGTTTCGCCTAGTCTATTCCCCTGATCGTAGAACAGTAGGCCAGACTGGCAAGTCACTCGAATTCCCTTCCTTCGAGTTGGAACTTACGAGCGGTGCGACAGAAGGCAGGTCTACGCGGCGCAATGCAAGTCAGGTTTCGCTCTCCCAGCGAGAGTACCTAGACTATGCTTTTCGCATGGCGGTCATGAGCGTCATCGCCACTGACAGCGGCACGTTCGTTATCGATGGGCCTGAGGGCTCACTCGATTCCGTTTTCGCGCGCAGGGCAGGTCAAATGCTAGAGAGCTATGCCAACGCCGGCGGGGGAGAGGGCAACAGACTGATCGTTGCGTGCAACTTGGTCGACACACAACTCATACCCATTCTGCTGCGTGGAGAGAGCGGTCCTCCGAGCGAAAGGCGCGTTATCAACCTCCTCGGGTTAGCTACTCCATCCGCCGCGCTTGATGCTCTGCGTCCGGAGTATGAGGAAGCATATCGTCGCGTCATCGCTAACGCAGGGCCGGATGGGAAATGATTGAGGAAATCGATCAGCCTACCCGGCTAAGGACGCGATTGCTCGTCATGCTGGCCTGTCTCGAACGGGCCGGCATTTCGCCAGTGGCTGTTGATCAGCTTCATGCGTTCGTCTTTTTCGCCGACGTTATGAGTCCGCTCTGGAGCCTAGAGCCGTTGAAGGGCTCGGTTCTCAAGCGGCGGGATGGACCCTTCTATAAAGAAGTCCAGGTGGCACTTGATGAGTTCGTTGCTTGTGGCCTGGTTGATGTTGTTTCTTTGGATTATGAGTTGGCGGATGATACGTCTGCCAGGTTGTCTGCCAGTTTTCGGATTATCCTGCCTCGGGCGGATCATGTACTTTCGGTCGTGCGCGCGATGCCGGATGAAGCTGACTGGGAGCGGTTCTTAGAGCAGCTTGCTTTCCTCTTTGCCGAGATTGCAACGGATCGCCGTGATGAGGCTGTTGAGGTCGATGCGACATACCAAGCAGGTGTGGACGAGCGAGTCGTCGACTTTGCTGAATGGCGAGCAGCCGGTGAAGCTGATCATTCCGTAAGAGCAGCACGGCGACTGCAAGCTTACGCGCCGAAGGGTGTAACTCTCAATCAGGCCGAACAGCTCGTTCTGTACATGCGCCTCGTCAAAAGGAAGGCGAGTGGTAGCTGAGCTTGAGTTTGGGGGCATCGCTGAAGACGAACTCCGGGCCTTCATGGCGACAACACCTGACTTCGATGACGCAGATATTCCAGCTGCGGCGCGATTCAGTCGCGCCGTCGCAGACCTGCTTTCTAAGAGGCAAGCTGCGGGAGAGCAGTTTCCGCTGGCTGTCTTCTTAATGAGTGACAGCCTTGCAGCCGACGTAAGAGAGCGAAATACCGAGCATGTCCCACTCTTGGCGAATGGCAATGACCCAATTGGCGCTCGCATTTGGTTAGCTCAGGCCCAAGTTAGAAATGCTTACGCCCTCGCGACGCCGCTCAGCGATGCAGCAGAAGCTTTCCAAATGGTATCGACTGGCGGGTTGAGCAACCGTCCCGCCATTGTCGTCGACGGGCGGGCGGCCACCTGGCACGCGAGCCTCTATCCGCGTGGGCTGGCTTTCCCGGAGATGTGGTTGAGAATGGATTTGAGCGATGGACCTATTGCGGAGGCGGACCTTAAGGCGACCATCCATCGCTTCTGGTATCAAGGGTTGAGGACGCCCGACGTAGCCCGTCAAAGCCCCATCAAAATCTGGAAGTCAGCTGCCGATGGTTGGCCCGAGCAGGGGCCAGAGGGCCGGCTACAGGGACGCCTCCGCGACGTTTTGTTTGGCGCCTACCCGCGTCGCAAGATCCGAGCAGAGGTTAAGAACGAAGAGGGACGGGCAGACATATTCATTGTCGGCCATGCAACCGCCGCCAGCGGCGTGCCGGCACAAGTCACTGACTGGGTGCTGGAGCTCAAGGCGCTATGCGACAAGACGACGAACGGTGGCAACGTTGATGAGACCACGGTGCGTGCCGCGGTAACGAAGGGCGTTGCGCAAGCAACCCTCTATCGCGACACCCAGAACGGGGTTCAAGCAGCTGTCTGCTGTTTTGATATGCGCAGTACCGATGAAGACGATGAAGCATGCTTCGCTCACGTCAAAACGGCGGCAGAAGCGCGAGAGGTCAGATTGTGGCGCTGGCCACTCTTTAGAGCTGCCGATGATGCTCGTATGGCGAGCTTCGCCAGTCTCAATCAACCCTAAACGTTAGGAGTGTCTCTGCCAGTTCAGCTCGGCCGCCCTGCTGCGGCGAAGCTCGCATTGATCGGCAAGGTTCGCTGCCAAGCACCTCAAATCCCAGGTCAGCAGCCTCTTCCGTGAGAACGGCCGCAACAGGCACGTCCACGCCGGCGTACCTGCTATCACCCACAACCATGTACACCCGGCCGCCGCTCGATAGCTTTGCGCGGAGCCCCTCAAGCACACACCGCATGTCCTCAAAATATGCGTCCACCATCTCGGGGATCGCGCTATTCCAGAGAACTGACCTGACCTGCCGAAGTTGATCGATTGTTCTAATCAATGTTGGAGACACAGTTGGCCGTGTCGAAAACGATCGCTTTATTTGCACATGGCTACGGAGCGTCGACTCCCTCAAACGACGATTTGCCCCCCCGCTCGACAAATATCCGCCTGTCCAAAGCTCAATGTTGTACACGTCTGTGTAATCGAAAGAATTGGGATAGGGGGGCGAGAAAACGCTTAGATCATGCTTACCTAAGCTGTGAACGAGTTGACGGCTGTCTCCGCGATAAATATTATAATCTAAGCGGGGACGACCACCGTAGCGGCGCACTTGGTACGTTGCCCTGAGGCATGCGTCATGGAATGCAGTATCGACTGCTGACGCATCCACCGGTCGCGCCTGCCATCCGCGGCGGTACCGTCGGCCCTTCCCGCTAATGAAAGCATTGCTGACCGACACGGTGATCGAAGCCAGCATTACTCTGAAAAACCTCCGAGCTATTACGTCTTCCAAGGTTTCAATGACATCGCTGTATGCTGCAAGCCGCCTAGCAACGGGCAGCCAGAATAGAAAGCGGTCTTTCCCTTCCGCTTCAACGAAGGTCGCAGGTGCAGAAGAGAACGGAGCCGACACAGCTCTTTCCGCCACGTCGACGCGACCCACCACTTGGCTGAAAGCGTCTTCAAGAATACCATCCGGATACGAGCTCAGTTTAGCCTCAATGAGGTCAGCCAAGAACGGATTTACTTCGATGGTAGAGGGTGCAACATTCAGGAACTGACATGCCAAGGCTGTGGTACCAGAACCCCCAAATGGATCTGAGCATGTCTCAACAGTTCGCCCCAAATCGGCCGCGGTCTCATCGACCGCTCGCTTTACCAATTCAGGTGCGAAAGCTTCTTTGAATCGTTTCCAATCCTGAAATGCGATTTCAGGCGTGCCTGCATTGGTCGACAACAGGAGCGGTGTGCGCTCCTGCACCCAATCATCAAAACCTAATGTTGGCTTTGGCGAAGCGGTATTAGCGGCAGAGGCCCTGGGGCCCTCCTCGCTCATCGCTCCGTGTCCATCAATATCATCACCACCTCAAGAGACGCGCAGCCGTTATCGCCCTTTGTCAAGGCAATCCAGCATTTTTTCAGCGTCGTCCGAGGTGGCGTCTTCGTCACCTCACGATTTTGCAGGATTTCTCATGGTAGTGAGAAGATGGCTAACTCCAAACAGGGAACTACAAAAAATGTAGCCCCTTCGCCTTAAGGGGACCTGCGTTGGCCGGTATGGGTGAGCAACTCGAACAGCGCATGGGCTGGAGGGTCGTCGCCGGCGCCTTCGGCTTAGCGATTGGGTTCGGCGGAACACAGCTCGCTGTGCCGCCGCAAGACTCATCGCCTGAGCGCCTGCCAAGTCTTGCACGGTGCAAGACATCAACGGCGGCCCTACCGATGGTTCTATTGCCGAGTATGCGACGTTCAGACCAGGGTCAATCGGTCGGCAATGGCGTACACAGTCGCGCCATCGTTCATATGTGGCACGCAGCTGGAAAGATGTTACAGGCGATCATGGCTCCGGGGCGCTTCGTTCGAATGCTTGTGCTGCTGACCATGCTTGCGGTCGGCATTGGCTCGACGACGGCAGCTTTTGCGTGCGCGACGATAGCTGCACCGATTGCAATGTCGGAGATGCCTGCCAACCGCTGCGGCGAGCACGACCGCGGCAGTTCCAATGACGTAGCTAAGGGCGGAGTGTGCGCGCTGGCATGTCCTGCCGGCTGCTTGATGGCCATGCCGACCAGCGTGGCAGAAGCATCGATCCATTGCGATACCAAGTTCGACGCGATCGGCAATTTGCATCGCCTCACTGGCAAGGAGTTCGGTCCTGAGCCGCCCCGGCCACGAACAGCGAGCGCCTCTTGAAAACTTTGTCCAATCTCTAGGAGCTCAACATGAAGAAGCTTTTTCTGACAGCCGCAATCCTCCTGGCCACCAGCACAGCCGCTTATGCCGCTGAGCCGGGAGCCGTTGCCAAAGCGGCCGCAGCCTGCTGCGACGCAGTCGCTGCATGCTGTGATGCAGCGATGGACTGCTGCGACTAAGGCGTAAGCCTCAGGGAAGAGGAGGCGTCGGGTCGAGAGGCTCGGCGCCTCTTTTGTAGTTGCCTTGGGACAGTCTTCAAAGAGGCGCCGAATCTGGCGCCCCTACCGGACCCGGCAAAGTCTTGCACCGTGCAAGACATTTCGGCCGTCAAGTCGAGCGATCTAGCGTCCGGGCATCGGCGCCAGAGCCTCGATGATCCGACAGTCGGCGACGGCCCCGCCCTTGCAAGAGGTGATCACCGCCTTCAGCTCGCGGCGCAGCGCGGTCAGGTCGGCCAGCTTGCGTTCGACCTCCGCCAGGTGGGTGTGGGCGATCGCGTCGATGCTGGCGCAGTCGCCTTGACTGTCATCGGAAAGGGCGAGCAGGGCGCGCACCTGTTCGACAGAGAACCCCAGGTCGCGCGCCCGCCGGATGAACGACAGCCGCGCCAGCTCCGCCGCGCCATAGCTGCGGTAGTTGCCTTGCGTTCGCGGCGGTGCCGGCAGCAATCCGATGCGCTCATAGTAGCGAACGGTTTCGACCTTGGTGCCCGTCGCGCGGGCCAGCTCGCCGATCGTCGTTGCCATCAGTCATGCTCCTTCTCGCCGCCGAACATCAAGCGGACACCGCCATTCAGCACGAACCCGTCCGTCGGCGCCCAGGCATCGACGGTCCAGCGGCCGTCCGGAGCCCGCGATGGCCGCACCAGCGGGTCGAACTTGGTCTGGCGGACATTCAGGATGTTCTCGGCGTTGAGGAACAGCCTGAGCGGGCCCAGCACCACCTCCACGAGCGCGCCCAGCTCGACATAGGGCTTGCTGACCGAGCGGAACGGGTTGTCATCCAACGTCTGACGGCCGGTGTAATAGGCCTCCAGCCCGATGCGGCCGCGGCCGTGTTCTTCCCACATGGCGACGATGCCGGCGGTGTCACGCGGCACCCTTGGCACGCGCCGCCGAGCGCCGCCTTCCGGATCGGGCTCGGTCGCATCGACATGGACGTAATTGCCGGTGATGGTGAACGCCTCCCAGCGGTAGCGTGCCACCAGCTCCACACCGCGTGTCCGTGTGGCGCCGGGGGCGTTGATTAGTCTTACGCGGTCGGACCCGGCATTCTGCACCTGCACGGCGCCGTCGATGTCGGACCCGAACAGTGTCGCGCTGGCCGTGAACCCGCCGCTGCGATAGCCGATGTCCAGCGATGCGGTCTGCGCTTTCTCCGCCTGCAACCCGGTGAGAGGATCGAGGCGCGACAGGCCGGTCGGCTCGATCTGCTCGACAAAGGGCGTCGGTGCGAAGAAGCCGCGTCCCCAAGAGGCCCGGAACGTCCAGGGTCCGGGCTTGTAGAGCGCCGAGACGCGCGGGCTGAGGAAGGTGCCATACTCGCTGTGCCGGTCGAGCCGAGCACTCGCCGACAGGGTAAGGCGGTCGGCAATGTCGCCTTCCACCTGGCCGAACAGCCCCGGCACGACAAAATCATAGTCGAAATTGCCGAACTGCTCGGAGTGGTAGCCGTCGTGCTGCACGGCCGCGCCGGCCAGCCAGTCAACTCCTCCGGCCCTGCCGCTCAACGACAGCTCGCCAATGCTGGTCTCGTGGCGGTCGTCTTCGATCACCTCCCCGAACTGGTGAGAATGCTTCTGCCGCATCAACGAGCCACGGGCATGAAGGGTCACGGCATTCCCGAGCGGCGTCTCCCCGACCAGCCCTGCGTCGAAGCGCGTGGTGTCGAGCGCTTCCACGAACGGCCGAACGTCCGGCGCCTTGCGCCCCGGCAACGTGCCGCCGATGCGCTGCTCGGTCATGGCACCCGCGGTCAGCAGCAGCTTGGCACCGTTCGATCCTTCAGCAAACAGGCGCGGTCGCACGGTCCAGCGCCGGTAGAAGGGCATGTCGGCCCAGCCATCGCCATCGAGGTCGTTGGCATCCTGCCGATGAAAGCCGCCGGTGACCGAGACACCGACCGTATCGCTCGTCGGCATCGCGGCATAGGCGGTCAGGTCCTGCCCGTCCCTGCTGGTCAGGTTGACCAGCGCTTCGGCTTCGGCGACATCTGCCGGCCGGCGCGACACGAAGTTGATGACGCCGCCCAGCGCCGACGCGCCGTAGAGGGCGGAGGCCGCACCCTTGATGACCTCGACCTGGCCAAGGTCGGTCGGCGGTATCTGCAGGATGCCGGCGGACGAGGCCTGCCCACCGTAAAGCGGCAGGCCGTCAGCGAGCAGCTGGGTGTAGCGCCCGTCCATGCCCTGCATGCGGATGTTGGATGACCCCAGTGATGGCGAGGTGACCTGCACCCGCACGCCCGGCGTTTCGGCGACCAGCATCGCGACATTGCCGGGCGTCATGAGGATCTTCTCCTCGATCTCCTCGCGCTCGATCACCTCGACGCGGATCGCCTCGTCGTCGGCACTGCGCCCCGAACGCGTCGCCTGGACGACGATCTCCTCCTCTGCCTCCTCTACTGGTGCAACCTGGGCCAGCGCCGGAACGGTGCCTAATGCACCTGCAATGCTGGCGACAAGCGTTAGTTGACGGGCGGCAGCAGGGGAAAACACGGTTCTCAAGAGGTGCTCCAGACAGAATGCTCCGGCGGTCGCAGAGCGTGCTGGCACAGTTGCTAGACCCTGTAGCTGCTACGGGGTCAAGAGCCTGCTGACTGTTGGCGATCTCTTCGAGCTGAGCCCGGCGGCCCCTCTTGACCCTGTAGTGACTAGAAGGTGCACAACGCTCGCACAGCCTGCGAATCAGGGAGCATGTCTTGCGCGTTCGATTGTCGACGAAACTGCCGATCACGGCAGACGAGGCCGCAGCGCTGGTCGCCACGCCGGCGCTGCTGAACCACATAGCCGCGCCCCTGCTCCGGTTCATGGCCCTCGACCCGACTGTTTTACCCGAGGTTCGGGCCGAACGCCGCTATCATGTCCGTGTGCTACTCGGCGGGGTGCTGCCGCTTGGCCGCCAGTGGATCGACATCTCGCGTCACGACGCCCAGGACGGTGGCTTTCGGATGCGCGATAACGGCTCAGGCGATCTGGCGCGCCGCTGGGATCACTGGATCACCATCACACCCGACAACGCCGGCGGCTGCACTTACACGGACGATGTCGAGGTCGACGCAGGGCTACTAACCCCGTTCGTCTGGAGCTTCGCAAGGCTGTTCTATGCGCATCGGCAGCGGCGGTGGCGCGCGCTTGCGGCCAAAGGCAGTGTGGGGGCGAACGAGCTGGCGCGGCGCGCGGCCTGGCACCTGCGTCTCAATGTTGAGCTTGCTGCGTTCCGAGCGGCGCGCGAGCGCGGCGACGTACTTTCGCAGTGGCAGTCACTGGAGCGCGCGCATATCCTTTCCCAGATCGAGGTGCGGCCACACCTGCATGCGCACTGGCTTATGCTCGGCCTTTCTGTAAGGCTTGGCGGCGGCTGGGAGAACATCGGTCAGCTTGTCCGGCTCGTGCTGGCGCCGCTTGGATCGCTGTCGGGCCGCATTCCGTGGGGCAACACCGGCCGCTCCACGGTAAGCGCGTTTACGCCCATGCCCATCCCTGCCGATTTGCGCGATGTGCTCCCACCTACGATCGTCAAGCTGCCGGACCCGCTCTGAACGTCAGCCGCTCAAGGGTGCCCTGGAGGGCGGACAGCTCTTGCACCGTGCAAGTCAATTCGATGATTGCAGAAACATCGAGACATTTTGCCGCGAAGCTGATATTTCGACGTGCAGCGAATCGTCGACGGGAGTTCCAAGTGGATCAGCCTCGTGCCGTTGCCGCGCTCGCAGCGCTCGCCCAAGATACCCGACTAGCCGTCTTCCGGCTGCTCGTGCGCGCAGGCCCGGACGGAATGATCGCTGGCGCCATTGCTGAGCACATTGGCACCCCCGGATCGACGATGTCCCATCACCTCGCAACGCTGGAGCGTGCCGGCCTTGTTGTCTCCGGGCGGGAGAGCCGGCTGATCCGCTACACCGCAAACTTTGAAGGCATGCGCGGCCTGCTCGGCTTCCTCATGGCAGACTGTTGCCAGGGCAATCCCGCGCTTTGCGACAATTTGCTGGCCGTCGCCGCCTGCCAACCTGCCCTCGCCGCAACCCATGGGAACGTCTGATGCCGACCGACATCATCATCTATCACAACCCGGAGTGCGGCACCTCGCGCAACACGCTGGCGATGATCCGCAATGCCGGCATCGAGCCGCATGTCGTCGAGTATCTGAGGACGCCGCCGTCGCGGGTAATGCTAGTTGATCTGATCACTCGGGCCGGCCTGACGCCTCGTCAACTTCTCCGCGAAAAGGGCACCCCTTTTGCTGATCTTGGGCTTGGCGACGACAGCCTGAGCGATGACGCGCTCATTGACGCGATGTTGGCGCATCCGATCCTGATCAATCGACCGATTGTGGTCTCGCCGCTCGGTGTCCGACTTTGCCGTCCGTCCGAAGTGGTGCTCGACCTGCTGCCGTCGCCCCAGCTTGGGGCCTTTGCCAAGGAAGATGGCGAGCAGGTGATCAACGATGCAGGTCGGCGGCTTGACTGAAGCCTCGGCACAGCAAGGACAATCTATGCACGCTCCGGCTAAGCCCGAACGCCTGTCGTTCCTCGACCGCAACCTGACGCTGTGGATCTTTGCGGCCATGGCGCTGGGCATCGGCCTGGGGACCCTGTTTACCGGCTTGCCGGCGGCGCTCGAACGCCTGTCGTTGGGCACGACCAATGTTCCAATCGCCATCGGTCTCATCCTGATGATGTACCCGCCGCTCGCGCGCGTTCGCTATGAGAAACTGCCGGCGGTATTCGCCGACAAGCGCATCCTCGCCATCTCGCTGATCCAGAACTGGCTGATCGGCCCGGTGCTGATGTTCGCTCTGGCCGTCATCTTCCTGCGCGACCAGCCTGAATACATGACCGGTCTGATCCTTATCGGTCTCGCACGCTGCATCGCCATGGTGCTGGTCTGGAACCAGCTCGCCAAGGGCGACAACCAGTATGTGGCCGGGCTGGTAGCGTTCAACTCGATCTTCCAGGTGCTTTTCTTTAGCGTCTACGCCTGGTTCTTCCTGTCGGTGCTGCCGCCGCTGTTCGGCCTGCAAGGCAGCGTCGTCGACGTCAGCTTCTGGACGATCGCGGAGGCGGTGCTGATTTACCTCGGTGTGCCGTTCCTTGTAGGCTTCCTGACCCGGCGCAGCCTGGTCGCCCGCAATGGCTCCGACTGGTATGAGCGCGAGTTCCTGCCGCGCATCGGGCCGATCACGCTGATTTCACTACTGTTCACCATCGTCGCCATGTTCAGCCTGAAAGGGGGCGATGTCGTACGGCTGCCGTTCGATGCGCTGCGCATCGCTATCCCGCTGACGATATACTTCTTCGTCCAGTTTCTGATCAGCTTCTGGATGGGCAAGCTGATCGCGGCCGACTATCCGCGCACCACCGCCGTTGCCTTCACCGCGGCCGGCAACAACTTCGAGCTGGCCATTGCCGTTGCCATCGCAGCGTTCGGGCTCGCATCGCCGGTTGCCTTTGCCGCCGTCGTCGGACCATTGGTTGAAGTGCCGGTGCTGGTACTGCTGGTTTCAGTGGCGCTCCGGCTTGGCCGGCGCTGGTTTCCGGCTACGGCGCCGGGGGCGACACGCTGATGGATCGCCTGCGCACCCTCGTCGATCCCGGTCACCTGCCGGCGCTTGATCCGGCCTTCGTGCACCGGCGCCCGGCCCTGGGGCTTGGGCCGGACAATCCGCCGCCGCGCATCCTGCTGCTTTATGGCTCGCTCCGTGAGCGCTCCTACTCGCGGCTCTGTGTCGAGGAAGCAGCGCGGCTGCTGCAATTCTTCGGCTGCGAGACCCGGATCTTCGATCCGTCCGACCTGCCGCTGCCCGATCAGGTTGCCAACGACGATCACCCGGCAGTCGCCGAGCTTCGCGCGCATTCGATGTGGTCGGAAGGCCATGTCTGGTGCAGCCCGGAACGTCATGGCCAGGTAACCGGCATCATGAAGACGCAAATCGACCATCTGCCGCTGAGCTATGGCGGGATGCGACCGACGCAGGGGCGCACGTTGGCGGTAATGCAGGTGTCGGCCGGCTCGCAATCGTTCAACAGCGTCAACACGCTGCGCGTCCTCGGGCGGTGGATGCGGATGTTTACCATCCCCAACCAGTCGAGCGTCGCCAAGGCGTTTGCCGAGTTCGACGACGCCGGACGTATGAAGCCGTCGGCTTATTATGACCGCATTATCGATGTGATGGAGGAGCTGGTGCGGTTCACGGTGCTGCTGCGTCCGCATGCGGCGCAGCTGGTCGATCGTTATTCGGAACGCAAAGAAACCGCGGTGGCGTTAGATCCAGCGCGCCATCTTTCGACGATCGCGACAAAAGGTAAGTAGCAGGGGCAAGGCGACGGGCTTGCACCGTGCAAGACCCCTCGGCCCAAGAACGCCTGCACGGTCGGATTGTATTGCGATAGTCGGCGTAGGCCATAGCCACTAAACTACGAACCCAACTAAAGTAGGGAACGCGCTGATGGATCCGCAGGCGGCTGCCCGTTGTCGTGCAGCGCGTCCATAATCGGGCAAACCGGCGCGTCTCCGCCTCCGCACTGATCCGATATTGCAGCAAGCGACTGTTCGAGGCGGCGAAGATCCCTGATTCGATTGCGCACGTCCTGAAGGTGGCGTTCGGTTAGCGCGAGAATGTTGCCGCAGGTGTAATCGTGAGATTGCGCGAGATTGGCGAGACTGCGCACATCCTCGACCGAGAAGCCCAGCTCCCGCGCGCGTAGGATAAAACCAAGTCGGGCCTGATCGTCTTTGGAATACAGACGATGCCCGCTTGCGGTGCGGCCGGGCGGGCGCATCAAGCCAATATTCTCATAGTACCGGATCGTCTCGATATTGCAGCCGTGGTGCCTTGCGAGCGCGCCCCGCTTCAGCCCGTCCACGCCACCTGGGACTGCCATAAAATCACCCCTTGCACCTGTAGCTACTACAGAGGCTACAGTGAGCTTCACATGGAAGCGAGAGTGGAGTGCAATGTCCGGAACGCGGATTCAGGATAGCCCGGCGATGATGATGCAAGGAGGCCGCCGCGGCGCAGGCCTTTGGGCGGCGGGCGGCGTTGTCGGCGCACTGCTTGCATCCTCCTGCTGCATCGGTCCGCTCGTCCTTGTAATGCTCGGGGTGTCGGGTGCCTGGATCGGAAATCTGTCCGCCCTCGAACGCTACAACCCCTACTTTTTCGCGATCACGCTCGTCCTTTTGGCCGGCGGCTTCTGGCACGTCTATGTTCGGCGGCAGCCGGTTTGCGACGATGGCAGCTTCTGCGCCCGGCCGGCATCATCGCGCATCACCAAATCGGCCCTGTGGGTCGGCACTGTCCTGATTGTGCTTGCCATGACGTTGAAGTGGTGGGCGCCGCTGTTCTACTAGGAGACATACATGAGACTCGATCTGAAGGCTGCCGCTGCGCTGATTGCCGGCATCGCAGGAGCCGGCATTGTTGCAACCGTCCCGGCGGCGCTTGCCATGGCGGCGCCGGCCATTGTGCGGACCAGCGTGTTCGCCGTCAGCAAGATGACGTGTGCGACGTGTCCGATTGCAGTGAAGACGGCGATGAGCCGCGTCGCCGGCGTCAAGCAGGTCAAGGTGAACTTCGAGGCAAAGACAGCGACCGTGACCTATGATCCGGCGATAGCAAAACCCGTCACAATCGCGATGGCATCGACCGATATCGGATTTCCAGCGCAACCGGTCGCCCGGTGACTGCTGTTCTTCCCGGCAGCCCCAAGACTTTTGCCATGGAACTCATGTCCACGCTTACCTGCCCACATTGTGCGCACGCTGAAACTGAGACCATGCCCACCAATGCATGTCAGTTTTTCTATGACTGCAAAGGCTGCGGGGTAATGCTTCGCCCGAAGTCGGGGGACTGTTGTGTGTTCTGCTCCTTCGGCGACGTGCCCTGTCCGCCGATCCAGGAAGCCCGCGCGCTTGCAACCACTTCCTGCTGCCAGTAAGGCTGAAGGAGCTGCCTATCGGGTCGATCGACTAGAACTATTGGCGACTGCTGGCTGGCAATGGCCGGCATATCTTGCACCATCCAAGACTTCGGCGCCTCGCCGGCCGGGGCGAGGTGCCAAGGCGGTCAGATCGTCACCATTGTTGAGCTGCTTGCCGTTTGTTCTTACATTGAAGCCAGGATCGTGGAGCTTCAGCCTGAGATAGACCCGGCCGTCCGCCGAGGTAACGGCCCACGTTGCGCCATTCTCGACCTTGCCCACAAACACCCGGCGGCTCGAGCCGCGTCGTTGCTGCGTTCGCGTTCGGAGATGATGCTGACGCGCCAGCACCGAAAGGATGACGATCTGGCCGCCGTTGTCGCGACCGTTCATCCTTAACCGACCGATGGTAGCCCTTCAATTGATCCTTTGCTGGGTTGATCGGGCCTGATTGCGGTTTTGAAGGCGGTAAGAAAGTCGGACGCGGGGCGCGCTCAGCCGCAAGCCAATAGCAACGCGCAAGACGACAGGGTGCAGAGCTTGTTGTGCTGCAAAGAACATCTATCAACACATAGCGGTACCTGGCGGCAGGGTAATAAAGTCGAATCCTCGCCATTGAAAACCCGGCCCCATAAAGCGACGTTGGCTCGACGGTACCAGCGATTGGAGGGAAAGCCGATCAGAAGGGACAGGACGAAGCGACACCCTTGAATGGGCTGGACAGGCCCGCAGCGAAGTCAGATGGATTTCGCACGCAGGCCTTGGTTGAAGGCACATTAGAGCGTTTTCCGATCAAGTTGGGTCATCGGCACGGGAGCGATTTTGGTTCGGGGCAAGAAGCGAGGAGGGCGCGATGCTGTTTACATCGTAACCGACAAGCGACGCGGCCCTGAACCAAAATCACCCCGCCCCGAAAGGGGTCGCCCGCAGGGCGATGAGGGTGATCCAAATTGGTCGGAAAGCGCTCTAGCGAGGGCCCTTTGCTTGAAGTTTGCTTGGAATCGAGACATGCCTAAAGCGAAGTTCGGCCAGTGCCTTGGCCCGGTCGTCACGATCGGCTGCGCAGCTTTGCAGCCAGCCCTCGATATCGCTGGGCAGCCAGCGGATGCCCCCACCGCCGATCTTGATGGGTGGCGGGAACTGGCCACGCCGTTGCCAGCGCGCCAGCGTTTCGCGTGAGCCGATGCCAATAAGCGCCATCACATCGCGCTGGGTGAGAAGGCATTGTTGTTCAGCCATGATCCCGTCCTCTGTAGACAGAATGGACGGGAAGACTGACAGAAGAGACGGGTCAAGTCCCGTTTACGCGCCGCAAATCAGCCGCAAAAGGTCTTGCTAAGCATCATCCGGGACTGCGATCTTCTTCAATGACTCAGAAAAATTTGGGTACCGCCCTGTGAAGGCTTGTTCCATCCAGGTCACGCTGTCAGTTCCGCGCAAGCCCAGCTTTGGCCCGTGCGGTTCTGATGACTGTCGGCGATAGCTGAGGGCGATCCGCTCCACCGGCTTGGTTCCGTAGGCGGCGGGATTGAGCATCAGCGCCTCGCCGCAAGTTGCCAGTAAAAAGTCGCAGGCCGCATCAACCAGAACTTTGGGTGATTGATGGCACAGGCCAAGACGCAACAGATCATTGGCTGTCATCATCGCATCGAATTTCATCATGCTGGCGGTATTGGCATCGATGTTGCCCAGCACCTGTCGAAGCGCCTTTGCAAGCGCCTCGGGCGGAAGCCCAAGGCAACGGTCCGCCCATTTGGGAAAGGCCGTCTTCAGCGGATGGTGCCCAACTTGTACCTCGATGGCTGGAGTCGCGCCTGGGCGCCATGAAAACAGCGCCAAAACCTGCACATCGGGGTCAGACGACAGCAGCAAGGCACCGAACGGACGACAGATCACATCGGTTGACAGGTCAGACCAACCGTCAGCCTCGCTCCACTTGATCCGCATGCGTTTTTGCGAACTGCGCAGTTCGGCTAGAAGTTCGGTTGCAGCCGGCGGCATGTCTACCATCGGTATCGGTTGGCCGATCAATGTCAGAATGCCGGTTTTGCCAAACCAGATCAGGCCGGTGCGGGCGGCACGCACCAACACAAGAGCGACAGCCGCCAACACCAGGGCGGTCGGAACCCGGACACCCAACGACAAGGGCGCCACGATTGCCGCCGTCGCAAGAGCAATGATCAGATTGTTCCAGAACCGCAAACGCCGTGCATAGGCGGCGAGTGCAGCAAATGCGGTGTCAACGTCAGCCGAAACTTGGTTGCCCAGCGCAGTGACGACCGGAACCCAGCGCATGGTTCCTGCACCTAATTCCGCCTGCGACCGGGTGTCGCCTTCGGCGATCGAAGCGGCACCACATTGCTGTTCGCGGCGGCTGTCGCTGGCCTTTCACGGCGTGCCTCCAATTGCTCAACAACCGGCGGTTCTGCTTCGCCCGCCACGAATGCTGCCCAATCCTCGATCATCGCCCGACGCAGCGCCAACTGACCGTCGCGGCCATAGGGCGCGCGGGACTGGTTGCTGTCGACGTGGGCCAGCTGGAACTCCGACAGATAATCCTCCCAGCGCGCGGCGCGAGACCAGTCCTTGAAGCTGGATCGGAAACCGTGCGCCGTGGCCGCATACCCCATCGCCTTTATCGCACTGGTCTTGGTGTTGTCACTGATCGGGCCGAGACCGCGGTCGCCAGGGAAGACGTATGGGCTCTTGTCCTTGCGCCAGCCTTTGGCAAAATCGAGCAGTTCGATGGCGCGCGGTGGCAGCGGTACGACATGATCGCGGCGCATCTTCATCTTGTCGGCAGGGATCCGCCACGTAGCGCTGTCGAAGTCGATCTCGTCCCACGTCATGAAGCGGATGTTGCCCGGCCTGCTGGCGGTAAGCACGGTCAGCTCAATGGCAGCACGAACCTTGGAGCTGGCTTTGGCCATGGCCAGCGTCTTCATAAACGCCGGCACGTCCGTGTAGTGCACCGCCTTCATGTGGGTGACCTCGTCGGTCTGGCGCGGCAGCGCGCGAGTCACCAGCTTGAAGTTGATGCCGTCCTCGCGGATGTCTTCGCCCACCGCCCAGTCGATCACCGCCTCGATGCGCTGCTTCACCCGGCGCGCAGTCTCCGGCAACTTCAGCCAGATGGGTGCCAGTGCCGCCACAACATCACTGCGCGTAACTTCGGCCACCGGCTTCCTGCCGAACACCGGGAACACGTGGGTTCGCAGCGTCGATATCCATTGATCCTGATGCTTGCCGTTCGACCAGCTTGCCAGCCGGGCCCGGTGCGCGCGCTCAGCTGCATCGGCGAAGCTGATATTGTCCTTCGCCTCGCTGTGCCGCTCCTCCACCGGGTCGATGCCCTGTCGCAGCTTGAGGCGCGCCGCCATCGCCAGCTCGCGCGCGTCGCGCAGTGACAAAAGCCGTTCCGCCCCGAGCGACAGGTCACGACGCCGTCCGCTATGGGTGTAACGGAAATACCAGTAACGCCGGCCACCAGAATCAACGACCAGCATCAGCCCGTCGCCGTCACTGTAGCGGCCCGGCTCGGTCAGACCGGCAATGGCCTTGGTGGTAAGTTTACCCACAGCAGCCTCCTGAATGCCCGTTCCCCCACAATTTCACCCACACTAGGACGAGTCTTGGAGAGACACGGTCTGACCTGATGAGGCCATAGGCCGCCTATTCATGCAAGCATTTTCAGTGTGTTGAAGGCAGGATGAGGCTTGGGGAGACGCCCTGATACAGGGCAATTGGCGGAGCGGGAGGGATTCGAACCCTCGATACGGTTTTGCCGTATACACACTTTCCAGGCGTGCGCCTTCGACCACTCGGCCACCGCTCCGCGTCCTGAACGCCGGGCCGATAGCAAGCGCTTGGGCGCACGTAAACTGCCGTGCGAAAAAAGAAGGGGCGGTGCCCACCAGCACCGCCCCTTCCGGCGAACCCCACCTGTTGCGGCAGACCCTTCGCCTTACTGCAGCAGCTGGGTGACCTGCGCTGCAGACTGGTTGGCCCGCGCCAGCATCGCCTGCGCTGCCTGGCTCAGCACCTGGTTCTTCGCGAGGTTGGTCGATTCCACCGCGAAGTCGGTGTCCTGGATGCGGCTGCGCGAGGCCTGCAGGTTCGTGCTGTTCGACGACAGGTTGTTCACCGCCGCTTCCAGTCGGTTCTGCACGGCACCGATGTTGGCGCGATCGAGGTTGATGCTGTTCAGCGCCTCGTCGATGGCACCCAGCGCCGCCGTGGCGCCATCCACCGAGGAGATGTCCACGTCAGAGATGCGCAAGCCGCCGCGCGAGGCGCCATAGCTGTTTTCTTCAAAGCCCAGGGCCGTGAAGTTGGACGCCGTGCCGAAGGCCTGGCTGCCAGCGCGCACCTCGATCGCGGTGGCGGCTTCCAACCGCACGCTGCCATAGGCCGTCTGCGCCGCCGCCGCCGTGGTGGCAACCGTGTAGGCCGAACCCGAGCCCTTCACCGTCGTCCCGCCCAGCCCCAGTTCGGCCGTGGTGGCAGTGCCGGTGTTGGCCACGAACAGGTTGCGGCCATCGGCAGCGGTGAGATCAAGCCCGCCCAGGCCATTGTCGCTGGCAACAACGCCGGTCATCCCGGTGAAGTTGTTGATGGCAGCGGCCACCTTCTCGCGCCGGGCCTGCGCCGTGTCGGTGGCGGCCAGCCCGTCGATGGTGATGTCGATGCCATTGATGTTCAGCGTCGCCGCACCCGCCACGGTGGTCGCCGTGGTGGTGGAGCTGAGCGTCACGCCATTGGCCACCGCGGTCACGCCGGTTTGATCGGCAGCGGCATTGATGGCCGCAGCGATTGCCAGGGCGCTGGCTGATTTCGACGAGGTGGCCGCCACCGTGGACGAGAACAGATCGTCAGCCGCAGCCGCCGCCCGGATGGCGACACCGTTGATCGACAGATCACCGTTGTTGAGGTTGCGGATGTCGCCAGCCACAGCGGCCACGGCGCGGGCATCGCTGCTCACGGTGGAGACGCCGCGCTCGAAGCTGCCCGCGGCAAGGCCGGCGCGGCTGATGCGGGCCGTCGTGCTGTTGGCCGAGCTGATCTCGATCGGCTGGCCGTTGACGCTTTCGAGGCTGAAGCTGCCCGACTGGGCGCCGACCTTCAGGCCGGTCTGCGCCGCAGTCAGCGTGGTCAGCGCCACCTCGATGTTGCGGCCGTCATCGGCTTCGAGGCGAATGCCGCCGTTGCTGTCACCGGTGTCGACGGCGCGCACGCCGGTCTGGCCGGAAATGGCGTTGATGGCATCGCGCACCAGGCGGCGGCTTTCGGCTGCATCGGCGGTGGTGCTGACAGACGCGGTGGTGACGCCGTTCACGGTGATGGTGCCGGTGGCGGCGCCAGCCGTCATCGCCGAACCGGTCATCACCGTCTGGCCCACCACAGCACGCACGCCGGTCTGCGCCGTGGCGGCATTGATGGCCGCCGCCTTGGCGATGGCCGAAGCCGCCTTGTTGGCCGATGAGGCATTGTCGTCTGCGGCCAGCGAGGAGCCGATGGTGACGCCGTTGATGATGAGGTCACCGGCCTGCAGCGCCTGGTTGGTGCCCAGGTTGGCAGCCGTGGCTTCGAAGGCCCCCGTGGCGGTGAGCGCCGGGCTGGAGCCCAGGCCAAGGTCACGCGCCCGGGTGGAACCGAGGCTGAAGCTCACGGTCTCGCCGGCGCGGCTGCCGGTTTGCAGGCGCACGCCGCGGGCCGAGCCATCGAGCAGCGACAGGCCGTTGAAGTTGGTCCTGAGGCCGATGTTGTCGATTTCGCCCACCAGCTGCTTCACTTCGGCCTGCAGGGCGGTGCGGTCGCTTCCGGTCAAGGTGCCGTTGGCGGACTGCACGGCAAGTTCGCGCATGCGCTGCAGCATGTTGGTGACTTCGCCCATGGCGCTTTCCGCCGTCTGCGCCATGCTGATGCCGTCCCCGGCATTGCGCATGGCCACGGCGAGCCCGCGCACGTCGGCGGTCATCTTCTGGGCGATGGCGAGGCCGGCGGCGTCGTCCTTGGCGCTGTTGATGCGCAGGCCGGTCGAAAGCCGCTGCATGGCCAGACCCATCATCGAGTTGGCGGTGCGCTGCGCGTTCTGCGCGGTGAGCGCGTTGATATTGGTGTTGATCACGGTCACTTGAGGATCTCCCGCTTCCAGCCGCCGCTGGCATGCGGGGCTCGGAGGCAGAAACGGCCCGGGGTGAATTTCGCTTAAACCTGTGCCAAGGCGGGGATGTGGTGAGCAGGCTTCCCCCCATTCTTCATCTGGATCGCGATATCGCCATCCTCGACAAGCCGGCCGGGCTGGCGGTGCACCCAGGGCCCCGGACCCCCGATAGTCTTGAAGCGCTGCTGCCCGCACTGGGCAGCCGCCACTTCACGCCCGTGGCCGCGCACCGGCTCGATCGCGACACGTCGGGATGCATCGCCATTGCGCTGTCCCGGCGCGGCGCGAAATGGCTGGGCGCGGCCTTTGCCGGAGGTGGTGCGGCCAAAACCTATTGGGCCATATTGTCAGCGCTGCCGGATGCGCCGGAGGGCGTGATCGATGCGCCGCTGACAAAGATATCCAGTGCTCAGGCCGGCTGGCGCATGGTGACGGCGCCAGACGGCAAGCCGGCGCGCACACGGTGGCGCGTGCTGGACGGCGCAACACGGCTGGTCGAATTCCGCCCCGAAACCGGCCGCACCCACCAGATCAGGGTGCATGCTGCCCATCTCGGATGCGCGATTGCGGGCGATCCCGTCTATGGCCGCGCGGATGGTCCGATGCGGCTGCATGCCCGCAGCCTCGCTGTTGGCCTGCCTGATGGGCGGATCATTCAGGCGGTGGCGCCGCTGCCGCCGGGCTGGCCGGCACCAGCCGCCCTCGTCCCTGAAAACCAATGAAATCACTATAGTTCTCGGCCAGTGCCGCCAGCCGCTGGTGGACCACGTCAGGCCCGATCTTCTGCACCACGCCATCGACCAGCAGGTTCAGCAGCGAGGCGAGCGCGGTGTTCATGTCCCAGAAGTGACCCAGGGCCACTTCGGCTGTAAGGATATGGGGGGTGAGGTCACGCGCCCACGGGCAATAGGGATCGGTGATCACCACCAGTGGCCGCCCGGCGCCCACCACCCGCTCTGCCAGCAGGCGGAACTGGCGCGAATAGCGGCGCACGTCGATTGCCACGAACACATCATCTGGCCCGGCATCGAACAGTTCGTCCATGATGCCGGCTGCCACCTCCAGTGTGCCCACATGCGGGCGCACATAGGCGAGGTGCCGGGCAAAGCCCGCGGCCAGGCCCGCTTCCGTCTGGAAGCCGGCGACATGGACGCGCGGGGCCGAGGCCAGCAAGGATACCACTTCTGTCCATTCGGGCGTTTTGGCCTGCGCATACACGCCGGCAATCGCCGCCGTCTCCGCCTTCAGCCGTGCATCGGCCGATGGCGCCGGGCGGGTGAGCAGCCAGGGCGCGTCGCGGGCATCGCCGCGCAGATCAGCCTTCAAGGCCGCCAGATTGTCATAGCCCAGGCTTTTCACCAGCCGCGCCACGGTCATCGCGGACACACCGACGCGCTGGCCGATGGAGGCTGCCGTCTCGAACGGCAGCTGGTCGAGATTCTCGGTCAGCCAGCCGGCAATCATACGTTCCGACACCGTCAGCCGGTCATAGCGTTCGGCAAGCCGCTGGGCGACACGAGAGCTCATGTTCGTTCGATAACAGGCACGCGCGGCCGTGCAAGCGCGCGCAGTGCACAGGCGCTCAGAATTCCACCGCTTTCCAGCGTTCGGCCACGAACAGCGGCGCCTGATCGGCAAAATGCGGCGACTGGCGGCGGGTGGTGGCGGCACCATATTGGTGGATGGACCAGGATCGCGCCTTGCCGGAGGCCGGGCCTCCTTGCGGCCATTCCACCAGCATGATGAAGCCATCGCCATTGTCGGCCTCGCGGCGGCCATCGGCGCCGGCATGGGCATAGATGGCACGCAGCGTGTCCGGCCCGCCCAACACCGGCAGATCAACACCCCCGCGGCGCAGGCGCTGGTAATCGGCCAGCGGCACGTCCAGCCGGCCGAACGTCGCCTTCATCGCCGTCACCACCTCGCGGAGCTTGGGCTCGGCCGGCGGCAGCGGATCGCCGCGATAGACCTGCCGGCCAACACTGGCCATCACCGCGACCGCCAGGGCGTCGGCAGGCCCCTCGCAATCGGCCGTCCAGTCCCAGCGCCTGAGCAGGGCCTGTGCCTCGGCAAGGTCGGGCTTGCCGCGCGTATCGAGCGCCAGCACGGCCAGCATCCATGCCCCCGCTGGAGAGGCGCGGCTGTAAGCCTTGTCGAACTTGATGCGCAGCAGGGCATCACGGCTGATCGGGCCATTGATGGCAGCGAACTGTTCGGCAAAGCGATGCATGCGGTTGGTGGTGTGGGTTTCGATTCCCAGTTCCGGGGCAAAATCCGCCGGCTTCAGATTGTCGGCCGATGCGGTCGCCACCCAGGGGTTGTTGTTGGCATTGGCCACCCAGCCGGAGGACGGATCGATCACCATCGGATCGGCCCGCCACGGCAGATAGCGTGTCCACAGCGTCTGTGATGTGTCGCCGGGCAGCACGCCCTTCCAGTCAAAGCCAGGGCGGCGCGCCGGGAACTTGGCATTGTAAACCATGGCGATGTGGCCCGCGCGATCGGCATAAACGAAATTGGTCGCCGGCACCGCCTGCATGGCCATCACTGCCTGCCATTCTTCAAAGCTGCGCGCCTTGTTCAGCCGATAATATTGCTCCACCTGCCCCACCTCGCCGATGCCGGCGTGGCGAATGGCAAAGCCGCCCGTCTCGTTCAGGATCACCGCGCCATGCCGGCTGCGATAGACAGTGCGCGGCACCGGCAGCACCAGCGGGCCGAACTTCACCCTGAGCCAGACACGCCGGCGTTCGAGCGGCAGCCAGCGGCCATCCAGCCGATACTGGCTGCGATCGGCGTTCAGGGTCAGGCGATAGACATCAACAAGGTCCATGCGGTTCACCGTGTTGGCCCAGCCCAGGTGGCGGTTGTGGCCCAGCAGCGGAAACGGCGCACCAGGGAAGGTGGCGCCGGCAAAGTCCCAGCCTTCACCCGAATGAACCACCAGTTCCCACCAGGTCACCCCGCCGTCCCACGGCTGATGACTGTTGATGATGAGGCGCGTGGTGGCATCGTCGCTGCGCGCCGCCGTCACCGCGAAAGCGTTGCTGCCGCGTTCGTCCACGGGGCCGGCATCGCGCGGTGGCAGCTTGCCCTCCACCAGTGGCCCCAGCACGCGTTCATAGCCAAAGAAGAAGGGCGAGCGCAGCACGAAGCCGGCGACGATGTCACGCCCCGTCACCGGAAACAGGCCCTGCAGCCGCTGTTCGTGGCCGTGGGCGCGGGCGTAATCGTTCAGCCCCTGCGCATAGGCCTCGACCAGCGCGCGGGTGGCTGGCGACAGGCTGGCATAGCCGCGCGCCGCTACCCCTTGTGCATCCAGCACATGGCCGGCAAAGTCGAGTGCCGCGCCCGCTTCTCCCATGATGGCCCCGGCCCGGCCGCGCACGGCCGCCAGCACCTCTTCAAGATTGCGAAAATCATCCTCGGCATGGGCGATGGCGATCCCGTAAGCGACATCGGCATCGCTGCGCCCCCGGATGTGCGGCACACCCCACCTGTCACGCGTGATGGTCACCTCGCGCCTGAACGCCGGGTCGGGCGCCGGCGGTGTCGCCGTCAATGCGTCCCAGCTTGCCAGGCCCACCACCACGGCGGCGATGGTGATGGCCGTCCAGAACCCTGCCGTGAACCAGCGCAGCATCAACGCGCGTCTTTGACGATGGCGCCGCCCTTCACCACCAGCTTGATGTCGCGAAGCGTGGCGACATCGCGCGACGGATCGCCAGCCACCGCGATGATGTCGGCAAAGCGGCCCGGCGCGATCTGGCCGACGTCCTCTTCCCGGCCCAGCGCTTCAGCCGCGCGGATGGTCGCGGCGCGGATGGCATCCACCGGTGTCATGCCCCATTCCACCATCTTGGCGAACTGGCGGGCATTGTCTCCGTGCGGATAGACGCCGGCATCGGAACCGAAGGCCATCTTCACGCCGGCCTTCCAGGCGGCCTGGAAGGTCTGGCGCTGGCGCAGGCCCACTTCCTTCTCCTTGGCAAGATTCTCCGGCGCCAGGCCGTTCTTCTCGCCTTCGGCCAGGATGTAATCATCATTGTAGATGTCCATTGAGAACCAGGTGCCGGCCTTCTTCGCCATCTCGATGCCTTCCGCATCGGCAAGGCTGGCATGTTCCACCGTGTCCACGCCGGCGCGGATGGCGGCCTTGATGCCAAGCGTGCCATGGGCATGGGCGGCCACCTTGAGGCCCAGCATGTGCGCCTCATCAACCAGCGCATTCATCTCGTCCTGCGTCAGCTGCTGCGCACCGATGCTGGTACCCAGGCTCAGCACGCCGCCGGTGGCGCAATATTTGATCACTTCCGCGCCATATTTGTGCAGCTCGCGCACCTTCTTGCGGATGGCGTCGGGCCCGTCTGCGATGCCGGTGCGCTCCATCACGAAGTCGGCGGGCAGGCCGTTGGAGTCGCAATGGCCGCCGGTGGCGCCGATGGCATAGGTGGCGGGCACGATGCGTGGGCCGGGAATGGCGCCGCGCTCGATCGCCAGCTTCAGGCCGACATCGTCATAACGGGCCGAGCCGACATTGCGCACCGTGGTAAAGCCAGCCTCGATGGTCTTCCTCGCCATCGCCGTTCCGATCGCCGTCCAGAAGCTGCCCGGATAGCGCAGGCGCTGCAGGCCCGACAGCGTCGGGTCGCTGGTCAGGTGCACATGCATGTCGATGAGGCCGGGCAGGATGGTGAGATCACCCAGGTCGATGCGACGCGCATCGGCCGCGACGGCATCGCCCTGCCGGCCCACACGGGTGATGCGGCCGTCCTCCGCCACGATCTGCGGCCGCTCCACCATGCGCCCGCTCGCCACGTCCAGCATGCGCGCGGCGGTGATCACCACCGTTTCCGCCTGCGCTGTCGTGCCGGCCAGCACCGCGGCCAGCGCCATCATCCGCTTCATTGTGCACACTCCCCTGTTTCGCCCTCGATAGGGCGGCCGGGAAAGCGCTGCAAGCACCATGCCTCAGGCGCCAGGCGTCAGGCGTCAGGCGACCTGCCGATAGTCACCGGGAGCCGGCAGGAACGGGACCGGGCTTCCATCCCCGGTCACAAGGGCAGCAAGGAACTGGTCCACCGCGCGATCCCAGCCATAGCGGCGGCCCTGCGCCACGCAATCGGCGCGGCGGGCGGCAAGCGCCTTCATCATCGCCTCGCCCAGATCATGGCCGAGCGCGCCGATGCGCCCCGGCGCGCGGCCATCGGGACCAAAGCCATCCGCGCCCACCACGTCGAGCGGCCCCGGCACCTTGTAGCCGGCCACCGGCGTGCCGCAGGCCAGCGCCTCGATCATCACCAGCCCGAACGTGTCGGTGCGGCTGGGGAAGGCCAGCACGTCGGCCGCCGCATAGGCAGAGGCAAGCGCCGGGCCGTGCAGGGCGCCCAGGAAATGCGCCTTGGGATATTTCTTCTGCAAGGCATCGAGGGCCGGGCCGTCGCCCACCACCAGCTTGTCGCCCGGCCAGGGCGCCGCCAGGAACGCCTCGACATTCTTCTCCACCGCGACACGGCCGACATGCAGGGCGAGCGGCCGCTGCAGATCGGTGACGGCCGGGTGCGGCGCGGTGTCGGGGCGGAACAGGTCCGTGTCCACCCCGCGTGCCCACGGCTGCGTCCGGGTGAGGCCATGGCCGACCAGTTCGGCCGCCAGCCGCGGCGTGGCCACCATCACCGCATGGGCCGGCGCGTGAAAGCGGCGCAGCACCCGCCAGACGCGGGCGGGATCAATGCCGATGCGCGCCGCCACATAATCGGGAAAGCGGGTGTGGAAGCTGGTAGTGAAGGCAAAACCCTGCTGCAGCGCCCAGCCCCGGGCCAGCCAGCCCAGCGGGCCTTCAGTGGCGATGTGCAGCGCATCGGGGGCAAAGTCGCGGATCAGGCGGGAAATGCGCCGGCGGGTCGTCATGGCCAGCCGGATTTCGGGGTAGGAAGGCATCGGCAGGGACCAGAATTGATCGGGCGAGATGACCTGCACGCGCACGCCGCGCGCCGCCAGCAGTTTAACGGTGGTGGCGAGCGTGCGCACAACGCCGTTGACCTGCGGTTCCCATGCATCGGTGACCAGGGTGAGCTTCATCGGGGGACTCCAGGGATGATCCGGGTCAGGCGGCCAGGCTGGCAACGCCAGGCTGAACCTCGGACGAACGGTCGGCGCGGCTGCGGCTGATCTGCGCCCAGTCGATGATCTCCATGCGACCATCGGAATGTTCGACCAGCGCCGTGCAGCTTTCGACCCAGTCGCCATCGTTCATGTAGTCGATGCCGCCGAACGCGCGGATCTCGGCATGATGGATATGGCCGCACACCACGCCGTCCAGCCCGCGATGGCGGGCCGCATCGGCCACCGCCGCCTCGAAGCGGCCGATGAAGGCGACCGCGTTCTTCACCCGCATCTTGATGTGCGCCGAAATCGACCAATAGGGCAGGCCCAGCGCCCGCCGCAGCCGGTTGAAATGGACATTGAGCTTCAAGAGCGCGGCGTAGCCAAGGTCGCCTGCCCAGGCCAGCCAGCGGTGATAGAGCACCACGGCATCGAACTCGTCCCCGTGGCACACGAGCAGGCGCCGGCCGTCGGCGGTGGTGTGGATGGCCTCCAGCGCGATTTCGACCCCGCCCAGCGACAGGCCGGCATAGGGGCGCAGCATCTCGTCGTGGTTGCCGGGGATGTAGACAACCCGCGTGCCGTGCGCGGCCAGCTTCAGGATGCGGCGCACCACGTCGTTGTGGCGCGCCGGCCAGTACCAGCCACGCTTCAGCTTCCAGCCATCGATGATGTCGCCCACCAGGTAGAGCGTCTCGGGCCGGATCGCCTTCAGGAAATCGAGCAGCAGATCGGCATTGCAGCCCGGCGTGCCCAGGTGGACGTCGGAAATCCAGACGGTGCGGTGCCTGAGCTTGCGCGCCGGCGGCGGTCCATCGTCGGGCTCATGCAGGAAGGCGGGGCCGGCGGGCGGCAGCGGCCGCAGCATGCCGGGCAGCACCGGCTCTACCAGCGGATCATATGGCGGATCATGTGGCGGATCATATGGCAAGGTGAGCATGGCGTGTCCCCCATCCTTGCCCGGACGCCCTAGCGCCCTTCGATGACGGGGGTGTGGCCGATCCGTGTCAGCTCTGTTGCAGCCGCCTTTGCTCCCAGGCCAGCGCGTGGCCCACCATAACGTCCAGATCGTCAAAGCGCGGACGCCAGCCCAGCAGCGCGCCCGCGTTCGACTGCGCCACCAGCACCGCCGGATCGCCGGCGCGGCGCGGGCCGTCGGCGCGCGGGATGGCCTGCCCGGCCACGCGCTCCAGCGCGGCCAGCACCTCCAGCACCGACGCGCCCCGGCCATAGCCCAGGTTCAGGCCGTGGAACTGCCCCGGATCGGCCAGGCAGGCGCGCAGCAACAAAATATGCGCCTCGGCCAGATCACTCACGTGCACATAATCGCGCACGCCGGTGCCATCGGGCGTCGGCCAGTCGCGCCCGAAGATGGTGAAGCGGTCGCGCTGGCCGGTGAGCACGTGGCAGGCCAACTCGATCAGGTGGTGCGGGTGGCGGCTGGCCTGGCCCGATCGCAGCGCCGGATCGGCACCGGCGACGTTGAAATAGCGCGGGCACGCCACCGAGAAGCCGCGATTGGCCGCCACCAGGTCGGCCAACGCCCGCTCGGCAAAGGCCTTGCTCCAGCCATAGGGGTTGATCGGCGCAACGGGCGCCGTTTCCGCCAGGGGCACGCCACCGCCGTTGCCATAGACGGCCGCCGTGGAGGACAGCACGAACGCCCCCACCCGCTCGGCCAGCGCCGCCTGCGCGAGGCCCAGCGTCTCGCCGAAATTCTCCCGGTAATAAAGCGCGGGATCGGCCACGCTTTCGGCCACCGAGATGCGGGCGGCAAAGTGCAGTATGGCGCCAATGCCATGGTCGCGGATGATCTGCCGCACCAGCGCCGCATCGCCGGCGCGTCCCGCCACGAACACGGCGCCATCCGGCACCAGCGCCCGCGTGCCGGTCGACAGGTCATCCAGCACCACCGTCCTGACCCCGCGGTCGAGCAGCGCCAGCGCGGCATGGCTGCCGATATAGCCAGCCCCGCCCGTTACCAGCACGGGCGGCAGATCGGCCTCGGCGATCAGGGGCAACAGGGGGGTCATGCGCGTTCCCTAGCTGCGAGGGACTGCGGCCTCAATCGGGAATGCCCGCTGCCGTGTAGCCGGCGCGGAGCCTGTCCTTCATGCCGGGGTGGCGGAACGGCAGGAAGCTGGACCGGTTGGCGCGTTCAGTCGGGCTGCGGGCCAGCAGCGCCTGCGCCAGGGCACGGGCATCGTCCAGCCGCCCCTGCTCCACGGCGGTGACGATGCCCACCCGCATGGCTTCCAGGCTGGCGCGGCTGCGCACCATGGACCGCTGCACCCACATCGCGGCCGCATCAAGATCACCGACCTGGAAACACGCCATCGCCCGGCCGGCGTTGACACCAATGTCGGTGGGATCCGCCAGCGACAACTGCTCGGCGCGGTCGAAATCGGCCAATGCGCCTTCACTGTCCCCGGCATGGATACGCACCCAGGCCCGGGCGAACCACGGGAAGGCAAAGTGCGGCTGCAGGCGCAAGGCCCGCTCGATCACCGCTTCCGTGCCTTGGAAATCATGGCTGAGCAGGAAATACATCAGCCCGCCGATCGACTGCACCATCACGTCATCCGGGGCATTCTGCACGGCAGTGCGCGCCACCGCGGCATAATGGGCGGCCCGTTCGCGGGAATCGATCCGCCCGGTCTGCACCGCAGCCCAGGGCAGATAGGCGCCAGACAGGCCATGGCCCGGATCAAGTGCCAGCGCCTGTTCCAGATAGATGTTCACCGCAGCAAAGTCGCCATCGCCCATCATGTGGTTGAGGGCGCGCAGGAACAGGGCGTTGGCACCCACCGGCGGGCGCTCGCGGGCCTGGGCGGCCCGCGAAACGCGGATGCGCGCTTCCAGCGTGGTGACGATGGCGCCGATCAGTTCCTCTTCCAGCGCGATCAGGTCCTCGCCCTCGCGGTTGAACTCGTCGGTCCACAAGATCTGCCCAGCCGGGTCGGTGAGCCGGCAGCGCACGCGCACGCGGGTGCCGGACTGCACAAGGCTGCCCGACACGACATGGGCTGCCAGCGCTTTGGCGGCAGCGCCGCCCAGCACCCTGATGTTGCCGAACCGCGCCAATGCATCGGCAAGGCCGGATTGCACCATCTGCGCCAGCGGGACGGCGAAGGCCGGATGTCCGGTCGCGGCAAAGGGTTGCACGATCACCAGGGCCAGCACGCCCGAGACATCATCGGCAGACAGCGCTGCCAGCGGCTGGCCGGCGGGAAGCGGGGCAGCCGTCGGCGAGGCCGTGGCGACAGCGGCAGCGACAGCGGCTGGGGCGGCGGCCGGGGCGGCGGCCGGGGCGGCGGCAGCGACAGCAGCCGGGGCGGCGGCAGCGACAGCAGCTGGGGCGGCAGCTTGGGCGGCGGCCTGCGCAGCGGCCGCCACCACCGCCGTTGCCGCCGAATTCACCTCGCCCACCAGCCGGCGCGCGGCGCTGGTCGCCTGGGCAGTCTGGATCTGGTCGCCGCTGGCGGCCAGGAGGGCAATGCGCCGACCGTGAAGCGCGGCATCGTGCGGCTCGGCCTCGATCAGGCGGGCCAGCACGGCAAGGTGCGTGGCGGTCGGCAGTGGCCGCGCCAGCATTTCTTCTCCCACCGCGCGAGCAGCCTCGGCCATTTCCCGCCGCACGGCACCGATCCAGGCATCGAACAGCGGCTGTGCCGGCAGATCGCCGCCGGCAAGGAAGCTTTGGCTGGCGGCGATGAACAAGGTTTCCAGCCGCTCGGGTGGCAGCAGCGGCAGTTGGCCTGCCACCGCAGCCCGTACCTGTGCCACATCGACCAGCAGCTCATCGGTGAGCAGCGCCACGTCGTCCCGGCTGGCCTGCAGACGGTCTGGCGTATCGAGCAACGGGCGCAGCTTCGTCAGGCTCCAGCGCAGCGCGGCGCGCGGATCATCGGGAATATCCCACAGCAGTTCGCACAATCGTTCGCGGCGGTGGCGGCGGGACTCCAGCGCGAGGAAGGCGAGCAGCGCACGCGTCTTGCGCGAAGCGGGCAGCAGCTGTGCGGTGCCATCCACCAACAACTGCATGGGGCCAAGAAGATTCAGCGTCAGCATCAGGAGGAAACCAGCAGAAACCGTCGCCGTTATGCCCCGGTTTCAACGATTTTCAACGCCAATTCCAACGCTGTTTCAAACGCTGGCGCCAACGGGCCACCGCCATTGCCACACCCAGCCGGACAGCGAGCCGGTACACCCCCTCCAAGGAGAAGAAACATGACGAATCTTGCTACCCGCGGCCTGGCCGCCGGCCCGATCCTGCTGACCGCGCTGGCCAGCCTGATTGCCGCCACCCCCGGCGTATGCGCCGAAAAGTTCAGCGGCGGCTATGTCGGCGGTGACGTCGGTTATGAAAGCAGCGGCCGCGTCTCGAAGGACGGCTGGACCTTTGGCGGTTTCGCCGGCTTCAACCTCAAGGCCACCGACCGGGTGGTTCTGGGCGGCGAAGTGCGACTGGGCGATTCCACCATCAAGGAAACGCTGCGGCGCGAAACGGCCACCAACGTGACCGTTGCCGACAGCCGTGTGGGTCGCAGCATCGGCCTCACCGCCCGCATTGGCTATCTCGTCACCGATGGCACGCTGCTCTTTGCCCGCGCCGGCTGGGAAGACACAAGCTTCCGCGCGGTGCAGACCCGGACACCGAAGCCGCCCACGACCAACCCCAACCCGGTGGTGGACGACTTCAGCTTCAACGACGACAGCCTGATCCTGGGTGCTGGTGCCGAGCATTATGTGACCGACAGCATCAGCCTGCGCCTCACCTATGACTGGGCCGAGAATTTCGACCGTCACCAGGTGAAGGCCGGCGTTGCCTTCAACTTCTGACGCGCAAGCGCGCCAGAAGGGCCTTCAACTTCTGACGCGCCTCGGCGCCCAGAAGGGCGGGCGGTTGCCGAGGGGGTGGCCGCCCGCCAGCCCCCACACCTGCACCCCCTCGGACACGAACCGGGGCTGGCCTTCACGGCTGGCCCCGGTTTTTGCATGGGTGCGCGGGCTGGGCAGTGGGCCAGCAGGGGCGAGAGGATTCGAACCTCTGGCCCCACTGCCACCAACTGATGCAGGGGCCGGCGATCATGGCCAGAACCAGGAAGTTCCGCGCTGGTCGGGGCGAGAGGATTCGAACCTCCGGCCCCTGCCTCCCGAAGACAGTGCTCTACCAGGCTGAGCTACGCCCCGACCGTCGCGCGGAAGCGGCGCTATAGCCGCGCCGGTTCAGCCGCGCAACCGCTCAGGAGGCGATTTCCAGCATTTTTGTGACGTCGCAGATCTTCTCGCGCGGGGCACCAACGCGCGCCGCCGCCACCTCTGCCGCCTCGATCTTGCGCCAGGCTGCAAAATCAAGGGCTTTCACGGCGCGCTGCGCCATCAGTGCATCCAGCCCGGCCGGCCCGGCCTTGCCAGAGGTTGCGACGCCATCGGCCACCATCGCATCCACCACGCTGAACCCATCGGGCCGGTTGGTGCCGATCGTGCCCGACGGCCCGCGCCGCGCCCAGCCGCTGGCATACAGGCCGGGCTGGATGCGCCCGGCCTCATCCGTGGGAAAACGGCCCATGGCATCGGAAAACACCACGCCGGGAATCTCGGTGGTGCGATAGCCGATGCAGGCGATCACCAGCCCGCACGGGATGGCGTGCAGCTCGCCGGTGCCGGTGGCACGGCCCTGTTCATCCAGCCGTGTCGTCTCCACGATCAGGCGCTCCACACGGCCGTTGCCTTCCACCGCCACCGGGCGGCGGAAGAATTCGAAATTGATCGTCACCGGCTTGTCGCTGCGGGGCTGGCCGGCGAAGGAACGCAGATGCGTCACCATCTTGCGGTGCCCGGGCTCCAGCGCCGCATCCTCGGCCTCTGGCGGCAGGTCCCCCCGCTTCACGATCGGCTGCGCGCGGGTCAGGTGGCCCAGTTCGCCGGCTTCCTTGGTGGTGAAGCTGGCCTGGTGCGGGCCCCGCCGGCCGACAATGTGGATATCGCGCACTGCGCTCGTCGCCAGCGTCGCCAGCGCATGGCCGGCAATGTCGGTGGCGGACAGCTCGTCCACCGTCTTGGCCAGGATGCGCGCGCAATCGATGGCGACATTGCCATTGCCGATGATCGCCGCGCCGTGGTGCGACAGGTCAACCGCCAGCCCGGCATGATCGGGATGGCCGTTGTACCAGCCCACGAACGCCGCCGAACCGATCACGCCGGGCAGATCATCGCCCGGAATGCCGATCGGCTTGTCGAGCGGCGCGCCCACCGACAGCACCACCGCATCATAGAGCGAGAGCAGCTCTTCCACGCTCACGTCGCGGCCCACCATCACATTGCCAACCAGCCGCGTGCCCGGTGCCAGGTTGGTCGCCTCATAGCGCTTGGTCACCGCCTTGATCGACTGGTGATCCGGCGCCACCCCGGCGCGGATCAGGCCATAGGGCGTCGGCAGGCGATCGATGATGTCGATGCGCACGCCCTCCCCCCACTGCTTCTGGGCAGCCTCAGCGGTATAGTAACCGGCCGGGCCGGCGCCGACGATGGCAAGCGAGATGGTCAAGCGGGCGCTCCTGAACGGAATGGACGTGCCGGCTTTGGCCAGCGCGTCCGCCCCGGTCAAGAGCCGATCAGGCCGCGACCCGGCGCCGCCGCCGCGCCACAGCGCCGGTAAGGCCAAAACCGGCGATCAGCAGCGCCCAGCTTGCCGGTTCCGGGATGGCGGGCGGGCCGCCGCCACCGCCGGGCGGCAGCGGGTCCGAGCTGTCAGTCAGGAAGCCGCCGGCAGGATTGGCGAAACCGATGATGTCGAGCGAGCCGAAGCGGCCGATCAGATCCACCGTTCCGACGTTGGTGAAGCCGGCTGGAGCCAGACCCGCATCGAACACGCGAAACGAGTTCAACACGATACCATTGTCCTCGTCGCGCAGGGTCACCCAGTCGGCGGCCGCCTCAAGTCCCTGCAGCGTGTTGGGGTCGATCAGCCTGTTGGCCGTGTGAACAAGCGACAGGTTTCTCACCTGATTGAACACAGGGCCGTCCGCCGAGGTTGTCGTCACCTTGAACCGGAGCGTGGTGACAACATTCGGAACGTCAAAACCGGCGCCAAACCACGATCCGTTCTGGAACGTGAGCGTGCCGAGGGTGATTGTCTGACCGATGGCGACGTTGGTGAAGGGGTTGGCGGACCAGCTGAAGATGTTCTGACGCGGGGTGCCGGCGTCCAGGGGGTCTTCCAGCAATGTAACCGTCGTCGTGGGCGCCCCCGTCTGCGGAAACGGACCGAAATTCGTTGTCGGACCGATCAGGCCCAACGTGTAGGTCGCGTCTTCGGGATTTGCCGGCAACGAGCCCACGTTGATCGGCGTTGCACCATTGACAGTGCCTGTCATGGAGAAGCCGCCATTGCCATTCGCATCAGGGGGCACGACCACCCCATAGGGCCCGAAGAATGAACCAAAGCGGAACTCCACCATCCCCGATCCGGTCACCGCTGCGGCCGGGGCCGCCAGCCCCAGGCCAAGGGCCAATGCAACGCGCCTGCCAAACCTGTTCATGTCCTGTCTCCACCAACCCGATCGACCCAATCAGCATGGTGAAGAACCATTAGGGTTTTTTGAATGATGCATTTGCATCATGAAACCCCATCTGCACCCCCCGCGACCCCCTGCCCGTTGCAAGTGGCCGCCGCCCTGCTAAAGCCGCAGCCATGCCCACCGCTCAAGACCGTATCCGCAACTTCTCGATCATCGCCCACATCGATCACGGGAAATCCACGCTCGCCGATCGCCTGATCCAGACCACCGGCGGCCTGCAGCTGCGCGAGATGAGCGAGCAGGTGCTCGACAACATGGATATCGAGAAGGAACGGGGCATCACCATCAAGGCGCAGACCGTCCGCCTCGATTACACCGCGTCCGATGGCAAGGCCTATGTCCTCAACCTGATGGACACGCCGGGCCACGTCGATTTCGCCTATGAAGTCTCCCGCTCCCTCGCCGCCTGCGAAGGCGCGCTGCTGGTGGTGGACGCAGCGCAAGGCGTCGAGGCGCAGACGCTGGCCAACGTCTACCAGTCCATTGAGCATGACCACGAGATCGTGCCGGTCATCAACAAGATCGACCTCCCCTCCGCCGAGCCGGAAAAGGTGAAGAAGGAGATCGAGGACATCATCGGCCTCGATGCCTCCAACGCCGTGCTCGCCTCCGCCAAGTCGGGCATCGGCATCACCGAGGTGCTGGAAGCCATCGTCGCCCGCATCCCGCCGCCCAAGGGGGACGCAGACAAGCCGCTCAAGGCCATGCTGGTGGACTCGTGGTACGATCCCTATCTCGGCGTCGTCGTCCTCGTCCGCGTCATCGATGGCACCATCCGCAAGGGCCAGCAGATCAAGTTCATGGCGGCTGACAGCATCCACCTGGTGGACCGTGTCGGCGCCTTCCGCCCCAAGATCGAACAGCTGCCCGAACTCGGCCCCGGCGAGGTCGGCTTCATCACCGCCCAGATCAAGGAAGTCGCCCAGGCCCGCGTGGGGGACACGATCACCGACGCGAAGAAGCCCGCCAACGAAGCCCTGCCCGGCTTTAGGCAAGTGCAGCCGGTCGTCTTCTGCGGCCTCTTCCCCACCGACGCCGCCGATTTCGAGAAGCTGCGCGATTCAATCGCCAAGCTGCGCCTGAACGACGCCAGCTTCTCCTATGAGATGGAGACCTCGGCGGCGCTCGGCTTCGGCTTCCGCTGCGGCTTCCTCGGCCTCCTCCACCTCGAAATCATCCAGGAACGCCTGAGCCGCGAATATGATCTCGATCTGATCACCACCGCGCCCAGCGTCGTCTACAACATCATGATGCGCGATGGCTCGATCAAGGAACTGCACAACCCGGCCGACATGCCGGACCCCAGCAGCATCGAACAGATCGACGAACCCTGGATCGAAGCCACCGTCTACGTGCCCGACGAGTATCTCGGCTCCATCCTGAAGCTGTGTCAGGATCGGCGCGGCATCCAGAAAAACCTCACCTACGTCGGCGGCCGCGCCCAGGTCGTCTATGAACTCCCGCTCAACGAAGTGGTGTTCGATTTCTACGACCGCCTGAAATCCATCTCCCGCGGCTACGCCAGCTTCGACTATCACCAGATCGGCCACCGCGAAGGCGATCTCGTCAAGATGTCGATCATGGTGAACAGCGAACCCGTGGACGCCCTCTCCATGATCGTCCACCGCAGCGCCGCCGAAAGCCGCGGCCGCCACATGTGCGAACGGATGAAAGACCTCATCCCCCGCCACCTCTTCAAAATCCCCATCCAGGCCGCCATCGGCGGCAAGGTCATCGCCCGCGAAACCATCGCCGCCCTGCGCAAGGACGTCACCGCCAAATGCTACGGCGGCGACGCCACGCGAAAGCGCAAACTGCTGGAAAAACAGAAGGAAGGCAAGAAGCGGATGCGCCAGTACGGGAATGTGGACATCCCGCAGGAAGCCTTCATCGCGGCCCTGCGGATGGGGGATGATAACTGAGTTTGGGGACGTAAGAGGAGCCTCCGGCGGGCAGGGACTCGTCCCTGCACCCGTTTATTCTAGTGCAGCCCTAACCACACCCGTTCATGCCGAGCCTTTCGAGGGACACCCACCACCCCGCACGTCATGCTGGCGCAGGCCAGCATCCACCGCCCTGCCCGACGAGCGACAAAAAATAGAAGAGCCTCCGGCGGGCAGGGTCGCGGACCCTGCACCCGTTTGTTTTCAGGCTGCCCTCCACCCGTGTACGTCACCGCGGACTTGTTCCGGGGTCCAGCTTTCTTCTTCTCAAAAAATGATGTCGTTTTGATCAACGGCATAACTGTGGCAGGCTGCGGCGCTCAATTCGTTCGAGGCTGGCATGCGCAAAACGTGGCGGGAAGCCGTTTGGGAAGCTGTTCAACGCCAGTCACGCAAGAATGCGGCATTCACCCGCCAGCAATTGATTGATCGCGAGCTCGACACCATCACGAAAGAGATCGGCAGCGAAGGCGCGACTCCCGCGCAGACCCTCAGCCGCATCCTGCAGGAACTTCGCGACGACAGCGTGCTGATCTTTGACGGCGGCGGACGCTATCGCATATCCGCTGGCCTTGCCGGCGTCGATGTCGACACAGCAGTCGCGACCGAGGTTCAGCGACTGCAAAACTGCCGGGTTGGCCAGAGCAGCTTCCGCCGCAGGCTGGAAGTGCGCTGGAACGCAGCGTGTCCGATGACTGGCATTGGCGACCGCGCGCTGCTGCGCGCATCGCACGTGGTGCCTTGGAACCGTTGTGAAAGCCCCGAGGAGCGGGGCTCAGTCGACAATGGCTTGCTATTGTCGGCGCTATGGGACGCCGCATTCGACCGTGGCCTCGTGGCGTTTGACGACGATGGCGCCGCAATGTTCGCGGCGCGCATCGATCCGCGCTCCGAGCACGCCTTGCGACAAGCGGAACGACTTGCGCTGCCCTTGCTCACTGCCCCCTTGCGGGAACGATTGGGCCGGCATCGCGTGCTTCACGCGACGATGGGACTTTGCCGCGCCCTTTAATCAAACTGTTGAATATGACCATTTTTTGATCAATTCATGCTCATGAACTCTGTCTGCCATGACGAGATTCCAGCAGGGATTGAGCTGAAAAGCATCATCCTGGTGGATGATGCCGACTGGCAAGTCGGCATTCCACTATCGATCTGGGCGTCCGTCTGGTGGGGGCGTCAGACCGAATGGTGTACCCGGCATGATATCGCATCATTCGAAAGTTATAACCGTCAGGGCCAGCTGATCGTATTTCGCAAAGCCGGTCCGGCTTTTGGCGAAAGCCAATCATGGCAATTGCACCCGGCAACGGGTGAGTTCCGCGACCAGCATAATCGCCGCGCCAGTTGGCGCGGCTTTCTACAACGCCACCCGGAATTGGCTGGGCGGTTGATGGCAGCCTTTGCGCTGCGGTTGACCGAACAAAGGTAGCCGGACCCCGGATCAATTCCGGGGTTACGAGTTGGGGGGCGTGTCGCTCGACAGGCTTGGGACGACTGGAAGGCCGATGGCCGCCCGAAAACGAACGAGTGCAGGGACTGCGCCCCTGCCCGCCGGAGGCTCTCCTTCCCTTCTGTGGTGCAGAGTGCAGATCGGGATGCTGTCCTACAGGATGCTGGCGGCGGTATGATCGGCGTCCGGTTGGCCGGGTGCTCTTTCTACGATTGATCTTGTCCAGGCGTGCGGGCGCGTGAGGGGCTTTATGCAGGCTTTGTAAGCTACAGCGGCAGGGGCGGCCGAGAAGCCGGAATCCGATGCGACTCGGAAAAAGTGTCAAAACCCGTCAGCGCATAACCGACTGAAAACAAACGGGTGCAGGGACGAGTCCCTGCCCGCCGGAGGCCCTTCTTTCGTCAACCGTCAGGCGCGACCGGCCGGTTCTCCCGCGTGTGCCACAGGCGCAGGATGAACAGCTCGCCGCGGGCGATTTCGTAGCGCAGTTCATAGCTGCCGACGAACAGGCGGCGGACTTCGCGGGGGATGTAGGCGTCGAGTTTTTCGCCGAGGCGGGGGAAGTCAGCCAAGGGGTTTGGGGCGTGGGCGAGGTCGCGGATGACGCGGGCGGCGGCTTCGGGGGCGACGGGTGACAGGAAATCGTGGAGGCGCTTGAGGTCGGCGGCGGCGCTGGCCGTCCAGCGGATGTTCATGCGGCTGGCGGAGGGAGCGGCGTGTCGGTGGTGAGGCTGTCGGCCCAGGCCTGGATGGCGGCGGCGTCGATCACGCGGCCGGCCTCCACATCATCCAGCGCCAGCAGGGTCAGGCGGTGGCGTTCTTCTTCCTGATCGACCCAGGCGGCGAGTGCCTGTTTCATCACCCAGCCGCGCGAGCGGTCGAGCCGGGCGGCCATGGCGTCCACCTGCTCGGCGAGGTTGAGCGGCACGTGAGCGGTGATGACCTTGGTGTCCATGGACATGACAGCCTTCCAATCAGGATGATTGGACATTAATCGCCAGCCGTCTGCAACGCAAGGGACACCCCCAACAACCGGGTGCAGGGACGAGTCCCCGCCCGCGGCGGGTCCCACCGAAACAGGTTTCGATGGGTGCCCTCGGAGGCCCCTTCACCCTTCCCAGTCCCTCCTCTGTCCTACACCGGCGAAGCCTGTCATCCTGCCACTGGCCGCCCCTCGCACGCGCGAGGCCGGCGGTTTTGACAGCGGGGGTCGTTCACGACAGGGATCGTCAAAGCTGACAAAAGCCATAGGAGCAAAAGCCGTTTGAAATCAGATGGTTGCAGAGACGAGTCCCTGCTCGTCGGAGGCTTCGCTTTTTTCTACCTCGACCGTTCAAACACCACCCTGCCCCGGAACAGCGTCATGTCCGCCTTCATCTCCTTGATGGCCTCCACCGGCACGGTGGCGGGGTCGCGGTCCCAGATGGCGATGTCGGCGGCCTTCCCCACGGCGAGCGTGCCGGAGCCATCGGCGCGGATCAGGGGGGCGGCCCAGCGGGTGTAGCTGGCCAGCGCGGTGGGCAGGTCCACGGCTTCGGCGGTGCCGAAGGGGGTTTTGCCCCAGGTGGCGCCGCTGGTTTCCCGGGCGATGGAGGCCCAGAGGCCGTATCGGGCGGGGAACGGGGTGACGCCGGTATCGGAGCCGCCGCCCCAGATGATGCCGTTCTTCACGTAGGTGGCGTAGGGGTTGAGCCGTTGGGAGCGGGCGGGGCCGAGGTTGGCGGCATAGATGTCCCCGATCCACCAGGCAAAGGTCGCCTGGGTTTCGGGGTAGCCGCTGCCGTACGCGCGTTGCAGGCGGGCCATCTGGGCGATGGCGTGGGGCGTGGGCGTGTTGGCGTGGATGATGGAGAGCCTGAGGTCTTTCACCGGGTGGGCCTTGAGCGCGTCGGCATAGCCGTCCACCACCCAGTCGATGGCCTTGTCCCCGATGGCGTGGGTGCCGATGCCGATGTCGGCATTGATGAACAGGGCGATCATCTGGCGGTATTCGGACGGGTCGATCTGGGGATAGCCGCTGTTGCCCTTGGCGATCTCGGTGCGGTGGTGGTTCCAGTCCTCGTACATCCAGGCGGTCGGGGCGGCGCCGCTGCCGTCCATGAACAGCTTGACCCCGCAAACGGCGAGGCTGGTGTTTGGCACGCTGGCGATCTCGACCTTGGCCCGGCGGATTTCGGCCAGCGCGGTGGTGGCGGTGGCCATGGAGCGCCCGCCGGAGAAGAGCACGCAGGCGTTGATCGGAAACTCGCCGGCCTGTGCGAGGCCCAGATAGGCCAGCCAGTCCGCACGGCTGATCGCCGGGTCCTTGAAGCCGGTCATGCCTTCTTCGTGCAGGCGGCGGATCATGTGGGTGAGTGCAGCCTTGCGCTGTTCCACCGTGGGTTCGGGGATGAGGCGGGTGACAAGCTCCTGCGCGGTTTCCTTCAGCACGCCGGCCGGGCGGCCATCAGGCAGTTTCTCGATGGTGCCGGCGGTGGGGGTGGGCGTGGCAGCGGTGACGTCGGCCAGTTTCAGGGCAAGGCCGTTGGCGACGCCATAGTGGCCGGTGGTGTTCTCCAGCCAGACCGGGTTGTCGGGGGAGACGGCGTCGAGTTCGGCGGCGGTGGGGTAGCGGCCATCGGCGAACTTGCCTTCGTCCCAGCCGACGCCTGTGACCCATTGCCCCTTTGGCGTGGTGGCGACGCGGGCCTTCACCGCGGCCACCATGTCCTCCACCGAACGGGCGCCGCCCAGCGGGATCTGGCCCAGCTCGCCGAGGCCGGTGGAGAGGATATGGGCGTGGGTGTCGATCAGGCCGGGCGTGGCGGCGCGGCCTTTCAGATCGATCACCTTGGTTTTCGGGCCGGCCAGTTTCTGGATGGCGGCATCGCTGCCCACCGCGCTGATGATGCCATCGGTGATGGCCAGCGCCTGCACCACGCTGCTCCTGGCATCGGCGGTGTGGATGCGGCCGTGGAGGAGGATGGTGTCGGGCGCCGCGGCCAGTGCCGTGCTGGCCAGCATGGTGGCCGCCAGGCCCATCGCGCATTGCTTCATCATCGCCTGTTCCCCCGTTTGCGCACAGTCTGGCGCGGCGGCGGACAGCGTCAAGCACGGCCTGGATGTCACGCCGACATTGACCGGAGATCCGCGTTGCCCCGGCCTTGGCATTGGCGCCTGGCAGCTGGGGCCGGGCGGGCGGCTGTGGGCTTCAGGCGTTTGCCGCGCCAGCCTCCCGCCTGCGCATCACGGCGCCCACCAGCCCGAAGCCGGCGATCAGCATCGCCCAACTCGCCGGTTCAGGGACGGCGCCGGCGCCGACTGTGGAGATCGTCAACGTGCCATTGCCGGGAATTGTCTGGGAAAATCGGGACAGACTGAACGTGCCCGTCCGGAATGTCGGTGATGACGTTGGCCCAGTGAACAGAACATCGCCTACGCTGGAAAACAGAAAATCAAATCCATTGATATCGAAAATATTCAGGCCTCCACCGAAACTCGGCGCAAAAAAGTTGATTGTCGTCGTGACCGGCGGACCGCCTGATGTCACCAAGACTGGACTAAGCGTGAAAAACGGATCTGTAGAAAAGGCAGGTACAGGCGACGTGGGCAATGTCAAGGTCGCGTTATAGTCTCCCGTCAGCACGAATTGCACAGACGCTGTCGCATGCGCCACCCCGGCCGAAGCGAGAACCGCCGCCGCTGCCATCAATTTGAAACTGAACATGGACCCCCTGTTTCTGTAACTTACAGATGTTTCAAAATGGTAAACAATCGATTTACAGTGCACGGTATGCCCGCATCAGGCAGAGTCAATATGGTCAGCGCAAATTGGGTTGAGGTGGGTTACGGTGACACTGCCCATTGCCCGCCGAGACGACACCAGACCAGACCCCGGATCAACTCCGGAGCAAGGGTGGGGGCTGGAGCGCCACCGCAAACAACGAGGTGCAGGGACGAGCGCCTCCCCACCGGAGGCCTCGCCTTTATCGGCTGTCAGATATAGCGGCGCGAGATGGCGGTGAGGTCGTCGGCCAACGCATAGACCATGGGCTGGCCGGTGGGGATTTCCTCGTGGACGATTTCGTCGTCGGAGAGGCCGGAGAGGTGTTTGACGAGGGCGCGCAGCGAGTTGCCGTGGGCGGCGATGATGACGCGTTTGCCGGCCTTGAGTTCGGGAACGATGGCCTGTTCCCAGTAGGGGAGGACGCGGGCGATGGTGTCCTTCAGGCTTTCGGTCGCGGGGATGGCGATGCCGTCGTAGCGGCGGTCAGTGGAAAGATCAAAGGGCGAGCCGGGTTCCATGGGCGGCGGCGGCACGTCGAAGCTGCGGCGCCAGATCTTCACTTGGGTCTGGCCGTATTTGGCGGCGGTGTCGGTTTTGTTGAGGCCGGTGAGCCCGCCATAGTGGCGTTCGTTCAGGTGCCAGTTCTTGATGACCGGGATCCACACGCGGTCCATGGCGGCGAGCGCGAGGTTGAGCGTTTTGATGGCGCGGCTCTGAACGGAGGTGAAGCCGATGTCGAAATCGAGCCCGGCGTCCTTCATGCGGCGGCCGGCATCGAGTGCTTCGGCGGTGCCTTTTTCGGTGAGGCCAACATCCCACCAGCCGGTGAAGCGATTTTCGAGGTTCCACTGGCTCTGGCCATGGCGGAGGAGGACGAGGGTGGGCATGAGCGGCGGTTTAGCAGGCCCGCCGCCCGATGCCAGCCCCCAACGTCACAGGTTGTAGGCGCGCTCTCCATGCTCGGCGAGATCGAGCCCTTCCCGTTCGGCTTCGGTGGTGACGCGCAATCCCGTGACCGCCTTGGCCACGGCGAGCGCGACGAGGGTGCCGATGGTGGACCAGGCGATGGTCGTGGCCACGGCCGCGAGCTGCACGCCCAGCTTGGCGACCATGTCGTAATCCGCCGGGCCGGGGCCGCCGAGCAAGGGCGCATAGACGATGGCGGTGCCGATGGCGCCCATGATGCCGCCAACGCCGTGGATCCCGAACGCATCGAGCGAATCGTCATAGCGCAAGCGCGGCCGGATGATGGCAACGGCGACATAGCAGACGACAGCGGTGACACCGCCCAGCAGGATGGCGCCCATCGGGCCCGAATTGCCGGCGGCCGGGGTGACAGCGACGAGGCCGGAGACGATGCCGGAGGCGAGGCCGAGCGCGGAGGGCTTGTGGCCGAAGGCGCGTTCCGCCGCGAGCCAGGCCAGCCCGCCGGCCGCGGTGGCAACGAACGTGTTGATCATCGCCAGCGCCGCCGAGCCATTGGCTTCGAGCGCCGAGCCGGCGTTGAAGCCGAACCAGCCCACCCACAGCAGCCCGGTGCCGACGAGGGTGAGCGTGAGGCTGTGCGGCGCCATCGAATCCTTCATGTAGCCCAGTCGCTTGCCGGCGACGATGGCGGCGACCAGCGCGGCGACGCCAGCGTTGATGTGGACCACGGTGCCGCCGGCGAAATCCAGGGCGCCCATGGCGAAGAACAGCCCGGACGATGCCCAGACCATGTGGGCGATGGGCAGGTAGACGAGTGGCATCCAGACGAGCGCGAACACCATCAGGGCGGAGAATTTCACCCGCTCGACAATGCCGCCCAGCACGATGGACAGCGTGATCGCCGCAAAGGTCATCTGGAAACAGATGAACACATATTCGGGGATCACCACATCCTTGGTGAAGGTGGCCGCTGTGCTGTCCGGCCCGATGCCGGCAAGGAACAGGCGATCGAGGCCGGCGATGAACGGCGTGAACGGCGCCGGCGCATCCGGCCCGAAGGCGAGGCTATAGCCGAAGATCACCCATGTCAGCATGGCGAGGCAGGTGGCCGCGCCGATCTGCGTCATGATGCTGAGCATGTTCTTGGTGCGCACCAGGCCGCCATAGAATAATTGCAGGCCAGGCAGGATCATCAGCAGCACGAGGAGGGTGGAGACCATCATCCACGCCGTGTCCCCCTTGTCAGGAACAGGGGCGGCGGCGGCGACATCCTGACCGAAGGCGGCAGCCGGCAACAGCAGTGCGGCCACGGCAGCAAAGGGGCGCAACACGTCAAAGAGCGGTTTCATCCAGTTCCCCTGTGCGGATGCGGACGGCCTGGCCGACGCTGGACACGAACAGTTTCCCATCGCCCTCGCTGCCGCTGTATGCAGCCTGTGCCACTGCTTCAGCGATGCGCAGCGCGTCTTCATCCTCCACCACCACCTCGATCTTCAGCTTGGGCAGCAGGTTGAGATTTGCCTCAGCGCCGCGATATTGCTCGCTCACCCCGCGCTGACGGCCAAAGCCGCGCACCTCGGATACGGTCATGCCCTGCACGCCGCCCTGCATCAGGGCCTCGCGGACCTGATCCAGCTTGAACGGCTTGATGATCGCCGTGATGAGCTTCATGGCTGGGCGGACGTTTCGAACATTGCGCTTTGGCAACCCTGCCAAAGCCGGCTGCACCGCAACATAAGGCGTTTGCCGGTGCGATCAGTCCGTTGGGGCCAGCACGGCGCGGGCCCGCGCCTCGTCCTCATCCACAACCATCAGCCTGATTCCCGAAACGCCCGGACCGATCAGGCTGGCGATGCCGGCATCGAACAGCACGGCGTCGATGCCGGCCGCATCCAGCCGGGCCCGGGCAATTTCCGCCTCCATCGGCGAGAACAAGGTTTCGATGCAGACCAGCGCCATCAGCTGTAGGGGAGCACCGCCGGCGGCGTGGTGGGCAGGCCATCAATGGAGCGCACCCGTTCCCGGTACTTGGCCAGTCGCTGCACCGGATCGTCCTGCACGAAATATTTGCGCAAGGTCTGGCGTTCTTCCACCAGCGCCATCTTTGGCACCGCCCAGCCGCAACTGGTCTGGGTGCTGTCCACATCGATCAGGAAGATCTGCCGCACGCCGCGTTCGATGGTGAAATGGGCGGCCAGATCGGCCCAGCCGGCATCCTGCGGCAGCACGGCGCGGCCACTGCCATAAATCCGGTAGATCAGCGCCGGCTGGTCAAACGCGCAGAACATGATGGTGATGCGTCCATCGGCGGCCAGGTGCGCGTGGGTCTCGTTCCCGCTGCCGCCAAAATCAAGATAGGCACAGGCTCGGCCGCCGTTCAGGACCCTGAAACTGTCCATGCCCTTGGGTGACAGGTTGATGCGCGCATCGGCTGCTGCGGTGGCAACAAAGAACACCGGCTGGCGGGCGATGAAGGCGGCGTGGTCAAGGGTGATGTGATCAAAGAATTCCGACACAAGCGCCTACCCTCCTCATGCGGCCGTGCCGCCCACGGTCAACCCTTCGACAAGCAGCGTGGGCTGGCCTACACCGGCCGGCACGCTCTGCCCAGCCTTGCCGCAGATGCCGACCCCTTCATCCAGTTCCAGATCATTGCCGATCGCCTTCACGCGGGTCAGCACATCAGGGCCGTTGCCGATCAGCGTGGCGCCCTTCAGCGGGCGGCCCAGCTTGCCATTCTCGATCTCGTAGGCTTCGGTGCAGGAAAACACGAACTTGCCCGACGTGATGTCCACCTGCCCGCCGCCGAAGCTCTTGGCGAAGATGCCCTTCTTCACGGATGCCAGGATGCCCCCCGGGTCCTCGCTGCCGCCCAGCATGAACGTGTTGGTCATGCGCGGCATCGGGGCATGGGCGAAGGATTGGCGGCGGCCATTGCCGGTGGGCGCCACGCCCATCAGCCTGGCGTTCAGCCGGTCCTGCATATAGCCCTTCAATATGCCATCCTCGATCAGCACGGTGCGCCCCGTTGGCGTGCCTTCATCGTCCACGGTCAGGCTGCCGCGGCGCTGGTCCATGGCACCATCGTCGACCACGGTGACACCCGGCGCCGCCACGCGTTCGCCAATACGCCCCGAGAAGGCGCTGGTGCCCTTGCGGTTGAAATCGCCTTCGAGACCATGGCCCACCGCTTCGTGCAGCAGGATGCCGGGCCAGCCGGGGCCCAGCACAACGGTCGTCTCGCCGGCGGGGGCATCGACGGCCTCAAGGTTCACCAGAGCCTGGGCGAGCGCGATGTCGATGGCGCGCTCCCAGCTCGCGTCCTCGAACAGGCTATCGTAGAGATAGCGTCCACCAAGGCCATGGAAGCCGGTCTCGCGGCGGCCGTTCTTTTCGGCCACCACCTGCACATTGAGCCGCACCAGCGGGCGCACGTCGCGCACCCGCGTGCCATCACCGCGCAGGATTTCCACCACGCTCCAGCTGCCGAGCAGGCTGGCCGAGACCTGCACCACGCCTGGATCCCGGGCGCGGGCGGCGGCGTCGATTTTCTGCATCAACGCCACCTTGGCGGCAAAGTCGATGCCCGAAAGCGGGTTCACATCGGTGTAGCGCCGCGCGTTGGTGGGCAGCGGTGGCAGCGCCATGGCGCCACCATGGCCTGTCTTCACCTGCGCGATCGTGTCGGCTGCGCGGGCGATGGCGGCGTGGCTCAGATCATTGGCATGGGCATAGGCGGTCATCTCGCCCGCCACGCCGCGCAGACCAAAGCCCTTCTGCGTGTCGAAGCTGGCGGATTTCAGCCGGCCATCGTCGAAGGCAAAGCTCTCGGAGACGGCATATTGCAGATAGAGCTCGCCATCATCGCAGCCCTGCAGGGCATCGGCGACCTGCCGGGCGGTGCGATCAGGATCGAGCCCGGTGTCGGCATAGAAGAGCTGGAGCGCATCTGGGGTCGTCATGCGCCAGATATGGGCCAGCGGCGGAAAAAGGGAAAGGGGCCGATGGCCGCGGTGTTCGAACGATGCCCGTCAGAACGCGCAGGTCAGCAGCCAGCGCTCACCAGCGCGATCGAACACGAGGCGGCTGCACTGGTCGAGCACGTCGCGGCCGATCAGGATCCACGGATCGCGCCCGCGCCGCTTCTTCTTGCGGCCGGCGGTGACGGTGATCGTGTCTTCATCGTCGGTCTCGGTCGAGGTGCCCTTGGCGGCGGCGTCAATCGCCCGGGCCTCCGCCTCGGACACGCGCACCCCCAGATCCTTCAGCGGCAAGCCCAGCAACTGGGCGCCAGGCTGGGCCTCCAGCCGTTGCCACGGCAAGGCCACGCCGGGGAAGGGCCGCCAGTATCCGATCGCCTTCACCCGCTTCGCCAGGCCCGCCCGCACGAGCGCTTCCCCGGCCCGCGCGTTCATCACCGTGTTCGGGCTGTTGAGCTCAAGGCTGATATCGATTTCCTCGTCGCCAAGCTTCGCTTTGATGCCCGTCTCGCCAGTGCCCTTCTTCTTGAGGACAAGGGTGCGGCTTGCGGGCTGCGGATCACGCAGCACGACGTCCACCCGGTCTGCCTTGAGAGCGCCGATGGTCAGTATGCCGTCGGCATCGCTGGCGACCGGGCGGCTGACCCACACGGTCGGCACCTTGCGGTTCGGCAGGCCCCTGGGGGTGATGGTGGCCAGGTTGAAGCGGAAGGTGGCCTCGCCGCCCGGGATCAGGGCATTGCGGAACGTGCGCTTGCCGAAGAAGGGAAAGGGCTTCAGCCCCGCCCGTTCGGCCGGCGCCTGGTTGAGGACAAGGGCGGTATCGAACGAGAGGGCGATGCGGATGTCCAATGTCGCCTTCTTGACGGCGACAGGCAGATAGGGATTGCCGTTGTCAGCCACCCGCAGGGTAATCACCGACGGCGTTGGCACCTTGGCAGCCAGCGCCGGGGCGGGCGCCAACAGCAGCACCAGCGCGGCGGCGGAACGCCTCATCGCTTGTCCGCCGGGCCGCCGGCCAGGATGAAGCGCCGGTCGCAATAGGAACAGTCGGCAAAGCCATCCTTGCCGATCTGGATCCACACGCGGGGATGGCCATCGCCGCCCCGTTCATCGCCATCGCAGAACACGCGGGCGGTATCGGTCACATAGGTTTCGGGGGCCGGCAGGGCCATGGCGCGGGGGGCAGACATGCCGGTTTCCTACCAGCGCCAGGCGGCCAAGTCACCATGTCGCAGCCGCTGCAACATGTTTGTCACATGTCCGCCATCTGTCTGCAAAGAACCCCGGGCAGACGCCGCACGCCGTCGTAGCTTGGACGCTGCGCCGTGATCGATGGGGGTCTTTCGAGCAATGCGCCATTTCCAGTTCCTGACCAGTGTCAGCCTGTCCGCCTGCCTGCTTGCCGCCCAGCCGGCCGCCGGCGCTGAAACAGCCGCTGCCGACGAACAGCCGGTGAGTGCCGCGCAAGAGATTGGCGAGGAGATCATCGTCACCGCCCAGAAGACGGAGCAGAAGTTGAAGGACGTGGCGGTCACCGTGACCGCCTATACGGGCCGCACCCTGCGCGAGATCGGCGTCACCCAGTTCGACCAGCTTGCTGCCTATGTGCCCGGCCTCAACGTCCAGGAACAAAGCCCCAACAACCCCGGCTTCGTCATTCGCGGCATCACCTCGGACACCGGCTCCTCGCAGGGGTCGCCGGCGGTGACCGTCTATCTGAACGGCATCGACGTTTCGCGCTCGCGCGGGTCCTATTTCGACCTCTATGACCTTGAACGCACGGAAGTGGTGAAGGGCCCGCAATCGACGCTGTTCGGCACGGCGGCGGCCGTGGGTGTCGTTTCGGTCATCACCGCCAAGCCGCGCCCCGGCACGTCGGGCGAGGTGCGCGTGGGTTATGGCAATTTCAACCAGCGCCGCATCGATGGCCATTTCAATATCGGCAACGACATCATCGCCTTGCGCCTTGCCGGCGCGGTCAAGCTGCGCGACGGCGTGGTGGAGAATATTGCCGGCCGTCCGGGTTCTCAGACCCCCAATGGCCCGCGCATCGACGATCTCAATGGCCAGGGCCAGTATGGCGCCCGCGCCTCACTGCGCTTCACGCCTACCAGCGACCTGACCGCCGATCTGGTGTTCACCTATGACGGCCAGCGCGCGCCCGGCACCGCCTTTTCCTCGGGCACCTTCGCGCCCACGGGCGGCACCACCAGCCCCTACAGCTTCAAGGAAGTCGCCGGCTCGCCGTTCAGCGCCCAGGTGCTCGGCGCTGACCAGCCCAGCCTGACGCGCAATGTCTATGACGTGAACCTGACCATCAACGGCAAGCTGGGCGAGGCGTGGAGCTTCACCACCATCGCCGGCTATCGCAACTTCGACAGCAACGAGGTGTTCGATGCCGACGGTACCCAGGCCTGGTATCTGGAATTCGCAGAGGACGCGCGCGGCGAGCAGCTGAGCTTCGAAGGCCGCGTGAACTACACCAGCGACAATTTCCGCGCCTTCTTCGGCGCCAATTATTTCTGGGAAACCGGCTTCCAGCGGGTGCCGTTCAGTTCCGAGGAAGGCATCTTCCTGCAGTGCGCCGCGCGCCTGGTCCCGGGCCTTGCCTGCATCAACAACACGACCGGCGTGGTGGAAGCTGCCCGGGCCACCGCCATCCTGACCCGCGGCGCCGCGACCGTGCTGCCCTATGCCGCCGAACTGTTCAGGAATTCGGCCACGATCGGCACGTTCAGCCTGTTTGCCGATGCGACCTTCATTCCCGTTCCGCAACTGGAGCTGACGGTGGGCGGCCGCTGGCTGACCGAAGACCGGCAGAGCGGCTTTTCGTCGAACATCCCCAACACCGTGATCACTGGCGGCACGCTGATCCCCGGTGGCGTGTCGACCGGCGGCACATTGCTGAGCGCCGGCAAGCGGTTCGACGCGTTTCTGCCGCGCGCCAACATCCTGTTCCGGGCGACGGACAACCTGAACCTCTATGCCACCTATTCGCGCGGTCGCCGGTCTCCGGTCGTGCAGGTGTCGGCGGCGCGTGTCGCCGGCCAGGTGGTGCCCAGTGTGCGCGAGTTCCCGGCCGAGATCGTCGACAATTTCGAAGCCGGCATCAAGGGCGGCTTTGGCAAGTTCAATTTCAGCCTGGGCGCTTACATCCTGAAATACAAGGATTTCCAGATCTCGGTGCCGCAGCAGGGCGCGCCGGCGCTGATCGTCAACGCCGATGCGACCAACAAGGGGATCGAGGCGGAGGTGACCGCCACCCTGTCACCCAATGTCACGCTGTTCGCAAACGGCGCCTACATTGATGCCCGCGTGAACGACGATCCGCGCTTCGGCAACTTCGCCGGTGATCGGTTCCGCCTGCAATCGGAATGGCAGGGCGCCATCGGCGGCACCTTCCGCCTGCCGGTTGGCGACACGGTCGAACTGTTCGCCACGCCCACGGTGACCCACCGGTCCAGCGTGTTCTTCGAACTGCCCAACAACCCGGTGACCAGCCAGGGCCCGGTGACGCTGGCCAATCTGCGCGCCGGCGTGCGCCATCCTGACGGCCGCTGGGAAGTGATCGGCTTTGCCACCAACCTGTTCAATGCGGACTATCTGCTGGACGCAGGCAACACCGGCGGCGCCTTCGGCATCCCCACCTTCATCCGTGGCCTGCCGCGGCTGTTCGGGGTGGAAGCTGTCTACCGCTTCTGATCGCAGCGTGGCGGGTGGATGGCGCAACGCGCTATCCACCGCTTCACGCAAGAACGGCCGGCAACCAGAAAGGGGTGGCCCAGAGATGCTGCCCCTTTCGTGTGTCGTGCGACGGCGCGGCTTTGCCGCGACGCTCCTGCCTTGCTCCACCCGGTCTGCGGGTCTATCCCGAACGCATGTCCGAGCCCGCAATCAGCCTACATGGCCTCACCAAGACCTATGCCGGCGGCAAGCAGGCCCTGAAGGGCATCGATCTCGACATTCCGCGTGGGTCCATCTTCGGCCTGCTCGGCCCCAACGGCGCCGGCAAGTCGACCACCATCAACATCCTTGCTGGCCTGGTGAACAAGACAGGGGGACGCGCGCGCATCTGGGGCTTCGACATCGACGAGCATCCCAGGAACGCCAAGGCCAGCATCGGCATCGTGCCACAGGAGCTTGTGTTCGATGCCTTCTTCACGCCATTTGAAACCCTGGAGTTGCAGGCCGGCCTGTTTGGCGTGCCGAAGGCTGAACGCCGGACGATGGATCTGTTGAAGGCGGTACGACTGGATGACAAGGCCCATGTCTATTCGCGCACCCTGTCAGGCGGGATGAAGCGGCGTCTGCTGGTCGCCAAGGCGCTGGTCCATGGGCCACCGGTGCTGGTGCTGGATGAACCCACCGCCGGGGTGGACATCGAACTGCGGCAACTGCTGTGGGACTATGTGGCGGAACTGAACCACGGCGGCACCACCATCGTGCTCACCACCCATTATCTGGAAGAGGCCGAAAGCCTGTGTGACCGCATCGCCATCATCAATCATGGCCAGGTGGTAGCGAACGACGAGACACACCGTCTGCTGGGCGCGATGGGTGACAAGGTGCTGGAAGTGACGGTGGACGGCGACCTTGCCGGCGTACCGGCCGAACTGTCGGGCTGCAAGGCTGTCGAGCTCAAGGGCGCCCGCACGCTGGTCATCACCTATGACAAGCGCCACATCAATGCCGGTGCCGTGCTGGCGATGGTGGCCGCTGCCGGGCTTGGCGTGGTGGACGTTTCCACCAGAGAAGCCGATCTGGAAGATGTCTTCCTGGAACTGACCAGTGGCCATGCGCCCGCCGCAGCCTGACACGCGGGCGTTCGACGCCATCGTCATCGGCTCGGGCGCAGCGGGCCTCACCGCCGCGCTCAACCTTGCCGCCACGGCGCGAGTCGCCGTGCTGGCCAAGGGCGATCTCGCCGCCGGGTCCACCGCCTGGGCGCAGGGCGGGATTGCCGCCGTGCTCGACGCTGGCGACACGGTGGAAGCCCATGTCGAGGACACGATGGTCGCTGGCGCCGGGCTGAACCACCGCGCCAGTGTGGAATATGTCGCTGCCAATGCGTCCGCTGCGATCGACCGGCTGGCGGAACTGGGCGTGCCCTTCAACCCCGGCGAGACGGTTTCCGAACGCTGGCATCTCACGCGCGAGGGTGGCCACAGCCACCGCCGCATCGTCCATGTCGACGATGCCACTGGCTGGGCCGTCAGCCAGGCCCTGATCAAGGCGGCCCAGGCGAATCCCAACATCACGCTGGTGCCGCACATGGCGGCAATCGACCTCATCACCCATCGCCATGTGGTCGGCACCCGCTTTCCGGCGCGGCGCTGTCACGGTGTCTATGCGCTCGACACGAAGAAGCGGCGGGTGGTGGCCTTCACGGCGCCGGCAACCGTGCTGGCCACCGGCGGCGCGAGCCGTGTCTATCTCTATTCCACCAACCCCGATGGCGCGACCGGCGACGGCATCGCCATGGCCTGGCGTGCCGGCTGCCGGGTATCGAACATGGAGTTCAACCAGTTCCATCCGACCTGCCTCTATCACCCCAGGGTGCGCAACTTCCTGATCACGGAGGCCGCGCGCGGTGAAGGCGGCCACCTGAAGCTGCCCGACGGCACCCGTTTCATGGACCGTTATGACGAGCGGAAGGAGCTGGCACCGCGCGATGTCGTGGCCCGCGCGATCGATGCCGAAATGAAGCGGCTGGGTCTCGACCATGTCGATCTGGATCTCACCCATCTCGGTGCGGACTTCGTGCGCGCCCATTTCCCGACCATCCACGCGCGGCTGCTGGAACTGGGCATCGATTGCACGGCGCAGCCAATTCCGGTGGTGCCGGCCGCGCACTACAGCTGCGGCGGCGTGATGGTGGATCTGAAGGGCCGCACCGATCTCGATGGGCTGTGGGCCGCTGGCGAGGTTACCCAGAGCGGCCTGCACGGCGCCAACCGGCTGGCGTCAAATTCGCTGCTGGAATGCCTGGTGTTCGGACAGGCCGTTGCCGACGACATCCTTGGAAGGCCGCGCAGCGAAGAGATGCCCGCCATCCGGCCGTGGGACGAAAGCCGGGTCACCGACAGTGACGAGGAGGTGGTGATCGCCCACAACTGGGACGAGCTGAGGCGCACCATGTGGGACTATGTGGGCATCGTGCGCACTGACAAGCGGTTGGAGCGCGCCGCACACCGGGTGAAGACACTGCGCAAGGAAGTGCAGGATTATTACGGCAACTTCCGCGTCACCGCTGATCTCATCGAGCTGCGAAACCTGGTGGCGGTGGCCGATCTCATCGTCCGCTCGGCGCGTGCCCGCAAGGAAAGCCGGGGTCTCCATTACAGCACCGATCACCCCAGGCTGGCTGCCGCGGCCAGCGACACGGTGCTGGATCCGTTGCAGGGCCGGGAAGCCGGTTAGCGCTCAGGCGGCGATCGAGGCGATGGGGGGGTCGGCCATGGCCTTGCCGAACAGCACGCCCTGGGCCTGGTCGCAGCCCATCTGGATCAGCATGTTGCGCTGCGCCGGCGTCTCGACGCCCTCGGCCACCACCTGCTTGCCCAGGCTGTGGGCCAGATCGATGATGGCCTTGACGATGTGCTGACTGCCCGACGATTCCGGCAGCTTGGACACGAAGCTGCGATCGATCTTGACGATGTTGGCCGGCACGTCACGCAGCTGCAGCAGGCTGGCATGACCGGTGCCGAAATCATCGAGGGCGACGTTGACGCCGGCATCGCGCAGGCATTCGAGGCACTCGATCAGCGTGCCGCCCAGGCCGGCCATCACCACTGTCTCGGTGACCTGTACGACCAGGGCGGCGGGCGGCACGCGGTGTCGGGCCAGTTCATCGAGAATGGAGACCGCCCCGGCCGTGCCCTGCAGCTGGCTGCTGACCAGCTTTACGGCCATGGTGAGATCGGGGCGGCGCAAGCGGATGCTGGCCGCCTTGGCGAGCGCATTGGCCAGCATCATGTGCTGAAGGGCTGGTTGCAGGCTCGACTCGCGCATCACCTCCGGAAAGTCGGTCGGAGTCAGCAGGCCGTGCTCCGGATGCTGCCAGCGCAGCAGCGCCTCGTGTCCCACCAGTCGGCCGTCAAGGCGCAGCACCGGCTGATAATGAAGCTGGAATTGGCCGCTGTTGATGCCCTTGCGCGCATCGGCCAGCAGGCGGCTGCGCGCCGAGGCCTCGTCGGCCATGGAGGCGTCATAGCTGCGCCAGCAACCACGGCCGGCAGCCTTGGCCCGATACAGCGCAAGATCGGCCTGCTTGTGGATGCGGTTGAGCGGCGTGGCCGCATCCTCCACACAAGCGTGGCCGGCACAGATGGAGATGACGAGATCATGGCCACCATGGCGCAGCGGCACGCCCGCCGACAGGGCGATCATCTGGCGCACGGCCGGCAATCGGCTGCGCGCCGCCCCTTCCAGCACGATGACGAATTCATCCCCGCCCACACGCGCGATCGTACCCTGCGGGCCCGCCGCCGCGGCCAGCCGTTCGGCCACCGCCACGATCAGCGCGTCACCCGCATCATGGCCGGCCATGTCATTGGTCTGCTTCAGATAGTCGATGTCGACGGCGATGACGTCGATGCCGCCCCGCCGTGCCGCAGTCTGCTCCAGCAAGCTCTGGAACAGCGCGCGGTTGCCCAGGCCGGTCAGCGGGTCGG